>Ga0179591_1303513_pt1 | contig 12120 bp, 12 predicted proteins | sample CZOMad2_1_08_16f_FD_182891 | JGI IMG/M metagenome (GOLD analysis project Ga0179591, IMG submission 182891) | Vadose zone soil fungal communities from Angelo Coast Range Reserve, California, USA - CZOMad2_1_08_16fungal (PacBio error correction) | ecosystem: Environmental > Terrestrial > Soil >...
CAGAAAGAAGACAGACCGAAGGGCCAGGGATAAAAACCTTCCACCAAATCACTAGGGGCGAAGCGAATTAAAATCGAGAAAACACTAAAAAAAGGAAAGACTAGTTAAAAGGCCCAAGAATCATGTAAATCAACTTTCCTCTATTTGAGGTTCAGAACACAAGACGATCCTTGCAAAGAAGAAGAGGGTTAGGAGTACGCCGAAAAGGAACATCATGGAAGACATTATCGGACCGCCTCATTGTCAGAACAACGAGGAAAAAAACGCAATATCCAAAAAGAATCAAAAGGTCGCCAATACGAGCGGGGATTCTTCGAGAGGCCTCTAATGAGGAGACGCCCATTACCAGCATAGCTATGACAGCTATGGGTCCCAACGGTGGCCTCGGGGAATCCCATAATGTGATGGGAAAAATGGAGAGAGAACTCCGAAAGTGAGAAAAGAGAACCTGGACAGGGGAAACTTCAAAACGGGATCCGACGTTATAGCCTGGTGGATCAGGAAGGGACCGGCATTGGACGGATCTACAAATCCCTCGGCTGTCCAAGGGTAGCGTCGAATCACCGACGGATTGTACCAGCAGAAAGGGAAAGACACAGATCGCACCAATCAGTGCGATTGACGGGGCGATCAATAGGAAAAATTACCAGGAACCAAAAAAAACACAAAGAGAAAACAGGATCTCAGGACTTAGATATCTAAGCATATCTGGTCTAGGACTGGCACGCGATGACCGGAGAGGAGCAATCAAAATCCAGAATTCTCAACTAACACGAGCGGGCCGTAGCAACGCCAAGTCCAGGAGCATAGAAAAGCCATAAAAATGAAAAGGGGAGCACCGCCACTTCTAGAAGGGGAAAAATTGTTAATAGAGTGCCGCAATCCAATTGGTCGACAGAGAACCCGATAAATTTTTTTAGTCCAGTACGAAAAGAAGGAAGTCAGAGAGGCTTCTAGGGTTTATGTTGTATGCGGTGACGCGAACAAAAAATAGTGAACGATGGGAGGGTCCTGCGACAGCCTTAAGTCGCGAACTGCAGCAGAGCCCAGAAGAGCTGACAATCGAAGACTGGAAAGTCGGAGAAGCTTTGTACTCGGAGTGAGTATAGGAAGGAGCCCCCTCCATCCAGAAAGTAAAGAAACTTAAGGATTGGTAGAAAACTAAGTTAAGGAAGAGGGGGAAGGAGAGGCGTCGCAGGAGTCAACACTACTGGAGTTAACTTAAAGAGGGGAGCTCCAACCTCTGAAAAGGTCGAGAAAAAAAACAAACGTCTCGGCCTTGTCACGGTTAAAGAGGATGGACCTTTCAATGAGGGGGAAGAGGATCTCAATGCACAGTATCTACTGTAGGGAGGGAGGGGAAATCGAAAAAAACCTTCAATTAAACGTGCTGAGGGGTCAGGAAGCTACAACCACTCGGCTCGACGACCTGTTCAAAGAGGGGAAAAAAAAAAACGAAACCACTAGCGTCAGTCAGGAAGGAAAGGAAAGAGGGGAAACAACCACCGGAGGGAACGACCACGTGGGGTTCGGGGTTGCCCAAAGTGACAGAAGAAGGGGAATTCAAAATGAAAAGGGCGAAGAGTCGTATTTTTTAAATAAAACTCAAACTCTGGTAAGGAAATCAGAAGGATTGTACTACTGAACATCAAGAGCAGTGTCGGGCTTCAAAAAAAGTGAAGAAATTGGGGGGGGAGAACATCCACGCTAAAGGAAGATGTTAAAAAAGAATCCTGGGAAGAACCAGGGGGAGAGTTGGCCCTCGAGAGAGCGCAGGTATAGGAAAGTGGTTGGTGGAACTGGACTCTATAAGGTGGTCGATTCCCACATGTGTGGGGGTAAAAACTGGGGGGAAATCGGGGAATGAAAAGAAAGGCGAGAAGGACTAAAAAAAACCCAAGGAAAGTGGAAAAAGAGAAACAGCGCTAAATGCGACGAGGATTTTAAGGAATTCTTTAGTCCATCTCTTAATGAAGGCTAAGTTGGGCCAGAAAGGGGAAACCAGGGGGGAGGAAAAACCAAAAAAGTGAGTTCTGGCAATAAGCATAAGGAGGAGGCCTGAACCTTGGCGTGCTTCAGAATCTAGAACAACAACGTTAGGAAAAGCGATGGGTCTCAAGAAGAAGGTCAGGCCCGCACCAAGTTGAGTTACGAGGTCTCAGGGGGTTTACCGAGGGCGTTCAGTGCCCAGTTGCTCACTAACCGAAACAGGGGGGGGGAAAACAAGCCCAACCGAGAACATTCTCCTTACGAAGCGGGGCGTAGTTTCCTGTCGGGGGGGGAAAGAGTTTGTCCCTTTGTGCCACGGAACCTTGTCCATCCGAGATCTCAATCGCAGTGACAACAGGAAAAACTGAACGGGAAGGAATAAAGTGGTACAAAGCAGGGCCCAGCCTAGGAAAAAAACACTAGGAGGATCCCGCGAGCTCGAGAAAAAAAACGATAAGCTCAGGCTCCACGCACGCCAGGGAGGAGAGCCATAAATTAAGATAAATGAAAAAGCCGAAAAGTTCCCTACTTTTCAAAGTGGTTCGCTAGAACCATCGACAACTGCCAGCCGACAGGTGGGGGTTTGAAAGAGAAAATCAGGAAATGCTTTAAGGCAATAGGATACGATGGGAAAGGAAGGAAAAAATTTAGCGGCGGGGCCGTCGGGGGCAATTGCCGGACAGAGCCTACCCCTGAGCGCCGAAACACTGTGGGGGGGAGCAAGCTGTGGGTTCTAAGGCCCCGTGCAACACTAAATCTTACTCTCCTGGGTAAAAGAAAACAAAGGTTAATCTAAGGGGAAAGGGGAAGAAAAGGGAGAGAACGGATCAATCCGCCTTCTGGCGGGAAGTTCTTCGCGACAGTTAAAAAAGAGGGGAAGTCTTAACTGGCATGACCAGAGGAAGAACAAAAAGGGGGGAAAAATTGGACATGAAGCGAACCGGTGGACACGAGCGCGATCAGGGTTTTGCTGGACTAGAAGGGGGAGTGAAAATCAGCGGTGCTGAAACGATAGAATCTGGAAAAGAAGTAGGGGGACTACCATCTACGGACCCTTTTAGAAAAAAGGAAAAGGTGAATCACGGAGGCCGGCCAGGTACTCAGTCCGAAGATGCAAAGTATACAAAAGGTGAAACGTAGGGAGGCATAAGAGGGACGAAAAGTGAACCCTATTCAACGGAGTCCACAGACTATTGAAGTTCGGCGATTACAAGGGAAGGGGGGGGCTTAGAACGGGCGAGAGGGGGGGCGGGGGGTGCAGCGCTCCAGAGAAACTATTTGGTACTCGCCGAGAAGTCTAGAGAGGCCTGACGTCTCCGTCTATTCCTTGGGGGGAAGGAAAAAGGTCGAAGGATCGCTAAAGGTTAGGGGAGAAAGGTATAGCAGCGGGGTGCTCAGCTTGGAGGAGGGACGCGACTTGCCCTACTCCGTTGAAGAGGGGTAGCGGCGACGGGAGAGAAAAGGAGGGCTACTAGACGTTGCCTATGAAAAATCATGTAATTTTCGCGTTGCGAGCCGCGCTGGGATTGTTAATAATAATTCCGGGGAATCGATAGTCACGAAATCCGACTTGGGGGGGTGTCGGTTTGGAGGGGGAGCCTCGGGGAGTGTCGAGGGACATAAACCTCGCTTTGGGAGGGCTACTGGCGCTGAAACCTGAATCGGGGAATCAACACGTCAAAAAAAGAACGGGAAAATATGCTGGGCTCGGGAAAAGACTGCCGTCTCATTGAAAAGCAAAAGAAGAGAAAGAAAAAGTCCGGAGGAAATTGCGGCCAGCTCCCGCAGCGGGGAGATTGAGAGGAAGACTAACCTTTCGAAAAAACGACCTTATTTTCTGGGTCGAGAGGACCCGGTGGGCCTTGAGTCCTCGAGGAGGGGGAAATGAAAGGCTGAGACTCCTAAAGGGGGGAATCTCGCGCAGCTAAAGAGCATGATAAGGCTTATGATTTTCGAACATGGTCAAAAAGTGTTTCAATTAAAGGGGGGGAAGATTCGGCGCCGCACTGCAACTTCTGTACGCCCGTTTAACCGGAGGCAGGAAAATTGTCGTAGGTCACCGGACTGACAAACTGAGGAGGGGGTAAGCGGTTTTTCAACCCCTCACTCGGAGGATTTTAGCTCGAGGGAAGTGTTCAGTACCTTATCGGAATTTAGGGGAGCGTGGCAGGAGAAAGTGGAGGTTTTCTGGCATGTGGACGCAGGACTCCGTGTCATCAGGATTCCAGACGACATTGAAGCTAGGGGGAAAGCCCGAAAATCCGAACCGGACTCAAAACTGCCATTCCGGGGATTCGCGAGCGGAATACGCACTAAGCTGGGGGAGCGCAATGATAGACCAAACGGTTGCAAAAATCGACAAAGGGCCTCCGCCGGTGGATGAGAGGGGGTTAAAGAAAGGAAGTCAGCTTCAACTGCGAAAGCATGATTCCTAAAGTGGCAAAGGAGCGCCCATGGAAGCAGGATTTCTTCGTGGAGTGTCTCAACTATTGGAGTGGGCCGAAAAACCAGGGAGAGGTTCCTTAGCCAATGGAGGAGGGGAGAGGTCTCTTTCAATATGGGGGGGGGGTGGGTCTTCAGTGCAAAAAAGAAGGAATAGTTGGCTTGGTGAAAAAAAAAAAAAAACCAAAAAAAGGATGAAAAGAAGAAATATCCACAGCAATCTGCGCGTGTGGGCCAAATCAAACTAAACAGCCAAGAAAAAAAAAGGAGAATAAAATAATCGAAATGGTCGTCTGCGAAGAAAGCACCAGCAACAGGCCAAGGGGAAGAGACATCAAAAAATAAGATCTGTACAGTTAACAGAGAATAATTCGGGCGGCAAGGGGGAAGCGAAAAATGATTGAAAATTCAAAATAATCTCCCTTCGGGAGGGGCAAGAACAACGTTGGCGAATCCTGCAAAAAACAAAACACAAAAAACAGAAAAAAAACACCAAGGTCAGAGGGACCCAAAAAGGCACGCGACCAGCCCCAGAATGGGAAGGGAGGCGGTCGGTAGAAGAGAAGTTGGGGCGAGCACCTGAAACAAAAAGCAAACAGGGAAAAAGAAGAAGGGAAGTCGCCGAAAAAACAGGACCAGAATACGACGCATGCAACTCGAAGATCTCGAAACCAATTCGCGAGGAATCTACTGCTTCCCACATGATACGATCAAGGTCAAAAAGGAGGGTCAAAAAGAGACCAAACCAATCGATAAAATGTGCATCGAAAAAAGGGTGTGGGGGGGAGGTTCCGTTCGCCCGTCAGGGAAAAACCAGGCAAGTCCAGAAGAGCAGGGTAAAAAAAATACGAAGGGTTCATTTAAAAAGTGAGGGGCCAAAAACAGGTAAAAATCAGACAGAGAAGGAAAGGGGCCAAGCTTGGAGAAGGCTCTAGGGAGAAGGAGTAATGATCTCCATGGAGTGAGAGGAACATCTAGGACTCCAACTGGACTACCCAGATCCCATAGGAGAGGGGGTCGAAGGATATAAAGCCGAACGTGATAACCAGCTCAACGAGTGGAACCCTAACCAACAAAAAGGACCGAGAGGTCGAGTTGCCTGGTATCCTGGAAGGAATGGTACAAAGCAAAGCCAAAAGTTACTGGAAAGTCGTTAGGGGGGATCGGGCGAACGGCGGATGGTGAAGCTCCATAAAGCGCGAAATAATGCTATTCGGTGGGACCCAGAATGGAATGGGAGGAAAGAGAAAAAGTACCCTAGTAAACAACACACCAATCCTGGATGACAGGAGCGTAGGTCTCGGAGCAGACACAGGGGCTAATGAAAAAAGGCTGAAAAAAAATCCATGCAACGGGCGGCCAAATCGTGCTGACCGTGCACGATGGAACGCCTCTATCCAGCTCTTATGTGGAAGAGGCAACCCCGCGGAACAGGAACTATCGCGGCAGAAGGCAAAGAAAACCGGGCGACTCTGCCCTCTTCAAAACCGTTGGGCTTAGGGAAGATCATAGGGGGGGGGAAGGGGAAGAGGAAAAGGGGGATTGCGAATTAAGAGGTCAGTTGCAGGGAAGCGCGCAACATCAGCTGGCGCTGCAAAAGGGGAATACCTAAAAGCAGCCACTGGACCGACCGACGGCAAGGAGCGTTGTAGAAAGGCGCGAATGTTAAGGAGTACATAGGGACTTCAAAAAGGGGGGTTCTTATCCCGGCATCCGATACCCTATTTAAAAGCGGTTGCAGAAAAAAACTTGAAGCAAGAGCGTAAAAAGAACACAACCGAAGTGAGGGGGGAGCGTACCGCTTATAGGGAAAAGCAAGCTGCAGAAATACCGGCGGGAAAAAATTTCCAATCAGAGCTCCCTTCTTGAACGTGTCGGTAATCTGGGAGCACGGTAGGGGAATCAAGCCAACCAGATAAGGGCAGTGTCGGGGGGAAAGAAAACGTCAAAATAAAACTTCAGCAGAAGCGGATTGATCTTCGGGGTCGAGCCGCTGAAGCTCAACACGCGGCGAAAAAGATCGGAAATCAAAAATTCAACAGGGGCACCCCATTCGAGCGTAAGAGGGTCCTTCTCTATTATGGGAAAGGGGGGGGACAACAACGAGGATCTCCCCTTGAACCGCTCAAGGGGAATGAGAGGGAAGGGCCCAGGCAATTAAAACAGCACCGAGCGTGGTTGTAACTCAGCTGAGCCTACTGCCTGAGAAAGACACGAAGGGGGAACGAACTTTTCCAAAAAAAGACACTCCGCGCGGCGGCAAGTTGTCGGACTGTAAAATTCGACTAAAATTGATAGGGAGATAGGGGAGTTCAAAAACATCATATGACTGAACATAGATGAGAGTTATCCTCCTGTGAAGGAATTTCGAGGGGGCTTGGGCTCGAAACTGGTAGCGAGGATAGGTAGTGGGTGTAAGGGGCTGTAGCCCGGCAGAGTTGAACTGTGATACGTCAAGTGGGAAGGGGGGTGCAACGTCAGAGATGGGCCGGATTTATTGGAGCCGAGGGGAAAAAGGAACAACCGCAAACACCCAGTCAAGAAGCGCTAAAACGAGAGATGTCGGGAATTTCCAAGCTTCAGGGGCCTGGGAGAAAAGAAATAGAGGAAAGTGCGTCCATAGGTCCTGGAAAACCGTCAAAGCAACTTTGCAGGCCTAACTTAGGGGGGGCTAAAGAAACCAAGAGAGAGGAACAACCAGGAGGAAAGAGAGAATTGTTCTTCAGCGAAGGTAACGGACACAAAATGTGGGGAATGTGGAATTCGCGCTCAGGGTGGAAAGAGGGGTCGGCCTGAAAAAGTATGAATTGCTCCTTCGAAAGATGGTGAATAAAATCAGAATAAAAACTACAAGCTCAATTCAACTGTTCGAGGTTCCTGGTTGAAGGTGGGAAAGGGGGGCGAAAATGTGTGCCTAGGGCCTGCCGATGAAGGGCCACTTTGGCAAACACATTAAAAACTAGGTCACCGTTCAAAATCGCGACGGGAAAAGAACACGACCTGAACTGAGATACAAAACTCGACGAGCAAAACCAGGCAGGCTCACTGAAATGGGGAAATATCCATCTTCCTTTCTCGTACCTGAAAAATTGGACAGTTGTAGGGGGAGAAAAGACAGGACATCCACAACGGGAAGACGGGGGGGGGAAATAAAAGGGGGCACTGTTGTTGGGGAATAAAAGCCACGATTGACTGGGTGACGAAGGGGAGCGATAATGTCTGAACAGTGAGGGGTGCCGGCGTTTCATTGTACGGGTCGAAAAGACTCCACCCTTGAACCTACAATCCCGGGTTTTAGCAAGGGGGGGCGTGAACACCTATTGCAAAATGGCTACGGAGACTTACGCTCGACGGCAACGGGGAAAGACGGGAATGAAGGAGGAACTCCTAAGATTACTGGGCAAAGGGGAAAACAATCGCAATTAGGGGGTGGGAAACCGACTATTTCAAAAACCGGATTCAGAGTGGGGCATTCCACAGACAAGGTGAGACACAAACAGGCAACGCGTAAAGGCAGCAACCACTTTTGATGAGGAAGGGGGGCTGGACAGGGGAGTTTTATCTCCTGGGTGATCAGGGGGGCCAGAGACTACGCAGAAAAGACAAAAAGGAGGGGGGAAGCGACTCCGATTTATTCCATTTCTATGGGACCAAAGGGGGATTCAGGTCAACCGAAGATGGAAAATTGGGGGGGTTTGGGTTGGCAAAAAGAGGAAGGATCTCGGGAAAGGACTTCCACTAGCAATCGGATCACCGGAAGACTGAATGTATAAACTATTCGGGGAGTGCAGCATGTCGCGTATACGTAGGGTGCAAGACTAAAAGCACACGCTGATTGGTGGAAACCGGGAAGCTAAGTAAGACACAATAAGCCTGCTTCGTATGATAGGATTGCGGCAAGAGTAAAACTGTCGAAGCGGTAGACGGGAGGAAAAAAAAGGGGGGGAGCTTGCGTCGGCATCGCGAGGGTTCTTCTTTTGGCGGCGGAAGAAGGCCAGGAATTGGGGGAGCTGGAAAGAACGCTGGGGGAGTAAGGAGTGCTACGGAACGAAGAGGGCCACAGTGAGCCAATCTTGATTTTCTGTGCGGAGCGTCATCGGTCCTGATAGAAAGAGGCCTGTGAGAATCAATCGCGTCCAGGTCAGGAGACGGGATGAAATAAGTTTCCTGGGGCTCGTCGGGGACAGTCTGGGGAGCGGCGCAGGGGGTCGCTACTGTCTGGTCAATGGTAATCCATAAGGAGAGCTAAGGAACCATCCTACAAAGTGGCTTGGGGGGAAGCTTCGTACCCGCTCGAATGCAAAAAGGCTGCAACGGCTCCATCCGGGCGCGAGTGCTTCCATCTGAGCGCGCGGGGTAGAGAAAGGGGGGGCTTAAGTTTCGACAAGATCTTATGGGCTGGGGGAAAGCGAAAAAAATTCCTAGAGCTGTATCGCGATCCAGGACTGGAGCGAATCTCATCGGCGTAAAGGGACGAGCTGCAGGCAGAGAGTCTTGCGTCAACGTGCTGATGATTTTGCAGGGAAAAAATTGTGGGGGGGGCAAGACGGTTCAAGTGACAAGAAGCGGCGGGAAAGAAATCCTTCGGGAACTTCCTTCGGGCGCAGGCGGAAAGAAAAAATAGGAAAAGTTGCAACGGTGATCTGCTTGGTTCAAAGGCTAGACCTCAATGGGGAAAAAAAGAGGAGGAACCAAAGGATTGGGGGGGTGAAGAGCTTCGTACGTGAAGGAGGGGGAGAGGGAAGTGCGGAGGACAAAAAGGCGTGCTTGTAGGCAGGGGGGTGAGAGACGTTCAAGCGCCGGGGATCCTGGGCGGCATTGATCGCAGTAAGACATCGAGAGGGACCATTCCTGGGGGCTGGGGAGGGAGAAGAATGAAGCGAATCGTTGTTGTACGAAGGAGTCGAAGTGCAAATCGAAAAAAGGGAGGGCGAAAAAAAAAAAACAACATTTTGGGGCGGTTGAAGACATTCGCGGCCATATTTGACGCCAGGCGAAAAAAAAAGGGTAGCGGGTTGAGGAAAGATTCCCGCTGACTGAAAAATCGGGGCTTGCGTAGGGGGGCGCAGCATTAGGGAGCGTCGAAAAAGGCCCAAGGAAAGGACCGCCTGTAGTGGCTCGAGATGTGAAGGAGTACGTCGACGGTACCACACAGAAGAAGAACAGTGGGGAAGGACAGGGGGATAGAGAAAAAAACAAGGTGATTCCCATCACTGTAAGGAGGGGCAAAATCTGAAAATACTCCAAGCGAGGCCACTGCGAAAAAGCCGGAGAGAAAGACGAAGGGTAGGCCTAAAAAAAAAAAGATCAATAAGGCTGCACAAGCCCAGCAAGAGATCAGAAAATCCCGGGGGACCCCTTTTGGGAAAAGTTCGTGAGGAGGGGAGCAAGGGAAAGATGCAGAATAAACCGAAAGGAAAATCGGCGCCCATCGAGCAGATTTGAACAGGGGGGCGGAAAGGCGCTCACAAACGATATCGCGAATGGAGTCGACCAGCCAAGGAATGGCAGAAAGGGAGTCCGAGAATGTCGATGGGCACTGCTATAAAAGCCAAACCCTGCCTCACAGCACAAAATGGAACAGAAAGGTCTCCGTCCACCAGCAAAGAAAAGAACACGCCGCAACATCAAGCAGGATAAGAAGCGAAGAGGCCAAGTAAAAGCACCAAATCAACTACGCGTTGGGGATGGTGCAGGAAAAACGCCCCAAAGAAGAACATGCAAAGAGAAACCCGCCGCGTAAAGAAACGGACGCCTGTAAAGTTCAGTCCAGAACGTAAGCGAATCCCTGCCAAGGGGGGTGCATTTAACACTGTCAACTGTCCAAAACCAGGTCGCAAAAAAAGAACGCGTCGCCAAATCGAGGGAGAAGAATTCGAAGAAAGAGGGAGCTCCAGTTCCCGCATGCGACTAAAAAAAAAAAAAACACTCCAGACCCAGGAGGGAAAGTCCTCTTGACATAAACATAGGGAGTTGGCGAAAGGTAGAAGATACTAAAAGGAACAACTCGGCCGGCCGTTGAAATTAGTGCCCAGGGGGAAACCCAAAGTATATTCGATTCCGATGAAATGATACCAGGATTACGGGAAAGAAAAAAGCTCGGGTCCATGAAGTAGTTGGCTAGGGGAGAAATCCTATTACGGATAAGAAATGTGAAAAACCATTTAGCTACCAAATCTAGGGGGGTATTAAGGATCCCTATCTGAAACCATAAAGGAAACGATGGAAACAAATCAAGGACATTGATACGCGGATGACAAATAACCAGGATCGGAAGCATACAAGGGGACCCCGCGGAGGCGCAAAAAATCTAAGGGGCGGCCCACAAAAAAAAAGAAGGGCCCGAAAGACAACGCCTGTAAAAAAACGTCCTCAAATGAATAGGCAGTCTACGCAGCCTAGCACAGTAATCACGATGGCCCTGAGCCGCAAGAATGGCGAGAACGAGAGAAAAAAAAAACACAAAACTTAAGAAGCAGAAAACATTATCATCGTAACGTGGAGGGAATGTTGCGATTCAGATAATGGTTCCCAAAGCGGGACACAACAGGTGAAGTGGAGACTGAAACCCTCAGTAGAGACCAGGACAGCCAAAAAAATTGAAGGTCCTTTGTCCCTCGCGACGGCAAAGGGTCGGCTAGTTGATCTGGGGGGAATTAAAGACTAGTAAAAAAAAGGGCATTCGACTAACCCCCCCCAGAAAGGCTGAAAACGGAATCGTCGATGATCCAGTGTAAGAGGAAGATGAATGGGAGCAAAGAGGCGTCGCTGGTAGTCAAAACGACTTTGTTGAAAGTAAAGCTTATAATCGTCCTAATCGGATAAGAAAAACTGGGTAACGTCATTGTGGGGGGAAAAACAAAACGATGGGACGTCTTTTTTCTGAGGGCAAGGGAAACCTGGGAAATGATCACTTTGTCAGTGAGGATGCTGATAAAGCAGGCGCGAATCATCACAGTCATCCGGCGGGATCGGAAAGTGTTTCTACCGGAAGCTCAAGACGGCGATCGAAACTGTCCAGACTTTAAAGTGGAAAACGGGAGAGGTAGAGGCGCACGCCTGCCATCGGGTAAAGAAACACACGCGGAATCCCGGTTTTCCCTGAGAGAAAAGAGGGGGGCAAGAATTAAAAAACCATATGAACGACGACCCTGCGGAGAAAAGTAAGCACAGAGTCCTCGGAGAAGACTTGGGCAGGGTTAAAGACGTCAAAAAACTACGAAGCGTCGAGGGAGTTGGGCGGTGTGGACCAGGAGAGCGAGGAAAAAAAAAGGGAAAGAGATTGCAAAGGCTTCAAAAAGGCAAAAGTGGAAGGAGGTGCACCAGACCTAATGAGTGAAAGGGAGCGGCGAAGGGGGTGTGGTGGTCTCGAGAAAGCCGAAGGGACATTCCTAGCAGGGTGAAGGAAAGCGCGATGTGAACGGTTCGTCGGATAAGCAGTGTTCACAACGGAAGACGATTGGAGAGGGAGGGCAAAGGCAGAGGAACACAAGACAGCAAAAAAAACCAGTCAAGGAAAAGAAAAAACAGCACGAATGAAACGAAGGGGGGGTCCATTATCTTTGATGGAAAAGAGATGGGTTAAGGGAGGGAAATTCAAGGTGCCTCTATTAACGCCACTCTACAAAAAAAAGAGAGGGAGTAAGGCATCACACTTTGACGAGCGGGGACCGACGACCTTTGAAAGGA
>Ga0179591_1330140_pt1 | contig 12120 bp, 13 predicted proteins | sample CZOMad2_1_08_16f_FD_182891 | JGI IMG/M metagenome (GOLD analysis project Ga0179591, IMG submission 182891) | Vadose zone soil fungal communities from Angelo Coast Range Reserve, California, USA - CZOMad2_1_08_16fungal (PacBio error correction) | ecosystem: Environmental > Terrestrial > Soil >...
TGAATGCGGTGCGCAAATAAAATTAAAAAAGGTTGGTTGATGCGTCGCCGGGAAAGAATGTGGTTTGCAATCAAACCAAGGTGCACAAACAACCACCGTGGAAACCAGAAAAATACGAGTTGTTGGGAACATCCACTAACACAAGGCCAACGTACCAAACAGTCTGTGGAATTGGGGAAGGACGGGCGTGGCTGTGTGGCAAAAAGGAAAAAAAAGGGGCGTTACCTGTAGGGCAGGGGAAAAAAAACAATTTGACAGTGACCAAAAAAGGACGGGAAAAAAGTGGTTACGGGTTGAAGGGGTTAAATAGGGGGAGTTGAAAACTGTCAAAAGTGACCGGGGATTTTTGGGGTGAAACGGCCGGACCCGTTTGCGGGCCCCACTGTGTTTTTCAATGTTGGGTGGGGGGCCGGGGTTTTGCAGGGATTGAAAAGGGGGGGTAAAACCGTACTTAAAAAAAAAGGCTGGGTTTTGGGCTGGGGGGTTGTTATGTAAGGGGTAAACACCGTGAAGTGCGCTGTGTACAGGGTCGGGGGGGGGGGGGGGGCACTCCGGGCTAAATCTCGGTATTGGTTGGGGTGTTAGCGGAAAAAAATGCAGACTGGGGGGGGGGGAAGGTGTTCTATGCCGGCGGGGCAAACAAAATGCATCTGTTAAAAGGCCTGACGGAGGACGGGGGAAACGCAAAATTACTGCACCGCCTCAAACTAAAATTGCTAAAAAAAAAGCAAGGATTTTCAGGGTCTAAGGTCGAGGGGGAAAGTCAGGGAAGTTTTTTGTGGGGGCTAGGTGTTCTGAGTTTATACATTAACAGGAAAAGGTTTAAACAGAGACCAACTCAGAAACCAGTGTCAGGCCGGCATGCGCACGGGCCTACCGGCAATCCGCCGAAGGAAGCACAAGTCCATACCAGGCATGCCAACCTAATCCAACAATCCAAAACAAACTATTAAAAAAAAAGTATCAAAAAAAAGGCGAAACAAGGGAAAAGACCAATGAAAAAACAAAATTAAACCAAATAACACAGGGAAAAAAAAAAGAAACTTGTCTATGGGAGGAAAGGCCGGGGGTTGGGTAAAAGGGCGATTGTCCAAGGGGGCGTGGGCGAAAGGATCGGGGGTTTTTTAGACAGGATACGGGGAACACAGAAGTGCAGGGGGGAGGGGAGGCATAAAAAAACATGGAAAATGAAACGAAAAAAAGCCAATTTTGATGCAAAAATAAGAGGAAAGAAGTGTGAATGCGATTTAAACAACCCAAACAAAAAAAAAGTCCCGGGAAAAAGCCAAGGAAAAAGGTTGACCCATGGGTTAAAGGGGACAAAAAAGTCACCTATTAACAACGAAAATTGGTGGGAGCCGGAACGAAAACAAGAGGACAGGACCAGGGCGCCCCACCAAAGAGTTGGGGGTGGAGGCTGCAGAAAAAAAAACACTCCAAGGATGAAACAACCAATCATCCGACATCTATTGGAAAAAAAAAAACGAAATGGGTGGGCGGGGCAAAAGAAAAAGGATTTCGAATTGAGTGGAAGAGCCGGGAACCGGAGGGGGGAGAGGTTCCAGACGGATGTTTGGTAGAATATCGGGGGGGGACAGGGACAACCAGATGGGTGTTGGATGCCCTTTATTGGGGTTGGGGGGATCTGGAAAAAAAAAAAAAAAAAAGGCAAAAGGAAGGGGAGTCAGGGAAAATGTCCGACAAAAAACCGAAAGGCGCAGACCGGAAACTGAAAAAAGACTAGCCGCGATCACCAGTCAAGCCATCGACAAAGCAAGTGGGAAGTGGCCTGAGTTGGGTCACCCATCTGTACATGAAACAGGCGCCACAAGCCCAGAAAAGAAAGAGGTGGGGGGAAAAAATTCAGGGGCGAAAGGAGGAGTTCGTGGAAAAGGGGGGACAATGACACTGCCAACCTTTCAAAAAACATGTGAAATCAAAGGTCGATCAAGAAACAACCAAACAACGGGAGGAGAAGGAAAAAAGAAGATTCCCAAAAAGGGTCAGAAAAATGGAAAGTCAGGTGACGGGGAGACAGAGAAACCTCAAACCACGCAACGCTGCATGTGACACGTCCCCTGGGGGGGACCGGTCAGTAAAAACATCCACCCAGGTGTGAAACTGAAACCGGCGCCGCCTTGGGGTTAAAAAAGGGAAGGGGGAGGGGTAGCCCCGCCACTCAAACTAAAATGGAATTCGCAGTTTTCAAAATGACCCGTCCGAAAGTGCTTGTCGTCCAGTTGACCGGACGCGTTTTCAAACTTTAGGACGGGGGCGAGACAAACAAACAGCTTGGGCAAAGAAATGGGGGAAAAAAAAAACTCCAGTTCAAAAGAAACACCGGTTGAAAGATTCGCCTCGACCGGGGGAGATGGAAAAGACGGCACCCGTCTCGCACCGGGTGGGGGAAAAGGGACCCAGAGGACCATAAAAGTCAAAGGAAGTTGACTTGCCACCCCGCAAATAGTTTTTAAAAAAGTATGGTCAGTAACAGGGGGACCACTCCATCTTGGGGGAATGTCGCAAGACCCGGAGTGAGTGGGAAAGAAAAACAAAAACAAGGGACGTGTTAAAATGTCGGGGAATTCGGTCCTTCCCACCTTTTAAATTGGGGTTTCAATGGGGATTTAGGTGGCTGTGAAAGGAGGGTTTTTTGGGGGTGCGGGGAGGACATCTTAAACGCCTTTCATAGGACATCAGGAGATAAGTGCAAGGGTGAAAAGTGGGGCCTTCGTGGTTTCGGGTCCATGTTTTGTGTAAGAGAAACCGAAAAAACCCGGAAAATGTACTCCATGGGAAATAAGGGTTAAAAAACGCCAAACACCAGAATGCCCGTGGGGCGGGCTGAAACCCTAAAAAACACATAGGGAAAAGCGCCGTCGAAACAAAGGGCCCGCCAGGTGGGATCGGGGAAAATCAAAAGGAAGGTTTAAATACGTTTATTGGTTTCAATTTGGGGAGGTTTCTTGGTCTGGGGTTTCACCGGGCTCAGGTTCGCATTGTAGGACCGGTCGTGGTGTAAAATAATGGGGGGGAGTTGGATTAGGTGGATGGGTTGGGGATTAGACGGATTAGGCCGGGGGCCCAGGGTAGCCCCCCGGCGGCACATGGACAATCAAGGCCAAGACAGTCGGGGCAATTCTGAATCCTTGTTAATTCGGTGAATAAAATAATGCAAGGCCCCAAAAAGAACCCAAAAGAGTTCGATCAACAAGAAGAGATGTAAACACGGAAAACCAGCATTGGAAAAAAAAGAAACGGGGGGACACAAGGAGGAAAAAAAGCGTTGCCGGACCGGCTCCGAAAACCCACGAAAACAACGAACAAGGGTAGGGGGAGTAAAGAAAACAGCCAAAGAAAAAACACCCCCGACCCAAGATCCTAAAAAAAAAAACAAGACGACTTTAAAAAAAGCCACCAGAACGCTGTACCCCAAGAGAAACACCTTCAATTAAAACGAAACAAAAACAAACCGCCCCAAAAAAAGAAGGTCGTACCGTTAAAAGTGGTAAAAACAAACTTTTAAAGTCACAAAAAAACGCAAAACCCATTGAAAAAAAAAAAAAAGAAGCCAAAGAAACTAAAAAGGTACAAAAAACCGACACCGCATATTTTTTGAACAACGCCCAACATAAAAAAAGAGAAAAAGAACACAAAACTTCCAAAGTTCATCAAGACCCGTGGGGAAAAACAACTGTACAAATGGGTTTGGGCACAGAGGTAAAGGAAGAACTCAAGCGGGTTCCAAAGCCAAAACACGGCCAGCAAAAAGAAAAAAGAGTGAGGGAGGTTTGGGTACGGATGGATTGTCAATGAGGGGACAGTTTTTTGAGGGTAAAGAGAACAACTAAGGAAGGTAAAATGGGTAAGAGGTGGTGGGTGGGGCCCTGAAAGGAGACAACTGCAAGCACCGCTACGTCAGAACAGAAAAAAAAAACAAAAACATTTTGGGGGTTTGCGCAAAAAAGCAGCACACAACTCATCCTCACAAAAAAAAAAAAAATGGTGATAAAAAGGATATTGGGTGAAGGGCGCACCAATAAACAATGAAAAAAAAAAGGTGGGTTGGTGTTGGAGGGGGGGAGGACGTCAGGGGAAGGAAAGTGGGGTCTTCCAGGTGCAACCAAAACAAATCGTTGGGGAAAACAAAAGACGATTTGGTAACGGGGGGGTACATACGGAAACTGCCACTATAAAATAACGTACAAAACAAATCTGTCAAAAAGTGGGGGGGGTGAGGGAGGGGGGGGATTTTGGCTTTACAAAACCGATTGGTCTAAGGTCAGAAAAAAGGGACAGGTGACAAAGAAAAGGATGGAAACGGGAAAGGGGAAGGATTGGGGGGGAGGGTTTAGGTGGATTGTCACAAAAAAATTATAGTGGGTTACCACGAAAAGGGTTGGGGGGGGGAGACAGGAAAATCAGGCATTGGGTATGATGTGTTGGTTAAATGGGTGGGGGTTGTTTGGGGGGGCGTTTAAAAAAGGGGGAAAAGAGGTACGGGGGGAAAAAGTAGGGGGGTTTTGGGGGGAGGGTAAGATAGGTTGGCCGGGGGTAAAAAGGGGGGTGGTCCCGGTTGGTCAGGGTCTGTTAAGTTTCAATTTAAATAAATCACATTTTAAGATTGGGGGGTTTTATAATCTACCCGGGGTCCAGGGGGGAATGGCGGGGACGGGGGTGGGGAAAAACGAAAAACTGGGACACAAAAAAAGGCAAATTCTGTTGGAAACTAGAGCTCGGGGGAGCCCGACGGGGCCACGCGCAAAATCCTGCACCGCAGGGGGCCGAAAAAGTGGTTTGGAACCTGGGGGACATAGAGGGAGTAGAAAAAAGAAGCTTAATGCAAAAACGAGGGGATGAATTTGACAAGGAAGGGAAAGAATCCCTCATCCCGGAAGATGGAACGGCCGGAAGGGGGAAGTTAACACGTTCTACCGGGTGATCAACTACCTAAGTCCGACCTACACAAGAGTCCAAAACCTAATTAAATACCCACGAGACCAAAAAATGCAAGAAAGGAGAAATCGGGGGAAGACCAAGACACTGAAAAACTCAATTTAAAACAAAGGGTTAAAAAAAAAACTACACAAGGTGGGATCAGAGTATACAACGCGAGAAAAAAAGAGGGGAGGGGTTCCTAGTAGAGGTCCTTCAACCGGGAGGGGAAGGCAGCCACGGAATCGGGGGGCGGTGGTTTTTGTGTGGAACAGGAACAGAATCAAATACAAATTTGGGGGGAGGAGGCTCAAAAAAACCAAAAAAAAAAAAAAAAAAATAAAGAACAACGACCAAGTGTTGGCAATATGGCAAGAATCGAGGAAGGGGTCGAGATGTTAAACAGAAAAAAACAAACAAACACCAAAGAGGAAGGGGAAAAGCAAATAAAAAAGGGTTGAACCAAGGTACATAAAAAAATTGCAAGTATATATTAAACCCGAATTAAAAAATGGGGGAGCCTCACGCCCAAGGTTAAAGATGTCCGGAAGGGACCCCACCAGATTGGGAGATGCCAAACGGCCAAGAAAACAAGGGTTGTATTCAAAACAAAGGGCTACCAAAATAAAAAAAATGGGAGCAAAACGAGATGGCCGAGAGATGTAAGAATGGAACTGGACACCTAAGGAGAAACGGGGGACGAGGCTTTTTGCAAATAAAAGTCTAGGGGAAAGAGGAGTGGGTGTGTGGGGGAAAGATCCATTTTGGGGAGGGAAGGTGTTTTGGGGTGGCGGGTTGAAATGGGTATTTCGGGGGTCCATGCATGCGGAACAATAACAGCTAAAAAGAAAACCAGGGGGGAAAACAAAAAAATGATAAACCAACAGGGGGAGTAACAAAACAAGAAAACACGGGGAAACGGGCGGCAAATACAAGGGAAGTGGGCCGCGGCAGAGTTTTTCCCCACATGATGAGGACCGAAAAAGTTTGAGAAAGGTGGGCGACGAAAGACGGGAAGGGGTTGGGCCAAAAATAGGGCTTCATGGGACACAGAAAAATGAGGCACCTGGCCTTGGGGGTTGAAAAAAGAAACAAGGATCCGGGAAAACAAACGGGCCAGAAGTCGCGGAACGCAGCAAACAACCAAATGTCTGCAGGACCGTAAGACTCTGTTCGAGATGGTAGGGACACATGGAGAAAAACGTTGGGCCGAAGCATTGACCCCTACCCACGAAACCCTTGAAATGTGGCGCCCCCCCCCTGAAGTAAAAACTTCGTCCAAAAACAGACCGGACGTGGGGCAAACAGTTGGGAACACAGTGCCGGGCCGAAGAATGGTAACATGGACCTGGAAAAGGAAACTAACCAAAAAAGACAGTCAGATGCCATTTCCCGGGTGAAGACAACGTACGGACTGTTGTGTAAAATGTTACCGTAGCAGGGGGTCAAATTTGGTCGAACAACTGGGGGCGAATAAATGAAGACCCTTTTTGGAAAAAGAAATGTCAAAAAGGAAAAACCCACACACCTAATTGCAGTCAGAAGAAAACGCCGGGATACATCGGAAAAACGTCCCTAAAAACAAAGAGTGTCAAACGGAAAGCGCAAAGACATCCCTCGGTGTTGGCGGTGCCCCCACATAGTTAAAATAAGTTTAGGGGAGGATTGGCATGAGGCGCAAACCGGCAAACCACCACTCTGGTGGCAGGAGCAAAGTACCGTTCCGGAGGTCCACAATGGGCGGGTGGTAGTGCTCACCTTTTCACTGGAAATGGGTTTTTCCCAATGGGCTGGAGGTTGGCTTGTGAAATGGTTGGGGTGGTGTTGTGTTCTATCATAATCGCCCTTCATATCGGTAGATATTGCAAAAGGGGGGATGACGTTTTCGGTAGTCAGGGGGTAAGGACGAACCCCCAAACCCAACGCAAAACTCGGGGTTCCTAATAGTAGTATAAAACACACCAATGCCCCGTGGGGGAGAGGCCACGCTAAAGAAGGGGAACTCCTCTGAACCCCAGAAAATCTTGTATAAAAAAACGACAATAAAGGAGAGGTGAAAAAAAAGGGGATTTGGGTTTGGGTAACAGTGTTGCGTGGCACAAAATGGAGTGGCACAATTCTGAATTTCGCATTGGTCCCTGACTCGTGGGGTTAATAGGGGGGGTGGATTTAGTGGATGGTTGGGGATTAGTGAGGTAAGGTCGGATTAGGGGGTCAAAAATTTCCCAAAAGCCAAGGGCGCACCCAATAACCGAGAATCGAGGATGAGTGCAAGAGTGGGTTAATCCTGGGGGTAAGGAGGCTAAAGCAATAGCACCAAAACAAAACATTGCACGAGTCAACATCGACCCGATGGGGTAGGGACCAGTTTGCAGACGGGCCCAGTAGCCTCACGGGGTGGGCCAGGGGGGAAACACGGAAACCTCGTACTCACCGCAAAAAACCTAACAGAAGGACACGGGTGGGTGGGGACAGGGGGGGGCGGGTCCAAAACAGCAGCAAACATCCAAAAAAAACCCCTGGAAACCGGGGAAACATTGAAAAAGGATTAAAAGCCCCGAGCACAAGACCCTGGAACCGGAAATTCACTCCGCAACAACCTAAAATCACAGACCAAAAACCCGAACTTTTCGACCGAAGGGTTTGAAAAACCAAAACTTTGTAAAAAAACCAAGAAAACAAACAAACCCCCACGAACAAAAACAACCCAAACGCCCAAAACAAAGAAAAAAAAGGGCAAATTGCCTCGGCGAACACACACTCCTCACCAAACAGAAATGAAGGAGGGGAGATCAAAACCACAATGGGAGATTGAGCCACTACAAAATTGAAATTCCCAGGACAAAAACATCTCCCCCGGGTCACCCTGGAAAATTGTTGGGGGAGAAACCAGGTTTTGGAGCCACCACGGCAACAACGAAAATAAGAACAAAAGGATGGGATGGGGGGTTTGGGGGGGGGGGGAGGGGGTTGGGGTTCATGAGGAGGGGGTAGTGTAAACAAAATAACCGAAAAGTCTTGGAAGTACTTTTTGGGGGCCACCCTGGAAAAAACACACTTTCCGCAGCGAAAACTCACACCAAAAAAGTCAACACCAACAAATTTGTAAAATTGGTGAAGGCGCAACCCACCGCATAAAAAAGCATCCGACAAACAAAGAAACAAACGAGGGAAGGATGGACGCGGCTCAACTTCAACACAAATCATGGAAAAAAATGTGGTGGTGGTGGAGGACTGAAGAAAAACCTCCGGGGCGGAAGGGGTTTGGTGGGGGGGTTGGCAATCAGGGAGAAAACAAAGCAGTCAGGGTTTCCCATGACACTAAAACTGCAAATCACATGAACACAAGAAAAAAATAACCACAAAGAAAGATCTGGGTTGGAACTTAGGTTGTCATGTGCCGGGGGGGGGCTTGTCGGGTGGCAAAAAAGCATGGAGACGTACCCCTCGGAGCAGGACAAAAGTTGAAAACCGTGACACGGGCCGGAGGGGGGAAAGGGACACAGTTTCAAGTGGGGTGGGGTTGTATTTTAGGGGTAAAAAATCGTACAAGTGAGGGAGTTTTTGGGGGGGAAAAGATAGGAATGGTTTCATGCCATTTGGGTGGAACAGAACGCGGGTTTGGCGGAGGAAAAAGGGGTGAGAAGGGGTGTACGAATTCGGTGAGGGGGTGTAGGGGGAAAGGGTGGGGTACTGGCAAGTCTGGTCTTTTTGTACCGCAAAGGGATCGGAGAGTGGGGGATGGGGTCGGGGGGTTCCTTTTCTTCCAACGACAAAAAAAGCCAAAACCAGTGACAGAGGGGGGTTTAGGAGGCAGGCCTGGGGGGTGCCGGATGCGGACGGCCGGGTGCAAAAAGGGGAGACTGTTTTGAGAAGGGGAGGGGCCAGCGCAGCGGGGGGGAACTAAGAGAACCACTAAAACCATACAGACCGCTCAAAGCCGCGGATGGTTTGTTACGGTGGTTTACTAGGAAGGCTAGAAAATCGCGCAGGGGGTTTTGGGAACGAGAATGCCATAAAAAGGACAGAAAGGATAAAAAATTGCCGCAAACTTAAAAGTCCGGAACGAAGGGGGAAGGGGCGCAAGGGAGAATACCGGGGCAATGACGACCTAGGTCCAGACAGATCCACCTAATGGAAAAATACCACCATCCAAAATTAAACCACGAAGGATGAAAGGCGAAAAGAGGAAAAGAGGGGGGGGGAAAAGACCCATTGAAAAAAGCAAAATGGCCCAATAACCTTTAAACCTACAAAAAGGTTTACATATTGGATTTGAACGGGGAAGAATACAGCTGAAAAAAAAGGGGTGGCGATTTTGGTGCCAAATTACGGTGGCGACCGCACACGGGGGGGGGGAGGGGGGGGGGGCGTGTGGGGTAGAAAAAACAATAATTAATGATTAACAGAGGGGTCCGGGTGGTAGGGGGGGGGGAATGATGGGAAAAAACGACCAATTTTAAAATGCAGCCTAGTGTTACACAGTATAAATTGGATTTAACGAAGAAACCCAAAAACAATAACACCAAAGCAAATAACAGCCAATTTGGGAAACCAAGTTTAAAGGGGGGAAAAGGGGGGAAAGGACACAACGACTAAAAATTGGGGGGGGGGGGTCCTCAAAACCCAACGTACGTTAGTCAGTGAAGGAGCCGTCCATTTTTATAAAACCAAATAAATAAAAGGGGTTGAAAAAAACCTGGGGAGGGACAGACAAAAAACTAGGAATGGCTGAAGGATGGGGGGGGAGGACAAAAGGGAAGGAGACGTTTTCCGAGCCTTTTTCCAGAGCGTTCGCAAAGACGCATAGGGGGGGGGGGTGGGTGGGGCCTTTAATTGAAAGGGATGGGTTTGGCAACATTCTTGAAAAAAAAGGGGGGGAGTCTTGTTACCCTCAACAGAGGAAAAAGAACGCGCCGGAAAAAAAAGGAACGACAAAGAAAAGGCCGCCGGAGAGAAACGTGAAGGGCGCAATCAGTTAAGGGGTTCAGGCGGTGGGGACAAAATTCCATCACAGGGGCCCATGACAGAGGACGGCCGGGAACACGTGGAAAAAATCGGAATTTTGGGGTGGACGCAACCGAGGAAATAGGAGAAAAAGGGTGCTCAAAATGCGCCCCACACCTAAGTTGAGAACATAGGGGGGGAAGGGAACAATATAGGAAAACAACAAAAAGGATTAGGAAAAGATCATTGAATCTGGGAGTGTTCATAAAGAAACAAGGGTAGAGGGACAGGGGGACGCAAGCACCAACGAACCGAGGTGCGTCCAAGGGGGAAATTGCCTTAGAAGGCAGGGGGAAAAATCACCTCTTCGCCACCGTGGGGTCAGCAAAAAACAAAAATCGCGCACTGTTGGGGCAGGTACAGGTTAGGGGAAACCACAAAACGCTCATCAGATTTGTCGATGCAGAGGTACGGAGCAAAGCGAGGGACTTTGGGGGGACCAGGTGGTAACCGGAAATTCTTTTTGGTCGCTGGGGTCGAAAGACTTGAAACAAGATAAATCCCGGGGCAAGATTCAAAATCGGCCGCCAAACAACACCGGATGAAAATGTCCCTCGACCTGAAAAGCAAAGAAAAAGCCTGAAACCAGGGGGCAAACCGCAGAAAAGATCCATCCTCAATACAAAAACCAGGCAAACCTCCGGGGCGTAACCCGCAATAGTGACTGGGTGGGTCGGATGTTGGTTGGATTAACTGGAGAAACTTCCCGCCAATCCAATGGGTGGGGGAGGACGCAAGGCCTTGGGGGGCTGAGAAAGAAAAACCAATTTTTCAAGGTGGTAATGTTCCCGTGTGTTCAGTCTCCAGGGTCCACTTAAGGGGGGGGTGAAAATTGGTTTGGGATTTAGGGGTGGGGGTTTGGTTTGGGGTTTTTTTAAATAGGGGGAAAAATCGTTCATATGCGGAAAAACAAAAAAAACGATTATGCATGTGTAAAATTGACTTTCGTTTGGAAGTTAATTTTGGGAAGGCCAAAATCACACACGGAATCTGGTAATAACCGTATCCAAGAAAAAAAAAACAAAAAAACGAATCAGCCGCGACGCCACCAAAAATACACATAGAAACGAAAATGGGAACCAAGGGGGGAACGATTGAGCCCGGCATACAAGTGCCAATTTGAGAGGGGGGAGTGGTAATGTGGGGAATTGGGTTTGCGTTTTCAATTGGTCTGGTGAGGTCTCAAAATGGAGAGGTTTGGGACTTTTGGAACTGGGGGAATGGTGTGTGGGATTATGTGGGCGTAGGGGAGGGGAGGGATAGGTCGTTAGGTCCCGGAAGGGAACCGGCCGTGCCGCAAAAGCCAAACAATCAGGAGACCTCGGAAAGGGGAGAAAAAAAAAAGGGATTGTGGGTGTAATTACTGTCAACACCCCAAACGAGCCAGAGACCCGGATAGGAAAACAACATGACCATCCCCTTGGGGGGGGCCAGCAAGTGGGAAAGGGAGGGGGGCCCAAGAAGGTCAACGAAAAAACACAAAAAACGCCCCCGCGCCTGCTAAGAGCCCTTCGGGTTTTACAGTTTCACATTACAACAGCAAACCGCAAAAACAACACAACAACCCCAATTAAACCTGACACAGAACTAAAACAAAATATCAAAGAGTTTGAAACCGCAGGGACAAGACGGGGAAAATTTCAAAAAAAAAAAACACCAGGAAATTCACAACGCCCAAACCAATTCACCTAAGGAGGAACCAACACGTGGGGTTAAAGAGCCAAACCAAAAAGGGGCTAAACAAGGGGGGAAACATGCAAATGCATCAATAAAAGGAAAAACATAAAATGCATGGGGGAACACCGAAAAGGTTTTTTTACAAGACCCAAAAAAAAATAACACTAAAAAGAAAAAAGTTTCCACCAATTCACATCCTCAAAGGTGGTAAATCAAGGGGGGGGTTTGTTGTCCAAGAAAGAAATGTAACAAAGACAATAGGGGGGTTTTGGTAAGGAAAGCGGAACCGCCAAAAAAACGATGATGGGAAAAAGTGGGGGTACGTAAGGGGGGAGGAGTGCATGGGTAGGGGGGGGACATATAACAACCCGGACTAGGTAACGAGGGTTGGGGTGGACCTGGAGAAGAACAATTCCGCCCCCGCGACGTACCATAAAGACAACACAAAAAAGAGGGGGGAATGAGGGTGATTTTTTGAGACCGAAGGGAAAAAAAGAGAGG
>Ga0179591_1199649_pt1 | contig 12119 bp, 13 predicted proteins | sample CZOMad2_1_08_16f_FD_182891 | JGI IMG/M metagenome (GOLD analysis project Ga0179591, IMG submission 182891) | Vadose zone soil fungal communities from Angelo Coast Range Reserve, California, USA - CZOMad2_1_08_16fungal (PacBio error correction) | ecosystem: Environmental > Terrestrial > Soil >...
CAGACAACACTCAAATCAGAAAATGACGAGGTATAGAAACAGAAGGATATCGGAAGGTAAAAAAAAGGTCTACAGTTGAGAGGAGGGATAGTGACAATTTGAGAGGACGTTAAAGGGACTAGCCTGAGGGGGCAGCGTCTTTTGATGCGAGAGGGAAAACCATGTGCAAACGCGACGTAGAAAAAATAAAAAAAAAACAAGAAAACTAAAATATCATACAATATGATAAAGTCAAGAAGAAGGAAGTGATGCCCGCGCATCAATCGGACTCTTTGACATTAAAGCGGAATGCGGGAGGTCCAAAAAGGGAAAAAAAAATTAATCTTCCGTCCGGAGGTAACCTAAAGAACTCACAATAAAAGACACGGACATCCGTTCCTGTGATGCGTATCAAATTAAGGGTGAAGAGGATTTAACCGAACAAACATTCAAAAAAAAAAAGGGTGAGAATGCGCTTCTGGAACGGGACGTAGGGGGACATTGGTTAGGGAAGTATCCCAAAAAAACCCAAAAAGAAATCAGTCAACAATGATTGAATACGGGCCACGTCAGGGACGGAAACATTACGCTGGTGCAGATGCAGGGGGTCTGGTGGAATGGCGGGGAATGGGGGGTCAGGGTTACTCACTGACGTTTACTTAGTAATCGGAAAAACATTAAATGAGCACCGGAAACGACTAGAGGGCGAATGGGGTAGGGAGAGAGCGTACATTTTCGTACGGGGCGGGGAGGGACAAGGGGAGGAAGAACAGTTACTTGGTTAAGATGGCGTATCAGGGGAGATAAGCACAGGTAAGCATGGATTTTCATATAAGTACAATGGGCTAAAAAGGGTAGCGTTAGGTTTTACCTGAATTTCAGGAAGTTGATGAACGGAAAGGGGCGGTTGACAGTGGCGCTGACCAAAGGATGTGCAAAAAAGGTGTCTTGAGAAAGAGCCGCAGAACGAATTTGGGACAAAAAAAAAAAAAAAAAAAAAACAAACCCCTGATGGGTGTCCTATCCACTGCTCTGACGGGGGTACGTTTCAGCAGAATCGACCGGGAAACAAGTTGCTTGTGGGAGGAGAAGGTCACAGAAGGGATAAGCAAGGATTCGTTTGCAAAACTACCGAGGGGGGTGACCTCATATCAAAAGGTGATTGCAAAAGGTTATTTACACTGAAACAACAGTAAGATCTCTGACAGGATTGGAAAACGGGAGGGGGCGAAAGGGAAGGTTGGTCGGGGCTTCAAGAGTGAGGAAACAGAAGGGCAGCCGCAGGAATGCCGTGGGCAGCTCCATGCGCCAGCAGGAAAGAAAATCAAAAGGGGGGTCAGGGTTAGGCACTAAAAAAACGAGGAGGAAAGAGATGCCGGCGCTTTCAAGGGGGTTACAGCGAAAATATAGGGTCGCCTGACAGTGTATGTCAAAAGGGATGGGGAGGGGGGGTGGCGTTTGGGGGAGGGGGGGATGGAAAGGGGAGCACAGAAGCCATCGGTTCACGACGAGCTTAAAGACCTGAAAAGCCCAAAAAGTATTTTGGACCGTTTGGGTGAGATGAAGCTGAACAACATGATTAGAGGAAAAATAAGGGGGATTACTTCAACCACGTCAAAAATCAAAAAAGAGGAAGCGGGAGAGTATTACTCAGATGGAGATTGGAGCTAAGACCATCAAGCAAAGCCAAAAAAGAAAACACAGCTCTGAGCGGCAGTAAGAAGACGATCGAGGGGGGGACTTGTGGGGAACCGAGAGAAGCGAGTTGAAGAGCGCGGCGCAACAAGAACAAGACTTTATGGTCTTTTTCATGGCTGTTCTCAGGACGCTTCAAGAAGGGGCATCGAGGGAAGCTGAGCTGAGCTATTACATGAGAGAGAGCAGGCCAAAATGGGAAAGGTCGAACCAAGAAGAAAAAGAAAGAGGTGCAATGAGAGAGGGGCTTACAGTAAAATTGGGTACCGAACCTTGGGATAGGTAAACAAGAAACGTCCGCAAAACGGAATTTAGTCTTAAAAGACGAAAGGAACGCAAAACGGAACGCCACCACACGTTGGGTTAAGGGAAAAACAAAGGGTCGCAATGCCAAAGTAAGACACGGGCCCAGCGCAATGGCTCGTGACATGCAAAAAAAAAAGATAAATAAAAAAAAAAAAAATCAAATAAGCCGATTCCCACATGCTCAAGTGGGATCTTTGAGGTACAGGGTGCCGAAAGTCAATGCGCACGGTAAGAAACAGGGGTCCTAGAAACTTTATGGAAAAGTAAATTCAAGTCACGGAAAAAGAATCTGTCGGAGAAAATGGGTACGTTGGCTTCACCCAGGAAGGAACGCAAAGTTGGGCTCAGGTCCATGGATACGCCCGGAACCGTCAAGGGTGCGGCCTGAGGACGGACTCACGAGGGAAGGAGGAGGGGAAGCCAGAGAGAAGGGGGAACTGGGCGTTGGCTTGTCAGGAAGGGGGGCGATTATCTCCGCACCGGCAGAATGTAAGAGAGACCAGACAATTGCCGCGCAACCGGAAACCATACGAACTGCAGTCGAAAGAGATTCCTGTTTCCGGGTATGCCCAGGGCAAGGAGGGGGACAGGTACCTGGGCTTGTGTGGAGTCGGGGAAAAGGACACTAACGCCAGGGGACCGAAGCGCAGCCAAACCGGGTGGTTTTGGGTGGTTGAAGGGAGGGAAACATGGGTGGGGAAAGGGAAAGGAAAGAAGGGGGAACGGCGACATCTCCAGAACTTATGTACAAGGAAGGGACAAGATTCTGATTGTAGCGTCAGGCAGGAGGAACGCTGTGAGGCGCTGGAAAGAACAAGGATTACGCATGGGAAGGGAAAAGCGTAAACCAGCATTTGGGGGCTAGCGGCAGAAAGAAGAGGAGGGAACGGGTGATAAGCAGAAGGGCTATTTGTTCAGTATCGTCTGAGAGGGGGGAAGGGTCAGGGGAAAAAAGGTAAAGCTGGAATAACGTCCGGCTTCCAAGCAGAGACTGAAGATGAGAAGTCAGACGCGCTGCATGTTCGACATAGTTTTTGGACAAAGAGGAAAGAAGAGGGGGAGTTAACGTCAGGTTTAGGCTGAGAGTTCAAGTGATTCGGGAGGCGCGTCGTGTACTGGGATGAGTCTTGGATACAAGCTGTATAAGGCTTGGGCCGCAATATAAAAAAAAAGGCCTCGGAGGGAATGGGGAGGTCTGCAGGCTGGAACATAACACTGGTACCGTGCTAGAGAGGAAGGATTCTGGAAGAGGAAGGGGGGAAAGCTGGAAAAGAAAAAATATTCAGAAAAAAGGAGAACATGGGGGGACAAACGCTGAGGGCCAAACATGACTGCAAACCTCAAGAAAAAATGGTGGTAAAGGGATCAACCTGGAAAGCGTTCTTCAAAGGGATGAAGAAGCAGAGCAAGAATTCAAGGCTTCAAAACAAGGAGAAAAACATAGGGTAAAAGAAGGAAAACAGAATTTGAAACGAGCAGCTTGCGCTCCACACACGAGAGAGAAAGGAGCCAATTTATAAGTTCCTCAAGAGCCCTCGGACTCAAATCAAGAATCTCTACAACGGGGGGGAACCGCTGAGGGCATCCGAAACGCCCAAAAAAGTGTCAAACACGATAATGGATCGGCTCTGGTACAAGTGCCAGAGAGAAGAGGTGTGGGGATACAGGCCAATCGAGGAAGGGAGACAATAGGCGTAAGTGGGGGCAGTGTTTGTGCAGAGTAAGGTTGAAAAAATAGGAGGTCAAAAAGCAGCAAAAGATGTTTATGTTGACCAGACTACCAATGCTGAACAAAATAAGAAGAAAAAAAAAGCGAGGACAGAAGAAAAAAGTGGAATCTCAAATTACGGAAGAGAAAGGGGGAACCCAGCGGGGGCTGCCACTGCGCGGAACGCGATGCCAGAGGACGATCGAATGCAGGACATTCGCCTGAGTGCAAAAAAGGAAAAACGGACAACAATGATCAGGAATATCGCCAAGAGGACGGCGAGATCCCAGCAACAGTACAATAGCGTAATGAAAAAAAACAAAAGCATCGCCATCGCTTCACGTAACCGACTGGAAAGGGCCGGAACTCCGCAGGACTTCAAGAAAGCAGGCGCCAAGACCCATGAAGGGGGAACTAGACAGCACAAAAGCAGCAAGGGGAAAAGGCAGGGGAGAATCCCAGTATCCATCTGACGGCATAGAAAAGAGTAATGAGAAGAAAGCAAGAGTCACATAGACAGGCTTACTAGACGCAAAAGAATGCCTGCTGGCTTCAGCAAGTCGCAGAAAGATGTTTGTCATAAGGAAAAAAAAAAAAACCAGAAAGGAAAACGACATTTTTGGAGGAAACCAGCACATTTAGTCCCAAAAACAGAAAAAAAAAAAGAAAGAAAAAAAAAAAAAAAAAAAAAATAAAAAAAAAAAGAAAAAAGAAAAAAGAAGAAAAAAAAAGACCCAACAAAAAAAAAACAAAAAAAAAAAAAGGAAGAACAAAACAAAAAAAAAAAAAAAAAAAAAAAAAAAAAAAACCAAAAAAGAAACAAAAAAGAGGGGAAAAAAAAAAAAACACCAAAAAAACGACCCTTGAGAGAAAAAACTGTTGGGGAAATCATGCTTCACCTCTCAAGAGCGGGGGTGACAATATGACATGGAAAAATATCGAGACCTTAATCAATGAACTCATTACGAAAAGGGAGCTGGGGGATATGTTTAGTTGAGGAAAGAAACGCCAAGCAGACAGCGGCAACCCCGTTATTATGGTAAGTCCGGCAAGAGGTTCTTTAAAGGCCGCCGACAATGCCGACCGAGGGGCCGGCCAAGGAAGAAAAGAAGAGGGGAGTTAGATGCAGAAGGACAAGCCAACGACCAATCCCAACATAAAACGATTTTCAATAAAATACACGCGGACTGAGAAAAGGAGAAAGGAAGGTAAGCTCGCTCAATCTCCGTTGGTGACTTGGGAAAAAGGGGGGGGTATAAGTAAGTTGGCAATGGGGGGGGGGGAGAACAGAATTTTGTTCAACGGAAAAAGATGGGGGGACGTTTGGTTTTGAAAAGGGGTGGAATAGTATTGGGAAAAGGTGGTTAAAGGAACAACTGGAGGCCAAGCACCGGTTGATCGACGATTACAAGAGGACGAGAAAGATGGTGGTTTTAAGAGGTGAAAGAAACGCCCACTTACAAATTCAAAATCTACTCATGTTCATCCTGAATCCGCAGAAGTGTCCAGAAAAAAAACAATTGGAAAGGGTCGCAATTTCCGGTCCAGTTGGCGGGGGGGGACGTTTGCCGGCGTCATATACGGCGTAAAACAGACCAAGCCCAGAAGTCTTCTAGCGAAAGGCAATGTCAACAAGAAGGGGAGGTCCATGGGCGGGTCGCTCCACGACAAGAAATGGGAAAGATGAATCATTCAGTGCACGTGGGGGACTCATGAGGGGGAAACAGGCCAAGCAACACCAAGTTGAGAGTGGGGAGGGAAAAGGGAAACCTTGAGACACTCCTTACGGCATTGATCACTTGGAGAAGGGGCGTTTGACAGATTAACAATCTCAGAAAGCGAGGACCGTTTTCAACCAAAATGATTCGTACCTGGAAATTAAGCAAGAACCCGAGAGAGAGAGGGGGGCACACGGGGGAGCCGGCGCATATCTGAGAGGAGAAAAAAAAAAAGCTTATATAGAGAAGATGCTCCAGTGAGAACCAGGGGGTGACACTCTAGAGAGATATGTGCGCAAAGTGGACGAGAGGAGAGAAGACTGACCAAGAGGAGGGTTGGTGTACCACTGTTCCTCATACAATGGTGAAAAAAGAAGAACATCAAAATGGAGCAATTCCTTACAAAGGAAGGGGGCAAAAAACAATCCAACTTGTTGGGTGTGAGGGAAGGAGGAAGCTATGAAATTCAGAAGATAGGAGAAGCGAAGTGAGAGGCAAAAAAAAAAAGGGGGTACCGCACATGACACTAAGAAGATGGGGTTTTCAACATGGACCATTCTCGATCAATGGACTTGTCTGGAAACCTGTGGCTAAAAGGCGGGAAAGAGGGGGGAACAAGATCAATTGGGCGTAGGAAAGGGGCCTCAAGAGGGCTAATCCCATTGACGCGCTGCGGAAGAAGGAGTGAGGGGGAATGGATAACACTGAGATTGGGAGGATTTGTTAAGGTTGAGAAAATTAAAAAAAACAAAATGTATGGAGGGAGAAGTGGTTCGTACCGATCAAAGGTAGGGGAAAGCATTTGGTCATGGTAACCAAAAGTACGGCCAAGGAACTCATTACAAAATGAAAAAAAAACTGAAAATTAGAACCGTTGAACCAAGAGTAGGGGAAAATTAACCCAATTGACAATCTTCCTTAGAAGAGGACGCAAGTCCCAAAGAGCGAGCAGGAGAAATGAATGGGGGATCGGCGGGGTATTTGACTTGCCGCTCGCGTGGTTGTTTTAAGGTGTGTTAATTTGTAAGTTCGTTGACAGAGGGGTTGAAGGGGAGGGGGCAGCTCAACCGCTCTGTTCAGGGGTTAAGAGAGAGCAGGTCTGCATGACAGACAAAAGGAGGAAGGAGACGATTGAAGGGGATATTCCAACTACAGGGGTTGACAGGATGATTTTTGGGCGTAGGGGCAGGGGAAGGAATACAATATAAAGAGGAGAAAGGAACGAGTGGTATTTGCGGACGGGGAAGGCTCGGGGAAAAGGCAAAAAATGTCACAGCGCGCCGCGAGGGGGGATGATTCCCAAAATTTTTCGCATAGAAAGAGGGAAGGGGGGGGAAGAAGGGTTCACTGGTGGCCGAGGGGCTGAGTGTGTCTGATGGGTTACTGGAAAGAACAAAATGTTTGGAAAGGAGCTTGGAACAAAGATGTGACAGGACGGGAAGACTTCGAAGGAAAAAGGGTTTTTGGGCCGGGGATGGCAATAAGAAATGGGTGGCCTGGGGAAGTTCCCGTCTCATTACTTTAGACGAGTGCGAAAAAACGACGGTGGAAGAGCCGTTTCGATCTTGCCGGATAAGGAGAGGGTGACGGGTCTCGGGTATTGGCTCGTCCTTGTTACTTGTGCGGGGCGCATGAGGGGAGTGGAGATTGAAGTGGAGGTTTATCAGTTGCCAGGGAGGGGCGCGGTTCATCGATGCTCTGGATCTGGGGCGTGGGTGGGGCGTGAAATACGAGAGTGTGAGTTTGTCACATGTGAAAGAGCTGGGTCCATCGTTTTTGGCTGTCATGATAAGGGGTGTATGAAACGTTTGCTGGGCAGGTAAGGAAAGACTAGACGCGGAATAGGGCAGAGGTGTGAGCGCATCCGGATGTGAAGCCTCATCATGATCTACAGTAGGGGGGGGGGTGGGAAATGGATTTGTACCGCGGCTCGGTTAAGGGATAAAGGTGGTTGGACTCATTTGGTACGAGGGGAAAGATCAACAGACTCCCGGGAGGGCAGGGGAAAGTGGCGTAAGGATAAGGAAAACACTAATTAAAACTATATAAGAAGGGGGGGAAAAAAGGATTGAATCAACAACCCCGCTTCGAGCGACTCTCCAGTAGAAGTCATTATCCATGTGGAAAAGGAGGGGAGGTTTGGGAGCGAATCTACATTCTATCAATTGAGTTACAGAGGCAAAGAGGATTGTCCGAGCCGGCGGTGGATGAAAGGAGACAAGAGGGTTGGGAAAATATGGGTGCGAGGTTGGCTTTTATTGTAAGGCGAAGATAAAAACTAATTCAGGTACGCGGTTACACCAGAGGAATTTCCGATGGAAAAAAGGGAATCAGCGCGGTGAGCTGAGAATAATAGTTAAGACCTTCACGTGTTGTTAATGCAGGTATAAAGGGGGGAGGAGGGGGGGTCCAGTGTGTCTGGGTTGGGGAGCAAAAAAGCGTTGTCACAAACAAGAGGGGAGAAAAGATCTTTGGGCGTCTGTGGCTCGGAAGAAGAGGAAGAAGAAGGACAAGAAAAAACGGTAATCTTTGATTGAAATAAAGCAGGCAGCAGCTCAACTCCGTCCGAAACATAGAGTCCTATTTCCATAAAACGACGACAAGGAAGACGAGACGCAAAAAAATGACAGTACCAGAAATACGAGAGAGAGGAAAAAAAAAGCATTACGAGTGGAAAAACATAATTAGAGCGAAAAAAGAGGCAGACACAAAGAGCGAGAAAAAGGGGGGAGAAGCTGAAGCGCGCAATGAGGGGAGGGGAGGGGGAAAGGAATAGTGAAACATTTTTCTCTACCAAGGAAAAGTCAGAAGAATATACGAGCGCAAATATAAAGAGGAGAAAAAGAATCATGCAAAAAAGTTGAGTCCGAGCAGTCAAAAGATGTACAGAGGGAAAAGAGGCGCAGGCTGGGGATGACCAAGCTATAACAAGCACGTACTTAATATCCGGGACGATTAAAAGAAAGATAGCGAGAAGAACTTCGTAACAGAAAATCAAAGGGGGGGGGAAAAACTGAATGAGGTGATAGGATTTACGTCAAAAAAAACAGTCATAAAAAAAACCGGTGTTTAATGCTCGGAGAAGGAGGTGGGAAGGGGGGTTTGAGTCCGAGCCAACCAAAACAAGTGAAGAAAAAGACAACGCAACTGGGCATACGACCTGACGACTTGGGGCTCTGGCCAGAAAGGAAAATGCTGGGGGGAAGGAACTGTCGCGCGGGAGTACAGGTGTCGATAAGGGGGCGTGATGGGAAATCTACACAAACTGAAAGAAATCACGTCCAGAAAAAAACGAGGATGGATACGCATGTTGGCTGAGAGCGAGGGAAAAGAAAGGGCAGACCCAGTTACGTGGTCCTGGAAAACGTAATCAATGTAAGGATACGCAGGGTCAGGAAAAGAGGGAGAATCTTAAAGGACTTGACCCGATTGTCCGGCTAGGGCCCTTTTGAAAACCTTAATTTCACTGAAGTGTGAAGGAAAAGGAGGGGGGAAAAGTGGAGAGAGGGCCATGGGCGGCAAAAAAGGGATGAGGCCAAGACGATTTGGGGATAGACTGGATTTTGATGGAAGGTCGTATCACGCCGAAGGAAAAGGCAATGAATACGTGTTGTCGCGTGAGTGGAAAGGGGGGGAAAGACACCGTGAGGGTGGATCAATACTTATCCTTTATGACTAAGGAATAGGGAGAAGAAAAAGACCGAGGTTTAAAAACACATCCCAAGGGGGTGGAAAAAGATGAGCGAAAAAGTAATGTCGGTAGGAAAACACGCGGGGTTTTAGCGTGAATTGGGGGGAGAAAAGGTAAAGGATGGTGGAAGGGACTTCAATAGATTGCTTGGGATAAGCAGCGCCGGGGAAGATGAGGAGGGAAGAAGGGGAACTAGGAATTAAGGGTAAAGCCGGAAGAGAAATAAAGTGTTATTGGGGCGGGGGGGGGCAAGGAAAAAGAGAGGAAGAAAATGGTCTATCGCTTCAAAAGGGGGTGACCACAAGATCGGTTTCGCCCACGTGATGGAAGTGACAGAAGAGAGAAATTTGTTGGATGTCGTTGGAGGGGAGGGAAATCAAGCTCCTTGGCAAGCAAAGCGGCTAAGACGCCGAGTAAAAAAAAAAGACTAAGCACGGGGGATTTGTTGACCGTGGGGCAGGGTCTCGAGAGAAAACAAAAAGACAGAGGGGAGAGATTCATGCCCACGGGCCAATCAAAGAGTAGGTTAGAAGGAGGGACTCCGGTCGGTCTAAGCTAGGGAGTGAGGAACTGCCATAAACCCAACGAAAATCCAAAAAAACTCTCTTCGAAAATGAAAAAATGTAAAGGAGAAAAAAGGAGCGGGGAGGTAAAAAATAACTGTGGAGGAATCGCCAAAATGGTGGAAAAAGAAAGCGCGTTCAGCAAACACGGGCACCCCGGAAATCCAAGGGGAGTAAGCTGGCTCAGGCGCTGAAGGAGGAAGAATCAGACGAACCAACCAAAGTTCAAGGAAATACTTGGGAAACAACATCCCAAAGGAAAAGTTCTAAGAAAGAGAAATGAAAACAAAGAGAGACTTTGTCCTGAGGTAAGACGAACCGGTAATAAAACCTTGGGAGTGTACACCCTCGAGTGAAAAAGGAAAACGGAGGAGATAAGGCTAAAGACCGTCCCTTTCATCACCATCACTTAGGGGTTGGGCCGGAAAGATTCGATGGGAACCAAGATGGAGAGGAAGGCCAGCGACTTCGAAGGACAAACAAAAAGATAGACCACATTCGTCTGGGGTTTATTGGATCGAACTTGTTGGCCGAATTGGTCCGCGCAACGGAAAAACACGCTTGGTCCGGGACAGGGAGGCAAACGAAAAAAAAAGATGTTCGACGATTGTAAAGGGGGGACGGAAAAAAAAGGAAAATTCACGACCAGTGTGGCTTAAAGCTTCCAATGGTATACGCGGACCCTCCGGAAAGGTAGGGAATCCCGCTCGGAAGAGAAAAAGGAGAGGGCGGGAAAGAAATTCGCGGGGGGCCGGGAGGGGACTTTCAGACGGTCAAGTTTTTTCAGTTCCATCCGCACATGGAGGAGGAAGCGGCCAGCCGCGCGAAGTCCCAAGCATCCATTAAGGAGGAAACGTCCTGTTCGTAGGAAGGGGGACGTATGGAAAGGTGCCGGACAGGGGGAGGTCTAGGGGGAAAAAAAGAAACCAGCAGAAGCATGGCCGAATAAGCAGCCTTCAAACGTGGTGAATGGGAAAGGGAAGGGGTCTGACGTAATCAGAGGTCAAGGAAGTCGAGACGGAGCATCTCCAGAGGACGGAGGGGAGAAATTTTCATGTAGCCGTAAATATAATGGATGTAGCGTCCGGCTATTCATCCTTGACGCATGGGAAGAAACGCGGACATCCCGAAACCGGTGCGCGCATGGAAAAGTGTAAAGAGTACAGATTTTGGGCTGCGGGAAGAAGAAGTCTGGCAAGGAGACGATTCTTGCTGTTAGGGATTAGAGGGAGGGGAGTTTGAAGGGGGGGAGAGAAAAAATTGTTCCCGCTAGATAACGAAGAGGCCCCTCAGAGGCGACGTCAACGTTAGAAAGGGGAACTAGCAAAAGTGTCAATGTGGCGACCGATGGGGGGGTCAGAAATAGCAAAGTTGTCTTCACACGGTGTGCTGCGTCTGAGGGGGAAGGGCTTCTTTAATGCGATTCTTTCAGGGGGGGAGTCTTGACGGCTGCTCATTGGTCTTAGGGGAGGTGACTGGAAGAAGAAGGCCTAACGCTGCCGAGTCTGCTCTTAGCTTGGCAGGCATGAGGCAATAAAAAACTTTAAAATTTACGATCTGGCAGGCTTAGGGGGGAGGGGGCGAACAGAGCCACATCAAGTTGTCTCAAAAAACGGGGGTAAAAAAGAGACCAACAGACACACTGAAAACATCAAGAAAAACTGTTTAACAGAAGTCATCCCCGGGAGCGTTGCTCGTGAGGATATCGCTCCAAGAAAAAGAGGAGCAAAAATGCAAAAACAGAGGCAGGAAACGATAGGGTGGACGACGGAACGGAAGTAGTTGGCTCTGTCATGAGGTAAGAATAAACAAAAAAAAATTCCCTCAGCCCAAGAATGGGAGAGCAAAAGATCACCAGAAGGCTCGGCACTCAAGCAGGCGTAGCAGAAACGCAATTGTATATTTCGCTTCGCTCAAAAGCCGAAAGCGGGAAACACACACGAAAGATGGGCTGATCCTGATCAAGCCGTAAGCAGAGGGGGGGGGAGAACAGTCCGGCCGCCTGCTCCAAATCTTCGTAGATTACATGGTTCAGTTTGGGAAAGTCCGTAAGTTGGGAACGAAAAGGGCGTAAAGGCAAAACCCAATCGGAGAGGTTGAAAGTAGACAAGAGACAACTGTCCCCCAGAAAGCAAACTCAACCCTAATGGGGACCAGGAACACGCCAAATTATCGGCAAGAAAAGACGGGGGATCAGGAAATTAGAGTCCATGCACGTCTTGGCGACAAGAGAACCTTCCGCAAAATGCAGTCCTCGCCGTCCGCTCAAAAAAGTTTGCTCCATCCCACAAAGGGAAGAAGAAAAAAAAAGGCACGATCAGCAGAAAAAGACAGTACCATCACGGATCTTCAATAACAAAGCCCAGATAAGCGACATAGAGGAAAGGAAAAAGCAAAAGAGTACCACCTCCGCGCAAGAGAGGGACTCAGCAACAAAACGCACGACCCATTAATGACTG
>Ga0179591_1342208_pt1 | contig 12119 bp, 15 predicted proteins | sample CZOMad2_1_08_16f_FD_182891 | JGI IMG/M metagenome (GOLD analysis project Ga0179591, IMG submission 182891) | Vadose zone soil fungal communities from Angelo Coast Range Reserve, California, USA - CZOMad2_1_08_16fungal (PacBio error correction) | ecosystem: Environmental > Terrestrial > Soil >...
GCCACCGCAAAGGAAACGGGCACACGAAAGCAGAGAAAGCGCAGACGCGCGGTCACGCAGAGGAAGATCGCGGGGCCGGCGGTCGGAGCCGGGGGAAAGCCAAAGGTACAGGAAAAATTTCTCGTAAAAGTGGAGAGCGGCGGCCTACGAGCTCGACGCAAACTTACGCGGGGGGACGAATCGGCAGCACAACCACGCAAGGGGGGCAAGCCTACAGAGAGGGCGCGCGGGGCTGAATCGGCGCGCGGCTCGCCGCTGCTCTCGGCAGACCCTAAACCTCGTCCGGGGTGGGATCTTCTTCAATTCTCTGGTCGATGGGATCAGACAGCGGGGCTCAATTCGTGACGGCGAAGGGCAAAAGGCTTGTTCGCATCCGGAGCAAAAGAAAATGAAATTGATAGCGGATCAAGCGTGGGGGACCCGGGGGGTCCTCCTTACCACGATCTACGGGGTGAGAGCAAAGAATTACGTACTTTTATCAGATGCAGGGTTTTAAAATGGGCGGCGGGGTGGTTTCTTCGGAACGGTCTTTGGGGGTATATCTGGTCTTGAAAACTCTCGCTGCTGGGAAGGAAGGGAATGAGTTCGACGGGGGGTGGGGCGATACAAAAGGGGAATCAATCGCCGCCTTCAGGGACTCGGTAAAACGAGAAAAGCCTGGGAGTGGGTGGCACGGACGATCTTCGAGGGGTTGGCAATCACTGGGTGGCTCGCGTCAGAGATCCGGCACTCACTCTTCTAAGGGGAGCTATGCGGGGGGTTCTCATGGACTTCGTTCTTATCTCGAGGATGAGCAAGGGGAAGGTCCTGATAAAGCCACAAGGATCAACTCCGGTCCAGGGCGGCTAGATCTCTTTGTTCTATCACAATCCTGATGTTCTAGGAAAACACCTGGGGGCTTGGAAAGAAAGTGAGGCCAGGCGACGTAACGGGGAAATATGCAAGATAGCACCTGGGGGGATAGTCGCATGAGAGAATAGGGGCCTAAGGAGAAGGAAACCCAGTTGATCGCCCTCGACCGTCAGCAGTCTCATAAGATCAAGAAGAGAAAAGCCAGTCGAGCGACCGCAGCCAGAATTGCCGAAAATCCAACATGCTGGGGGACAGGGGAGCTCACCCATTGAGAAGTGCTCTGGGCATATGCACGACAATCAAAAAATTTACAGCGTGCAGGGGGGGAAAAATAAGACTGCCGAGGATTCCTTTGCGTCCCGCGAGAAAACAGGCAATACTCACGAGCGGCCATCTCCAACGGGGGCGACGGTACATCGTCTTAAGAGACCTGCTGATAGAACATGCTCAGGGTCCAAGGGGGAGGGGTCGGTACCACGGGCGCAGGGAGGCGGGAACCTGGTGCGAAAAAGTCGTCTGATATCAGGCGCGCTCGATCTATAAGAAAAACAACGATATTATTACAGATATAAGTCTAGCAGAGAAAAGCAAGGGGGAGGAGAGAGAAAAAAAAAAACCACTCAGCTAAGATGGACCTGAGATGGTAAACACCATGAGGCTAAGTCCAGGTGAAGGGGGAGAAGGGGTGTAGTCTAATCTCGGGGAGGCGGGATCCGAGGACGTTAAATGGGGAAGAAAGGAGCACAAGGGGGCGGGATAAAAAGTGGGGCTCTCTCGGGGCACGGGGGGGGGTAAAAGTCTAGGGGCCTGACAAGCAAAAGGCGTAAGATAGGTGAAGAAGATGGGAAACGTCGCATTTTTTGTCAATCGCCTCCGATCCAGGAGGGGGGCTAAGGCGAAAACTACACAGCTTCGGTCTCGAGATGTTTGAGCTAGAAGGCGAAGGGGAGAGCGACTAGTCTAATAATAAAAGAAAAAGACGTACACGTGAGTGCGGCTGGCGAGAAAAGGTCTACCCGGGATCCGGGCTCAATAAGGCAAGGCGCGAAACTCTGGATCAGAGTGAAATAGGGTGCCGGACATTCCGAAGCTTCCAGACAAAACGGGGCATGACAGGAGAGGAGGAAGCGAGTAGAAAGAGCGAGCGGGGGGAGGGAGCATCTAAGGAGCGCTTTGGTGGGGGGAAAGGGCCGAACTTAGTCAAGTATCGTCGTGGATCCCGTGTGGGGACAGACAGAGATACGGGGGCTAGCCTAACGCGTAGACGAGACGAGGGGCGGAGGGGGGGGGGGGGAGGGGAGCCCGACAGGAGGAGTGCGGAAGGACATCGCGGATCTCAAAAAAGGCGGGGTGACCCACGCTAAGACGTCAGCACGTAACCCCGGAAGTCCGGGAATGCTCTTAAAACAGCTTCCACAGGCTAGGACACGTTGGTCATCGAATAGAGAAACGAGCGGAAAACCGAAGCCCTGCTCAATAGGAAGCGTAGGCTCGAGGGCTGAAAACGCCGGGACTCCGCCCCAAGTCGAGCATACCATCTATAACGCAAAACTCGGCGACCTCCCATCCAGACCGAGATCATATCTGGTCTCATCTCCAGGCGAGGGCGAGAACCCTACAGTGAAGATAATAGGGGAAAGGGGGGCAAAGGGGCGCCAACGCGAGGATCGGAGAGGAAAGACGAGTCTGTCGCGTTGCTGACAACGTAGAAGGAAATCCCTGCTTCAGCTTGACACGAAGGAAGAAAAAAAGTCGAGAAAAGTAGCAAGACATAGGAAACCGAAGGCTAAGAAATATCAGAATGCAGCGCGTGGAGTCGGGGGGGGGAAACGACCGCAGTCATCGGATAAAACGCTCCGAAGAGAAGAACCTGCAAAAACGCTCTCCGAGTTAGCTTTAGAAGAGTCGGGGCGTCTGGGGAGATGTGCCTGACCAGAGAGACCAAGAGCTCGGTCGAAGATCACCAAAAATAAGTTCTGCTAGCGCGCGGGCCTCGAGCCGCGAAAGACGGATACCGAAGAATTCCAAAACCTTTCAAAAGGGCGGTCTAGGGGCTCGTTATAGGCAGTACACAAAGGGGAGACGGGAGTACGGGTCCAGAAGCGGCTCGTTCCGAGCTACATGTCTACGGAGGGGGGACGGACCGGTTCCGTCCGGGTTCTGCGTGAACGGGGTGTTTCTTGGGGAAAGATCTCAATGAAAATACAAATTAGAGGAGGAAGATAGATGAAAAAGTTAGATCGAACACAAGGTCCAAAAAATACTGCCGATTAGCACGAGGTCGGAAAGCTACGCGTAAATGCACCGTAACATTGTGAAGGGGTCTGGGGGAAAACAATGGCAGGGGGTGGGGACTGAAGCAGGGATGAGCCAAGAGTGGACGGGTCTTCTCGGAACGGGGAGTCGTTGACAGGGAGGGGGATGGGTGCGGATTGCTAAGCTGGCGAGGAAATCTGAGAAAGCGACGGAGCGATTATCTTGTCGGTATTGGGCGAGTGCTTTCGAGAGGTAAAAAAGAAAATTTCTGGCACCTCCGATAGGGTCGAAGAAGAACGAAAAAGAGGGGGAAGTCGTCGGCTCGGGGTTAAATTGGCAAGGGGAGACTGGGGTGGCAGGGGAGGCTAGGTGTCAAGACTCCTTCTTTCTGTTGCAGTCTTCGACAAGAACCCTGAAGAAGGAGAAGTAGTCGGACTTCATTCAGGAGAGTTGGCGGTGGTAAGGGGGGGATCGGAACGCTCTCTGCAATCGACGGAAATGAGAGGGGACGGGCGCGCTGATTTCCGAAGGCGGCTTCGGGGGAGCTAATTCGAATAAAGAGCTAGGATAGATGCGAGGAAGGTGCACAGGTTCACCTCTTGAATAATTCTCTACTTGATGAAACGCTGGGGGTTCTACCACTTCTTCCCTTTGTTGATCGTCCGATAGACCGCTGTATTTATCCAATGTGAGGGGAGGGGGTAAAGCTGCTAAGGGGGTGTGGCGTGGAGGGCTCGGGCTGGAGCTAAGACATGGTGGAGGAGATCTGGTCGGTGCCGAGAGCTGAACGTCAGACTTTGACCGGGGAGTCAACTTTCTCATGTTGCGGGGTTAAAAAAATGCCGCGGCTATTCCTTCTCAATCGGATAGTGGGAGGGATGGGAATGACGTACAACAAAACTTATCTATCAGCCGGCGTGGACGAAAGGGGTGCGGAAGATTCATCTGCTGGGCAGTGAACGTGTCGTTGGGAACTTAAAAACGGTCTGACGTAAAAGTCTGTCGAGGTGGGTAGACAGAATTGCGGCAAGTGCGGTTAAGAATCACTATATGAAAGGTCTAACAGAATCAAGCGTGGGAGTTACGATGGTCTTACTTTGGAGAGATGCTTACGGGGGCGTCGCGGGAGGAAGGGGGGAAGTAGGACGTTCGTGCGACGGCACGCTTGGCAAAACGGGGAAAAGGAAGAAAGAGTGGATTCTGGATTTCAGCGTTGACTGGATTCGAGCAAGGAATCCAGCCTGAGGCGCGCAAGACTGGGACAGGGGGGGGGGCGTTCAGCAATACTCAGAGGGAAAGGTAGCACACTGAATAGATAAATAGTGATCGGTGAGGAGAGGGGTAGGACTCTAGACAATCCGGTTTCTGAAAAAACATAATTGTTAGGGCAGCAAGAGAACGGGATCCCCCAGGCACGAAAGGGAAGTTCCTCGCGCTGCATAGAATCGGAGACCTCAGCGAGAAAGAGAATCGTTGCTCAATCCCGGAGACGGCAAACTGAATAAAAAGCACGTTAATTGGACGGGAGTTTGGTAATAAGAAGACGAGAAAAAAAAAAAAAAAAAAAAAAAAAAAAAAAAAAAACAGGTATATCGGGAGACGTCGGGCGATACACGACGCAATTCGAAGGGGGGCTCTATCTGGAGATCTGACATTCTCCTGGCTGTCTGGGGAATGGAAGGTCGCGGCTCTTGCCAAGTGGTCCGAACTACTAGAAAGGGTGTATTTGAAAGTGCTGAAAATTCAGAACGCACATCTGTCTTTCCGTGAGCGCAATCGTCACCTACAATCCGCAGGGATTCAGTAGAATAAAAAGGGCACTAAATCCGAGGTCAGCCTTTTATGCATTGGAGTAAGAAGGAAGTTATGGGAAGGGAAGAGAACATGGGGAGGGGAAGCTGGGTATAGACTCGTTAATGAACTGACCTGAGGCTTCTCCCACGCGTTGCTTGCATCACGAGATCGACCAAGCTTCACCGTATTTGATGAGTAAATATAGATGGCGGAGAAAAAAAAGTTCTAGTTCATTATCGAGTGGTAGAAGTAAATGATATTGCAGTATGAACACCTAAAAAAAAAAAAAAAAAAAAAAAAAAAAAAAAAAAAAAGGTTCCATCTCAAAACAGTCGCTAAGTTAAGACAGTAGACAAAGATGGATCGGGTTTCTATCACAATGATTTCGGGTTCATTTAATAGGAAGGGGACTCAGGGGGGAGGTCCGATAGGAGAAAGGGGGATATGTCGAGCAAAAATCTTGCCAATGATCGCTATGTGATCTGGAGAAAGGAAGACCTGTTCCAGTAGAGTAAGAAGGGGCGAGTGCCTTCATCACGGAACTGGCGGGTTCTCTTGTGGGACTCAAAACTTGCGAAGGGGACTTGAAAGCACGGGTGGGGGATCCCGAAAAATCTCAGATTTGATTATTCATCTACTTCGGGGGGCGTTCAAGGGGCACAGTAGGAATCGATGGCGAAGCGTTTCGCACGAGGAAAGGGAAGGGGGGGGGAGGAATGAGGGGGGCAGGGGAGCACTTTCGTACAGGGACGAGGGTCGAAGAAACCGCTTGGATGACAAGAGCAGGATAACGCGCAGTCGCCCGAGTCCGCCGAAAACTGACAGCGATACAGAACACCTAAAGGAGTCGTGATTTGCTGCTAGGTGTGCCGACCCTGGTGAAAGGAAAGGGAAAGGCGTAGGGCAGCTGCTTAATTAGACGGGCAGATTCGCTCTACGGTAGGGGATCGAAAGGAAAGTCCCTCTACTCTTCCAACTGTAAATGGCAGTCAAAGGCTGCGGAAGGGGGGAGGGAATTGGGAGGGAGCGTGGAGTACATGCTCCTTAAGCGGGTGGGCAATCCGAAGGGAGAGCCCACGATAAGAGATCGCAAGCTGTCGGACTTTGACAGAAAGTGGAGGGTGACCTGCAAATTCTACGGTATTTCTTGCTATTAAAAGACATACACAAAAGGGCGGGTGGGTGAGCCCGGAACTTCCTCCGGGGGGCTACTGACTTTCTTGGTTCAACCCAACTAAGGGAAAAAAAAGCGCGGCACGGGGGTGCTGCCAAGCCGCGCTTTTCGTCGACAAGAAGCTGGGGAGGCGAAAAAAGAGCAGTGGGCAGGGTGGGGGGCGGGCCGGGGGGGGGGGTGCCGGGAGGGGGGCAAAAAAGGACTAACTTGAATTAAAAAAAAAAAAAGCAATGGGGGGGCGGGGGGCGGTGGGGGGTGGGGGGTGGAGGGAAACTAACTTCGATGAAGGGAAGGGGGGGGCGGGGGGGGGGGGGGGGGGGGGGGGGGGGTGGGGGGGGGGGCAGTCGGGTGAGGTCGTGGGAGTGGGGGGGTGGGCAACAGGGTAACTTCCCTCCGCCACTTCACCCCCCAGCAGATCTAGCGGGGGGACGGGGGGGGGTCGGGGAATGGCTTGTCTTAGAACGGGGCATTATGGGGGGGGGTGGGGGGGGGGGGGGGGGGGGGGTGTGGAGGGGGGGGGGGGGGGGGGGGGGGGGGCCGAGGGGTTCGCAGTAAGATCATACTCGTGCTATAAGGCGCCGCCTAGGCACCTATCCTCCGTCAGATTCGGGGGGGCACGAATCAGACGACAGGCTGGGAAGTAGGTCAAGGGGGGGAAATCAAAACAAGGTTGGGGGGGGCGGGAGTGGTGTCTTATAAACCGGAGGTTCTAGGGCAGGTTTTTTTCCGGGTTCCTCACACACCAAACGGATAATTTATCGCTGGTTCGTTCGTGAACCGAGATCAGAAAGAGTGGGGAGGTCGGCGTGGCGTTACTCTTTATTTCTTACTGTTCATCAAATGGGGTCGAGACGCGGGGGATGGGCGGTGGGGGACGTCTCCGGAATATTGACGAAAGATAGAAACAGATCTACTCGGGAGTCATCGAGGGGGTCTATTCCGAAAGAGGGGGGGGGGGTCAGACGACGCTCAGAAGGTAGGTAGCAGTTAATCATCAAGCTATGCTTCGGTTGGAAGAAAAGGAAAAATACAAAAAGGCGGAGTCAGCTGAAAAAAAAACCCAAGTGTTGGGGGGGGGGAAACGGGAGGAGCGCAGTCGGCTCCTAAAAGGGTGGTAGTGGCAAGGTAACACGGAATGGCTGGGGTGCGGGTTCCCTAGCGTCAAAAACTGGCGGAACTCAAAAAGGAGCGCGAGTGCGAAGAGCGGGAGGGGAGGGGAGACTATTGGCTTATGCGTCCATAGTCCGCGGTCCCGGACTCGAGATAAAAAAGAAGAAAGAAGGGGGGGAAGTGTGGAAAAAAAGGGGTGGGGCGCTCCGCTCTTTCAGTTCAGCTCAAGAAGGGCTGGGCGAGGGTCCGGGGAACTTTTAAGCGGGATCGCTTGAATAAGGGAAAAAGAGGATGAAAGTCGCGGCAGTAGGGGGGCGATGTAGGGGGGGGAGGGGTCAAGGCAGGACTTAGTGTCGGAGTGGGATATCGCTCAGAACGAATTTCTTTTAAGGCAATCAGGTAAGAGGGGGGAATAGATGAAAGAAGACACCATGGGGCAATGCTATGACTTGCTCAGCCAAGAGAGGGTGTCTAAACCGGGGAGTCTAGATTCGTCTTCGGGTTAAAAAAGGGGAGGTGAGAAGGAGTGGCACGGGCGGACCTATCGGCGAAAAGGGGGTTCCTGAGGACGAGGACGAAATGGGCGGTTGGGGGAATTCTTATGTCTCGTCGAAAAAAAAGGAGTACAGTGACTAGGGGGGGGGGGGAGCGGATGGTGAAGACTGCTCGAAAGACTTACAGATTTACCGCTATCATTAGCGATGTGGTTAGGTAGATGGTGGGCTCTAGAAAGGGGAAAAAACTATCTTCGACTAAGTGTGGGGAGTAAGGCGACGGTTAAGCAATAACCTGCTCGATAAATGCGGATTGGTGGATTATCTTGAACGGGAGGCGGTATCGCAATTCTTATTGTGCTACATGGTTTGGCCAAAGTGGACGTAGGTTTGCCTGCGGCACTGTCACAGAAGGAAAATGTAGATTCTATAAGATAGGGGGCGGTTTCCGATAGGGAGTGGAGCACGGTAAGAGGATCAGCCGAGCGGAAAAAGGGATACTTGAAGAGGGAGAAACTTCGGGCAGTCCGCTCGTCAGGTACCGTCGGGGGAAGGGGAGTAGACACTAGAAGACCGGGGGTCTTGGGGGGGGGGAGGGGGGGGTGTGGGTCATGGCTTTTCGGCCGGGTGGGGGCGGGGGGCTAATAAAGTCGGGTTGGGGACTGGGTTTCGAAAAAGGCGGGGGTGGTTATCCCTTCACTGTCCTCCTTTCTAGGACCAGTCCCGGTGGTGATCGCCGGGCGCTTAGAAGGCCTCATGAGTTTAGGTCAATTATCTAAAGTGAAGCAGGCGGGGAGGCGGGGGTGTCTGGAATGTCGAGGAAGGGCGCGATCGACAGGGTAGAAGGAAGGGGAGGCGTCGTGGCCGGGGTACGCCGAGGCTGCTTTGTGCTGAGTCTGGGAAGGAGTTTGCGGGAAATGCTCTGGGTGTTGTCTCGGGGTAAAGGACTCGACGCAAAAGGGACGAGAGGAGAAATCTTTATCTGAAAAGCATTCTTAGAACAGTACAAGAAAAAAAACTTCCTATGATTTTGCTCTTCGGTGCTTGCGCTCGAAAGAGACGGGCGGCCAAGAAAAGGGTTCTTTGGGAGGGTGTTGCACTGGGCTTACGGCTGAAAAAGAGGGGGTTCGGACTCACGCGGGGCAGGAGTGGAAAGTAAAGGTCAGAAGGGGCTGACCGGCGCAAAAAAGAGAAAAAAACTATTATTTCGTAGAATCGGGGGGGGGAATTGGAAGAATCAAAGGATGGTACCTTAGGTCGGCCCGCGTCCGAGAGGAGAAACAGCGGGAGGATATAGGGACAGGAATCAAAACCGGCTGAACAGCTGAAAAACTTTTCGACGGACCGTGCATTGAAGCTAAAAGCTGAAACAGGAGAGGGAGACGGACGCAAGCCGTCTATCCGTTTCTGATGCGGCGGACTCTGCGAGGCCCGTGTAGGGACCAGAGCTCGCGAACTGGGTCTCAAACATAAGGTACAGATGGGCAAAGAGGACAGAGTGGAAAAAGGTCGGTCACTTGACTCTCAGGCTCAGGGGGAGAAAAACAAAATATAAGGCCTCCTGGTCGGGAACTCCAGTGAATAGCGTCAAGGCGACCTTCTCCAGCCCGATGGAGCCAGCACGTGTCCTTTGCTATCAGTACGGACGTGGGGGACTTATTCTATACGGTCGCCTCTCCGTAGATTAGGTAAAAAAAAGAAAAGAAGAGGATTCACGAAAACTTTCGGGAATCCACTTCAAGCCCTTCTGAAGAGGCATTGTAGGGAAGTTGGTGAGAAATTATCTCTTTCGCAAAAAGGGAAGGGGATCGTGCGCTGGGTTTACTCACCATCAAGATCATATAAAGTTTCGGAGGAGGATAGGGAGGAATTTCAATTGCTCATCAGGGGAGATCGGCTTCTTGGGGGATGAGGGGTAACTTCCTCTTAGAATTCACATCGCGTCTTCAAAAGTGTCAATCTATAGCAAAAATCGGACAAAAAGTACGTGCGGAGAGATCAGCGGCTGTCATCCGCTGGAAACTAGGATAAGAACTATAAAGAGAAAAAGGAAAAAAGAGTCTTACTCTATTAAGCCTAGTATCTAGGGGGGGAGCTGTGAATGTAACCTGAAAATTTCTCAGGATGGTCGGAATACGCTGGAAGAAAAAGAAAAAAGGCATCAGTAGGATCTCGAAGCCGCGGGGCTGTTCTAACGGCCAGCGAGCTGAAGCAAACAAAAACAATGGGGGGGGGGGAAATATCAATCGGATTAGTGAGAAGAGATGAGAAAGAGAGCGAAACTGACGGGTCACTACTTTCGAAGAACTGGCTGGGCAACGTGAAAGAATAGATTCAGTCTGCGCCTTGTTCCTTCATCATGGGGCTCCTCCGGGTACCCGACCAGGCCTTCGACTGTCTATAGCAGGAGTCAGGCAGGTATCTAGGGGGCGGGAATATTTCTTCTTCGATCAGGTGAGATAGTGAAGGTCGACACTTCCTACCTTGGAGAGGGGGGAGCGCTAAAGGGGAGAAAGCAAGAGGACTGGTCTCCTGAGGCCTTAAGCCCGGAACTAAGAGGGAGGAAACGACAGGCGGGAGAGGGCCGCGAAAATCGACGCAGAACTGAGGGGGGCTCTTATGTGGGGGCTGGGAAAAGAAGAAATTCAGACTCGTGGGGGTCTAGAAAAGGGTCTCCAAATCTTCTATTCACTAACCTTCTTGGGATAGGCGTCAGAGTCAGGTTTTGGCGAAGGCAGGTTTATCGAACGAGGCTCTATGAAAAAAAATAGCACCAAAAAGGACAAGAGAGGGCAAGGCGGCTTTACGGTTGCGGCGGTGCGATAACGGGGCAGGAGTCACAAAATATAGGGAACGCGGAAGGATCGGTGCGGGATCAGGGAGTCGTGAAAGTTTCAGTCTTCGCTCGCAAACAGAGAAATCGTGAATGATGGCAAGTATTTGTCCGACGACGGGTGTAGACCGAATATCTGGAGAACAAGGGCATCTTAAATGATTGAGAGGCGAGGATCTGAAACTTCTCAGGGCAGGACGGGGAGAGATCGATATATGCCCAGCAAACCGTCCACCCCTAAATTCAATAGGCACAAAGTAGGGCAGTCTATGGCGTGTCCGTGGGGGAGTCCTGGAATGCAAAAGGAATGTCCATAGACGTTCCTTTACTCCGCCGCGTCTTCGTACGAAAAACTCTGCCAGCGAAAAGGAAGAAAGGTTCGGGGGTTAGTCAGGAGGTTGCAGAAGAAAAAAGGATTTTGGGGAAGGTCAGGGGTTTGTCTTCATCTTAAAGGCATGAAGCTAAAAAGGGGGAGTTGGAGAAAAAATAGAAGAACTTTCAGAAAGGTGGTCAAAGGCCACTTCCTTCTCGCAGGTCAGTGAGAGGAGGACCTCTTAAACGAATGGGGCTGAAAGATGGGGGGTCCGGGTGGTCAAGAGACGTATCTTTCCTGCCGATTGATCTTCTAGCGGTTAATGTCTAAAAAGGATAAACCGGGAAGGACTGAGGGGAAAACTTATGCCAGGGACTTCTGGGCGAGACACGTGCAAGACGACAAAATCGCAGGTCCACACAAACCTTTCAGCGTGTCCAGCTCAGGCGCCAAAAACCGAGGAGAAGCTGAAAGACCTCTTTCTCATACTAGATCGGCGAAATCTTCAACTTGGGAGGAAGGCGAGAGAAGAAACACCCGGGGCATTTTATCCTCAAGCCCGGTCAGAGGGGCAGATAACCAACCACGAGATGGAGATCCTGGCCTAACCAGCCGACTCCCCAAAAAAAACAACACCCGCTGACGCGACAGCTTGATCTTTGGGGGTAAAAGACTCCTGGGGCGGTCAGAGAAAAATGGAAAAACTCCCGGAGGTCAGGGGAAGAGAGGGAAAAAAAGAAGCGGTGGTTCAGGAGTACGCGTGAATTCATAACGGTATCTAACTTATCAAAAAGTTCGAAGACTCTAGAAAAGAACATGATCAGCTCGGTGTGGGGCGCGGGGAAAAAGAAAAAAAGCAGAAGCAGCGAGGACTCCAAGGACGCGTGCAGATGTAAAAGAAAAATTCAACCGGGGGGCGCAGCACGGAACTTCGCAGATTGAGAATCGGACTTTCCCTGGGTGGCGGTCGGGGTGTGCGGAGGCAAGATAGGGGGGGGAAACGCTATCGAACTCCCCACAATCTGAAAAACGGCGAACGGAGTCGAGCATACCTTTTAGAGCAGCTTGGGTCCTCTGGCCGCAGGCACGGTTCGCTGAACCTCGTATGGTAACGAAACGAGAATCCCGACTCACCGGTTAGAAGATAGAAAAAAAGCTCCAAAGGAGGCAAGGAATCGTTCCGACCGGAATCGAGTTCACTCATTCGACTGAGACGGAGGCTGCGACGCGGAGGAAAGCGAGAGGAGGGGGGCAGAGGGGAAGCGGGGGGGAGGGCAAAGGAGTGGGCTAGCT
>Ga0179591_1353894_pt1 | contig 12119 bp, 15 predicted proteins | sample CZOMad2_1_08_16f_FD_182891 | JGI IMG/M metagenome (GOLD analysis project Ga0179591, IMG submission 182891) | Vadose zone soil fungal communities from Angelo Coast Range Reserve, California, USA - CZOMad2_1_08_16fungal (PacBio error correction) | ecosystem: Environmental > Terrestrial > Soil >...
CCAGTTGATCAACGTCAGCCTAAATAGATGATCCAAAGCACGGGGTTATAGGGAATGAGGGTTGTGGTGGGCGATTAAAAACGTTCTGGAATGAAAAGGAACCCCTTTGTATCAGAGGGGATATGATCGAAAAAAAGACCTTCCAAGCGGCCCTGTTGTTGAACCCCATACCAAAAGACGTGCGAAGAAAAAAGTGAATTTAGTGCCCGTTGAAAAGGTGTCATTGATTCACAAGGCGGTCCTGAACGAAGCAATAAAAAAAGGCCGAAGGGGGAAATCGAGAGGGGAAACACACAAGGGGGGGGTTATAATTCACCAGGCTTCTTTGGGGAATCCGCCTCGGAGGGAGAAAGAGCCCGCTTGGCGGTGATCAGGGCTGGAGACTCAGGGTTTGAACGCCATTTGATTGCAAATCGGAGTGGGGGGGTTAAGGGAAACAATCAAAAAAAGACTTTTAATAAAAGGACTGCCAACTGATTGTGAAGGGACCCAACTTCATTCATAAAAAAATGGGGGGGGAAGGGGACATCAGCTTGAACGTCAAAAAGTGTGGGAATCAACGAAGGAGAATTTTTCAGAGAGGATAAAAAAGGGTGGTAGCAAAAGTACTCGTCGAAGGATGGTAGAGTCGAGAGGGGATGGGACGGGGTGCACGCCATTTGGCCATTATGGGAAACAATAAGGGGGACGGAAAAAAGAAACCTAGTTTGAGCTCTGTCGGGGGGGGTCATTTTTGAGCATTCCGAGGCGCATTAGGGCGGAAATTACCCGATTTAAGGATATTGGATCGAGTACGAACGGCCCCGAGGGGAAGTTTTACGAAAAAAGGGTCAAAAATCGAATCTAAACCCACGAAGGGAAGGGTTGCCCGTACTAGGTGGAAGGCAATAGAAAGGAAGGGATGGTTTGGTACGCGTATGACAGGACTTGCCTGGCGAGACTTTTCCTAGGACTGGGAAAAAAGAAAGGAATGGGGGAGTCTACAAAAAGAAGACTTGGGGGCTTGTGTACCAAGAGTAGAATGAATATCAAGCCGTGGAACCCCCGGTTAACCAACCAGAGGGTACGGGGGAAGGGGGGGAGCGCGCCAAGCGAAAAGTTACAAGGGGGGACAGGACGGAGCCCAGTGGAAACAACGATCCACCTCTGACCTAAGCGTAAAAACGAGACACTGAACCTTGCCAAAAGAGAGTGATGGGGAATCGGGGCCTGAGGTGCCTCTTCCACTTCTTCAGGGGGGGATTTGGAGAAAGGAAATCATCATTGGGTATAGGGGACGAATCAGTAAGTCCCAAGAGTCGGTCAAAAAAGGTTTAGCGGGGACGACTAGAAAACAAACTTATGTATTAGAACGCAGTTAACAGAGTTCAGGGAACGAGCCTAAAGGGCAAAGTCTGCTTACAAAAAAAGACGAGAAGCAGGAAGCAAAGCAGGCCACCTCCAAACAGTTCACTTCCTTATCTCATTATCGTCGACGAAGGGGGGGAAAAGGGGAGGTATCGTTGGTCAGTGTTACACATGCCGGCTGTCCCATTTTCCCAGTTCTCGCTGGGGGACCATTAAAAAAAAAGGAAAACCTATGGGGGTAAATAGGTGAACGTCATGTTGCCTACAAAACGGAAAAAATCCGTGGTTACAAAAAATTCAAGGGGGTCTTGGTCTGGGACCAACAGTGGCTGCTGAGGGAGGTGTACTGCAGGCCAGGAAGAATCAAACGCCATCAATTCATGAAATCCGCTTCAAAAATCCTTCGCCGTATCTTTGCCGTCAAAACACAATTACTGAAAGAAAGTCGGGGAAAGTTGGAAGGAAGTTGCAACTAGAATGGACGGCTAAACGTCCAGCTTAAAACTTCACCACATGAGGGAAGGGGAACGTAAGGAAGCAAAATAGGACGCAGTCAACGAGTTTAGCAATCTCTGCGAAAGGAGGATGAGATACCAAAAGAGTAGCAATACTCTTATTTTGTAAGTTTTAGGGACAGTCAAGGCTTTTCACGACCTAAACGTGAGCAGTCGTCAAAATAATCAAAAAGGAAGAAAAAACGCCGCCGAGACGATGGCCAAGGGGGAAAGCGGCGAGAACCATGAAAGTCGGAACGGCTGCAGGTTGAAAGTCCTCTCTTTCGCCGAGAGGCCTGGTCTTAGGAAATGGGGGTGTGGGGAAACCTGGGGGCATGGTAAATCTCTTTTTTGGGTGGTCGATGGTTTGCTTGTAGTTTTGGATTAGAAAAAGAAGAGTTTAGTAAGATCCCAAAAAAGAGAGGGGGGAAAGGAAGATAAAAGCAAAAAAAGAATGCCGTTGGCCTATAGGGGTAAACAAGGGGACTGGAAGAGTACAGAGGGTGGTCAAAAATTCCTTCCATTATAAATGAAAAAAAGGACGAGGGTTCAAGAAAGGAGGTTTGCCTACTCCCAAGATTTGGAGGGCTAACTGCCATTGTAAAACTGTTTGAAGGGGGGGTTTTTCTCGGACAAAAGATTGCCGGAAATGGGGGAGGGATAAAATTACAGCGATGGGCCACTGACGAATGTTTACAGAGGGGGGGTTAATCGGGGCACAACAAAAGTCCCTTCTCAATCTCTGGGTCTAATGGGAGGGGGCTCACGTGATAATGGGAACAACACAGATGAAAACAGGGAAGGGAAACATTCTAGCAAAGAATCGAAAGCTCTCAACCCCTTTTGTTTAAAGCGGGACGTATATAACCCGGAAAGGAAGGGGTCTTATAGCTACCGTCTCTTTTCAACTGGGGACCATCTGGGCGCGAATTGCGTGGCTGATCTCAAAAGCCATCTCTACATCTTGCAGAAAAAAAAGAAACGAAGATCTAATTTGTTACGAGAGGTTGACCTTATAAAATGCCGAGGCCATTTCGGGAAGAGTTTGGGCAGAAGGGCTTCAACAGAAAGACCCATAAGTCAATCCTATATAGAAAAGGGAGCGGAAGAATCCGTAGGGAAGGGGGGGGGGTCCGGGAAAGGGGAAATGGGCGTGGATCGCGAAAACCAACTAACACGTGTCACGTGTCCAAAATCGAGTAAGCTCCAGAGGGGGTGGGGGACTACCAGATTGAAACCTTCACCTGCGAAAAAGGATTAAGCACCCAAAACAGATAAGCTGCAGCTGTCAGGAAGGTTTTTCAATAAGTTGGGGGTCTCACTTCAATCAAAAAACGGAAACGCTGATCGGCCTAGGTTTTGTAAAATGGGGAAAAAAAGGGGGGTAAAAAAGGGCAGGGACGAAAATCAGAAAGAATGGATCGACGAATTGGGTAAGATACTTGAAAGCACCAAATAAAAAAAGGACATCTTGGGACCACCTGACAAATCCAGCACTTTCATAGCTGCGTTAGAGAGGAAAGAGGGGGGGAGAAAAGTATTGTCGTCGGGGGGGGTGCTGCTACCGATAAGAGGGGACCCGACCCCCTCCTACTGAGTTGATAGAAGTTGGGAACGCTGCCATAAAAAGAAATATGTGGCAAGGAAGGGGGTTTCATTAGCCGTCAATTGCCTTCTCCGGCGGGGGGGGGAAGGCCAACGGGAGGGGAACAACGGAATTTTCCCATCTGCGGAAAGTTTCGCATCGAAAGGAAGAATTTGGCCAGGGGGGTTTGATTGCACGGAGAAGACATATCCGAAAACTGACGAAATCTGCCGGGGGGTGCGGGAAAGCCGGGCGCTCTCAACTTGCACAACAAAGAGACGGTAAGACAAGAAGAAAACTCTAACAGAATAACCAGGGGGCCTCCTCCTAACTCTTTCGAAACATCTCGTCAACGCGCCAAGCGGCAAAGAGTGTGACAGGCCCGTCCAGAAAGCGCAAAGGGGCGAAAATTATAAGGAGCGGGAAGTACCGAAAACGGCAAAAGAGACGGCGGAAGGAAAAAAAGGGAAAGATGAAAAGACTCTTCGTCAAGGATCAAGTTATGAGAAAAAGTCGCTACAGGGGTTCTCCCGAGGGAAAAGGTGACACAGAAAAAGGACACAAGCAAGAAATCGGCCTAAAGGAAACTCACACAACAAAGGGAGGGAAAGAGAATTCTTGCATGGTTTTGTTTTGGGGGGGGGGGAAAATTGGGTTGCGGGGCTACTTGAAGAGGATGACCACTAGCTACATGAGGATAAAGGTCGCCGGGACGAAGAAGTCTGTTAGGGTTAGATTTCAATCCTCCGGGTCGATGCAAAGATTGGAATGGGAGAAGCTCCCTCATCCGTGAAGCGGATGAAAATTAAGTGGCCTGACATTCAGATCACAGTGGAGGGAGTCGGGACAGAAAGCTGGGGAAAAAGGAGGAAGCCCTACTGGGATTTTCGTTTCCGGGGGGGTGAGGCTTTTGGAAGACGAGTGCATCTTTTGGGGATAGCAGCTGTAGCGAGGAGTACTCAACGCACCGTTAGAGTCGTGCGGGGGAGGGGGACTCAAAACTTCTGGGCCACCAAAAGAAAAGGGGGCTGACTTTGTCGCGCTTGCGGGAAGAGCACAGAAAGGGGGGAAAACGGAAAAAGGGGGGGTTTTCCTTAGAAAAACCCGCGAAGAAATTTTCATACTGAAGGGAGGAAAAAAAAAAAAAAGACGACCTTGAAACAGGAAATTCGGGGCGGAGGGGGCAGAGTGAAAGTCACAATCAACGCGTGTCAGATCGTGTTCGTTCGAAGCTGATAACATCAAAAAAGGAAGACAAAGATTAAAACAGATTCAAATTGAAAGACGGAGAAGAGGGCGCACTTCTCATCGGGGGCGTGGGAAAAGGACAGGGGGGGGGGGGATCCTTGGAAGATTTAGTATTGATTTATTGGCTTCAAGAGACCAAAGGGGATCGATGAATAATGAGAGTCTGTATGGGGCGTTCCCCGAAATTAAAAATATGCAAAAACGTTTTCAACCAGTCAGGGTCATCCTGTGTCATAAATAGGAAAAGAAGGGGGGACTGGGAAGGGAAGAGGAAGTCTGATTAGTGTTCCTTAAAAAGTGTGGGGAAGGAACGGTAGGGAGTCGCAACCAAAAAACAAGGAGGGGGAGCTGACGGCTATTTTGGTAGAAACGCCGTGGAAGGTGGGGTTTTGACGCTAGCAGGAGGCCAGCCCAGAAGAGGGGAGGGGAATGGACGAGCACGTGCTTCTATGATTTGACTTGGACTGGTACTTGGGTCCTTCATTACCGTGAAAAGAGGCAGAAAGGGGCCTATAGGGGAATCAAAATTATTAGGTGTGGGAAATTGAATCGAACTGCTTTGATGCAAGGGGCGCGAAAAGTGGAGGAAAGCTGCCAAAGTCGAGGGCAAGCGGCTAAGAGAGAACTTATCCTCTCGAATGACATCTCATGGAGCAATCGAGAAGTCCACCAGGTTGAGCCGGGTAAAGGGCCGCCTACTCGGGTGGATCTCAATCGAGGAAAAGGAAATTGGATCACGTCGTGCCGAACTCTAGGGTAATCAGGGGATTGAGTCGGGGGGAGGGGGGGGTTGGGTCAAAGTAAACCCCAATGAGGACAGTCGTCAACCCGTGGCAAAGAGTATTTCAGATCGTAGAACAAAGCACAGAGGCAAAGTTTAGTCGGCACAAAGAAAAATTAGGAGAACTGCAATGGAAATTAAGGCAAATGGAAGGCGGACAATAGTCTGAAGGGGTCGAGATGCCGTGCAACTGAGAAAGGGGAGAGAAGGGGGCTTGACCAAGAATTTTAGAGATTCAAGGCTTCTTGTAAGGACGCCTCTGTACAGGGCGAACAAGACGGTTGAAAAGATGACGTCATTCTCTTTTGTAAGAAATAAGGTGTCAAAGAGGGGTGGAGAGAACACTCAAAAAGCAAAAACCAGCTGAAAACTGACACATTTCAGTCAAAAGTGTTCCAAGAAAAAAAAAAAATCCGAATCAATTGGTTGTATCTGACGCGGGGGAAATTAAAAAGGTTCATCCGAAAAGGTAACGCATGTCCTCCGCCGATAAACGTTTGGGGGAAAAGGCTCGGCGGAGTTGTCGCGCACGTCTTGATGATCGGAGGAGGAAGCAGGGTGGGTGTTCGTGATCAACTAGGGGAATTTACAAGACCGTGAATAACAGGGAAAAAGGACCCAATCACGTATTGCTAAGACGGATGTTCATCGGTAGCATGTTAACGAGGAAAAGGCGAAAGTAAAGGGGTTTCACTGAGGTTTTGATCAAAAGGAGAAAGCACAACAGGGGGAAACGTTTTACGAGTAACGAACGAAAAAAAAAAAAAAGAAGCGCAATGACAGATTCATACTAAAGGTGGACGGAAAAAACGCAAGATTTGAAGACGTATGAAACAATTGCTTGCTGAGAGAAAGGGGGAAAAAGAACTGTAAAAGCAGCTATACAAACACAGCAAGAAATTTGGACCAGGGAGCAGAGGGGGAGAAAAATCCTGTTAAAACTGTTACACTCAGTAAGGGGCGTTTTGGGGGGGGTAAAAAAGACACAAAGCGGCAATAGAGGGGGACAGACGGAGTTGGGGGTCCAGTGTCCACGATATCGTCAAGGAAATGAGAAGATCAGGAAGGAAAGAGAGGGTGAGGAAAAACTGGGGCTTCGGTTTGCCCGGAAGTTCTTCATTGATGGAGAGCAGATTAAATTGGGCCATTGAGGCTCTGTTAGAAAGAGGGGTCTTCAAAGGTGCGCTGCATCAGGTCTCAAAACGGAGGAGGGGGGGGATGAAAGAAAAGAGAAGATGATAAAAGACTTTTTTACCGTGGATCATGGGAAATGAGAAAGACCATGGCCAAGAAAGAGTGAGGAAGAAAATCCGAATAATAAACCGGAAGAGGCAAAAGCAGTAACCCGACTCAAGCCTTTCGTGATAGGAAAAAGAAAGCTACAAGGGAGTGACAAAAGCGGGGGACAGGGGAACACTGAAGTTTAAGGTCCATATTAAACTTCGATTGGAGGCGGGAAAAAATTCAAAAAACTATTGGGGTTAACAGTGAACGGCATGGGATAGACTCAACTGCTAATCTTGGTTTACACCCTTCCATTGGGGGCTTAGGGGGGAGCCACAAGGGACTGAGAAGACGGGAAGTCAAAACGCTCAACAGAGGAGAAAATCTAACAAAAGGACTTGCCGGCGAATTTGCCTCCAAACATGAGGGGGAAAACTGAGGAAGGTGTCATCTGCACGGAAGGGCAAGGGTCTCCTCGTAAAGGGGGGAAAAAAAAATGAGGGGAGGTACCGGAGAGAAAAAAAAAGGAGTCCTAGGACTTGACAAGGAAAAGAAAGCTCCAGTGCTAAGAAGGTATGAAACGAGATACACCTGCAGAGTAGCCAGAGAAATTTTGGGGACCACCGTGGGCAAATTCATGAGGTTGGAGAAAAAAATACTGGAGAAATCGCGCGGATAAGAAGAAGGGCGCGCCGACGTGAAAGAGAATCATCACACGCGACTAGGACTTATCGGCGAGAAAAGGCGTCCGGCGTGTGAATGCAAAATTGTGGAACGTCCGCGCTGGAGACAGGAGGAAAACAGCCCGGTGGCTTCAGAAGGGAGTAAAAAGGGGAAGGGAAAGGGAAGTGGGGAGGGGGTTTACCGGGGCGGTTTGGCAATGCTTGGGGGGAAAGGATCCAAAAGAAGTGTGAAAGAAATAAATCCAAAAGAATGAAAACCTAAGATACCGAAAAAGAGGGAATGACGGGGGGGGGAATAGGCGGATGAAAAAATAATCCTTGAAGATATCCCCTTCAAGGAAAGTCGCGGAAGAAATTAAAAACAGTAAGACGCATGGGGCCAGACGCCCAGAGGGGCAGTCTACACTGCCTGGGTAAAAGAATTTTGGGCGAAATAAAAAAGGGAGGGTGACTTTTGCTACGATCGAAATCGAGGTTCAGGAATTTGAGAGGGGGTTGTAAGGAACAAAGAAAGGGGAACTTCACCTGCAGCCAAGATCTTAAGGATTGGAAGGGGGACGAAGGAAATAAAATTATCGTAGGGAAATCTGGAAGCAAATCAAACCTAGAACGGAAGTCGACCGCTAATCACAGGGGGGGACTAGATCTAAGGTATTATGAACCGCTTGCAATAAAAAAAGAAAAAGACGGGCAGGAAGGGCCATCTGGGGCTAAGATTAGGGGCGCTATCTTCAAAGAGGAGGGGGGAATATAATCACCCGGAACACACCCGAAGTCGATCTACATTAAAAGGGAAGAAGAACAACGGAATTGAGGATTCACGATAGGCCGGGGATGTCCATCGTGGTAACGGGGACTTAAATTACCAAGGGCATAACAAAGGGGGAAGTCTCGCAGAAAAGAGAGGAAGCGGGACAGCAGCGACGTCATATTTCCGTTGCGGGCTGCAGCTTTCGTTAAGTTATGGAAGGAAAACAACAAACGGGTCTTGTCAAAATCGTGAGAAGAGAAGATATTGTGGGGGGGCGCCATGTTACTAAGGCTCAACGGTCAAAAAAAACACAAACATCAGAGAAAAATTTATCTTAAAGGAAAAGAGGGTGGGGGGAACTATTGGTCTAAATTAAACGCAAGGCAGAAATAGGGGGGAAAATTTTTTTCGCAATAAGTTGGGGGAGGGGGGTCTGTGACGACAAAAAGTAATGAATGTGGCTAACTGGTACCTAATTGAAAGAAAGTGAAAGCCAAACAATCTTACAAAGAAAGGTTATAAAAAGGGGAAAGGCCCACAACGAGAAGGGAGAAGAAACTACTAGACGGCATTCAGGGAGATTAACATTAATCGGGGGCAATCGTGCGGGAGGTTTGAAAAAACATCTTTTTGCTGGCAGACCATGACTGGACCATACCCCAACGATCCTTAAAGCCACCGACGGTTTATTAGTGGTAAAAACTCCTCAGCCTGGGCTTTCACTGAGATGGTTTCTTAGAAGGTAAATTTAACATTTGAAAAGGGGGGTCTCAACGCCGGCGGAGGGGGAAGGGTTCCAGAAGCGTCTTATACGCAAAAGCGACAGGCACAGGGGGTTTGGGGGCCAGGAAGTGTTCTTGGCATCCTATCACGCATAAAACAGTCACAAACAGCTTAAACTGGGGAGCCGAAACGGGAGAAAAACGATCTGGAAAACCTAGACCGAGGGGTCATATTCGGCTCCCAATACAGAACCCTAGGAAAAGAAAAAAATTGGAACTGAAAGAAAACTGGAACAAGCCAAGCGAGGGGGGACGAAAAGAGGGGGAACTTTGAAAACTGGTCCCTCACACAATACTTCGGAGGTGAGAGGGGTACTTAACCACGTTCCAATAATAAGCAAAAGGAAAAAGAGGTTCAGTCCCACGAAAGGGAAGGGACCAAAGCTGATTGACGACGGACGACATTATCCGTAAGGGGGGGCATCCCGAGTCAAACTTCTCTGAAAAAAACCATCTCCCGACGCAAGAACCTAAGAAGCTAAAAAAAACACAGGAAAAGGAAGATGGGGGTATAGATATACTTTTAGGGTGAGATTTTTGTCGTTCGTGACATGGAAACGGTGACCCTTGCTACCTGGGATGCGAGGTAAGGAAGAAGTCCTTTTCATGTGATCGAAACAGGCCGGCGGGGGAGGGAAAAGATGGGAGGAACGTGAAGAACGCTCATACGTTCGCGAGAGGGGACTTGGGGAGAGGCAAGCGGCACATAGTTGCGCAAATCTTTGACCGACGAGTATGAGAAGAGGAGGGGAGCGTCCTACTTGTAAAGCTTAATAGGGGGTCTTTATGGGGGGAACCCAAGAAAAACAAAAGGGGGACTATTCCTCGTTTCTTTGGGAGCAGCTCGGTACTTCTGAGACCCTACGGGGGACGTGTTCTTGTTGAAAAATTGCGCAGAGTGGGGTCAAAAAAAAAAGCAAGGAAACAAAACATGGCTGACAGTTAAGCTGCGAAATAACATCCAGAAAAGTAAATTGGTTCTAAAAAGGGTCGTTGGGGGCCTGAGACACCAAGGAGCGAACTGGGAAAGAGCAAGACTTACTGAAATCGTTTAAAAAGGGCCTATAAAAAAAACACTCTGAAAAATTCTTGCAAAGGGGGGAAAAAACTGTCATATAGGACTCTTGTGGAAGGGAGAGGGGGTCGGTCTAGATCGGTAAAAGAAAAAACTTGATCAAGCAGGGAAAACAATCGGGTAACTGAGAAACGGAAGCTTAGGAAAAAGTTCACTCGCTTGGAGAGGCAATGTTGAGGAAAGCATTAGAGGGTCAGGGAAGATGTTGGGGGGGGTCTATTACGGAAAGTATCGGAAAAAAATGGGGATAAGTCGGGATCCATTCGAGGCATTATTTGCTCCAGAAGGGGAAAAACTCTGCTGAAAAATTTGGGGTGGGGGTTGTGGTTTTGTGGGGGTCTTGGCAAAAAAAAAAAAACCAAGGGAGATCAAAGAAAATGAATGGTGAATAGGAAAAAACAGATTGATCCGCAGAAGAGAGGTGTGTTGGGGTGCAACTGAGCTGGTGTTGGGCGCAAGTCCTTACGGGTAAAGAAAAACCAATACGTTAGACTTCGATTTTGGGGAAACCGTTTTCGGGGGGGTTCGGAGGTCATAGCTACTACCGGGGAAAGCTTAAGGAACACCAATTCTAACGGGGTTGCTGTGACCTCTCACGTTCGGGCCTGATTGGCCTGTCTGGAAGGGTTGAATTCCGAAGGGAAAAAAGTTCCAGATGGGTAAAAAAAAAAAGGGGTTGGGAAAAGTTGTGTTTTGGTCTCACGGACTTGATAGACAGTGGCACGGGGATGAGAAGGAAAAGGTGGACGATTCGCTCTTTCACGCGCAAAAATAGAGAACGGCTCCTAATATCAGAAGGCCAGTAGGAAAAGCCTACGATCCTGTCAAAAGAACCAGAAGGGAGAAAGCAAACCAGAAGAGAGGGCTGATGAACCCATCTTTTGGGACGGGTAGATGAAAAAAAGGGCTAGGCAAAATTTTTGGGAGTCAAATCTAAGGTAAAGAGGATACGGGGGGAAGGACTAACCTACTCTGATATAAACTCATCAGAGATTTGGGGGGGAGCAAGAATGATGTTGGGTGTTAGAAATCACAATGCGTAACAATCATCAAGTGTTTTCAGGATTGTGGAAAAAAGGATACGATTACAATCCGTGCATCTTAGGGTTATAAAAAAACAAAAATGGGACAATTCAGGAAGGGAAAAATTAAAACAGAATTGGCGGTTCCACACGTCGTCTGACTATCTAAGACGGAACGTTCGCGTGGAAATAGGTGACCACGATGGTAGCGGAAAGGACTTAAGCCGCCGCGAAAAAGCATCCTCTGGGCGGTCTCTTGAGTCATGACTCTTGGGTCAAGAACAGTTAATTCAATGGAGGGTTGAACAAAAAAATCCCGCGAGCAACTCACAATGGGTCCATGCCGGGTTCCAAAATAAGCACATTCAGAAGCAGGATGGGCTCTTCAGAAAGCGGACTTTCACATGGGGGGCATCAAAAGGAACGTCTTACAAGGATAACTCGATCACATTCTGTCTCGGCGGGAGGAGGGGTGTAAAACGGCACGTATGAAAGTATCGAATCGTGCAAGGGGGACGCATAAGGGGCCATAAGGTCCATTGCCAAGCCCTGGCCCTGTGAGAAAAAAGGGGAAAAGAAAAGAACTCGGAGGGATACGACCATTTTAGTCTCATTAAAGGAAGCAAGAGGGAGGAAGGGGGATTGATGATGTTTTGGCTGTACGCCAGAAACACCCGCAGTGGAAAAGGTTTTAGAGGAGTCACTCAAGAAAGTCTCTTTCAATTCTAACAATCGTAAAGGGGGCCAGGAAAGAAGGGGCGAAAGGAAAGGCAATGGTGGTACTCTGGTTCATGAGGGAAAAGGGGGGGAGGGGTCTTAAGATGTCCGCAAGATGTGTCTTCGACAAAGACAGGCCAAGGAAGGGGGAACAAATAATTAAAATAAAAGCCGTGAAAAAAACCAAGAGGACTTAAATTGGGGGGTTCTCGAAAAAGCGCACTCTGGTAAAAGGGGGGGAAACTGAATTGGGCCATTGGGCCCAACGATCAAAAACCTTTCCTCCCCGTCGAAGCAGGACGATCAACTTAGCTAGGGTTGGAAAGAGTTGCTTTGAGATGAAGAGGGGAGATGGGAGGGGAAGCATATTCAGTTTCCAGTCAAAAACCCTTCGGTCAACCGGTCGCGGG
>Ga0179591_1381722_pt1 | contig 12119 bp, 10 predicted proteins | sample CZOMad2_1_08_16f_FD_182891 | JGI IMG/M metagenome (GOLD analysis project Ga0179591, IMG submission 182891) | Vadose zone soil fungal communities from Angelo Coast Range Reserve, California, USA - CZOMad2_1_08_16fungal (PacBio error correction) | ecosystem: Environmental > Terrestrial > Soil >...
TGCTTGGCCGGAATCTGAAGGGCTAATTAAAAGAACTTCCCCGAAGTAAACCGGAATAACGACTTAGGGGGGCCGAATGTCGTCCGGTTGGGAATCTCAAATGCTAGTCAACGGAGGGCATGAGATCAGGCTCACGACACAGGAGACTAAACCTTCTAAACTCGCGCACATCTCCAGGGACCTATCTGTTCTGGAGGTGAAGAGAAAGGGGTGAGGAGGAGGGGGGGGCGCGTGTGGAGGAGATTGAACCAGCAGAGGGGAGGGGAGTTTTAGGCCAGCGGGCCTTAACGCCTTGCCAAAACGATATTCCTGCGGCGTTGCCAGTGATTAAGAGAAAGGGGAGAGAAATCTGGGACAAAGTGGTGTGGCCGTACAATTCCCCTAATTACATTCGACCAAAGGAGAGCGGGTTTGGGGGAGCGTTTGATCAGAGAAGAAAAATTTGGGGGGGACGATAGGTTCAGAAAGGAGCCGCGTCGCAGGCCGGGGGTAGGGGGAGGAAAAAGGGAGAACGCAAGGGAAGAAAAGGAGGCTGTATGTGTCACAAAAAAAGCAAGAAAAGAGGGGGACGAGAAAGGGGTTGACCAAGAATGTCAGCCAAAATCAACAAAGGAGAGAGGGGAAGGGGGAAAGGAGTAGCCGAAGGGGCCAACAATCAGGAACGAGGGTAGGGAAAGAAAAGAAAAAAAAAAAAACTTGGGGGTGGTCAACGCGCTTTCTTCATACACCTGATGCTTTCCGAAATACGACATCTAGGAAGAAGGGGAGGAGGATGGGTGGGCCCTTCGGTTGGAAGGCTTCCGGAGGTCAGGAGAAGGGGAATGCCATAGAAAAACCCTGAGAAAGGCCCTTAGCAGCTGATCGTCGATGTAACAAAGAAGGAAAAGGAAAAGATAGGAAAAGGTGGGGCCGGGAAAACAGAAGTAAGCCGAAGAACGAACTCCGGGTGTAGAAGGCGCGAGAAAACCGGTAGCTTGCAAACTGGAAAGGAAAAGAGGTAATATTCGTAAGCGCTCATTCCTCGGTTAGAGGGAGGCTTCCAGGGGGGAAACCGAATTGCAGTACATTGAGATTTGGCCGGGGGGGACGATCGGGGGAAGGGAATTTCAACCTTAAGGACGAAGGGGAGAAGTGGAAGAACGTAGTCCACGCCGCGTCCTTCTTTGTACTGACGGATGGAAATCTCAGGTGGCGGCAAGGGCCGGAGGGGGGGGGGGCAAAAATGAAGCGATGCGTCTATATCTGGAAAGGAGAAGGGGATTTAGTTGCATGAAACTTTCGTCTTGAAAGCCGCTGCGCTCCAATAACTTGGGGGGGGAAAGAATCAAGTAGAAGCGAGGACGTTCTTTTTACGAGGGGGTGAGATCTTGTCAAGCTTGGTTACCCGAGTTTGCGGATTTGGGGAAAAAAAGGGAGCTTCGTGCGAAACTCAAGGACCAAGAAACGATATTTGGCGCTGCTGAGCTGATTTTGACAAAATTTGAGTCCAGGAACACCCAAGGGATGAGGGGGGGGGTACCTCATAAGCATGAGATAAAAGAGTGGTCCTTAAAAGCTAGATCGTATGTCGAAGACAGACGTCGGCACTCGAGGAGCACAGGGCCATTGCGGGAGTTCAGAAAGACAGTTCCCTTCCGCGCACGGAGCTGCAGAGTAGACGCTCGGAAATACGAAAGACGAGTTATCACCTGACGATGGACAGGACAGCGCCACGGGGAAGGCAAGTTTTTTCACCCTCGGAGAGGACTATCGTAAGCGCGCCTCGGAAGACAAGTGGGGGGTTCCAGGTCGGGTGTCATCACGAGCTGGGGCCAACGTGAAAAGGATAGAGGGACTTACTAGGGGACCGAAGTGGGTGCGACATCCATCGTCCTCGGAGATAGAGCCACGGAAGAGCGAGGGTGCACCCGAGAACAAAAAAAAAAAAAGCACGCACCGAAGTTGCAGAGTTCGAGCTTTCGAGCTTCTAGCTCCTATTACCGTAGGGCGCTCAGAAGAGCTAATTAGAAATCGAGAATTAGCGATGAAAAGGGAGTATGTAAGATCACGCGGGGATACGTAGAAGCAGAAGAGGAGGTAGATCTTGTTGACAGGTGGCCGCGCAGGTTGACTAGGGGCCGAATAATCGAAAGTTGTCGCTGCTAACGCTGTACAAGAGAGGTGAAACGATGTGATCGGGGGAAAGGTTCATCAACCGCACCCAAAAAAGCGCTTCGGGCGGTTGGGTCAGGTGCCGTACGGGGTCAATTTCTAGAAAACTCACCGCATAAGACGACACTACCGACCTCGCCTGGAAAAAGAATTTCATTCAGTCAAAAAAAAAAAAAGACAAGATCAACCGGCCTTGGCCGCTTGGGGGCCCGCCTGACGGCGTGGGGGGTCACATTGGGCCAGGTCATGGGGAGCCGCCTCCAAAACGGCCAAATCTTATGGTTCCACGATGCTCTTCCAGCGGACTCCCGGCGCGCTGAAAAAAGTATACATCAGACAGAGTCGAACCTCCGCCGGGTGCGACGGGGGGGGCCTTTCCCCATGTCGGGTTCTCGTCCGGAGGAATTGTCCGTAATAAAGGGGAGTGACGGTAAGGGCCATTCAGTCGAAAAAGAGAAATCGGAATCGGCGTTACAAGGAAAATCTCGGGCCATCTGAAAAGGAAACGGATAATGCGCCAATCCATCTACTCTTACTCCGCCTTCCCGATAGAGCAGAAAAAAAACAAAATGGGGGAGGAAAAGAGAGAGATAGGGCGGAGAAAAGAGGGAGGGAGGAGGCTTGGGGGGGTCATGCCGAAGGTACTATGATGCACGCCGGAAGAAACTCTTTTCTAGGAATCTTCGGACGGGAAGGGGTAAGGAAAGGAGGAGAACTGAACGCAGCAAAAAAAGAAAGAGGAAATCGACTTTGCCAGCCAGGAGGACACCACGTAAAGGAGGGAGGGGGGACTGGGGCAGAAGAGGTCCGGAGGGGAGGTAAAGAGAAAAAAGAAAAAATACCAGCTTACGCTATTGAAACAAGTAAAGAACAGAGGTAACCCTTCTTTAAGTCTGAACTCTACCAGAAACGATTGCACCACCGCGCGCGGGAGAAGGACAGGATAAAAACGCTTCAAGCCGGCCAATAGAGGATGCAAGGGGAACGTGGGGAGGTGCGAAACTTCACAAAAGGGAGGATCTTTGTACGAGGCTCATTTCGTAAAACGCAGAGTGGAAGGGGGAAAGGGAAGAAAAGTGACCAAAAAAAAATCGAACACGGAACAACCGACCAGGCATGTTTTTCTGGTGTGCTAGGCTAAGGAAATCCAGAGAAGGAAGGAGTGGTCTCCAAGGAGAGCGCAAAAAAGCGGAGGGAGGGGGGAAAATTGCAGGTGGCTCAATCGGGACAAGACGTCGGGGAACCTCAATCGTCAACAAGTCTACCTTCTAAAAATGAAAGGGAGAGAAACGCGGAATGGCGGGGCTCATAAGGCAGGAGAAATTCTCGAGAGTCATTGACGTCAGATTAGGACGATACATAGGATGACCCCGAAGGACGAAAGGGTGATCGACGCACCATTTTCTGGCTGGAAAGCAACTTGGGGGGTGAAAGGAGGGGGCCCAGGAGGAGGGGTAGTCATTATGCGAGGATGACCTCGCTTTAGGAAGGGGGAAAAATGTCTTTAAGAAAAAAGAAACGCAACAGATACCAGCGAAAAAAAGAATGGGGGGCGACCTGTTCAACCTCTTTTCTCAAAGAAGACAGGGAAGATAAAAAAAAAAAAGGAGGAGAGGAGGAGTGCAAGGCCGGCGATAGTGCCGCGCAAGCAAAGGGAAGGTCGCAGGGTGACTCTTATTGCAAAGGGGAAAGAGTAAGGGAAGACCTGAACGGGGGGGGGTAGCGCTAGGGGTCAAAATCAGTCAAGGGGGGAAGGGAGGGGCTAATAGGAATAGGCGGGCTCAGGTGGAAGGGGAAAAAGGAGGGAATCCGTCACTATGTGACCTCTTCTGTTAAAAAGCGAGGAGGGACGCAGTCGAGGGGGGTGGGAGGAACCTCCTCCTAAGATCCCATGTTGTGCATGAAAAAGATCTTGCAGGAAAAAAAAAACATTAACCAAAAAGAATAAAATTTCTGGGTCTTTGGGTAACAGGAGAAAAGGGCTCTGCAAATAAAGGAAACCAAATAGCCCCATAGAGGGGAGTGCTAAGGGGGCGGGTGAAAAAAAAAAGAAATCAGATAAAAGGAAAAGAGGATAGCTTATCAAGAACCTAAATGGGGGAAAACCCCATGAGGACATATCAAGAAGGCCCCCACGGGTCAAGGCAAAAGAGTCGGAAAACCTGGATTAGGGTCAACAGGAAAAAGTCACCTTCAAGTGCCTCTTCTCGGAAGGCGAAACCTGCTCAATACAAGCACATTGAGGAAAACAGGTCACATCCTAAAAGGGGGGGGGGCATCGGGGCATGGTTAATAAAAAGCCAACCAAGGAAGCAAAGATAGTCCAGCAAGATCCAAAAAGGTAAGGGAGGGTCAGGGGGGAATATAGACGCCCTACAATGGTGCGGCAATTAAAAAAATCTTTAGTAGGGGAAAAGCAATCGCGAAGGGGCTTCAAACAAAGAGTCCGGGGAGGAGTAATTCCTTTTTAATAACGAAGGGAGTAAGAGGGAGCGAGCTCTCCAAGAACAAAATATCCATGGGGAGGGAAAAACAGAACCATCTTTTCCAGGAGGGACAAGGAGGAAAAATTGGAGCTGTCAGCTGGATGGTGTTACCGGAAGAAAAAAAAATATATTTCTAGACTCTCGAGTTGGTCGAACTCTTCAGAAATAATTAGGATAAACAAAAGGAGGGGTCTAGCCGTAGTGGGCTCTAAAGGTCGTAACTAACTGGGGGGAGAAAGGGGGGAAAAAAAGCAAGGAGCAACAGCAAATGAAGGAATAATATGGTTCAGGGCCTAATTGAAGGGATCCTGAACCGTCGTCCTACTTCGCCTAGGAGGGATTGAGAAAAAACGTAGAAAGAATAAGGGTCGGATAGGAGGGTCATAGAGTGAGGGGTGGGGGGGGGGAAGGTATACGGATAGAAAGATAATGGAGATATTAAGCTTTCTTCAAGGACTTACCTGTAGGCAAAGGTCATGGACAATTTGGAGGACTGGCACCGGGGCGGGGGAGGGTGGTCTCGAAAAAAAGACCCTAGGTCGGGACACGGGCCTGAGCAAATTTTTTTACCCACGAGGAGAGACCTGGGAAAACGCTACTAATATCAAGAGGAAAAAACGGCGCACTTCAATAGAAGGGAATCTAACAGCGACTATCTTTGAAAGTCGGGGGGCGGGCAAAAACGTAACAGAGAAACTGGATGGAAGGGGGGTTTCTGGGGAATTATCTATAATCAGAAAGAGAACAGGTTTGGGGAACTCAATAGAACGTATCTCAGGAGGGGCCTAAGGCTGTAAAGTAAAAAAAAGAAAGGGGTCTAATGCCACAACGAGACTTAATGACTGAGAAAGAGGGAAGGAGGACAAGGGCTCTGACGCATCGGGTATCGCAAAGGAGGGAAAAAAGCCGCAGGAGACGAGGATTACCAATTGGGGCTTCTCAAGGAAGCGGGGGAGAAGAAAAAGGGGAAGAGAAACGTCATCTTAAATGAAGGAAAAGGAAAACACGTCCTTCATCTCAAGCTTCTTGTTAGGGGTGAGAGGTCATTAATTTATTTAGGTAAATTAAAAAAGCAGGCAGTCATGGAAAGAGAAGTAGAAACCCTCGTGGAAAAGACGGGGGACAGAAACCGGACGTTTATCGGTCATCCAACGTTGAAACAAGTAAAGGAAGAGGGGGAGAAAGACATGGACTACCGAGAATGACTAGGCATCGCCCTCCATGAAAAAAGTAGAGTTGAAGGCCTACAACATCAAAGGCTGGGGTAATTCCTTCTCTTCCCCTGAAAGAGGCGGTCGGTAATGGAAAGGAATTGTTAAGAGACTGATCAAAAAAAAAAAACAGTGAAAAGAAGATCTAAGGGGGCGCGGAGAAAAAAGACGAAGGAAGTCGTCATAGCATGTAAACAATCCAATCTGAAAGGGAAATGCTGGTGTTCTAGAAACTCGAAGGAACTGGGAGAGAGAGCATGAGAGTCAGAGGAGGGCTCCCAGCTCAGGGTCCGGATTCGTGAGGGGAAAGGTTTGGGGATTTATCCTATCCAGCGGGAGAAGGAATTTCGAAAGTGAAAGCACCGGGCGAGACAAGATAGGGGCGACATGAATAAAACTTCAAAAACTATTACAGCTTACTCTAAGATTAGGGGGAAGGATACTGCCGGGGTTTCCTCATTAGAGTGAGAAAAGCGTCGCAATCAAAGGGAGAAACTTAGGTAGAGCATTGGAAAAAAAACCAAAGCAAATTGAAGGAAAAAACTCGAACTATCTTCCTACTTTAGTCAGGGACGGAAGGGGGGGGACGAGACATCGAAGAAAATGGATAATGAAGAAATAAGGGGGGTAGGGTAGTGGTTTACAAGCTTCAGAGAAAACGCTTTCAAAGCCTCCTCGGGAAAGGCGAAGGTCCGCTGTGAGCCACAAGAGTTCTTATATTACAATTGAACCCAGAAAAAGACTGAAAGGAAATACACGGCCGATTGTTCTCTTGTTGGAGAGACGCGAAACCGGGGGGCAAAGGGGTCAGAGTTGGGGGGGGAAAGTCCCAAAGAATCTGGATAGGAGGAGACTATTTTTCGGGGGGGGAGTGGAAATGTGCCACCACGGTCGAGGGGAGAGGGGTTGGGTCGCCAAAAAAAAAACGGCACCCCATCTGGAATCGCCTGGTTAACAGGGTCGAAGTCCAGGTCAACCAGAGCGCCTTAACGGGGATGCCCTAATCTGATAATATCCTGACAGAAGGGGGGTAAAAGGAGCCTAAGATCGAAGATGCAGGTATTGGGTTTCCTGACCGGAAAGATGCGGTAAGAGCTTATGCTCCTTCAGGACGGCCGGTCGCAGGCGCTCAGAAATGACGGCGCCGAAGTTTTAGAAGGGGGTTGACCATTGAAAAATCCATTTTCGGAGGGGAAGTGAAAAGCCAATTAGGCGACCTGGGGGGGGGGGAAAGGCGTCTTCGAGAGATATGTCAAAAATATGGCGACAAGAAAGAAGCAAAGGGGGGAGACAAAATCTTATTGGACGAGGCCGCAGACACAAAAAAAGGGGTCCTCCGAAGCAGGAAAGGCGAGAATTTCTCTCCCGGCACGGAGGGAAAAATACCTGTAAAGGTTCTCAAAATCAAGGAAATTGGGAAGATGGGAAGGCTCCTTCTTAAAAAGGGTATCGGAGGCTTCCGAGGATGAATAGAAGGAAAACCTACTTTATATCTTAAGGGGGGGGGCCATTAATCGATTGCGGGGCGGGGGCTGCGTAATGGGGAAATTCTGGGACGAGGATTGCTGGAGCTTAGGAAAAAAGGGGAGGAATGCTTGCGATCCGGGAATCTCTTTTCTACGGGGGAAAAGGCTTGGGGGGGGGGGGCAACATTCGGCGGCTTAGAGGAGAGGAAAGGTAAAAAAATGTAGGGGGGAAGGCCGGTGAGCTGTCCTAAACCTCGTGAAATAAGGTGAAGGGAAAGGGGGTGGGGAGTAAAAAAGTCAACATGCGCCGGAAGGTATTTCAGGGCAAGGTTGGAGGGGGGGTCGGGGGGAGAGGAAGAAGTGTTGAAAATAGGTGCAGGGGTTGGCCTTTATTGAGGCATCTCTCATCTGCGGGAAGAAAGGAAACGCATTAAGTCGTTTGCTGATTGAGGTAACGGGGGACATAATACATAAGAAAAGAAGGGACGAACGCACTGTGCTGGTTGTGTTAACATAAAGAAAGAGGAAAGGCCAAAAAATCTATGGGACAAAAAATCTGAGCTTCTATAAAAAAAGAAAAACAGTCGGAACCGTCTGGTACGAGAATCAAGCTCTTGGGGGAGGGGAATCAATGGGTCCGGAAAATTCCCAAGAAAGAGAAAAAAGTCTCTCAGTATAAAAAAAACTTCCTGGGCAGATACGGAGGCAGCTGTCATGGATGCTCCAAGGGACCGCAATAAAAAATGACGAATGCAAGGGTTAAACTCTCTTCGGCACAAAACGTCTAAGAGCGTAAAAATGAAAGGCAAGAATAAGGGGGTGGTGGTAATTATCAGGTTACATGGGACACGAGCGGGGGGCGTGCAATAGGAGCGACTGGCCTAAAAGGAGGTGTATAACCTATGACGAGGGGAGAAATACAAGAGAGGAAGAGGACTATCACTGTCATCTACGCAGATTGTTAAGGGAACGGCTCGCCAAATGGCCGAACAGCGCATGCAGATGTCGCACGCTTGGGGAAACAGTTCGGGGAGCGCAACAGCTATTCGCGTCCCCTCCGCAAAATGGGAGAATTTCAGCAAAAAGAGACACGACACGCGCATCAAGGGGCAAAGGAAGGGCAGGCACGGAGAGAGTTGGGGGGGGGACTAGTTAGCCGATGAGGTAAAACGTGAGGGACGATGGGCCGATATCAATCGAGAAATTTTCCTCAAAATCTACGCTGCGAAGGTGGAGAAAAACAGTCTAACAAAGGGCCATTTGGTAACAATCGAAAAACAGAACGCCGATGTGCTTTGGCTCTGTTTGGCAAGTCTCGAATTTCAAAGTAAAAAAGAACACGAAACGGCACGCGGCTGGAAAGAGGCGTACCAATAAGGCCAGGAACTTGGGAATTTTCGCCTCACCATTGAAGGTCAGGAGGGGTTTCATCGGGGGGGGGGAAAAAGTCGCCCTCACTTTGGGGAATAAAAAGGAGTTGTAAGAGCGCTCGCGTCAGAGGTAGTAAAAATAAAAAACTCCAACCGAAAGGCAGGGTTCGGCATAATGCTTTCCTCTGCGCTTCAAAAATAAACTCTGCTGGGAAGGATAAGAAATCCAGAAGGAACTGCTGTCTAATCCTCCTTAAGTGACGAAAGTCCGTTCACGATTGCTGGACCTTTCTTTGCGCAAGTAAGGAGATGGGGCAATGCCCTGAAAGCGAAAAGAGCTCGCCAGATCGTCTTTAAAAGATGGGGGCCCAAAACACCCATGATGATCATGTACTCTAAGTCCACTGGGGGGGGCTTTAACAAGCGCAGCGACCGCGAAGAGGCGTGAAAGCCCTATCTCAAAACACTTAGAGGGAGAGAGTGCTGGCTAGCTTGAAGGGAGGAGAGTGGGGCTTTTGTACAAAGGAGAAGTGCATGGCCCGATGAGAGATCATTCTTCACTAAACTCTAGGGCGAAAAGGGAGACTGAGAGAACCGACATTCACCGCAGGTCTGGCCGTAGTCCCTAAAATAGAAAAAAAAAATCTTAATGGTGGACCGCTGCTCTCACCATGGAAAGCTTCGAGAGCACTGGAGCTCAAAAAGAGACCATCTTCGTCCGGGAGAGGCGTGAAGGAGAGAAACGGGGAAAATAAGAGGGGGCTTGTTCTCGACACCTTACTACGAAAAAGGGAAAAAGGAGCTTACAAATACTGATGGGGGGACACCACGTCAGGGCGACTGCACTAGGGAAGAGGGGAATCAGTTAACGAATGGGTGGCCTAAACGAAAGTCTCCACTGGAGGATGGAAGGCTGGCGAAATGCTGTGGGTGAGCCGGTTGGGTCCTATAAATTTGGAACTTAGCGCACGGAAAACCGCCACAGCCGAAGCGGGGAGGGTTCTGGGGTCAGGAAGCGGGCAGTTTAAAGATTGGAAGGTCCAAGCTATCAGTCATCCAGGGAGGGCGAGGCGAGGAAAAGTTGCTCTCTTCCCGAGCACTACTCGAGAGCACTAAAAAAATAACTCACCATGAAAGACGGCCTGCCCTGGAGCGTCTAACAGGGATGATCCGGTGAAGGCTGTCTTCGAATGGTAAGGCTTTCAGGGCGAGAAGACCTAGACGGCAACGGGAAGACGGAAATAAAGGAACTCACCGGTCGGTCGAGAATTGTGTCTATAAGCATTGGGCAAACAATGCGCGCGTAGATGTGGATATCTCCTAAACGCTGCTGTCCAAAAACGCGCTGCGTTATAAAAAAAATCGGACCTGCTCTCTTAGAGACAGGGGAAAACAGGAGAGGGGGTGATGCAAACCATAGACCTTATCATAAACCCACCTTATTGCGATGGAGAGTCATGGTCGAGAGGCAGCACCCTCGAGGTAAAAGCGCCGAGACGAAACTTGGGGGACATGAAGGATGGGGTCGCTGTGGGCCTGGACTGGGTCAGCAGTACTATTCCGGAGAAATCTTACCCTCCTAAGACTTCGATAGAGGGAAAAGTAACTTCGGGGGGGAAAAACGCACGGGAAGGGATGCTGTGCACATCTATTACCGGCTTATTTTGCGATCGCGTCCTCAGATCGTAGACATAGGGGTTGGGAGCAATGTTCTTCCGGAGAGTACCCACCGCATCAATTAAAAAGTGGCAAGGCTTTTTTCCAGGATGCCAGCGATAAGGCAAAATCCATCATCAACAGAGGTAATTGCGGTCACGAGAAAAAAAGAATATTGAACGACTAAAGGGGGGAAAACTGAGTACAATAGCCACGACTCCGGCCAAAAAAGGGGATAACGACCGGCGCCCACTGTATGCGGAACTCCCAACCTCTCCAAAAGAGGAAAAACGTCTAGCTAATGCCGCATGAAAAACATCACGTCTACTTCCGCAGATAACTCAGACCAAGAATGTGGTGTCTGCAATGAACGGCAGTCCGTCACCGGGGGATATTTCATCCGCGATCCCAAAAAGGCCTGCGGCGACGGGACTCCAAAAACGGTCCGTTAGGAAAGTCCTGTCAGAATCGAACTTTAACCTCATCGCCACGAATTGGATACCGCCCTTCATTCACTGTTCTGCTGAGGCCGGTCAGGAAGCCGACTCTGCTGGAGATCGCCCAAGAATGACCTATAAGACAGGGGGAGCGAACACGCCGCCTATGCGCGGCGGCAAGCGGGAAGCTTCGGCAATGGTGGGACGGCATTAAAAAACCTTCAAGTTTCGGTCCTCGGGAAGAAGCGGGGGAGGACATCTGCCAAGACTGATCAGCGTACTCCTATCAAGGGAAATTAATATACGAACTGACCGCGACTGGAACTGGTCAAAAGTAAGATTCCGCCAAAAAGAAAGCACCAAAGGAGAGCTCAAGGGGGATGGCCGATAGACTTCTGACTCCTTCTCCTAGGCGTCTAAACCAAAAAGAAAAAGTCTGAAAAGTATTCTACTAGGGAGGAAAAAAGGAATGGGGGGACCGGCTCGGCTAATCCTTCGCTTCCTATCAGGTTTACTTTCGGGCTGCAGGGGACGGAGACCTTCGCCAAGTGATGACCCCGGTTCGGCGTGCTTTTTCAACAAGAACACTACTCCTTCAGGGAAGGGCCGGAGCACATGGTGGAGACCACGGCACAAATTCTGCTCATCCGAGCTGCCTGCGAAAACTTGGACGTACCCCGCTCTCTCTAAAGCGACGAAAATCTTTTCGAGAGTCAGCAAGAAGAAAAAGTCGCCGATGCTGGATGTGGGAATGGCCTTCCAAGGGAATATCCGCCCTGGGAAGGCTCGACCGTAGCCTGGAGGGACTGTGGGCAATCGGGGCTGACTCGATGTGAATCATGACTTAAAGGGCAAAGGGAAAGGTATGCGCATCGACCGGCAGAAAGTGCTCTTCACGCTTATCGTCCCCGGGGGAACGAACAAAGTGAACGGGGCGGGATCCCGAAGATTTGCTGTTCTACACTATCGCATAAAAGAACCTTGGACGGATACGAAAGTAACGGCCATGCGAATTCGAAGCCGTCCATTCGGCCGCTTTAGTCGGTAGAGTGTTTACGGGAAAGGTATCAGAAACCCACCTATTTTCATGCAGTTCCAGGGAACGCGCAGCCGGACCGGAAAGTTTCGAAATGAGACTGCCGAGATGGGGACCCTCCTTGGGGGAACCAATATCCGTATCGAAAAAAAAAAAAGCAGTATCCAAAAGAAGGGCGAGGAAGACCGGGAAAACGCCGAAAATACAGTCCGCGATGAGCAAAGGCCACATCAGTAAACTTTAAGATTGAGGGAACTGATCGCAAACCCAGAACGAGTCGGGTTCGTCTATCAAGCCTGAAGACAT
>Ga0179591_1341921_pt1 | contig 12118 bp, 16 predicted proteins | sample CZOMad2_1_08_16f_FD_182891 | JGI IMG/M metagenome (GOLD analysis project Ga0179591, IMG submission 182891) | Vadose zone soil fungal communities from Angelo Coast Range Reserve, California, USA - CZOMad2_1_08_16fungal (PacBio error correction) | ecosystem: Environmental > Terrestrial > Soil >...
CGAAACTCACCTTTTTTAACGGGAAAAACAAGGTAACGTCGATTTCCTCTCATCCTACACTCCTGTTGGAATGAGTATGAGGTTACGTCCACAGTTAACCGTCTAAAGTGAGCAAATTACAAATACACAGGAAACGCACCTTAGCACATTCACCAAAATGCACCCGTTCCGTAGGAAGCCTGATGAAACCGAACCCAAATGTTCAACGCAGGTGGAGGGAAAAACAAACTGTTGGGTACCGGCTGGCCCGTCTGACGCAATGGCGAAACGCGGATGGTAATAGCTACGGCTAGGCCGCAAGTCAGCAAGTCGCGTGTTTGGCCCGTGGAGGAATCCGCTATATGGTACTCGGCGCTGGTCCAGCAAGGTACTAGCGGAGGGATCGACGAAAAGGAATGAACTGCTAGGGGGAAAAAAAAGTGTTCCCCACAGGAGCAGGCTTGCCAATATAAAAGAATCACGACAGTCGAGTCGGACTGGTGGAGCGGGGGGATGGGATCGCGCCCTGTAAGCCCGCGACAAGTTAACGAGAACGGTGTACCAGGGGAGCTTAAACTTTCTCAAAAGTATGCTTTTAACATAGGCTTTACCGAAACTGTTCTAACGTGATTTAAGACACGCCAAAATCTCTGGGGGGGGCTTAACAGGAACAGAAATAGGGGAAACGCAAAGGTAAAGAAACGCTATCGCCGGATTCCTAAAGACACAACCAATTCGTGCGATAAAAGGGGTGGCGAGAATAAGATCATATGAAGTCGGCCTCCTAACAGGGCTTATTACGAAGTTATGGGGACAAGGGGCTTTGGGAACGCGCACCTGATCGCAGTCATGAGTTGCGTATGGTCAGCTTCACCGTAATTGGTGGGTTCTGGGAGCGTGCACAGGAAGAATGGACCGAGAACGTTCAAAGACTTAGTGGGTAAATAGACGAACGCAAGGGGTGCCTACGACCACTGCAGTGGTTGAGGGGACCTAGCAGACGTGGATGAAGCCAATGGGAAGTCCCATCAGTACACTCCAATTACCATCTTACTTACGAGGCGTGTAAATTGGAAGGGGGGAACCCCACGAGATTACAGGAGCATGTTGTCAAAAGATACGGGCGTATAGCTTGGACTCAGAACTTTCCGCTCACAAGTTTCTAAATGTGAATCTTTAGGAGTGTCATGATTTCGATCAGATCGAACGATTACTTTGTCGCACATACACGAAGTCATGAAGGAAAAGAGGAGAAAACCAAATTTCGTACCGTTGGAGTTATCTACTTTGAACAACTTAGGTGTACTATCTGGAACTATTGGATAAGAGGTAAATAGTCTTATCTTGGAAAATGTAGTTCTGAAAGAACCTTGTTAGCATGTGGGGAGGGCGAAGAAAAAAAGGAAAGAAAGCTAAATCGGGGGAGTACGAAACTGGAGAACGCATAAGAGGAAAGGGACAAGGATGGGAAGGGGGGAGTAGGAGAAGGAGGGAATGGGAGGAAGAAGGGGGAGTGAGAGGAATAAGAAGGTGGATATACTGAAAAGGCGGGTTGAGGTGGTCGAAGAGGGGGGTAAGGAAAGGAAGGAAGGGAGGGGTATGAGAGGGCCTGGTAAAGAAGAAGCAGAGGGGTGAGGGAAAAAAGAGGTGGGAGCAGGAGAAGGACTGGGTATAATGAGGTAAGATGGGGATATGTAAAGCAAAGACGAGATGAGGAGGTAGAGAGGTGGGAAGGGGGGGGTGGCGTAGGAGGAAAGGGGAGAGAGGAGGAAGAGGAAGGGGGGAGTCAGAGATGAGGTGGGAAGCATGAGAGGAAAGAGGGGATTGGGAGGAGAGGGGGGGGAGTAAGGGCGATGACAAGTGTGATTGGGAGGGCGAGATAGACGAGGAAGGGGAGATAGGGGAGAAAGAAGGCGGGGAAGGGAAGTGGGCAGGAGGGTAACTAAAAGTGGGGAGGGGGAGGGGGGGGGGTGAAGGTGAGAAGAAGTAGTGTCGGTGAGGGCCGGAGCGGAGTGGTGGGTAGGAGGGGAGATGGGGACGATGGCAGTAAAGGGGAATTTTACCGGCGGGAAAAAGAGCTAGGTTAAGAGTAAGGGTAGAGGAAGGGAAGAAGAGGGGGAAGGGAAAGGGAAAGGACGAACGACGAGTGGGGTAGGTAAAAGAGACGATCGACGCGGGATGGTTGAAGGAGGAGAAGAGCAGGGGAGGAGGGGACGGTGGAGGGAGGGGTAAGAGATGGAAAAGTGGGGAGAAGAGGGAGATGATGACGAGGGGGGAAGAAGACGGGGGTGGAAGGCAGGGAAAAAAATACTGTGAGGCGGGGAGATAGAAGCATAAAGGATGGGTAAGAGAGGAGGTAGGGAAGGGGAGAGAAGGTGAGAAAAAGGGCGGAGGGTGGGGGATGGGCTGGAAGATGTGAGTAGGGAGTGGTAGGGGGAAAAGGGGGATCAGGTGAGGGGGGGGGGGAAAAAAGGGAGAAGATGGAGAAGGAGGGGTTGAAAAGAGAGAGAAAGAAACAGGGGATGAGACTAACATGGAAGGGGAGAGGAGAGGAGGGAGTAGCAAGGTATGGATGAGGGGGAGGGAAAAGGAAAGGGTGAGGGTGGGGGGTGGCGGAGGGGGGAAGGGATAGGAAAAGAGAAAAAGTAGAAGGAGGGAGGGGGTAGACGTAGGCGGGCGGAGGGTGCACGGGGGAGGGGGGGGAAAAGGAAGGGACATTGTAAGGGGTAGTACGGCGGACGAGGGAGGAAGGGGGTAAATGGTAATAAGAGATGGGGGGGAGGGATGCCACAAGAGGGGTGGGATAAGGGTGAGACAAGAGGGGGGGGGGGTGGGAAGAAAGAGAGATGAGAGGGTATGTGAGAAAGATGAGGGGGGGCGGCGGGCGAGGGAGTAGGGAGAGAGACCCGCGACAAAGAGGGGCGGGGGGGGGGGAGGAGGGAAGGAGTGGGAGAAGGGATAGAAGGGAGGTAGGGTGAGGGGGGGGGAGAGGAAGGGAAAAAACGGGGGGGGGGGTAAAACATAGAGAATGGGTGAGAAGGAAAGGGAGAAAGGGGGGCACAAGAGTGGGAAGCGGAGGCCGCGTGAAGAAAGGATGGGATGGGGCGGGGGGAGGGGGTATGCAAAAGACAACATGGAGCGGAGAAAGAGGGATTGGGGCTGGGAACGGGAGTGTAGGGGGAAGAGAAGGGGGTGGGAAAGAATAGTGTACGGGAGGGGGAGGGGGAGAAGGGAAGGAGGAGGGGATCCGAGGAGGCTGTTAGAAGGGGGGATGGACGATGGGAGGGAAGGGCAGGCAAGGTGGGGGGAACGAATGGGTTGTAGAGTAGCGGGGAGGAGGAACGGTAGGAGGAAGGATAGAAGGGGGGGGGGAAGAAAGAGAGCGTGGCATCAGTGGATAAGGATTGGGGGGGGGGGAAGTAAGGAAGTTTTAAGAAAGGGTCGAGAGAGATATGCCATCCTTAAAGCATTTAGTACTAAAAATTTTATAGGCAAAACAGCAACTTAGTGGAGGGAACATGCTAGAAAGCAGGGGAAAAAGTGAGAATAAAGTGGACATGAAAAAAAAGGGGACAGGGGTGGAAGAGGTAGAGGCATAAAGGGGGGGGGAATGATTACTTGATAAGGGATATTTCGGAGAAGTGAGATTCCAGGGGACCAAAAAAAACAAACAAACAGAGGAGGAAAGAAAGGGAGGGCCAAGGAAAAGATTGAAATAGAGTATCGAAAGTAAGACCGCCATTGGGCGAAGAAAACGGACCACATTTATCGTGATGTTTGCCATGTCCATTGGGGGGGTAAAGTAAGGGGGAAAAAAACGGGGATGTTGGGGGTCTATAGAAGGGAAGAAAAAGAAGGATCTACGGGGGACACAGGTAACCTTTATGCTAGATTTAGACCAGTTCAGCGGGAGGGGCTGCAAAGTAGGTAAATTACGGGGAATCGCACACAAGACGGAATTGACCAGAAGGTTTTACTAAGAAAAAAAACAACAAGAATATTCCACTAGAAAGTAGAAGTAAGGAGACCAGTATCCGTAGGAACTAAGGGCAGAAGGACCTAAAACAGGGGAGGGGAATTGGGGGTGTTTAAAAAGATTTTCATAATAGAAGAATTGGTGTATTTCAGAGGAAAAGAAGATAATACGATGGTGATAGAATAAAACGGGGTCAGGAGAGGTAAAAGCAGAAAAAAGTTGGAGTACTGAATATAAGGAATACTGAGAACTCCAAGTTATAGGGGGGAATGGAAACATCAAGGGGTAGACCGATCTCGTCCGCCGGAACTTAGTCAGCTGAAGGGCGGGTGCTGTTTTGTGACGATGGGAGGAAAGGTCAAAGGGATAAGGAGATGAAGAACAAAAAAGATCACGGGAAAAGGTGGTGGAGAGGGTGCGGTAGTATTTACCTCAAGGGAGGGAGGGGACAAAGGGATTGAGAGAAAGAAAAACCTTTGAAAAGGAAGGGAAATTGTTGAAAATCATCGTAAAGAAAGGGAAGAGGAGGGAGAAAAATATACAATTTGATTGACCAAAGCCTATCATGGGACGAAGGGTAGCGTTAAAGAAAAGGGAGGCTCCCTACGGGGGGAAAACGGGAGGAAAGTACTGAATTCCCGATAGGAATGTTTAGGCTCACCACCTGGAACGGAACTAAAGTGTGGGGGGAGTTTAGAAGGCTACAAGATCCCGAATGAGCCAAGGTGGGGGCTGGGAATAAACCCGAAGGTTAGAACCAGGATAATAATCACACCAGGAGAGATTGTTGTTTACTTTTCGTGGGGCATAGTCAATAAAAAAAAAAAGGAGGAGATCGGTGGGGAAACGCAGACGAGACGTCGCGGAAATCACTCAAAAGGGTACCTTTCGCTCGGAATAAAAAAAGACCGGCAGGTCCGACAGTTTCAGGAAATATCAAGCCAAAAGAAAAAGGGGGAAGAGACCCTGGGGAGAATCGCGTACGAGGATATAAAGGAAAGGGCAAGGCCTTCTCAACTGACGGTGGAACCCGGGGAACCGTGCCCGAGACGTACGTTGCCCCTCACCAGTTAGGATAGAGGGAAATAGGAACTTGTGATGCAGCGCGACGAGACGGCATTTCATGAGACGGAAACGGAAACCCAACTATACGACAACTTGAAGTAAAAAAAAGAATTAGGAATAAGAATCCATGATGAAAAAAAGAAGCCGGGAGACCTGGAAAGAGGGACCCAACAAGGGAAAGGTCGGGGGGGGGTTCAATCCAAAAAGTAAAAATTTGGGGGACGGGTTCCGGGAATGCGAAATAAGGGAAAGTCTTGGGGTCGGAAGTAAGGGCTGGGGAGAACCAGGTGCTGTAAAGGGCAGTGGATCCGGTTCGCCAAACCAACTGAGGTGCTGGACGCTAATAGTATAAAAAAGAAGGTAAGAGGAAAGCAATCGCGGAAGGGGTGGTGGAAATCCGCCTCCAAAGAAGCAGGTGGGGGTGCGGGAGAGTACTACTCGACGCAACAACAAGGATGCATTAAGCTAAGAGAAGACTAAAAAAAAAAGGACGGGGAAAAAATTAGCGGAAACACACTAAAGATTAAACCTCGGGCCAAAAAAAGGGGCTGGAATCAATTCGGGGAGACCATAGAAAGAAGGAATACGCTTGTAAAAAAAAAAAGACCAAACGTGCAGGACTCTAAGAAAAAAGAGGTCCGGAACTTAGGTCCTGAGGACACCGAAACCAAAACGTGGAGAAAAAGGGAAGCGAGGAAAAAAAAAAAAAAAAAGGGGGTGAAAGGGTGTGTCGGGGGGGGGGTGTTCGGTGAATCAGACTCAGGCTTAACAGGGGTAGTAGCAATTAAGTTGAATCGAATCAAAAGGTCTAATTTGGACTGATTAGATCTACCTAAAAACGGAACGCCATTATGCTGGAGGGCCAACATTTGGACAATGGAGAGATAGGACTTGAGGGCCGGAAAATCGAAAGGTTCCTTGCAGGAAACAGAGGTATCCTTCATTGAAACAAGTATACAATCGTTTTCAAAAAGTGACTCAGAAGCCATACGGGGGGGGGGGGATCGGGACAAGCCCAATGTTCGGAAAAAAAGGGTGGAAAGTAGGAGATTACTTCGAAACCGGTGAACCCCAGATTGATCAGGGGAAGGGTATAGAAAAAGGTTTGTATCAAGCGGTAACCCGGAAGACCTAAGAGGATGTAAAAATAAACATTCCTCCAAAAAATCTCTGTAGGAAGAAATTAAGAAAAACATGAACAGGCGTCCGAAAATGCGGGGACGTCAGCGGAAAGAGGGGGTGAAAATCTTCTAAAAACACTCCCCCAGGAGGGAGATAATTTTCTAACTAAGATCATAGGAAAAAATAGAAATGGGCTTCCTAGGACAAGGTAGGAGGGGAGAGTTATGGGAAAAGGGGGAGTTTGGATACGAGGCGGAAAATTGTCACTGATTAGAGGGAGTAATCGCTCGTAATTAAGTTTGGCGAACATCTCGGGGTCTCCGGCGGGAGAAAACTGACGAAAGTGTTAAAAATCCTTGGAGATATCCTGGAAAAAGACCGGAGGGGGGGTAAAGCTACGAACGAAATTTGAGAAAGCTAGGGCTTGATTAAAAGTTGGGGTTGCAGATCTCCTGAAAAGGGGAGAAGGGATCCAGGACAGAACAAACACAAAAACCGGAAAGACCAATTTAAACGGGAGGGCGGTAGGGGTCGCCCCGGAAGGGAAAATAAGGAGGGGGGGGGGTTTCAAGCAAGATAATTTGCTGATGGGGGGTAAGGACAGAGAAGGTAAAGAGAAGGGGGAAAAGGGAAAAAAATTGGAGGGCAGGGAAAGAAGTGTGTCCAGTAGCTGTATCACGGTAGATAGGGTATCTCTGTTTTCTCCACGGCAAAAGAAGTCTGGAAAGGGTATAAAATAAGGATTAAATGGAAAGGAGGGGGAAAGGACTTAACTGTGGGGTGTAGGGTGACGTAAAAGGATTAGTGTAATTGTAAAACTATTGGTCAATTAAAAGTCTAAGTCTATTGGGGGGGGGGGTCGGAAGTCAAGGGGCTGAGTAAAAAGGAAAGGGTGATTAGGTTTTAGATTTTGAAATGTCACTCAGTATAGAAGAGGCATAAAGAAGGGGTACATAAACTTGGGTTAACTGGGGGGGAAAAAGGGGAAGACTCTTAAGTTTAAGTCAAGGGACTGACACAAAAAGAAAGGAAGGAGGGAGATGTGAACAATGGAAAACATGAAAAAATACAGGAGACTGGGGGGGGTCCGCAATAAAGAGGACAAATACAGGGGGTGAAGGAAAGTGAATGAAAAGCTATTGAAAGTGAATGACACGTAAAAAAAGACAAAAAAAACGAGGAGAGGAAAAAGAGAGAGACCCGTGTAAGGGTCATACTCACGTAGCTGGTAGACTTGAGGTCAAAGTAAACCAGAACACAATGTAATGGGAAGGAGGGAGAGAATACCTCGACAAAATTATGGGGGGGGGGGACCATGTCAAATAAGGGGTCATAATGGTCCACGGTATTGAAGTGAAAGGGTTGTGTTATAGAATGGGAGGAAACTTATACGGGGAATTGCCGTGATTAAAGGGGAGGAGAGATTGAGGATAAAAGCCTAGGTATAGGGGGACAGGAAAAATTAGGGGGGGGGAGGAAAATCTCAACACAATAGGATTCAAAAAAATTTTTACAAAGTCAAAAGGAGAAACAGATCGTAAAAGGATACGGAAGGGGGGGGCCAATAGGGAAAGGGACTGAACAGTTCAATAAGGGAACGGTCCCAACTTTCCCGCACAGGGGCAATATTTTAGTACGGGGGGGAATATGCAAGACTTTGGGGGGGAGTCAGGGGCCAAAGATACCGGATTGTAGAGGGGACTCGCCCTGGAAGAGAAAAAAGGGGGGAAAAAAGTGCAGTTGAAAAGGTTAAGCGAGGTGGAAACTTAAAAGCCCTTTATAAAGGTTGGTCAGTAAAAAGGAACGAAGCCTGGAATCGGGGGGGCGGACGAAACTCACTCACGCACAGGATCTGTAAAAGGGGGAGGGGGGGAGGGGTTGTGAAGGAGGAGAGACTGCACTAAGGCGCGTTGCGAAAAGACGAAATCCCAGGAGGGTGGGGGAAAGGTCGAAACATCGGAGGGGGATGTAACTCCCCGGAAGTTAAGGGGGAGACACACCATATTAACTGAAATTCTTAAGCTGCAACACGCGATACGAAGGGGAGAAAAGAGGAAAAGGGTTGGGGGGAACCAGAAAGGCTGAATCACGTTGCAGGTTCCGACGGGCCTGTAGTGAGACAACCAGGGGGACCATAAGGGGAAGGGGGGGGGACCTGGACTTAAAAGATCGTATGAAGGAAGGATACCCTCGACAAATGTCTGAACTAATTTTGAGTTTAATCGAAAAACTGAACGCCTCCTTGGTACTAGGGAAAAATGGGGAAAAAAAACATAGGGCGAGTACGTTCCGATTAGGAGACCCAGGGAAGGGGTGGAGGATTTCTTCAGGGTGAAAAACCGGAGCTGTTAAAGATATTGGGGAAAATAACACGCATGGAGCCAGTCTTAAAGCAGTGGGTAAAACGGGAAAGAAGGAAACACAGCCTGGAAACGTCTCGCAATGGAGGCTATGCAGCCCCAAGCTGAAAAAAGCTATGACTCGAATTAACTCTTCAATTCGGAGAAGGAAAAAGTGTGAAAAAGGAAAAAACCTAACGAGGGGGGAACAGGGGAAACCGTAAGAATTGGCCCAAAAGGCTTTTCGAAAAAAGACGGTCAGCAAAGAGGGTCACTTTCTGCCATATCTAAGAGGAGACCGTAAAGGGGGGGGTCAGGGCTCGGACGTCGCACCAAGTATAAAGGCGTCGTGTCGGGGAAAAAAGAAGTGAGCAGCTAAACAGAGCGTGACTACCGGAAACGGGATGAAAGGAACCGAAGGGAAAACCAGGGGACGTGTTTTGGGGGAACGAAAGCGACGTGAGCCAAACGTGTGGGTTTGAGGGAAGGACCGCCTGATGAAAAAGTTTTTTAAGAAGAGTCACTTTGAAAACAATGGGAGGAAAAATGGGGTTGATCAGGTTAGACAAGCGGAGGTCCTTCTTGATTCAGGGGAACTAAATAATAAGGACGCCAGGAAAGGTGTAGGCGGCACGTTCACAGAGTGTACCGGGTGTGGTTCAAGCTAAGCAAAATCTTGGGAGGGGGTAAACTAAGAGGAGGAATCTATCAAAAAAAAACTAGAGAGAAAGGAGATCTGAGACATCCACAAGTGCAAAGGCTTTGTTGGGCTTTATAACAACAAGCAAAGGGCCGAATGGAAGCGGGCACCGAAAACGACTTTGCCTAGGAATTATGTTCTGCCATGACTAAGGCAGGTACAGAATTGGGAAAGGAGAACATGGAAAAAACCTAACCAGTCCCCTGGAGAGGAAGGGGGGGTTATCCCCGGTTCCGCCTGGCCATCAAAGAGTAGAACTGAATAACTCTGAGAACCCCAAGGTATACCTGAATGAAAAAAAAAACTAAAAACGGGTGGGAAAAAAAAAGTCTTCACGGGGGGAGACAGGGCCCAAAAAAAAAAATTTCAGGCACTGATATTTGCGAAAAAAATTGAGGGTGAAGAAGGGAAAAAAGAAAGTAAAGGTTTGTCATCTTCATCGACCGTCGGGACGGACAGTAGCGATCCATCATTGAATAAAAAGAGGAAAAAATTCAAGGAAGCAAAGAGCGGAGGAAAGCGTAAGGTGAAAAAAAAAGCGGTTAGAATGCAATTTCCCCCACAGCTAGAGTAGCGGAAGTCAGGTCCTAGTCATCAATTTTGAGAGGGGGCGGGTCTCTCCCATTTTGTTCATAATTAAAAGCCTGTGAGAAGCGAACTAAATAAGGGGAACTAGACTACTGAGTCCTAGGAGAAGGTACATCTCCGGCGACGAGGAATTTAGAACGTCCGCCAGAATACGTAAGAGGATCAAGAAACAGCCTATTTAGTCAATCAACTGTGAAAAGGGGAAAAGGTAAACCGGGGGAAAGAGGAGTCGGCCCAACAGGGAAGTTGAGAGACTGGCATAACTAATATCATATGAACATACGATCGCAGAAAACTTACGGGGAGGGGGGATGATGTGCCCGTACTTTCAACGAAAAAAGGAACTTATCAAACGAGCAGTATAGTAAGTATTCCACAGAGAGGGTCATCCAGCTAAAGTGGCGCATACTATGTGTACGTTCAAAGCTAGAATCTTGTAGATAACTGAGGGGTGGGGAAGAAGGGAAAGGGAGGAAAAAGAAGAACTCGTTGCAAAAAGACAACGTAAAGGCTACGATTGGAGTCAAGGGTGTTCGCATAAGAAAGACGCCCAGGTGAATTCTCCATCCTTAACAAAACCACAGACAATGGGGAAAGACAGAAGTAAAAGGAGTTTATGAAAAACTAGATTAAGTGATTACTAAATCTGGGTTTTTCCACGAATATACCGGTGTCGTATTACGTGGGGTCTTACGCCTGCTTTACAGAGGGGGGAAAAGGGACTAAGGGGTATAGGAGAAGGGGTCCAGGAATTCCTAGAATTAAGCGATAGAGGTGTTTCGCCCCTGAAAGAAACATTCAGGGCATTGAGAAGATGATTAGGGAATGGGGGGGGCGGGAGTTGGGGTGGAAGGGATAAGGGACGGGAGGGGATCGATGATTGGACTCATATCTGTCAGTCATTGGAAGTATTTTTTGGGTCGCATTCCTTTGGGTCGGGAAAAATGGGTGAGGATATTGGGGGTGAGGGGGGGAAAAGGAGTGATAGAAAAAGAAGAACCATATGAAAAGAAAGGCCTTAGTTGGAGGAAGGGCAAAAGGAGAAAGCATCCTGAAAGGGAATTAAAAAAAGTCAGAGAGAACAAATCAATTACTCAAATGGGGAAAGAGAAAAAAGTGGAGGGGGGAAGCGTGGTCGCAGAATAAGAGGAGAATTCAGGAGCTGGTCTATCATTTCGTAAAAGCTACTTGAGTTAAAGAACAAGTGGCGCTCTCAAAAAAACACGGCTGTCCAATAAAAAAAAAAATAAGAGAACGAGCGGGACATCGAACTGAAAAGAGGAGAAAGCAACTTTATGGGCGAAGGCCACGCGGAACGCCTATCCTAGGCGGGGGGTTGACAGTCCTAATGGGAAATAAGGGGACTCAAAGGATTGAAGGGGTATTTTGTTGGGGGCTCTAGGGAATTCCCAGGGAGACTGGAAGAAAAAAAAGGGGCGGAGGGGGGAAACAAAATGGCATATTCTTGAGCTACAAAGCACTGTGGATAAATCTACAAACAATACGGGGGAAGACAGTTTTACTAAGAGAACACCAAGGGAGGGGAAAACAAATAATCGAAACCTAAGAAGGGAATAGGGAACAAAGAAAGGACCTAAATAGAGGGAAAAAACGTTTAAAATTTGTAAACTAATTGGTCGTGTTGTGGAAGAGAGGAAATACTTTTTATTGAGGCGAAAAAAGAAGATAATAATTTTAATGATAGCGTGGAGGATAAAAGGAGAAACGGTCTCTGTCACTGAGACTAAGGAAAGGAAAAGAAATTAAAAAGACTTGAGTGGAACCCAAGAGGGAGTAGCAAGTAATGGCTAGAAAACTACTAAAAACCAGCGGAGGAGAGGGTGAAAAGGGAGCGGTGTGGTGGCTTATTTCAAGGAAACGAACGTGGGCGTCAGGCGAGGCGAAAACACGGGAATCAATCCAGGTAGAATGTTATGTGTCGTTGCTAAGCTTTCGGGGGGGAAAAAGGCCACAGGGGGGGGGGGGAAAAGGAGGGAAAAAATTATATGACGGTCCAATGAGGAGGGTGAAATCCAGAGGGTGAGCGAACCGCGGAGCTTTACAATAAGGTACCAATGATTTGAAAAAGGCATAGCAGAGAGATAAGGACTCAGTGGGGGAATCCATGGAGTATGAAGCACAAATTGTGTACCATAACTGCAGTAAGTGAACGTGGAGGTGGTAGGGGAAAGTGGGGACATATATCTTAGAGATAAAAAAAAGGTCAAGGATGGGGGTTAGGGGGGGGCAGACTACGGAAAGGGGAAAAACCTTGGGGAATTACTAAATCCAAGTCGGAAGCCCTAGTAATGTTAAAAATTAAGTGAGTAATATGGGCACACCAATTTG
>Ga0179591_1331271_pt1 | contig 12117 bp, 9 predicted proteins | sample CZOMad2_1_08_16f_FD_182891 | JGI IMG/M metagenome (GOLD analysis project Ga0179591, IMG submission 182891) | Vadose zone soil fungal communities from Angelo Coast Range Reserve, California, USA - CZOMad2_1_08_16fungal (PacBio error correction) | ecosystem: Environmental > Terrestrial > Soil >...
AGCTACAGCCATTGGGTTCGAAGAAAGGGTACCCAAAAAGTAAGTTGGAAGCCGGAGGAAACGAAAGGAAAGGAAGATTAAAGAGGCATTTGCCGAGGGAGCATGGGAGATCGCCCGTAAGGGATGGGTCCTTAAAAGAAACGTACCCGACAGCTGGGGGATGGGAGAATAGGTAGTGTCGCCCCGTCTATCTGTTCTGAAGCATGGCGGGTATGACGAGTTAAAAAGAGACTTCTCAGTGATAAGGCGATGTTCGCCAAAAAACCGGGTGGGTTAAATTGGCCCGGGCTCAGCCTAGGGGGAGTTCAAAGGGAAACTTTTACATCAACTCAGGTCCTTTAACCGGTCACCGATGCTTTGTAAGAAGGTCGCAGGGGAATATTCCGGTGAGGGAGACTCGTACCCGGGAGGGTCAAGGTATTAGGGGTTTAGGTTTATGGAAGGGCTAACCATGGTTAGGGCTTCTTGGGGAACTCATGCAACCCTGGATAAAGTGTAGGAAGGGAAAACACGGATATCTACACTCTCTGGATACAGTCCGTGGAATCTTAGGGGAGAAGAGGCCACCGATTATTATCTGCTGGACATGGAAACTAAAAAAAAAAAAAACAGGGGCGGTGACATTGACTACCACGCTAAACTTCAAAATAAAGAGGGTAACTGAACGCAAATACTACGGGGGGAGGGGAGGAAACCCCTGAACTCCCGAGGAGAGGTATGGAACGAACGCTCTTTTTAGACAGGGAATAAAGCCGGTGTTCGGCCCGTCCTTGAACGATCGATGGAATTGAGTCCGGGTCGGCACGCTCTTGGGTGAAATTAAAAAGAAGATGAATTTCTGTAAAAGGTCCGGGGTAAGGGGAGTAAGCGCTGTGCCTGGCCCTTCTTGGGGGGAGGGAATAGGAGGGAAGTAAACCACTCGTTGTGTGCACTGAATGGTTTTTTGGAAGACTTGTCTTTTTCGGAGGGGCGCATACGGCGTCCCCCACCCTTGTGGATAAGAATTGCGGGCTGGGGGTCGAAATTTTTGTGTGTCGCTGAGGTTCCTGGGTTTTCAAAACATTGGACTCCCAAACAAGACCCCCGTGAAGGGGCTACTCCATGGGTCCGTCTGGGGCATAAAAAAAAACAGCAGAGCAAGGAAGCTGCGCCGGGGGGCTTCGGAGGGGTGGGATAGCTTTGTTGTTGGAGGGAGAGGGGGGGGGGGAATTGGACTCCTAAAAAAAAAGTGTTTGACCAGATGGTTGTTAAGGGATCTGAGGGTGGTCTGGGGGAGTCAGACCAGGACATTGTAAGATTTCGATAAAAAGTAAAAAGTCAAACAACAAAAATGGGGGAGACCACCGGTCAAGGGTATTTACGTTGTTTATTAACCTCACGAGATACGCCAAGTGAGGTTGGAAGTCCCATACCTATATTGGCGGCTACCTGTCATGGGGGAAGGCAGCGGAATAGATCCAGAATGCTGGTGACAAAGGGGATCTTAACTCTACGTCGTTAGGACGGAAAAAAGAATGATTCTTTATTCGCGGAAAGATCGGAAGAAGGAGTCAACGAGGGGGAAGTGCACCAATTTGTTGCAGGGAGTTTTAAAAAGGAGTGCGAATTTTATGAACCACTTGAGGGATTTGTGGGGGGGAGACAGGCCAATTGATTCCACAACTAGCACCAGGGCGTATAATGATCTCCCAAGTCAACACTCAGGGGGAACAACTACTTCTGGGTGTCCCGGACTACTCGGCAGTATGTCCAGGGAGGTCATAGAGATCACTGAGTCTAAGGAGAGAATAATTGGGGGTTCTTTCGGGGAGAGGGTGCTATCCTTCGGGAAAGGACCTTTACCACTGCTCCCTTCTAACGAAATGGAGGGCCAGTTTGTCTTTAATTTCTGAGCAAAATGGACCGTTACGACCAATTACATAGAGAAAAATCCACGCGAACGGGAAGAGGGGAACAAGGGTTGTAGCTCTGATTTTTTTTATACCGGTAAATGTCGTTGTCGGTACCTCCAAAAGAATGGTGAGCTCGGCGGGGGGGAAAGGTACTCCTTAATCTCGACTTCTAATATAAGGAAAAAAAGCTGGGTGATTGTTAAGACTTGGCTAATTGGTTAAAGAAAGGACTGCCGGGGAGAATTCTGGGTATGGGTGCTTTCAAAGACATGGGGAGGGGGAAAGAGTCAAGAGTAAGTACCAAGGTCTCTGGACAACGGGTCTGAGGGGCCAGGGGAAAAGTCCGGGAGGGGGAGGTTGATATCGACTGGAGCTCTAACTCGTGAGTTAGAGGGATGACCGTTGTACTCAATGATCGGAACTCCTCTAAAGTCATAAGATGTATCTTTGACTGGAAGAAAGAACCTGTCTTGCTGCTAAGATGCCCAACGTAACGCTCCGAAAAAATCAGATTCGACGAAAAAAAAGCCGCTTCACCTCCATGAGATTTCCACACCGTATCTGCGAAGGATACTAGGGGAAAGGGGCGAACAGTCGAGGTCGGGTGTGAACGCCTTATTGAAAGATCTAGCCGCCGAGGTTCGTGCCGCTTAGGTGTGAACTGGGGCGGTTCCATAGATGTTTTCGCTCCTACTTCGGTACCGGAGGGGCTCATCTCAAACCCCTTTGACTGGTCGGAATCCGCCCGTTGGGGGCCGCACTGGGTCGTAAAGAGCAAGACGAGTTGCGTCGTGCCTAGGACTTAGAGCTGGAAGATGTTAAGGGATAATTGCAACATTACTGGGGATCGGATCAGGAAGACGGCGCGCCATGTTACAGCGTTTGTCAGGGAGGGGATGTTAAAGCAAACAAATCATGCTCGGTCTCTGAGGGCGGACGATTAATCACAACCGATGATACTCTTTAGTCGTGCATGGATCTTAAGCAGACTGGGACAATGTTCATCAATAAGCGCCTTCCTGTAGCATAGCTCCCGACGACTCTTTTCCGAGGGGTTTATCATACCACATCCTTGGAAACGAAAAAAACCTGGACCTGGACAGGAAAAACCGCGAAAGGGCAGAGGGGGCGACTACAAGAACGCCCACTGAAGGCCGGGAACTCCTCGGAGACGGCCAGAGACAGAGACTCGCGGCGCTCTTCTGGCAGGGCCAGGGGAATGGAGGCCAACTGGGTCGGGAACGCGAGACTAGAGTTCCGCCACGGGAGAGAGCAAAAAGACATCGGCTCGTAACGGCAGAGGTTGCGGTCCACGACTGGGAAAGACCCTTATAAAAAGGCACGCACCGCAGAAATCTCTGCACGTAGGAGTGTCCGACTCAACACAATTCACTTTAAATTCGGAACCACGACAACTGAATTTTCTAACACTAACTTGACCAATCAGGGGGAGAGTGAACCATCTACAAAGAAATTTTTTGACCTCCGTTCATGAAAAAGCGCACTTCGGAAAGAAGGGGCACACCCTCGGGCAATAGGGTAAGCCATCCCGTTCACTGAGTAAATAGAAAAGCATTCAAATTTCAGAGAACTCAGAAATGATTCATTGTCTTTTGGGTTAACCTCGTGCCACACCATCAAGGGGTCTGTCTCAAAGGGCTCGTGCCTTAGAGAAAAAGCCAGTTAATGACAGAGGCGGCCGGGAAAGGACCTCCGAAACGTGTTATTTGTGTACATCCGGCCCCCGAGGAAGGTTACCCGGCTTCTATACTAAGGAAAACAGAAAAAGAGGGGGGGAACAGGGAGACACACACAGAGGTCAGTCCTTAAAAGGACCTACAGGCAGGACGACTCTCATGAAGGCGGAACTTCCCTTAAAGACGGGAAACAGCGATAAAGTGAGTTCGCTGTGGGGGTACGTCAAAAATCCGTGGAGGCACAGGAATGCGCAATACCATCCCGGCAATCTCGCCTCATGCCAAGCCCTTAGCCCTTGTAAAATCTTCGGAATAACCTAGGATTACATTAATCCACTCCTAACAAACGTTCAGGGGGGGTATAATTCCGGGTAAACTGTCCGGCTGGATTAACGGCCAAGAGGAAGGGAAGGGGGGGAACACTCACCCCTGGGACAATCCTCCGTCCAAAGAGCTGTCGGACTAACGAAAATCAGAGTACATTCCGGGTGCGCTGGCAAGAACCCGAATATTCTAGACGTATGAGGAAAATAGGGAGTAAGATATCGGGGCTGGTGGTCATCAGAAGAGGAAGTTTAGTCTCGCGCCCAGCGCCAAGCGTTGGCGGGGGGGGAGGGACATGATGTTTAAGGGGAAGAATCTTCTTAAGTTCAACATCTTCCAGGATTATCACACATCCAAGTGGTTAAAGGGGGCTTCGAATCGAGGGATAGTCCATAAGATCTTCCATATGGGAAGTTGGGGGGGGTAGGGAGAAATATACTCACGGGGAAAGAAGTTACGCGCCGTTCTTCAAACATTCGCCACTAGTTTATAAAGGGCAGAAGAAAAAGCAGGTTTACCGGGTTTTCTCGCGGTCTCACGGAAGAATTAAGGACTGAAAGGGAAATTGATACCTTGATTCATGAGTGGGATGTTATGGAATACGTCCTAGGATTTTGGGGGGACTGGTAAAAGGACATTCAGATTTCCTCTTCGAACGAGGACGGTCCAGACAAAGGGGGGCCTTCGTGAGCGGCGCTCACCCCCCGCCGGTGCGGGGAGTGGGTCTTTGCCTAAGCACAGTCTGTCCTGGGACCATCGTGAGTGTCGGCACGGTGCACTCTTCGGAGGGAAGCTGCCGCGATATGCGTTACTAAGAAAACGCACGACGGGTTTCAGCAAATTGCAGGAGGTACGGCCGAGGTCAAACTTCAGAGTTCAAAAGCGAGGCCGGGAGACCAAAAGGAAGAGGAAACCACTTCTGTTCATGATCCGATAGAACGGGGGGGAACCGTCAGTGGAGGAAAAAGGAGTTCGTCGGGTTAGTTCCTGCGGGAAAAGGGCACGGGTCTGGAGGACCGAGTCTAGCGTAGCCATCTAAGGTCAGAAATCGTTGGTAAGACGGCAGCTCTAGCGACGAACGAAATAATTAAGGACGAAAGATTAATCACAGGGGGGGCCAGAAAATTTCCAGGGGTCCTTTCTCGGGGAACAAGTTCGACGAGACTAAGCTTGCCGGGCTAAAGGGGTTGGAGGGTCGCGATCGAGTGTGGGCAACGGGCGTGGGATAGAGGGTAAAAAGAAGCATAGTAAAGAGTTTGGGGTCGAACGAAAGTTGGTTTGTGTACCTAAAAGGGGGAAAGAGGAATGCTGGCGGTACCGCCTCATTGGGTCAAAAATCGCTCTGCGAAGCGGCTATCAGCTGTCACGGGGTGTAGAATCTTATGAGCTGGAAAAGCCAGGCTTCCAGCTCTGGACGGACATCTCGCGTCACTCGTCAAAGGCAAAGACCGCGAGCTCTACGTGTCCTTAGAAAAGTGCCGAAAAAGTTCAACCAAAAAGAGGGGGACACTGAGAGCCGCGGCAAGAACTCCGCTCGTTGGACCGAGGTTTCACGTAAAAAAGCGGCCAGAACCAATGTGAAGGAAGTGAGAAGAATTTCCAGCAGGGGAATGGTCCCCGAAAGAGTAGCAAGCGCTGCAGTCAGAAAAGGGCGTTTGAAGACGATCATTCAGGAGGTCGCCAAAAGATCCAAAAAAAAAAGCGAGACGGGGAGAGGGGCGACTGTGTGGTTACAAGATAGGAAAGGGGAAGGAGGAAAAGCTGGACTTTAGCTAGTGGGTCTAGCAGCGAGGTGCGAAATTCAAAAATATGCCAGGGGTCAGACGCATGAGGGGCCGGTGTGACTCAGGAGGGGAAGGGAATCCTAAACGCACGCGTGAAAGTAAGCCGGCGAATACCCCCCGAACCGGTCACAGGACCTCAGAAAGTTCACGAGGCGGTTTGGCGACCAGCTGAACTAGGGGTAGAAAAATCAGGGGAAAGCAAAGAACTACGTCCAGACACAGAAGACCAGGTGCGGGGAAAGAATGAAACCGCGGACTTACCAATCCTACAGCCTGAACTATGAGTACGTGTCGCGCTGTCCAGGAGTAAGGGCCCACCAGCGCTGACTTGCGCGGGTGGGGGGGTAAAGGAAAAACCGGACCTTTAAAAACGAGCATCTACGACCTCGGAGGGGGGGAGTTTACAACTGGAAAGGGGTAGGGGGGAGCTCGCTAGGGGGGTCCACGTTCGAAGATGGTAGTCTATCACACCTGGCATACATTCTATAGAAAGTGCTTCCCCCACCCATCCAGTTAAAAGAAGGAAAGAAATCCTCACTCTAACCCTTTAAAAACGTCTTCCTTAAGAGGGATAATTTGAACCGAGATAAATGGGACAACGGGCATAGGCACCGGCGTAATGCGGAAAAGACTAGGGTCCAGTGGTGTGAAAGTTGGCTAGGAGCCAGAACGCTGCAACCTGTCTATGTTAAGGGGGGTCGGGGGGAAGTGCCTGATGCCTGCATGAAAACACAACGCAACCTTTGCTAGCACACAAAACCGAATAACGAAAGGAACACTTCCCAACGGGGAACAGTTGCGATATCGGGAGGTCCATCGTTGCTAAAGAGCTGGGGAGAAGTGTGCAACCAGACAGCTCAGCCCGTTATACCTAGGAGTTCCGTTCTAGGAACGAAGCCGCCCATCTACGGTTTTTTCCGTAAATGAGAAGGTAACCTGGCGAGGGCTGTCCTGGAAATTTCAACAAGACGCAGATTGGATTAAAAAATGTAGGGGGCCAGCAAACGGCTACGAAGGGATAAGAAGGGGGCCATGAAAAGCGCCCACTCCAACTCAAAAAAAACCAACCTACACCATAGTTCGGTTCAACATGGGTAAATCTTCAGACAGCTGCCGCATCACACAAACACCTTGAAGGGGGGCCGAAATATCCCCGTCGGCGCATCCATCAAGGGAAGGCACAGAAAAACGTCGATAGGGGCTTCTTAAAGGCAGTGCAAAGCAACACGTCCAGACCGATCAGAGACACACTCGACAGACCCTGGGTTACGGGTAAAGAGCTGGGTTCCCGAAGGCGAGAACCGAACCCACCACCAAAGGGACAGCAAGAAAGGGTGAGACAGAAGGGGAGGTCAGGTATCACACAAAAGACGACCAGAGGCAATCCCCGAATTGCATAAACGTCAAGGGGGACGAACGAGGTACCCCGAAGGGTTCTAAAGTTAGAGTAGGAAGATCACGTCTACGAGCGCTAAGAGATATTACTTCATAGCCGGGGCGGAACGTCCCAACCAGCCCGGGGGTAGGGAAAAAAAAAATTCAAAATCAAGAACTTGCGAATGAATATAGAACACAGTCCCGCGAGGATAGGGGTGACGCCAACTTTACCGCAAGGAGAGGGGTAAATTCGCAGGGTTCAACGTTCTCATCAAGCGAAAAGGGTCGGGGAGGTAGTACGAGGACTAACCTTTTCGGATGTGGCGATCGAGGCCTACGGGGCGATCAAGGAGAAATTGGGACAGCGGGAGAAGGGGGGGGCACTGAAAAGGGGGCGTACAAAATCGGAGTGTTATAAGAGAATTGGGGACGGCATCATCCTGATTAGACCGGGGGACGTCGCGGAACCCCCCGTCCTGCCATGAAGGATAATAACGCAGTCCACGTCCTTAGTAAACAACTCCTTTCGATATTAGACCAAAGGGGACCAATGGGACGAACTATTTACCAAATGGGGACGTGAAAAGTTTTCAAGCAATAATAGGCGGAGCGCTGTTCAAGTCTAGCAACAGATAGCGAGCTGACACTGGGAAAATTGGAACTCAAAAGTATTCGTCATTTCAGAAAAGGACTCTTAGAAGGTGGAAAAACGAAACTAGGGGATCACGCATGGCCTACAAGACCGCCAAGCGCACGCGCCCTGCCTCAGCATAGTAGGATGCGCGCCCATCCTATGGAGGGTTTAATGTACTCAAAAAACCTTAATCTCATTCCATTTATCATCGGAAAAGGAATCTTTAAGTAAGGGCATATGGACAACGGACATCCGACCTCCCGGTATACTTCAAGGGGGGGGAAAGTATGTTTTCAACAACGGACAGAAAAAAGTATGGCTAGGAGTAGACCAACCCCATTGGGGGTAAAAAAGATCTATAATACATTTTTGGGAAACATAGGTTGCCCCACTGTATCGGGGAAACGGAGACCAGAGAGAGCCTGTACGCGGGGACGGGATCCCCCGTAATAAAGGAATATTCCTCGGGGCTCAAGATTTAATGAGCACTGATTGCACTATTCGTTCGGTCCTATAAAGGGAGGTATAGACGGTATGGCTTCTACAATTACCATAATGGAGTGATACTCTCGTTCCCTCGCATCTTGGGTCCGCCGTGAAGAAGGGGTAGTGGAAGGTACCATTCCGACAGAGTTCATTTGGACTGGTATAATCTCGACGTTCTCATACCCCACTTGGACCCCCACTCTCGGGGGAGGTGAAAATTCGCACAACAACAGTCTCCCAGAGATTCGTGCTAACGTTCCAGGACGTCGTAACGGGTAACGCCGATCTGGGGACATCGCTTCGAGGGGAGACTAACCTTGGGCTCACTCGGGCACTGCTGTCATACAGTTAAAGTGTCAGGGGGGGAAGAACGACCAGAGCGGGGGCTTTTGGCAAGGATGCGTAGGACCGGGAAGCAGGGTGTGCCGGAAAACGAGTGAACACTCGAAAACGGGGAGGAGTCGAAAGCCGGCGTTGATCTGCGCTCTGACCTGGAACCGGTGAGTCTGCGCCTATACGGGGTTGTATACGAGATCAAAGTTGTCTGGGTCCAGAGACTAGAGACAGGACGCTTATGCCTAGAAACAACTCCAAAAATCTAAAGGTTACGGGCAGCAACTCCTCCGTTTGTCTAGGGATTCATCCGCTGTTTTTTCTCGATTCCGACTATCACTCCTTTCGGTCCACAGAAGGTAAATGGGTGCAGACCCTTGAAAGGGGGAAGAGGGGCGCTCGTGCCCTTAGCAGGATCAGGTAGGAGGGTCAGGGGCAAGGGGCTGACTTACCCCGAAAACCAACAAAACAAAAACCCAAAAAACGGGAACCACAAAAAAAAACAACACCCCACAAAAAAACCCCCCAAAATAACCCAAAAACCCCCACACAAAACCTCAGAACCCCAAACCAAACAACACCCAACAACCCCCGAGGTCCAAAAACCAAAGCGCCCAACGTGTTGTGCTTACTGAAGAGAAGGGAAAGGTACAAAGAGGTGGTACTGCATGGGGGGGGGGGCTGAGTCTGGGGAGAGCGACAAACGGCTGCCAACTATGGTGGCGGGGGTAAGTCGGGTGTTCTACTTGTAGAGATTGAAAGTGTGAAAAAGGGGGGATCCTCGGGAAAAGAAAGGCCGTGCCTCGTTTCCGGTGACGGGAAGACAGAAAGAAAAAGGAAGGCCCAGAAGGCTTGGGGGTCAGCACAGAACCGCGTTGGGGTGGGTTGGTCAGGCGAGTGAGAAAGGGAACCTTGAAAAGGGAAAAAATTTTGGTCGTCGTGGCTGAGATGGCCGCCTCATACAAAAAGCGTAAAAAAGGGGAATCGAAGAGCAGACGAAGCCGTCAAGCGAACTGGCAAGCCTTTCGGTCTGTGGTGAAGGAGCCATAGAGAAGAAAGGCAGGGGGGAAGGGGAACAGTACCTAGGGCGCTAAGGGTCGAGGAATACGAAACGGAAGGGGATCCACTTGAGTACTCCCTGGACCTGGAGAAAAAAAAAACTTATTTGAGGGAAGGGAAGAAGGAGATAGCCCAACTCTGAGCTTCCGGGAAGGATTTTTGGCAGGCTTCTGGCCCCGCAGGTGATGAAGGTGTTGTGATCTTAAAGGGAAAAAATGGAGAGGGCAGGAACCCAACAGAACTGACTATTCTTAAACTCAGGCAACCGGGGAAGAAAAACGAGTGACTTAAGAAGGAGCCTGAATACGCCGCAAATTTTGTCAGCTGCCGGTCAAAAGGGAGCGAACTGCAATCGGTTGGTACTGGGGACAGAGGAACAAGGCTGGAGGGCTCAAGAGTCCCAGACGCGCGACGGGGCCGTAAGGAGGGTCTAGAAGGGTCTCTAAGGGGGACTGCAGGGGGTTTCCCCCGGCAAAAGACAAAGTGAATCGAGACTAGCCGAGTCCGTCAGCGAACCTACAGGGCTCGGAGGCGTGTGAAAAGTCCCCTTCTACAAAAAAGTGAATGTCACCTGCGGATGGACAAACTACGCATGCGCCACGTATCATATTACGTCCCGAGTACGGTGGTCAGGAAGAGGGGGGGGGGATCAGGTTCTCCAACTTAAAAGAAGGGGGGGATCGGTAGTGGCTTTGCGGGGATTCGCTCTCTTGGGGAGGAAACCGGGGGGGGGGGGGGGAACTCTGATCGAAAAAGAAGGGTCGTACCTGCCCTTGTTCGGTAGGGGGAATTCTAAGCTTTGTTAGGGAGGCCGGAGGGTTGAAAAGCCGGGAAAGTATCCCTGCGCTCCGGTAAGAGCGGTTAGGGCATCCCACCTTTCGACCAAAAAAGACAATAGAGGGTCTCAAGCCAGAACCACGAACACAAAAGACTCCGAGAGGCTTGAAAGCGGAATGTGACTAGCTTGGGGCGATGGCATGCCGTCAGCTCACAGAGGACTAGTGCCCAAAACTGATGCTAGGGATCACTGCTGGCGGTTCAGACTTGACTTTTTAAACGTCTGAGAACTTCTTGGGACTGCAGGCGCGGTTTAAAGAGGAAACAGGGGAAAGGGGAAAACACTATGGGTTTCATTAGTGCGGAGCGCAGGAAAAATTGGGGAGGGGTGCACTGTCGTGGCAACTGAATGAAGGAACGGGAGAAGAATGTAGAGAGTCGGGACTTCCTGCACTAGATTGGTAGGGAAACAGCAAGCTTAGCTTTCAGAAGTATGGAAAAAAAGAACCGGATCAACATCTGACAGCTAGGAAGGGAGGAGGTTGAGCATAGAACTTGGAAGACACAAAAGGAAAAAACTCCTAGGGGGGAACCCTGACACTGGTTCCCGTTAGGGAATCAAAAAGCACCGGTAGACGACACTACAAGGGAACCTCTGCTCGACGATAGACAAAAGGAAGTCTACTCGACACACTCGAAAAAACGACCCTTCAACCTCTCGCCATTCCAAGAGGAGGATAAGAGAGGACTGGCTTTGTAGGAAACATCGGGGGGCGGGTGCCATTCTTCGATATCGAGGCTACGTAATAAAGGAAGAACTGAGGGATGGGTAACGGGTGACCCTTATAACTAGCAAGACGACCTTTCAAAATCGGGGAGAAAGGGGGAAAAGCGTCCGTTCCCAGAAAAACAAAGGCACTGTTGCCCGACTCCACCCGCAAGCTTGCCCGACCGGATTGCTAATGGAAAAAACTCAGAATTTGGAAGTCGCCGTAAAAGGGAAAAAAGCCTAGCTGGGAATCAAAGCCGAATAGGAAAGAAAGGAAGAATTAACTCATCTCACTTACATCTGCTAAACATTGAATGGGAGGGTGTTACTCGGGGGGACCCGGCCGCCACGAACATCTCGCTTCTCGAAAAAGATGGAACGGGGGTTGGGTGGGGGGGGGTGTTGGTCCGCTCCTAAAAGGTCATGATGAAACCGGTGCGTCATTTCGGACAAGGAAGAAAGCAGCTGTGGTAGATCCATATGCCTCAATAAAGGGGCACTCGTCTTCCTTGGACTGGGAGACCTAAGAAAGGGGTTGATGGAAAAAAAAGGTTCATACCCCCATATTATGGCAGAAGTCACCATTAAGACTCATTACCCGGAATAAACCCTGCTCATGGCATCATGGAAAGGGAGGATACAAAGCAACAGGCCACGGGTGTCGGCAAAACAGGCTGAAATGCTCAGTCACAAGAAGCAAAATGACCTAGCGTGGGAGGACATCAAATAAGGGCCAATGAGGGTCGGACTCTGCGCAAGGACGGAACACCTAGGAGTCAAATAAATATTCTGCTACCAATACGTGACTGGCCAACTAACCCTAACAAAAAAAGGGTACAGTCGATGCCTAGCTAAACCGCGGGAGGGAACTACTTCAGATAAGTGGGAAGGAAGACCCCGCACCTCCTAAGCAATGGCCGCAAAGCGGTGCTGAAGCCTGGCGAAGCCAACGTCCGATGAAAGAAATGCCCACCAAGGGGACGAG
>Ga0179591_1333830_pt1 | contig 12116 bp, 15 predicted proteins | sample CZOMad2_1_08_16f_FD_182891 | JGI IMG/M metagenome (GOLD analysis project Ga0179591, IMG submission 182891) | Vadose zone soil fungal communities from Angelo Coast Range Reserve, California, USA - CZOMad2_1_08_16fungal (PacBio error correction) | ecosystem: Environmental > Terrestrial > Soil >...
GGTGAAAAAAGGTGGGGGTGCCAAAGTGGCGGAAGTATCTTACCCGGGGATAAACAGCTACTTCACTCAAGGGAAGAAGAGCATAAACGCGGAGAAGGGGGAGCATGTCCGGTACATTCAATCACTACAGAAGAAAGAACGCCTTGAATCATCAAAAGGGGGCAAATGTCACCTTGGGGTTACACACTTAAAGCCAAGGTAGGGGTGGGTCTACAACAAAAAAAAACATCATAGAGACATTGGGGGGGCTGGAATGAAAGGTACAAAGATGATTGAAGAGGCCCGGGGAACGCATTGCCATGGATTGTCAAGAATAACAAAAAGCCACTGTGGCTTCTGTGGTATAATTGAAAGGAAAAAGAAAAAAGCATGAACGTGGAATAAAAGAAAGGGGTGGAAAAACGATAACGAGAATACCAGGAGTCAAACCAACCTTTTTGGAACCAGGGGGGAGACAAAAATCCGATATGGGGGAAAAGGGAAGGTGTGGGGCGGGTAGTTGGATGTGTTATTTGTCATTAGATGCGTAAGTAAATTGCGGAGGGGGGGGCCATGTAAAAAGGCACGCAGAAGTTTTTGGAAGTGGGAAATTGTAAAAGGAACCAATTCCTCCTATTATGGGGTAGGGTACATCAAATTTAAGTGAAAAGGAGTTAGAAAAGAAGATAGATAGCTTTGGAAAATGGTGACCGCTGGGGTGAAAGTCTAAATGTTACTCGACGAGGATGTCAAGAGAGCAGCTGGGGGGAAAAAGAAGCCATTTTCATGGGGGGGTGGGACATCAAAGAGGTAAGACGGGATGGCAGGGGGCAAACAGAGAAAGGCGCGGATTGAAAAAGATGGCAGGAGGGGAAAAATCACCATTCGAGAATGAATTGAAGGAAAAGTGCCCAATGCGCTGGATTCCTGCAGTTGAATGTGATAAAGAAAAAATGAAAAAGCTTCCAAACACTGCCTTGAATAAAGGAAAATATCGGGTTGCCGGAGAGAAGGAGACTCGAGTACCTTCCGGTAATCATGGGAAAGGGTAGGACTTGGACATTAATTAAATGATGAGGCAACAAAGGGCGAATGTAAGTGAATAGGGAAGAAAATGGGGAGAAGATGGAATTAATCAACAAATTATTCCTGCCTGCACGGTAAAAAGGAAAAGGCACTCCTGCTTAAAGATAAAAATTCGAGGTCGAACGAGGCAGCCAAGCAAGTAGATGTAGCGCAAGCTCTGCAAAAACATGAATTTGAAGGAAAATTTCATATGGTTTACAGACCGGGACCAAAACTTGAAATGAGGGAAAAGTACAAAAAATCGCTGGATGAAAGGAAAATGCGCGTCGCGATGAACTTTAGGGGGTGTAGGCAGTAGGTTAAAGAAGCACGGGAATGCATAAGACAAATGGCAAGGGAAGAGGTGTTGTTTACCGTGGAGTATAACACGTGTAAACGGGGGGGAAAACCCCGGTTCCATGGAGGGATGGGGCGGGAGGAAGGGAGGATTTGTTGTATTAAAGAAGGAAACCAGCGAAGCTTTTAACCAGAGGGAGACTGACGCACGTCTACTTGTAAATTAGTCTTATTCGAGATAGTGGGACGGAGCATCGGGGTGAGGAAAAGTTGCAGCCAGTGGGGTGGGAGGTCTGTGCATGGTTTTTTATAACGATCTGTGTCTAGATAAAACCAGAGGGAAGGCATAGGGATGGAGGGCGAAGGTCAGTCAGATAACTCCAAGGAGGACCGACAGACAAATGGGGGGGGGATCAGCGGAGGTCCTTTCTTTTGGAGAATAAATGGGAAAGATAGCTCCACCAAAAGGTCAGGTCCCCTCTCTCGATCTAAATATCCGGAGAAAAGCCCAAAAAAAGAAAAAGCAACTGGTCAATTGAAGTTTACAAGGAGAATGGTCCGGAGTCGCTATAATACACTATGCCTGCCTAGGGGGGTTGTAAAACTACAGGCAGGAAAAAGAACAAGCCGCAAGATCAGCAGGGGGATGTCGACTCATAGGCCGGCACACAGAAACTCGAATATAGAATTGACGGGATATATAACGGGTTCGCCCAGGGTCCAAATTCCGGATGGCGATCACACATACACACAAAAAGTAGCCCACCATAAAATGGAAACGGTGATAGGGGGGAAAACTTTAGGGGCTCCGAAAGATGAAGGGAAAAAATCAGAGGGTAAGACGGCTGACCTGGGACACATAACGGTAATAGAAAAAGCTTTCACATCGGAGACGCCAAGAACAAGAGGGGAAGTTGAAGAGTTAATCTGAGGTGGAAGTACATGGTAACGGGTTTTCAGGGTGACCTAAATCTTGCCAGGGGAAGACCTGGCTCATGTTTTTTGAGAAGATTGAGAATATTAGGCATGGGAGAGGGGCGCCGGAAATTTATCAAGCATAAATTCGGGAAGGAAGATTTGGAGCCCATCCCGCAGATTACGGGGTTACTAAGGTAAATCTAAACCCAAAGCGCAGTCAATGGATAAGAATTTTTCCGAGTAATTTGTTGTTGCTTAAAGAAAAGCGACAGAAAGGATGGGACAGGGGAGAATATCTGAAAATACTCTTGGAAAAGAAAGAAAGATAAGGGAGGCAAACCATATGTCTGAATCAGGGAGTTAGTGGACGTAGGAGTTTGCTTTGGACGGAGCCCCCAACTTCTGTTAACTAAACAATCAAAAGGAGGGGGGGAAAAACCGCCACTTAAATTCTCCGCGGTGCTTGGGAAAAAAGACGGCCACTCGTTAAATAAAGGTTCCTTGGGACTGTGAAAAAGAAAGGGGAGCACCTTTGAAACACAAGGGAATTTATTTGAAAAAGAAAAGACGGATGACAGCTAACTGAAAAGGTGAAAACCCAAAAGCAAAAATTACTCCAGGCATAGATAAATTAAGAACGAAATGGACGTGAAAGGGGGCAATACATCAGAGGCGGGAGGGGGGGGGGGGAAAGTTGGTGGAAAGACCAAGGAAAGAAGATCCAATCAATTTCTATCTGGGAACCTTAGAAATTCTAGAATGTCCGCATAAGAAAATAGGCAAAAGAGGAGGACGACAATAATTATGAAAGTCACAACAGAATCTGGGGATGTTTTTGATGTGGTGGCCTTCGCAATGCAGGGGTGAGGGCTTGGAGATATTGTGTAATTGAGGAGAAAAATACACGGAGGTGTGCTGCGCTCACCGGGCAAGGGGGAAAAAAAAAAAAAAAAAAGTCGAGAAAGCGGTGATTCAAGGGGGGGGTCTTGGGATGGGAAATACAAGGGGCATAGAAAAGTCCCAGTAATGAAAGGCAAAGTAACGACTCGCAGACAGCAAAAAAGGGGGATGACGAGATTGTATCACCTGGAACAAAAGGTTAGATAACTGTCAAGTAGGAAGGGGAGAAAACGGACTGCTGCCGGATACTATAATTTCCCTAAAATATGATGATCGTGGACTCGGTGAACTCAGACTTAGGAGACGGGGGGTTCCATGGTATCGCATGGAAAATTGCCCACTTGTAGATGATCTTCTGAAATTTGAGAACAAAAGGAAGGGTATAGGGACAACTTTTTTGTTTGGGTGTTTGGGTGTTGGGTGGGGTAAAACCATATCAGAAAGAAAAAAATGCACAAAATTGTCGCTAGTAAAAAGCGGCCGGACAGGGCTGACGATGGCCCGAGTGACGACTAAAATCAGAGCAGGGAAAACAGAGAAATCTCATCCACACTTTAGATAAAAGGCTTCAAACGTAAGCAAAAAAAGGAGCTAAAAGGGCGTATTTCCCTGCAAGAGGGTTGGTACATTAAAGAAGGTAGAAGGGCATTGGGAGGAAAACGGCTGCGAGAAGGGGCATAGTTGGGGGGCACCAACTCGAAACACTGGATGCTATAGGGTTGGAAACCTTCCAAAATACAAGGAGAAAAGAAAGAACAATGCCGGAGGGCTTGACTGAATGGAATATGATCGAGACTGCAGGCAAAGAAAATGAGAATACCGATTCTCTCCGTGAAGTGAATAATGGCAGTAAAGTGTAAAAGTGGGAAACTAAGGAGGGGAACTGAGGCTAGAGCCAGAGGGCAAAGACATGGAACCTGTTGGGTTCTACCAAAGGGCCGTTGTTGTGTTAAAAAGGGGGGGGGGGTTCGGCTTCGGGGGGGGGTAACCAACAGGGGAGTCCTCACGGGTCAAGACGGTCAGAGGGGTCACCGCATCTCCTCTCCCAACCGTGCCATGAGATGGCTCCAGGGCAAAAAAAATCAGAAGGAGAATGGGTCCCAAACAGGGTGCTGTCGCAGATCAAGACTGGGAAGCATAAAGGGGGGACATGCCGCAGTTTACTGTCCACCGCCACACCCGACAAAGGGAAGGTTTTCTACGGACCAAGAACAAAAACATACTTTTGTTGGCTTTAAGGAGCTGGCCAGAAAAAAAAAGTTGAACTTCCTGCAGGGAGGAACCTTTCTGGCCCAACCCACACATAACGTGACCGGTTCGTGTCTGGTGTTTTTTTGTTGGTAAAGACTTGAACCAGGGAGTGTAGGAAAGCACAAATGCCTTAGGGCCAAACGGAAAAAATACCAATGTAAACCGCAAAGGCCCGACTGAACAGGCCCTCCATTGGGGACAAAAAGGGTTTCGGTAGCAAGGATCAAAGGGTAACTACCGTCCTAGATGGTGTGAGAGGGGGGGGTCTAGGGGAAGGCACTCGTCGTAATACTGGTCCCGTCCCACGACATAAGGAATTTGTCGGAGAGTGGGATAATTAAAGTGCCCTGTCGACAAACTTCGTCCAGCCTATTAGGTGTGTTCAGAAAATGAGGGAAAAGCTGAGGGGGAGGTTGACAAATCGAGGTTGAAGTAGCGGTGGTTCGGGTGAAGGCAGGGTGGGTCGTGGGGCTGGGCCAACGTTAAGAGACAGAGTCTGTGCAAAGGGCGCGTTTTGCAATAAGAATGGAAAAATGCCGTATGTTTGGGTTCAGCCAAAACGAGCGCAGAGCAGGGAGAAAGGTGACGGACGAAGTTACATAAGTATTGTGTCAACACTGAATGACCTTTTACGGCACAATGGCCGGACTGGACAATCGGGGGGTGAGTCATAATTGGGGAAGAAAATAAACAATAAGAAAAAAAAAAGGCACCGTACGGGAAACTTACAATGCCAAGAAATATCAGGTGCCGGAGAACAGATGAGATAGCAAGGCTAAGAAAGGATATCCTTCAAAGGGGGGGGTAGCTTTAGGAGGGAAAAAAATGAAAAGGGGAAAATAACAATATGAGGAAAGGTAAGTAAACTCGGGGGGGTTAGAATGGGTAACAAGAGGAATCTGGACAATGTAACCGTTTCCACGAAAAATTTACAGGAAGGGTGTAGGTAGAAGTTGCTGTGGGGGAAATATGCAAGAATTCATAGGACCTCTATCTCTGGGGGAAAAAACATAAAATGTAGGGTACTAATGTAAAGCAAAGCATGTACGGCCAAACGGAAGGAAGGGACAAAAAAAAATTAGGGTAATAATCTTTAGTGGGCGGGAGCGATGGGATTGTGCGGTGCGATCAAAAGAGACCAAAAGGAGACCGCTATAACACGATATAGCACCGACATGGTAAATCGTAGAAGAAAACAGGGGGAAGAAAGTAAAAGAAAGTCCGCCAGAAAGTAAAGGGGGGGGTAAAACGGTCTTAGTGTTTTGTTGGGGGTAGTCGGTGAAGAAGGCAAATGTTGATGGGAGGTCTGGCCCGAGGGATCGAAAATTATATTATGCGAGTAGAATGTGCAGGGGCGACAGTCTGAGAAAAAAACTGAGTCGTCATTCCTGTTTAGACGGTCTTGTTGGAAGGGGGGGGGGTAAGCAGTTTTGGAGTTAAGATGGGGGTAACTCATCTTTTATTTAAGAATTGAGTAGACAGCAAATAGCTTTTTTTTATTATCGAGATCCTTGTTCTTTTTTATGAGAAGAGAGGGGGTGATCCGAATCCATATTTCTCGCTCTCGACGGTCAAAGCAAATCGGCTTAGAAAAAGTAGATATCTAATATGCGCGGATTATCACAAAATAACCTCGAGAAGGGGTTAACTGAGAAACTCAAGGGTATCTCGGCTCCTCATTCTCTAATAACTTGCGCACCATGTTTTTACAGAGTACAAAAAGGATCTCATAAAAGTTAGAAAGGGAACGGGGAAGAGTGCACAAAATGGGTGGGGAAGCATGATCCGCATAAGCGAAAATCATACTTGGGGACAACGGGGTAATTGGCCAAACTTCCAGCATATGGTTCCAATCTCGGATGCGGGGGGGTGAGGAAACAGGAAGAACCCAACAAAAAAAACGAAGAAACCCATGTCTGGATCGTTGAAGGAGTGTGACGATACTCAAAAAAAATGCAGAGTAATCTATAGCCTCGGATGTAACAAAAAAGGATCAAAAAGAAGGACATCGGCGAGAAAGATTGGGTCAAGAAAAAAACAGATTGGTACAGTTTTAAGGGACGGGGGTGGAATCTTAAGGCCTTGTGCACATGGTTGGGTGAGGAAAAAGAGGGCGTCCCGAAAGGGATATCCTGCAGGAAAGAAGGATCGGATATGTCATCCCTCCTACGGGGAAAGCGGGGCCCTCGGAAGTTGGGGCCAGCCCCAGCAGGATACGGTGGCGCACCGCCGAATCTTAAAGGCCTTTCAACGGTGCTCTCTGTCAATAAGGGGCTCATTTGGAGGCCAGTCGGGGGGAAAATACGCCCGAGACCACCGATCCTGGATCTCACCCAGGTACGCTATTGAAAGAAGCCTAAAGCAAGAAAAAGCACGATGAGGCCTTGTCTGAAAAGGCCTCGTTCTTGTCAGATAGCACAAGGTGATGGGCTTTCAAAACCCTTGGACAAGCAGGGCCACAACATCGGAAAATCATTTCTGTGTCAAAATACTTCTCCGGTTGCTGGGCCTCCGCAAACCAACAGTTCAAAGATGTTCAAAAGGCTGAAGGTTTTCTTCAAGGCCGAAGCCTCTGGCTGCGGCGTGATCTTTGAGGGCCCCCCACACAATCCGGACATGAAATTGGGGAGTGTATACCCGTCCGAGGCCATATCCACTACCGGGCAAAATTAAAAAAAAATAAATGAGAAAAAACAAAAGGGGTCTATTTTACACTCCCGACAGCTGGGCAAGTGAAGGGAACGAAGAGCCGAAGATTGGGACGTGTTGACCGAGACCGGAGGAGGGATTAAGCCATCCAAAACGAGGATGGAAGGGTGAAGGATAGATGGGGGAAGGGAATAACTTCAGTAAAAAAGGCCGACATAAAAAATGAGAAAATGACTGAGCTTGATCGACCCACCGGTGTTCCGCCCCACGGTTTGTTAAAAATGGGGGCAGCAAGTGGCTGTCCGAAGATTTTTTCCGAACTGGGGGGGTTATAAAAAATTCATTACTGGTGGGAATGTCAGACGGGGGGATTGGTACAAAAAAGGAAAAGTCCGCGGCTTCTGGGAATGTCTGGCAGCAGGACATCATCAAGGGGAACGTAGCACTAAGAAGTAGAAACTCATGACATCCCCCTGGTGAGGTCATCATTCTGAGGAAGGGGGGGGGGTAACTGGTCCCCCCTAATTTGGTGGTAGCAGGTGGAAGATTTTTACACGTAATGATGCATGCGTAATACTGATGAGGGAAACACAGCAAGGGACGAGGGTAAAGATGGAATCACAATCCGGCAATAATTCATTGCCACCCGGGGGAAGGGATCTTATGAAATGGAGAAACCCCGGATGGGCCAGACGTGTAAATAATAACGCCTCACTCTTTGCATCAACATAATGGAGAAAAACCTTCTCTAAATTCACTGGAAAATGGCTGCAGGGCCAGACCTTTTAGCAAAGGAAAATTAGACGTAACGCTTCCAACAAGTTATTCTTCTGAAAGGGGCAAACGTCGCCAGAGCAGGAGTTCAGAAAAGGGGGTAAGTGAAACCTAGGGATTATAAAATGCATGAAGCATAGACTGCCTTGTTCGGAAAAGAAAAAAGCTGCAACTGCATTTGAAGGTGGTGTAAAAACAAAAAGACGGAACCCCCTGGCGGAGAATGAGATTTGAAAAAATAACTAGCGGCATACCGACTCTCTATGCGGACGGGGGGGGAATATAAAAAGAGGAAGAGGGAGATAGAGCTTCAATAAGGGCCTGATACGTTTCGCATTTATGTGGGTTTAGCTCTGACGCTCGAGGAAAAGGAAAGACGATGGGGTGGAACGGGGATAAAAGAGGGCCATCTAGCAACCTGGGGTGGAATGCGTACGAATCATGAACCGGAAGGTGTGTGAATAAAAGGCATAAAGAGTGTTTATTGGAAAAACACACAGGGGGTAAGTCCGGAGGCATCACGGTTTTCAATTAAGGCAAGAAGAAAATAAACCTTCTTCTCAAAAGGCCCATCGCAGGGATGAGGGAAATGGAAAGGTTCATCATACAAGCCTTACTGCACCTCAAAGACTCATGAAAACCTTGTCAACCGGGGGCTCAAACGATCCAAAAGGAGGGGGGGGTGCACTTAACCCTCAAAGGGAGAGAAAGAAAATTTGCAGGGGAGCCCTGGTACGCAATTATTATCCTGGATCATGGGGTGAGAAAGTTAGTTGGAAATCCCTACCCGACCCTGCTGGAAGGTGATGGTTCCAGCGTTGTTGGGTTTTGTGCATCTGAAACGGGAGAGAACTAACCTCACCATGAGAGCTAAAATAACTGAAAGTTTTCAAATACATCCCGAAGGCAGACATCCACCTTCCAGACAACTTGGATTTCAAAATGGGACGTAAATACTAGTCTTACGGGGCGGGTAATATTTGAATTGGTCAAGAGATCTTTCGTATCTCGGTGGCCCTTGAGGGGTTTTTCCCCCTGACACTATCTCGACGATTGTGTACTGCAGATGGGTAGATTAGGCAATCCAAATTGCCCATCACAAAGATGGATTGGGGGGGATAAAATGCAATGTACCAACTGTGGGGATCTGATATGCGGAGGTTTTCCTCGGTGATGGAGGAGTTGGCGAAAATGTTCGTAAATGAGCCGGGGGGTGGCGCGGTGTGTTGAAAAATAAGGCAAGCCAGGGGGGGGGTTTAAAAAAAAAAACCTCGAGGCCGACTAATGTGTTGCCCGTAAAAGACAAAGGGGGAAAGTGGAACAGGGCTTATTGGAAGACATCCTAGAATGAAAACAGGTGCCAACGTGCCAAAGACTTGGGGTGTTCTTCTGGAAAAAAAGAAGGGGAATACTCCTCCAAAAAATCGGAACTCCAACAGCCGGTTGAATGGTATAAGGAAAATACAAACCAAAACAATGGCTCAAAAATCTGGAGAAACATAGATCGAAAAGAGGACTGGGAAGTTAGTGGGGGAAAGAGTGAAATAATTCAAATACTAATTAATTGAAGCTAGTCAGGGGCTTATAAAGTATGGGGGGGTTGGTCATGGGGGAAATATAGGGAGCAAACGTTATATCCTCGCCAATGTCCCCAGTCAACAGGAAGAAGTTTAGTGTGAGGGTCGGGGGTCGGAGCAAAACAGCCATAAAAGTCAGTGAAAGAAGCTAGAACACCACGATTCTTCCTAATCTATTTGCTAACCTGAAGAAAACCAAATAGAGAATTAGGGTAAAATTCAAGGGTGGCTGCGAGTTTCCTGTCTGACGTCGTACAAGGGTTGAGGGGAAAAGGAAGCCTATTCAAACTAGGGAAGATGGTTTGGGCAACCATACCAGTCACACGTCACAAATTTAAAATTCTTTCTGGGGCGGGCGCAGAAGTATTTGGGGTTGGGGGGGTTCTGGGAAAACTCCACAGGGACTTGGTGACCCAGATTGAAGGGGAGGCTGAGACACGTCTTACCAAGACGGGGGGGGTGTGTCAATTAGATATGAAGAAAAATGTAAGTAGGAAGAAAAAAGAAAATAGTTGAGACTAGCTGGCCTGGGTGGGAGTTGATGTTTAAGGGGTTTTGGGGGACTCTGGGGGGTGGTCCGCCCAAGTCAACGGGCCTTTGCGACCCTTCAGACAGGCAGAGAATACTGCCCTCCGGAAAACTTCTTCAGCGAGGCAGGGAAAACTTGTTTGATGAAGCGGCATATTATGAGCTCCTCCTCACCACCCCGTAAAGAGAGAGATGAACCAGCTCAGGAGAGCAAAAAAAAACAAAACGATAAATTTTCCTTATGCATCCTTGATGCGCGGGGAAGGTACTGAAGAAGGAAGAACAGCCTGCACATGGTCAAAGATATAAATTATGAAAAACAGATTGCCAAAAATCACCAGGGCAACAATAAGTAGTTGTCAGCACATAGGGGTTCTCGAAATCGGGAACCAATATTCACGTGAATATAGGGAAACTAATATCTTTGTACCAATATCCCCGGGAGGCGTTGGGGTGGGATGCACACCGAATACACAACCAAAAAAAAAAAGGCCGAAAGTAAATGGAAGAATGGAGTTTTATTTCTTGTTATACGGGAGGGCAAAAAATTCCTACATCGTGGATTTCGAGAAGAAGCGGATTCAGGGTCAAAGCGAAAGAACGAGGGACTACTCAAGCAGAAGTTGGAAAAAACCATTTGTACTTTTTTTTGACAGCAGTGAAGTGCAATGGGGAGGGGATAAAAAGAAACGCAGGAGGGCATTTTATCTGGGTTTTGAAGATGGAGTAATGATACTTCTATGGGGGAATCGGCGGAGGGACTCGGGAGGAATAGGGTAGAAACGTCTGGTGAATGGGGCCATAAAGAGTTCCCCATATTAAAAATGAAGGGGGGAGGAACCCTAGGGCGAAGACCATTGATAGCTAAAAACAAGAAAAAGTGTGGGGGGGAGGTTTGTTGCTGTTCAGACGAACCCGGAGGATTATATATAAAAAGTACTATGGGGACGACGAAGAAAATCAGATCAGGAGAGCGGCACCAGAGATTTAGAAGAAAAAAAAAATGGGGGGAAGAAACCGTTTATTTTACTAATTAGGGGTAGGTCTGCCCAAACTGTATTTTGCATGGGGCAAGGGGGGGAACTCCACGATAGGCCGAGAGTGTGTCAAAAAAAAGTCCAAGTGTTGTAAAATCCGGAACTCTGTCTCGCTATGCGTCTTTAGGCACCATAGGGAATGCTCTGCGGAAAGAGAGGCTGGGGAGGGGAAAAACACATGCTATTACTGGGAAGAGCAGCATCGCTATAACTCAGATTCGCAAAAGCAATAGATCCCACAGCAAAAGCGACTCAGTAGATTGGTGAAAAGAAATCCGCCAGCGGGGGGGGGGGAAGGGAATTACACCATCAAAGGTTGGGAACGTGTACGAAGAAACACCCTGATACAACGCCAGGAATTAATGGCAATGTGGAAGGGACAACTTAAGAAATTTTGAACGAACGAAGAGCCGACAATCTAAGGATTCCCACATCAAATGTTGCCTACCCATCAGCGGGGGGAATGTTGGAGAAATTAATATATCTTTCGGATTCCGGCAAAGGATGGGATGTGATGGTGATAATGTGGGGGTCCCCCGTACTTTCTGGTAAAACTACAGAACTCATTGGTGGTTTCCTACAACGAATTGTAACAAAAAAAAAAGGAAAGGAAAAGAACGGAAGGAGGGGGGGGTTGGGAGAATCAAAGCATCACTGCGAAAGCAGGTGAAAGTCGTCACGGACAGCGCAAGTTTCCGGTCGCCGAATGAAGGAGGGGCTGGAGCAAACAGGAACCATTGAAAGGGATTCAGTGGGGTGAGCATACAACTTATAAGTGACTGATGTTCAAGAAGCTGAGGACATAGGGAGAACGGGGGAAATAAAAAGAAAACGGGAGAGAAGGGGCAATGGAATACCTGACCCCGGGTTATGTTGGGAAGGGGCCTCGAAGACCCGCTGCAAAGCATCCGGAGGGAAACCGGGGGGTAAAGAACACAGAGACGACACTTGGGGGAAAAAAGCAACATACGTGACTAAAAATGGACTGCGGGCAGTCCTAGCCGCTCCATCATATCCGGGGAAAAAAACTCGGGGAGAGAGGCACAGCGCTACACAATGAAATAAAGGTCAAGGAAATTAACTAAAAAGAAAAGGGAAGAGGGTCAGTGACTAAGCCCAGGGTCAATCATATTGTAAGACC
>Ga0179591_1269065_pt1 | contig 12112 bp, 13 predicted proteins | sample CZOMad2_1_08_16f_FD_182891 | JGI IMG/M metagenome (GOLD analysis project Ga0179591, IMG submission 182891) | Vadose zone soil fungal communities from Angelo Coast Range Reserve, California, USA - CZOMad2_1_08_16fungal (PacBio error correction) | ecosystem: Environmental > Terrestrial > Soil >...
GACGTCCTATCTTGCCTGGGAAGGGAAGGGGATTGATTCCAACGCCCTGAGAACAAATGAAAAAATTTGCACCTTTACCCAAGGAAAAGGAACCAGGACTCACGTTCGGCTCTCTTAAGAAGTCAAAAAGGAAGTAAAGAAAAAGCGCGACATCGGAGGCTTGGTGGAAGAGAGATCGGAGAGGCAGAGGGGAAGGGGATGTAGGGCCACAAACATCAAGGAACCGGGCGGCTTTCCGACAGACTGGGAATAAGGGATAGAATTGGGGCCCACTTATGGGAAAGGAGAATGCGAACAGGAAAGCACACCAGACGTGGTCGAACTAACTTAGGAAGGGGCAAAAGTGAATGTCATTCGCATGGGTCGCAAGGGTTGGAAAAAGGGAGAATGAGAAGAGAACGAGGGGGGACGAAAAACCCCAACTCGAATCAGGGGATGGAATGCGCGATTCCAAACGCAAAACCTACCGGCGGCAGAAGGGAAATGCGGGACAGGGATCGTCGAAAGAACGCAACCAAGAAAAGAAGGAAAAAAATCCATCACCAAGCAAAAAAGAAACGACAAAACCGTACAAACGAGGCGAAGAAAGAAGGAGCGGTCTCTCGTATAGACGGACAAAAACCACTGCCAAAACCATCGGCACTGTATCGGAAGAGAGCTCAGACCGACGGAAAAAGGAAAAAGTAGGAAAAAAAAAAAAGAAGGAAAGGAGGGGCACGCAACGGTCTAGGAATAAGGAAATAACTTTTCTATCGGTGCTTTGACAAAGCGGGAGGGCGCTGCCGTCACGAAAAGCACCAAGTGCGCCAGAACCGAAAAGTAAAAAAGGCAAAAGAGGGAAGGCGGCGACCATCGGAAGAGGACCCCCCGAGACTAGCCGGAAAAGAGGGGGGGAGAGCGCAAACAGTTCAATGTAGCAAAAACTCCGCCGAGAAAAAAAATTCAAGAACAGCAAAGGGGGGATGGGGAACCGCTGAAGCGTCAAAAGGCGGCGAGAATGGCAGCACTTCTATTAAGACGATTGGGGAGGGCAAGCAGAGCAGTTGAGAGGAAAAACCGAGAAAACGGTCGCGAAAAAAGAAACGAGAAAACATAAAGAAGGGGTCCCGCCCTCGAAATCCGGGATGCGCTCAAGAAACTAGGAAGGAAAAGAAGTTGTACGGAGGAGCTGAACCCTGGGAGACTCAGGAGAGGAAGGAGCATAATGCACTAGGTCGTAATGCGAAAAACGCGTCTGAACAAGATCAGTCGAGGGGCACCGTAGAGTCTAGTTAAACGGTCCCCAGCCACGGCTCGATAGGGAGGTTCCAACCTGAGAAAGGGAGAAAAGAGGAACCGTCAGAACCGGGGGGAAAAAGGGGGGCAAACTTGGTACGAAACTAAGGGGGAGGAAGGGGAAGATTGGGACGGATAGATCGGAAAAGAGAGCCCAAACGGGTAAGGAAGGACGTCGCAAAAGACGTACCCGCAACCGGGGACGAAACAGAAAATCAGAAAGGCTAGAACGATTTCCGAAAAGAGGAAAAGGAAAATGCCGGCGACGTCCGCCTTCGGCACGCAGGGGTCAAAAACGAAAGGCAGAAGAGGAGAGAGCACCGAAAACGCGCGAAAGCTATTGCTCCCGCATAAACTCATTTACAAAAAGACAGGGCAGAGACCTTCGAACACGAGACACGGTGCAGAGGACCATGAAAACTTAGGGTGTCGATCACTACGAGAAAGATCGACGAAACAGGCGCGCAAAAGGGTTGCTCCAGTGGAATGCTACATTGCAATGCGCTAAAGCGTCAGAAGCTCAAGAATAGAAGGGAAAGCAGCGCGCGATCGAGATGGGGGGTTCGACGCACGTAGAGTCACCGGCTGGAAGGAAATCGATCGCCAGCCAAACCAGTCAGGAGTTTCACTACCGAAAGAGAGGGTCAGCTGCATCCGCAAAAACACGCAGAGACACGTGAAGAGGTTATCTGAGCAGGGGCCTAAAATAAAAAAAAATAAACAGAAAGGGCGCATCCGCAGCAAGTCAAAAGCGCATCCTTGACTCAAGCGTCGCTTTCTGGAAAATTGATCAAGGTCCGAAGAAGGAACAGGAGACGCAGCAGCGAAGAGGGCCGACCTGGAGGGCCGGTAGAAACAAAACGAAAGGGGGGTAAGGAGATAAGGTAATGTCGCGCATGACCAGGAAAGGGGGATGCCTGTAAAAAGTCATACATGAGAGAAAAAAGTGGACTACCCAAAAAACCAGAAAAATCGGGAAACGAAGAAACCTCGACCAGCCAAAACAAGCACGACCAGGATATTCCCCACCGCAGAGGGCCAACGAAGAGGACGCGAGTGTGAGGGGTGAATCCAAGCAAAAAAGGACTCGCCGGGGAGGCCATAGAAAAAAAAAAAATTGACTCACCAGACCAAAGGGAAGGCATTGCGGTGTCAGACTAAAGACCAACTGAGGAGGAGGGAGCAATGTCAAAACGCCTGGCGAACGTTAGGGGGGAGGGAAAAGGTCCCGGTGGTCCGTTGTAAACCTGAGCTATTCTAAAAGGCGCTTCGAAAGATCAAGAGGAAGGGTGGACATAATATAAGGGCCTTCCATTTGGTAGAGGGGAGGAGAAGCATTCGGGCTGCTTAATAGGGGGGGAGATTCCGTGGGAGAGCAGTGAACTACTGGTAAACTCGGTCCAATAGGCCTCCGCCCACATGACAAATCGACACCCGTTACGTTCAGTCCAGAACCGGGAAAAGAAGGAAAGCAAGAATCGCTGATGCGGCTCAAGGGAATTGCTCGGCGGCAAAAAAAATTACACCCTTGGTACGCCAACATGCGACCGACAAGTATGAGAGGCGACAGGGCGGCAGGCGAAAGGGGGCTTTTTCCATAATGGGTAAAAAAACTGCAAAAAAGCCCCATGAGAACTGTGGAAACCTCGGCCGAGACACAGGCCGAGTGAAAACAACCTCTCCTGGTCGTGGAACTCCTACTGTGGTGCTTGCCGACGAAGGGGACGAGCTTAAGATGTGCGGACAAAACATCGTTCTTGATCGCGAGCGCTGGCTGGACCTGATCAGGGCAAAAAGCAGCCCACGGGCATGTCTAAGCCCAGTGGCGAAACCGGTTGGCTTGAGCTTCAGAAAACAATGGCGGAGGGGCCAATGACCACGACTGTCGAGAGAAAGTCAAGTAACGCACGTCTGGAGCAAAAGTGCTGCCTAAGGTCCCTTCAGGATACTAAATTAAGAGGAGAATTGAAGCGAAAGCGGCTCGGTTGACGCTCAGGCAGCCGAAGGAACTGAAGCACCAGTAGTTGAAACCGCACAACTAAAAATCTCCGGGGGAAAACCAAAAAAAAACGATGACGGCGCAGAAAAGAAAGGAATCCCTGCGACGACGGGGGCGAGTTGAAGGATGGGAGCCTGGCGTAGCTAATGTAGGCCTGTAGGGGGTGACGATCCAAAAGTCAAAAAGAAGGGATGAGACGAGGACGAAAAACAAATAAGCTTGGCCAAAGCCCGCCGGTCGCAGGGTCGGGGACGAGGAACGGGCGAAGGGAACTTACTCAGCAAAATTGGGATGGGGACGCGAGCAACATCTACTATGATAGGGGGAAGTCGGTTTCAAGAAGAAACACTGCTGAGGGCGACTTACACGTGCAATGAGGAAAGAAGAAAGCTCGAGTCATAGAAGGGTGAACAATAGAAGACCATCATGGGGTTCAGGCGATCTCTAAAATGCGCGCAAGTGGACAGGCCGGGGGTAAAGTCTTAGTTATCACAGCGCGTGGCAGCAGACCGATAGTCTGGCGGGCTTCTGGGAACGAGCACGCGATGGGGCAAACAAAAAATCGTCAGAAGCTAAGGAATAAAAAGCAATAAGGCGCAAAGCAGGGCCAGGGTAAATGTCAAAACTGCAGTCCGTCAATGCGGGGGGGGAAGGGTCTGCAGTGATAGGCGAGGCAGTGCAAAAAAAGTGCGCTTCCCGGGAAAAAAAGCGGTGAAGTATCGGGCACGGCACACAGGGCAGGCTAATGGCACAAGGATTAATCGGGGCATGGCAAGGGGGGAAAGTCTAATAGCGGACGGCAGGCGCGACACAGAACTAGATACTTAAAAAAGAAAAAGAAACGATTATTGAGAAAACTTTACTAACCATGGACGTGGCAACCGGCGATTCGGAGGATCAGGGAAGAATGCGACGAGCAAGATCGCTAAAAAAGATAAACGGCTATACGGGACGCAAGAGTCAAAGACAACAGAAAAAAAGAAGGAGAAGACTCCCCCGTCAGGAGAGGCGAGTCGGCTTGGCAAACGTTGTTGTTTAGTGGGGAGGTTTTGCGATTGATGGGATTAACGGTGGCACAATGGTTCAGCAGAAAGGAAAAGCCGACGCTCACCGCGATGGCCGACGGGAGAGTTGAGGATCACAAACAGGCATCTGCGGAAGAAAAAGGAAAGATATCTATTTTGAGGACCCAAACCCGCGGAAAAGCAGGTTGGGCTCATGAAGGAAAACCCGCAAAAAAAAAATCGAGAATGGGGTGAAAGCGCAGCAAGAGTCGAACTTGTCAAGAAGTCGGTAGAATTCAGGGGACGCGACCCAAAAGCTGGTTCAGATTCGGTAAGAAAAAAATGGCGGAAAGCCGCTTGGGTCCCAAAGGAGGATAGGGGTCACTTCCCGCAAAGACTCAAAAAAGAGATCATCCAACATAAATCACCCCAGAGAGCGTCACGTGCCCTTGGGGAAGGAGGAGTCTTTCCTACGCGCAAACTGGTGGGGGAAGGGGCCGACGAAGAAAAAACTGCTGAAGGGTCACATACGTGAAGTTGGCTTCTCGCCAAGTGTTAGAATGGTCAATCAAAGACAACCTCGAAAAAAAAAGAAACAAAGTCAATTGCAAAAAAAAAAAAAAAGGATTATTAGGGAAATATTAGACACTGAAGAACATCGCGGTGGAGACCTGTCCCAATAAACTTGAGGAAAAGGGTTTCCGACAAGATCAGAAGGTCGGTCCGGCACCTGCCAAAAAGCGGCGCGACTGACGATCGGGGCAAAAGGAAAAAAACTCTAAATGGGGTGGTGTCCTCAGAGGGAGAGGGGAAAAAGGAATGTGGATTAGTTCGACTGACCACTAGAAGAGTGAAAACAGGCGGGAGGTCACGCCCAGCTAGGGATTGGGGGCCCTGATTGGGAAGGCTAATCTATCATCATCGCAACCCAAAGGAACGCGATTGGAGCCGTGAAAGTTAATGAGATTGGTCTCACGGTGCAAAAGGGAGAAGAGAACCTGGGCCAGAGGCAACAAAGAAAGAACATAATATCATGAGAAAGGAACCCGCCGGTTATCTCAAACGATGACTCGGCAAGAGGGAGGGAGCGGCGCAAAAGGAAAGAAAAACCAACTAACAAAGAAAAAAAACTCACCAAACAGAACAAGGAAAAAAAAACTCTAAAAAAAGCAGCGCAACTGACGGTAAAAGGAGGGAGGGAGCGTCACGGAAGCACTTCGCGGAAAAAAATAAGGATCGGATCGCAATCATTCTCAACACAAGAAGAAAAAAAACGCGGTGGCAACTCAAAGGCAATTTGACCTACGAAGAGGGGCAGAGAGGAGTTTAACTCGTATAGCGGGATGAAAGGAAAGGGAGGAGAACTTGCTAAGCACCTACCAAAGGAAAGGAAATGTCCTAACAGCGCCCTGAACTGAAAAAGCCCGCCTCCTAACTAAGAAGGGAAAGGGGAGTGTCTCAGAAATTCCCTGGGGAAGGAAACTCTCAAGCAAGAAAGGCAATCCCACGCAGTAATTCAAAGGGGGAATTTACGGAAATTAAAGTGAAGGCCGATTAATAAGCCAATGCCGGGATTTCAAAAAATCGGTCTCGGAGAGAAAGATATCAGGTCGCAGAGAAAAAAAGAAAAAAAAGCAGAAGACGAGAAACCGCGAGAAAACCTTTACTGCGCCTGGAGAGAGAGCACCACGAGTTCCAAAATGCACCCTTCGATGGAGAGGGGGTCAAGCGTCTTGCGCATTTGCAGAAAAAGGGAAGAACGCGTCAGACCTGAAAAGGAGGAGGACTACCGGCGACTTAAGGAAGGGGGAAATGTCACCAGCCAAGGAGAGAGGCGTACTTTACAGACAGGAGACGTGCTAACCTCGACCAAACAAGGAAAACGGGGGAGAGGAAAGTAATTGTACTTACAGCTCACGAGGTCAAAAAAGTGGGACGGGAATCTGGAGTTCACCGCTAGAAAAGATGAGGCCGGGACAGGCAGAGGAAAAAAGGGAACAGCATGACCGGCGCCCGTCGTCAAGAAAAATCCTTCTTGGAAACGACAAGCGAACGAAGTAAAAACAAAGATCGTCTCCGAGGACAGAGAGGAAAACGGACAGTACTTGCCGCGGAGAGCGTCTCGGTAAAAGGACATCGCCGCGCATTCGTAAAGGAAAAAAAAGCTGACCTTTAGTAGAAAAGACGACGCGTCGAAGGGGAAATAGAGGAGAACGTCTGGGGGGAACAACACAAGAGGATTTGGGGGAGAAACAGGCGCAGCAACCGTTGAAATGGGATCGACATTGACCGGCAGGGATAACCCGGCAGAACGGAAAAAAAATACAGCACGACGAGAGAAGGAAAGTTGGTTCCTCACGGGAGGAGAAAGGCGGAAGGGGAATCGATCGCCGAGCCCACCCAGTGGGGGAAGGGAAAAAACCTCATCCGATACTGTCCAGTGCCCGATCACCCAAAGGCAGGAGGGGGACATACTCTCAAAAAGGCAAGGGAAAGCCTGGAACACGAAAGCGCCGCCACAAAAAAAGGGGAAAATGCTCAAGCTCCGCGAGGGTCATGGCCGACAGGAAAAAACCGGTCGGCCGCAGCGGAAAGAAAAGGGAATAAAGAAGTGAACGGCGCGAGGGGCCGGTAAGGAAAACGGGGAGGCGGAGGGAGGGAAAAAAACTCCTAGAGCATCCAAAGAAGGAAAAGAACCACTTGCCTCTCCCCCTAGGAAAAAAAAAAAGCCAATCCACAACCTGAAAAAAAGGCCGACACGGCGCTATCGGTCCACCGAAAGAAAAAACGAGATTACTGTATACATAGAGGGAAGGAACTTTCATCGCCTCGCCACAGAGGAAAAAACAGGAAAGAAAAGAAAAGACCAAACGTTGACTCCAGGCGCTTAGGGAAAAATCGATCTCAACAACAACAAATATAAAAAAGGTGAACCCAAATCAAACGCCTGGCCGAACAGGAGGAGAGAAGGGAAGTGAAGTGGCCGGGCGCGAAGCATTAAAATTGGAAAGCAAAAGACGACGGAAAAGAAATTGCGCTGTCAGGTGGTTACAGATGAAACCGCCATGTGGTCAGGAAAAAAAGGCGTTCTCGGGGGGAACGAAACGGGAAGGGAGCATTCGGATAACTCGACTTAAGAGGGAAAATGGTCCTGCCGACCCTAAAGGAAAATCAACCCGTTCGTTTCAGTAACTACGAAAGAAAAAACAAAGCCGGTCAAGAGCTCGCGAGTAGAAAAACGGTTCCTTTCAGAACGGAGGAAACAAAACGGAAAAAAAAAGGTCAAACGGGCCAATGACTCGGCGAAAAAAGACGCAAGGATGCCGGCGACGCGGAACGGGCAGAATCTCGGTTCCAAGGATTTGAAACTGAGCGAATACCGAAAACTGGATAAGCTGCGGGTGATCGTAGGCAAAGGGGCCGAGACAGCTATCAGGGGGTAGTCGGTACTAAAACTTACTGGGGGGGAAGAAATCGCATTGCGGCGCTGCAAAGACTAACGGCGGAGAAAAAGACGGAGAGCTCAAATGAAGCGCTGTGCGAGGAGGGCCGCATCTGCGAATGTCTGAAAATAAGGGCAAACAAGGTTCGATCCAAGAGTTAGAAAGGGAGCGCCTGCGACGAAAAAAAAGGACGGTCCTTCGTCCGTTAGCAAAACAAAGAAGGTGGAAAATCAGCTCAGGGAGAGAGACTCCCTTCTTCCCTGCGTCCAAAAAGCTGCTGCAAAACTAATAAGAAAGGGGAGGGGCAAGAGAAGCAGCAAGGGGATTTTTTACGACGCAAGAACAGGAGCAAGGATGGCCGAAAGGCCCTACTGTTCTAAAACTAAAAGGGAAACAATGCGACGATGCCGGCCCTAGCCACAATCTGAGGAACATAATGACAGGGGACGCGGACCTCTCCTCTGAGAAGGAAGGCAGGTGGTAGCGCCGCGGCAGGAGAAAAAATCCTGGGTGGGCATTGAGGGAGACATATCCGTCCCAATCAATCAAGGAACATCTAGCTGGCAAAAAACAGAAGGTAACTCCAAAAAAATTAATGGCCCGGCGGGGGAAAGGTTGATCACCGTATTTCTAAAAAGACAAGTCCCTCCCCACTCTAAATAAGGGGAGGCCGGTCGCAACTCTAAGGGAAGCAGGGACCGACTTATATGTAAGGGAGATAAGCGTCCGTCTCTGAGAAAGGAAAAACTACAAAGGGAGAAAATGAAAAGCTGACCAGCAATCCGAAAATCTAGACCAAAAGGTTTGAAGAGAACTAAGCAATGGAAAAGGGGGTTCGCGGTTCTTGGAGGGCTTCTTCTGCTCAAGGGGACGCGCACCGTGCTCGAGGAGCGAAAAAACCCCCCCTCAAAGAGGGAGAAAAGTCGTCCTGTCCATCGAAGTGCTTCAAGAGAAGGTCTTCCCAAGTACAGCTTAAGGATCAATGAAAGTCCATTCCGTCTGCTGTGGGGTCGGGCTGGAAAGGGAAGCTAAAAAAGCCACGGTGGTAGAAAAGGGAGAAAACGGTCGTCCTCTGGGCGTAGTAAGGTTGTTACCATTTGAATTGGAAGTTCGGCATCGCGTCCAAGAGAGGGAATGTACTTGGCAGGGTTTTCTGGCCCAGCGTAAATGGAGGAGGGACGTTCCGAGACCGACAGCTTTAAGGGAAAAAAAAGAGAAACGATTTATGGAGGACCAAAGTGAAAAAGGATTTAACACCACCCACGGCGCTGCGGATGGTTGAGTGAGGGGGAAAAACAATGAGTCCGTCCCAGCGATAAACAAAGGGGAGAGAGTTGGCTTCCAGTGCCGCAGCCATGACAGAGAAGCTGCCAAGACAAATCCGAAATGAGGCGACGGAGGTAGAAGGGGGTGTCTTGGCTTTTCGGAAGGTAAGAAAGCTGGTTCAAGAAAAGGGGGGGGGGTTCGGGCTCGGCGGTCGAAGGAAAATCCTCTCAAACGAGAAGAAAAAAGGGACGAAAAAACGGGGTAATCTCAATAGACAAGAGGGGGAGGGCGTTCGTCCTCGAAGAGTGACTCATTAGCGGTTAAACAATGAAAAATTCGAATGAAATTTCCCGGAGAAGAAAAGAAGAAGCAGTGGGGGAAGTAGAAATGCGTCAAAAACGCGAAAACCTCAATATCTAGGGGGGAAATTCGATAAAAAGGCGGGGCCCTGGGGGAGTAAAAAAACAGAAAAAAACAGAGAAGGAAAAATTCAGAAACACCTCAGAAGCAACGATGGCAAGATATCGTATAAAAAAAAAAAGGGGAAAAAATCGTGCCCTTTTGGAAGGGAAATCGAAAAATGGCAAAGAAACGTGGTTTGAAGCAAAATGCCCGTCTGATCACGAATACGTGAAATTGGGATAGGTAAAATTCGCATGGGGCCCAGAAAAACTCACCGCGCAGAAACTCTCGGGATCATCCACAAAGAAAAAACAACAAAAAAGGATGGGAGGTGAAGAAGATCGATGATCACGGGAAGAAACGTCTCAGTGGTAAATGAAGTGGTATGACAATTCAAACACGGGACAAGGAGCCTGGACCATCAGCCTTATAGCCGTCCCTTCCAAACATGTGGAGAGCTCTGTCAAACGGAGAACACACGAAGAATTGGCACCAAGCGCGACATTCATTATAAACTCTGACTAAGCGAGGAAGGATAGTTAGACGTGACCAAATAAAGAGAGTTCCACCCGGAGGGCAAAAAAAACTGGTCTCGACTCATTAAAAAGTATTGGGACTAAGTCGAACGTTGGGGCAAAGCACTCCACAGAGAGTCAACGAATTGAGCCGGGAAAGAATTCTAATGTGGGGCTCAAAGGGGGGGGGTGGGGGGTTTGGTGCCAAAAAAAAAGAAAAAGCAAACAAAGAAAAAGTAAAAACAAAGAAAAGAAGACTATCGCGGTCAGGGGGAGCAACTAAAGGGCAAAAAAAGGGAAAAGACCTTAAAAGGGGGGAGAAGCTTACGAAAGGAATAAAAAAGAGCCATCTTGAAAAAAGCTCCACATGAAACCAAAAAACAAAGAAAAGGGAATAAAAAAACGCGACCCTCGAGATAAAAGGAGAAACTTCTTTGATAAAAGCAAAAACGTAAGAGAGGTCACGGAAGCCACTTCAGCGACGCAACATAGGAATTAAGGAGAGGTATACAGACGCCAGGAAACACGAGGAAAGTACTCAACTCCAAAACGCGTGTCAAAAAGGGTCTGTCCAGTTTGACGAAGCGTTTCAGATCGTATGGAAGTATAGCGGAAGAAAAGGAAAGAAAGAAGGAAGCCTACTTCGCCAGCACCGAACAGAAAAAGGCCACGATTGAAGCGCTGCCGAAAGAACGCTGACCGAAAAAACCAACACCATAAGGAAGAAATCCGACCGCTGTGGAGGGGAGGAGCAAAAAGAGACGCCTCCGAGAAACTCCTCAGCCAGAAAGAAGTTCCGTTTGGAAGGGTGGCCAATTAATCTTCCGGGGAGGACATGAGATGCAGCACGAGGAAAAAGGTAAAATCGCTTAAAACGCGAACAAACCAAAAAAGTCTAAACGAACACTATCATCAAAACTATCCCTCCCATAAAAAAAAAAGGCGCGCATGCTCAGAGAAGAAAAAAAAATGGGGAAGCCGGAGCAAACTGGGGTACTGCTCGGGAAAATCTGTCGCATTTCAAGAGGGGACAGCGCCGACGGAAACGAAAAGGACAAGATCAAATTCAAGATGAAAAAAAATCCCGAGTTTGTCAGAAGGTCCCCAGCCACGTCGAATTTCAGAAAAGGAAAAGGGGAATAACGAATACTGCACCTGAGAAAACAAGGAGAACCGGAGGATACGGCTTTCAGGGAAAGAGGGGGGGGCTGCCGCACGGATTGGGAGGGGCTTTATCGTCACCTCAAAACCAACACCTCGGCCTGCAGGAAAAAGACGTACCAAAAAAGCAAGCCGAAAAGTAAAGGGAAGCTTCTACAATGATGGCGAAGAAAGAAGAGAACTGCGAGGGCGTCCGCCTGCGGCACGATCGAGGGACGGAACAAAAGGGAGTCGCAGCGGGCTGAGGAAAAGGGGCAAAAGAAAAACTCAGACAAGGCCTCAGCGCGTCTTCGCAAATGAAAAAGGAAGAAAGGAAGGCAGTCACGAGCTACTAGGAGATTCCAATAAAGGAGGGGGAAGGAAGTGGGTGGCGATCAAAGGAACGAGGCACGGATTTGTTGAGTCAAAGCAGCACACCAGAAAAGACAATGGGGGGGGGGAGAAAATTGCCCGTCGGCCTCACAAAAAGTCAAGAGAAAGACAAACAAAAAACACGCGTTTTTCAAGGTCAAGGAGAAAACTTCTCGGCAAAGCGAGAAGCAAAAAAAAACAGTTCAGGAAAAATCGAGAAGGGGAAAGGAACCTATCAACGCAAGCGGCAACGGGGAATCTTACGTCGTCAAGAAAGAAAAAGAAAAATCAGGCACACGATCCCGATTAAAAAAACGAAGCACAGCCGGAGCAAGCGTCGCAGGTCATTTAAAAAGATCATCAAAACAGAAAAGAAAAACATGAGCCGCACAGCGAGCTCTTGCAAAAAAAGGAGGGGTCCAGCTTGAAACTAAAGCGGGACGGAGGGAAGAAAACTAGCCTCGGACCGATCAGGAGCGGGAAACAAAAGGCAGCTAAAAACACGGAAAAGAAAAAAAACAAAAAACGACCCCCGCCGGCTGAGGGAAAACCAACGAAAAGAACGGCACGGCGCCTATCGGATAACGGAATGAAAAGAAGCAAATCTTTAACTTTATAGCAAAAAAAAGTCATCCGCCTCAAAAGGCAAAAACCAAGGACCCAAATCCAAAAAAACACGGGAGGAAAAGGACACCG
>Ga0179591_1273563_pt1 | contig 12112 bp, 9 predicted proteins | sample CZOMad2_1_08_16f_FD_182891 | JGI IMG/M metagenome (GOLD analysis project Ga0179591, IMG submission 182891) | Vadose zone soil fungal communities from Angelo Coast Range Reserve, California, USA - CZOMad2_1_08_16fungal (PacBio error correction) | ecosystem: Environmental > Terrestrial > Soil >...
AAGGGGAGGGGTGGGGGGGCAAGGAGACCTTGGCGGGTGGGAAAGCAAAGGAGGGATGGGGATAAAAAAAAACGCACGATGTTGATGAGGGCACTCCGGCCGAAAGACCGAAGTCCTTGAATAACGCAAGTCATACAGGTAACAATCTCGTATGGACGTATGGCCACGAATGCAAAGGCCTGAGGAACATGTAGAGGCGCGCAGCAATCGGGTAACGCGAGCACATCGGGATGTACATTGCACAGAAGGAGGAAAACTCCTGGAGAAGAGGGGTGTACTCCATGAGCGGGAAGAAATGGGTTACTTTGAGGGGACGCAGGAATCAATTGGGATTGACGATAAGGTGACCCAACGGCAAAATGTTCAGGGGAGGTAAAAAAAGACACCGGGGTTCTAACTCCATCCGAGCCAAAAAGTGAATCAGAAAAAGACGGGTGGAGAAGAGGGACCCCGAAACCAGAGCCCCAGAAAGTCGAGACGAAGGCAAAAAGGGAGGGGCGGGAATTTCTTCCTGGAAAGAAGGACAGATTCACGATCCGGGAATATCACCAGGAGAAGCGAGGGCAATCTCGATGGATATCTCTTCAGGATGAACCATGAAAACAGACAAATCCTCCTAATGGAGGGGAAGAGATCCGATAGAAGGTAGAGGCATTAAGATATGAGCACTAAATAGCGAGAAGGTTGCATCAACACGAGAGAATAAATCGAAAACGAATAATGGAAAGGGGCTATTATATACGAAGAGGAAGGACCAGTAATTAGACCCTGACTACAAATACTATCAGAACCGGGGGGCATAGACTGGGGAAGCTCATCCGCGTCTTGGACGAAGGAGGAGAGGAATCTTCAATGAACGCCAAAAACCCTCTCTGTACCTAGGAAAACCAGTGTAGGAGGGGGGAAAGGTGAGCGGGTCATTCGAAAAAGTTTTTCCAAGCTACCCAAGCGAAAAGGGGGGGAGCCGTCCGAATACGAAACAGAGGAAGGTCGCGGAAAACACCGATACTTCCTCGAGAGACGGAAAAGGGAAAGAATAAGAAGCTCCCGCAATCCAAGCTATCATTCAGATCCATGAATATGAGAGAATAAGAGGATACTAAGGGGAAGCGTGTCGGGGGCTGAGACAATCTTAAAGGGCGGATTCAGAAAAACGAACAAAAAAACGTAACCACGCTTCGGACTGACCGCCATAACCGGGGAATCTAATGATCAGAAACCAATTAAAAAGGGGGGGGGAGGCGATGGCGACCGACGAAGGAAGGGTGACTTTGTTCTCATGTAGAGACTATCAAGCAAGATCAGCGGTTCGGGGAAGAATCTCGCTCAAACCCAACAACGAGAGTATTCAGAGGGGGGTATTGCGGAAAAGCCAAACGGCTGATGAAAGAGATCAAATCGAGAGCATGATCAATCAAACGGGAATCAAGGGCTGCTCGTCGAAGAAAAAGTACTCTTTCCTACATGGGCAATGACTGAAATAGGGGGAAATGGTCAGCAAAAACGCCGGGGTAGAGGCTCTGATCGTCATAAGAAACAGCAAGAAAAAATCACGGCTCGACGCGACACTCAGAAACGGAATCTCCGCGTTAAAGATCCTGGCTCTGCTATAATCAGCTTCGGGCGCTCCTGACACCCTTCTGAGATAGGGACCCTTCTGGTTGATCGCAGAAACCCTCGCAGTGTTCGGAAAAGACTTAGGACCGTCTCGACGAGGAGGGGCAGGGTGGGGTTGTGGGGGACGCAGGGAAAAAAGACTGAAACCGTCACCTCTCGAGAAAAGATAACAAGTGGGAGGCGTAAAGGGGTTTGGCGTTTCGGCGGCACTCGTCTACGCTAGGAGGAAAGATGAGCAAGTAACCGAGGAGGAGGATTACAGATAATCGATGTGCAGAAATGAATGAAGAATAGAAACTGAGAATCCAGAATTATTCGTCTTCCTGAGCTGAATGAAAGAGGGGAAATGGGGCGCAAAAATGCTGCTGCTCTGAAGCTGTTTCTCGACGGCCGTCCCTGCGGATCAGAGTCAGAAAAACAAAACGGGCCGGGAGGATGTGGCCCAATCGAGAGAAAATCAAGTGATCAGATCGGCAAAAACAGAGTGGAAAGAGAGAAACCCGAGCGAAAAAAAAAGCTCGAATGCTCATAACGAACTGCTCCGCCGCAAGCACAAGGGCAACATGAGAGCCCGCGAGGGAAAGAGCGTTAGAGAAACGTGGGGAGAAGACCAAGTCGGGCCCAAGCCACTCCACCCTTGTGGCAAGACGCTATGGACTTCTCGGACCTCATCCACGTCCAACAAGTGGTGAAGGCCGGGGTTACCGGGAAGTACCGGATCGAAGAACCAGAAGGCACAACTTAAAAAATCAAAGGAAACACTGATCTCGGAACGGATTTATCGCGATCAGGGGGCAAGGTAGGAGTGTAGCGGCTCTACGAGACTATATAGAAATGTTGAAAACGGATCGGTGGTACTACGCTACGCAAAGAATGTTCCAACCTGAGGAACTTACAAGGAGATGTCGAGGCCGCGCTGACTGATCATCCCCAAGGATGCGAGCAGACATCCGAGTTTTATTACCGTCTAAGGTGATTCCTTGCAAAAGATTAAAGAGGAGGGTGATAGGCGAGCGAAAGGATAAACCTAGCTCTCGGGCTTCGGGTAAAATAAGTAAGGAAGCAGAGGAGCTGTTTCTAAATGTACACGCTCGGCGACGCGGGCTGTCTGAGCAAAAGACGCCTACCCTGAAAATCTACAGAATCGTCTTCCACTGGGAACCCGGCGGGTGTAGGGGGAGAAATGACGGGCGGTCAAGCACCGGGCGTGCCGAAAGAAACACGGCGCAAACGGCAACGGCGAGAAAAGTCCGGATAAGAAAGTCGGCGTGGGATAAGCTCGCCGCTAGAGGCCCGTGCGCCCGAGGAGGGTAGGGGAAAGGGGTCTAATGGATCGAAAGCTAAGGCAAAGAAAGGCGGTCCAAAGAGGACTCAACAACAGCAAGGGAGCCGGAAACGTCAGTCGAGGGGCTTCATCATGAGAGAAAAACGCCGGGTCCATGGAACTCGTCGTTACGGCCCTCTGCGCCAGTTATAGTACGAAAAAAAGAATACGCGGCAGGAAGGAACAGGAACAGTGAAGAGGGGAGGAAACAGCTCAGCACCTACTAGAGGAGAAATGAAGAGGCTCGGGCGAGGAGGGAGAGACACCGTAGAAAGCAGACAGGCTCGGGGAAGTGAATGCCCTCCATGCCTAAGGGAGGGCTCGGGTCGAAGGGAAACTAAGGGGTCGAAAAGACTTCGTCGTAGTGACGGGGGGGTGGACTGGAGAATCTCAATTTGAAACGACATCCGTTCGCCGGGACTTTGGCTCATCTAAGGAGTCATGGCTGCGGACCACCGAGGAGGGAGCTGGTAAAGCCGCCAGTCCTGGTAACGAGATGGACGAATCGCTTTTGTCTGACTCGTACGGAAGGTCACTTCTAACACTTATAAAGGAACGGGAAGAAGAAACAAATGGGAGGAAACCAAGTTTTATCTACAACAGAGAAACGCGGGGGGGAGAAATCGAGGGGAAGGGGCAAGGGGGGTCTACAGGAGTCTAAAGGGGAGGACGGATGGATCTGCGCCGGGGACTGCCACAGTGACATCGTTGCTATGACGGTATGAACTGGGCGCTGGGGATGCAGGCCGTCAGAAGAAAAAACAAGTGCATGCTATAGTCTGCGCTTCGAGAATGCACGTCAAACGAAAAATAGACTGGATCAGTAGGAGGGGACTTTGGGAGGGCCCAACCGAATCTAACGGACGTCGTGGAAGAGACACATCTCAGAAAAGACAAAAAGGGGAGAGAAAGGGTGGAGCTCACGAACGTCACAATGGCCGAGATCCGGGTGGGGAAAAGAAGAAAAATCACGTTATCATAAAGCGAGAAGAACAAGAGCACGTAAAAAGGGCCCGGTCTAAAGACACGAAGGATCGCAGGATAGGGGGAGACAAGCATTCCGTAAGGGGAACGGGCGGTCGTCGGAAAGAAAAAAGAAGCACGACCGATCCTCGGATCACAGAAGAATTGGGAGAGGGACACACAAGACGGAACCCGGAACCCGGTCAGCAGAACCAACCGAGGTCTCACAACAATGCTTCTAATGATGAAGTGGCAATGTGAGTAGGGAAGATTGTCGACTAGCTTACACGAAAAACAACACAGCAGTTTAAAAAGGAACGCAATCACGCTACGAGGACTGGGGGAGATTCCGCGTTAAATTTCGTCTGAGAACTAAGGACAAACTAAGCATATAACAAGCTACAAGAAAAAGGGGGAAAGCATTTTGGTGAAGAGTGATCAAAAGCAGAAAGCAGAACTCTACTAAAGAGATACTGGCTACCTTTCTCACAGCCTTAACGAAGAACGAGTCGATAGGGTGGTTAAAGTCGGGCGTGTAGGTGAAGGCTGGAACTAGACTAGGGTCTAAGGGTGCACGGTGTGAATGATGTGGGATCCTCTCAGTTTCGGAGCCTGGGGTGAGGAGAGACAGGTAAGGACAGGCAGACATGCCAGTGATAAATCAATCTTAAAGGGAGTAAGAAAGCGGGGTGATCTAAAAAAGGGGCGAGGAGGGAAGGAGGGAACGATCCTAGGAAGGTAGGGGGTCGCTCCTTTACAAGCGAAGGGGACCAGACGTCCGGGAACTTCGGAGAGGCGAATGAGGCTCGAAACTCAACTTGGACACGGGAACTAAAAAAAGGCGATACTGAGGGGAGGTCTAGCAGTCGATTACGGAGAAAAAATCACATTTTAGGCAAGAAAGTACTCTCTGAGGAGACAATGATACATGGAAGGGGGGGTGGAGGAGAAGAAGTGAGGGGGGGGTTGAAAGCCGTCCCTTGGCGCATAGTCCTGGAGCCTGTGCGGGGCATCATTCCGCCAGTCAAATGCCTGTGGGGGGTCAGTGCACGGATGGACTGCAGGACGGAATACCAGCTGAATTATGTGCTCGGGGGTGTTACACATCCGGAGACGGAGTGGCGCCCCAGGGCTTCCTCGGAGACTGGTACAGGGGCTCAGGCGTAGAATTATCAAGCCCATGTGAATGTCGAACGTCAACACTGTCTAAAGGGATCACCGAGGAACCGACAACCCGATCGCCAAAAACCGCAGGGAGATCCAGCTATATTACCGTAATCAGAAAGTCCAGTAAGAAAAAAAGGATAAGTCGCGTTCCCCTAAAACGGATGTTTGGGAAAAAACGTCTAAACATGGGAATGTCCGCAACAATAGCGTTCAAAATTCAACAAACAGGATGGGGGGGGGGTATTTAAACTCCTGCAATCAAGAGTAACTCACGGGGTAAAAGTATGAACGGAAAGGAATGTTAAACATCGGGGGACGATCGCGTAAAGTCAAAAACTGCCGAAGTAACGATCTTCGCAGAAATTGAAATGTCATAACTAGGCCACGAATGGAGGATTGGCAAAGCTGAGACTCCACTCCACTCATTCTACAGTAGCTTGAGATTGGGCCGGTTCTGTAGTTGTACTTGAGGAAGGGTTCTCCACTAGAAGTCAAGGGGGAATTACAGCATGGATAAAACAAAGGACTCAATGGTGGCATTGGTTATGGAACTAGCCTTTTTGTGGCACTGAATGGGCAAGGGGGGTCTAAGATGCCTACGGAGGGAACCAAAAACGCGCCCGTAGTAAACAGATTTGAAAATTTCTAGACTTCCTTGGGGCGAGTAGTGATGTCTCGGAGAAAAGCTAAAACCGGTAATTGAACGATCCCAGATCGCGGGGAAGGGGAAGCGCGCGGATCCTAGCTGGTAAAGAAGGAAACCGGAAATTTGCCTCAGGGCCACGGACTTCCAGGGACGGGTGTATAAGCCTAAACATTTCAAAGGTTAGTGGATATGTACACGACAAAAAATGACCCCGAACGAATCAGAGGTTGGACGCCCCGAAGATCAGAAAATCAGATCGAAATGCGAAGACAAATCTATTAGGGTAACGGGGCGCTCCGAGTCCTCGGCCCGAGATCACCCAAGGGACAGATCAACGTCCGACGAAGATAGACTAAGGTGACAGCGAATACGAAAAGTAGGAAAAAGGGCGGAGGAACTTTGACCACTACAAGAAAATCGGGGCTTCCTAAAAAAAAAGTAAGGGGATTTCTGAAGGGTGTCGAATAGTTCATCGGGGGTTTAAAAGGTTCACCATAAAAGGAAAACGCAACAAAGACGGACGCCGCGAACCTGACAAACACTGAGATTGGCTAAACCAACCTCGGAAAAGAGCAGAGCTCTGGGGGGGCATATACGAGCCAATCAATCTTAGAGTCCAGAGCCAGAGATTTCTGGAATGTCATCCTAAGGAGAGTACGTGAAAGTCGACGGCTGAAGAGTCGGGGGATGGGGTAAAAAATAGTCAGAACTGATCAAGAAGACCAACCCTCAGAAAACGCGAACTGGAATAACGATATCTCTAAGATAGTAAAGCCAGGGACTTTCAAAAGGTCAGAAAAGCAGAAAGAGTTACACAGTGGGGAGTTGTAAAATTATCGCGATCAGCTAATAACACTATCAAGAATCGGGGCTGACAGAAAAGCCTCTCCATGACAAGCAGGGACAAGAACATGATGGGGTGTATTAAAGATAGAGATTCGCGCAGAACTCTTGAATATGATGAAGATCTCTTCAGATAGTAACTCAACAGCGTACAAGCCTCTGAAACGTTAGAGCGCTAAAAAACTTACGCCGACCAGGTCTATGGCAAGCGAGCGAGACAAAGGGTGGGGCTGGTCTACCCGGGAAAACGATTGTGGGGTAGTCTTGATACTACTGAGTCTTAGGACCTTCAAGACAAACCCGCCGCAAGAAAAAAAAAAAAGTCCGAATGAGTACAGGACACTCAGAAAAGGGGATCGCCGCGGGGGCGGCACCGGGCATGCTTGGGGCAGGGCCAGTCGAACAGGCAGGGGTTTCGGAGCCACGCACCCGCAGGGTACCGTTCGACGCTCGCATAAGTTCGCGAAAAAATATCCGTGGGTGCGGCTGAAGCTCTCGGCGCGGTCTTAAAGTCCCGGTAAAACCCAAGAAAGATCTACGAGAGAAACGTCCTAAAGGGTGAAAATAAGGGACTCGGTGGTTAGATTTCCAAAGACAGACAAGGTCCGACACTATGAAAAAGAAAAAATCATGACGAAATGGAGGGGAATGCATCACCTGAGGTCATGATAGACTTTTCCTATCTTTGCGATCGGACGCGAAATCTACATCTACTTACCTCCCTTTAAGGCGGCTTCGGAAGCGGGGGATGAGCGTTGAGGGGGGGGATGACACTGCAAAGATAACAGAAAATAAGGGGGGACAATCGTAGGAAACCGATGGTCCGGAAGGAAACTTGTGAGACTGAGGGCGACCAGAACTAAACTAATTATCGTTCCTCAATAATTAATTACAGAAAAAGGTATCGGGATAAAGACAGAGTTAGGCTCTCTAGGAAAGTTGATATGAAAATATCTTTAAACAAACAAGTCACTAAGCAAGACCTTGACTACAACCCGCCCACACGGTGCAAAAAAACCGCAAAATGTTGCTCATAGAACTGAGGATTTTCAAAACAGTCGAAATCTGACAAAAAGTCCGGACAAACCAAGGGGGGGCCACAAGAAAATGTGGGCCGAAGAGACTCGTACCTAAAAATCACAAGCGGCCCAATGGGGGCAGGCCTGGCTACCTGATAGGAACGACAAAATCGATATTGAGTCTTACATAAACCTAATCGGAAGAAAAAAACTCGACGCAATAAGGCTGGTGTCATCACTATCAAAAAAAGGAGTGGGGAAACGGGGGGAGACAGGGCGGACTAGGGGGGCAAGGGTAGCCATAAGGGAGGGAAAAGATGATGTAATATCGGACCATGTTGCTCTAGGAAGGATCGTGGTCGGGAGGCCGGTGTTAACACATGAGACGCAACGAGTGTCGGGCGATGAGAAGAATACAGCCTTCGGATGATACCAACCCGTAGGGAAGCTCATACGCCTATGGTTAGACATGAACGGGATGAGGAACCAAAGCACCGTTACCATCGTGATGGGCAACGACAGCGCAGAGAAAGAATCAAAGAAAAGGGGGATCTACGGCTTCTTTTTCGAATCCGGGATAAAAGGCTCGGGACTTCTCCTACGAAGACGGGGTAGCGGCAGGGGAACACGAGTCGAAGCCCGAAGGCTCCCTTAAAAAAGTAAAGGGCTCCCTACAAATGGTAGTCTTACTAGCCAAAAGGGCTGGCACTGGTCCCACAGTAGGGCGCCTTAGTGGCGCATTAGGGAGCGAGAAATCAACGAGGAGAACTAACCACGTGGGGAAGAAAAGCCACAGTAATATTCTAATGCTTGTAGTCAGCGTTGTCATCAACGGAGGAATACCTCTAGAAGCTATGCGAGGTTGAAAACCGGAGGAGTGTAACGGGTAAAAACCAAATTGAAAAGAAGGAAGGTCAAAACTGATCGGGAAACCAAAAGAACCCTGGGAAATTAAGACCAAAAACATACGTCGCCCTCACGCATTTATTGTAGAAGTTATGCGGCGTAGCCCTGAGAGCCTAAGGTCAGGGAAAGTGATTCTAATCGCCCCTACTCATATCGGAAAACGGGATTAGCACTGATCGGTAAAACCTAGGTTGTCGACGCAACATGTAGAGCTTCTCGCGACACTGACACACTAAAAAGACTTCTATTAGAGTCCTTATGTAAGGGATCGTCCGCTTGCGCTACGGGAATCACGACGGTCAAACGAGCTTAGCAAGGGCCTCAGCTGAAGAAAGATGTCATCATGCAGATCTTAGATAGTTATCGGCGGACTTTTCGGGCCTCTTCACTTAGAAGGGGTGGGGGTCGGGCTGCGATCTCAATGTTAACCCAAACGGGAAAATCACCTTACCCTCGCGGTGCGAGGCTCTGACTTTAGAAAAACGGCTGCCAGGCTCCTCAAAAGTCTGACACTAGCCGGCTTTAGCGCTTTGGAGTGGAGTTTCAGAGGTGGGGGGGAGCGCGTAGGAAACTTCGAATAATTCCTGAAGAGGAAAAAACGAATGGTCATAAATAGATGGGTAGCCCAGGCGGCGCTACTGGGAGAGCGGGCCTCAGGGCGAAGGAGTCGAATAAGGGGGCGCCGTCGTAAAAATCAGTGCGGGAAACGAAAGGGGGGAAGGCACGCCGAAACGTGACCTATTCGAGATCTTGGGGAACGCATCGGAGAAGTCGTCTTCGCAGCCCGGAACATGCAAGGAATGACGGAGACAGTGGCTTCGAGGCAATGCATAAACGCGAATGCGCGGAGATCGTTGCTGGACAAAATGCTCAAAAAACGGTGGAGGGTCGGGATATAAAATCCATCGAACAAACAAAAGAGGAGAAAAGGTGTAGAGCGAAAAGGAAAAACCGGGGAAAAAGAGAGAAGGGCCAGACCAAGAAGCCGGGGGGGAAAGGAAAGTAGAATCAGAATTGTACCCGAAATAAAGTGTTCAAATCAGGGGCAGAAGAGTTCGAAGGATACGACTGAAAAAGTCCGAAGTGAGGAACTCAAATCCGTAATGGGTCAAACAGGTTCTCTGGCACCACTAAAATTCTGCAAGAAAAGTCGCGGAAGAAACCTAACAAAGACTGGTCAACTCCCTAAAAAGAGAGACTGAACAAGGAAAAACCTTGCTAAACACTAGTCGACCAGAACCATGAGTGATGAAACGAGGAATTCTTACCTTGGGAAAAGAAGTCCATGTGAAAGAAAAAAACACTACCCAACCACTGCCTACGCAAAGAAAAGAAAACGGGTGTTCCGCATTGAAATATAGGGAAAAGAGACAGGCCACGAAGAGCTATACCATATTAGAGGATGAAACTTTGGGTCACATTAAAGAAGCACCCAAAAACGAATAAGGAAGGTCTACCGGGCCTCGAACACTGACAGTATGAGAAGGATAAACTCTAGACGCATGGGCAAAAGCGATGGACTTAGGCCACAAGGCGAGACGCAAGTGAGCTGCTACCGATCGTACGAGTTAAGGTGGCAGAACGGGGAGAACGTACACTGGAAGGGCCGGGCAACCGACGGGCGGATTGAATCTTCGGAGGTCAATAGATCGGGGGACCGGTGCTAAGCGACATTATGGATCAATGGCATAAAGTTGGACAAGAAGTACGACTAAAAGGATGACCTCTGAACTCTAATGCACGGCGGACGAGGGGTTTGGCGGTACTCCATGCCAGTTTGGACGACGGAAGACGTCGGGGTAGAACAAAGACGAGGAACGGCTCCAAACCGATAAAAAAAAAGGGGCTAAAGTGAAAAAAATATGAATTCTAAGCCCTTTGATCCACTACCAAACGTGATCAAGCATCGTCCATGTAAAACTCTCCTGGGAACGTGGTAAAGCAGAGCTTCGCCACTCAGACGTGAGCTATTTCGAGACCATACTATCCACTACGAGAGATCAGGACAGTGGTGCGTGGAAGAACGGAAGGGTGTAGAAGGATGCGCCGAGGAAAAGGTGCAACCAAGGGACGAACGAGAAAGTAAACGACCACGTCCGGGAGGGGAGAAGGGAAGAGAGTCCGCAAGGCGCAGACTCTATCGCGGGAAACAGGGGGACTAGTTCCCCCAGAAGACCTATTGCAAGTGGTACCAGTAAGGCCCAACGGGTATCCGTCAACCAAAAACCGGCTGGGTCCCTCTACTAATAAGGGGGACGACTAGGTGGTGTGCCTGCGGGGGAGACTGGACCTTCTCTTGGGAAACCTGCTTAAATGTAAAAGAAACGCTTTGGCTGTGCCGTAACTTTATTGAACAAGCGAGGACGGCTTTAAACGCTACACGTTCCTACGGTATTCCCCTGTAGCCGATCAAAGTATCGCAAAAGATAGAGAAAGATCAACACGGGCAGGTTGGGCCCATGCAACGCGATCAGCAAAAAAGAACGCTGATGCAAGGCGGGAACCTGATTTACAATAGATTCTGGACTTTCGTTTGCGGCCTAGAATCGGGGGGGGGGGAGATACGACACGTTCAGAAAAGTCGCCGACCCTTGTTGCATCGTGTATTGGGGTCAAAAAGGTGGCGGGGCCCTACATCGGTTACGGGCAACACAGGTGGTAGCGGAAGTGGAACAAGGCACTGGATACCTAGACGCCCTCATCTCAAAGTAGTTGAATGTGAGAAACCAAAGGGGGCCCTGGGTATGACCGGAGAATGTCGGGGAAAGAGAGGGATTAACAAACTGCTTTAAAGATAACAAGAAATAGGGGGGCTATTGACCCTAAGCGCGTGGGGGCACGAGACGTGTAAAGGGGAACTCCAGAGGGGAAGAGGGGGAAACACCAAGGCCGTGCCGGGGGATCAGGTGCAGGTGGGAGCGATTCCGACGTCAAACAAGAGAAAAATCAGCAGCATTGCCCGAAGCTCACATAAGCAAGAAATAAGAGAGAAAGACTAAATAACCAGTCTGGGAGAAGTAGCTGGCATATCCGCCGGCGAATCCCAAGAAAATTCATGTAAACCATCGGAGTGAAAAGACTAAAGAAAGACGGTGCGCCGTTGGGGGATCCAGGGAAAAGGAGTAGAGTATGGGTTCCGAAGAGACACCATCTAACGTTGACCGGGCCGAAAAAACAAAAAGAATTGAGGATACCCACTTTGTATGGAAACGAGAGGTGAGACTCTGGTCAGCTGCGTTTTAAAAATTGCTAAAAAATTCCCGACCTCTACGAAAGAAACGGCCCGGCGAAGCCGACGAAACGGAGAGGGGTCAGCTTCAACCCAGAAGTATCGAGTCATATCCAAAGCTTGGGTTATCAATTAGAGACCAAGAAAGAAAGAAAAGAGCTAATCGGGCGGAGGAGAAGATCGAGAGACCGAGGGTGGCTTCATTAGGGGGGAAAGAGGGGGAATTTAAAGGAGACGACAGAAAAAGAGACCCATACCAACTCGGAGGAAATAAGAAAGCCGTCAGCGAGATCTCTAGATACTTAAACTTCGAAACAATCAAACACAGTGGGCTATAACACTAGAGGGATGTTGGAATCGTTTTATCATGAGACAGAGTCATCCACGATCTTCTTTTT
>Ga0179591_1171736_pt1 | contig 12111 bp, 8 predicted proteins | sample CZOMad2_1_08_16f_FD_182891 | JGI IMG/M metagenome (GOLD analysis project Ga0179591, IMG submission 182891) | Vadose zone soil fungal communities from Angelo Coast Range Reserve, California, USA - CZOMad2_1_08_16fungal (PacBio error correction) | ecosystem: Environmental > Terrestrial > Soil >...
CGTCAATACGGGGACGCCCACGGAAGGGACCTTTCTCGCGAAGGTGAATAGATCACGCTTCGGCGGACGATCAGACGGGAGGAAGGGACACTGAGCGTGCAGAACTGTACGTCCTCTTGCTGCAGTCAAGGAAGAGTGGGACCGGTGCGCGTCTGCTGAGGATATGTATGGAAAGAGGAGGCTCCGCCAGCAAAACGAAAAAAAAAAAAAAGTGAGACCAGGTTAAAGTCTATGAGTAGAGAAGAAGACTAAATTGACCGTCGTCGCTACGTCCGAGTGTCAGGGAGAAAAGGAAGAAACCGCGCCACCCCAAGGAGGTCTAGTAGAGGGGTGACAAGGGAAGGTTTCTCCCCCGCGCTAGGAAAAGAGAGAGTGACCGGAGACTCAAGGAGGGCCCTGCTGTGTCGAGGGGAAAGGAAAGTATGAAATGTCGAAAACGAAGAGCGCGGTCTTCGCTAAGCTGATCAAAGGATGAAGGAATCGCACACGCGTCACGCCTTAAGGGTCAGAAAAGGAAAAGGGGTTCGTCGGCGCCGGAAACGCCGCGCTGAGTCAAGAGATGCTCTCTAAGTCAGTGGGGGGGGAGAAAGGTAAAAAGAATTCGACTGCAGGGAAGAGGACGGAACTCCCTGTGTGGAGAAATGGAGAAACTTCGAACACGGATGCGGGGATCGCTGGAGCAAGCTCACTAAAGACGGCCTTTCGTCTAAGGGAGAGGTCAGTTCTATTCACCGGCAGCCTCACGCACGAAATCGGGTGACTCGACCTAAGACCGAGGTGGGCGTCCGCGTGGACGGGGGGGTCGCGTCAGCGGTCAATCGACTTCGTAGAGACTCCAAGTGGGAATCGTGGCAGGTTATCTCGGAAGGGCACCGAGCGGGACCGAGGTAGACCGAGTACATGATAAGGGGAAAGAAGACGCGACTCGAAGACGTCGTCAAAAGTATCTGGAAAGGAGGGGGAAGAGCGGGGGGGATGTTCGGCTCCTACCTAAAAAAAACTTCTCATGGAGGACCCACTCTGTCTTCAGAGAGACTCACCCTGAATCCTTAATGCCAGCGAAACTCTAAAAAATAATTCCAGGGAGTCACCTACGGAGACTTTCCTTGAGCTCAAAAAGAGCAAGGAGTAAAATCGAATAATCAGAGTCGTCTATAATCCCCGAGGCTGATCTCTCTCTGGGAGGACAAGTTTTACCAAAGATCGAGCACACGCGGACGACAGGAATCCGAGGCTACGAGAGGAAAGGCGACGAAGGGAAGAGGGCGCACGTTTCCCGCGTCTAAACGCAGAAGAGGCGCTCGCGGTCTTCTCTATAGAAAACAAAGGAGCCGTCAAGCCGTCACCACAAGAACCCAGTCGAGACTGCTCCGAGAAGGATGATCAACAGAAGATTCTAAGAAAAACCCCCGCGATCCCTTCCCGGAGAGAAAAAGGACCCTTCCTCTCACTAAGCTCCAAGCTCTTAAGCCAAACTCGAGGTTAGAGAGGCAGAATAGCTAGGACGCCGCGTCGCCGAAAGGAAGATTTGCATTCCACTTCGAGAGGAAAGACAACCACTTAGTCAGAAACATGACCGAAAGCGAGCAATTCCTCCTCCAGGAGCTACTTTTTCGGCAAGCCTCGTCAGCGAAGTCCTCTTAGGACGCTACACAGAAAGGACTCTGCCAGACAAAGAGATCATCTCAAAAAAAAAATTGGATATAGATCCGCCTCGTTCGATAGTCGGTGAAACGCTTAGAGGGAAAGGAAAGGGAACCCGACTACCACGGCTGCCTTTATGGTTGCAAGACTCCCATTCTGAGAGAAAAGATTGCAGTCGACGCGAAGCAAGGTGATCACACCACCCCAATCATTCAAGTTTAAAGGAACAGCGCCTTTCTCCAGAAGGAGGCGCTCCTAGGCGAACTCCACTCGCTTCTGAGACCGAGGAGGGGAGGAGAGGACGCGGCCAGGGTGATAAGGGAAGAGAACAGGAGGGGGGGGGGCTCAGCTCAGGCTCTCTTCGAGATGGAAGGAGAAGACAGGTTGGAGTCGTAGTAGCGCTGCCTTCGCCCGAGTTAATCTCGCGCATGCACCAGCTATCAAGAAGGGGAAAGGGAAGGTTTCAGGCTACCAAATGCCCACCTGACGTCCCCTACTTCTAGGACAGGAGGGGAGAGGCAGCTCTCATCCCTCTCGAGAATGGAGAAGGAGGGAGGCTCGAGAGGCTTACCAGTCTTAGAAGCGAAAAAATCCGAAGAAGAGGGGAGAGGTGATAACTCATCGAGCATCAGAGAGCCAGAGACTAGACATCGTCGGGGTCTAAAAGGGAAGTATTAGGAGGAGGAAAAAAACAGGGCCAGATCGTTCACGGTACTCATAATCAAGGGGAGCGTCGCTTGCCCACGCGGGGGGAGCTAAGGACACCGTCGGTCGTATCTCGCAAGATTCCCAAACGACGAAAAAAAAGGGATATCCTTGGTCCTTTCTTCTGAGAGGGAGGAGCTGCCTCCGAGAAATGTATCGGTCATATCCGAGTAAAGGTCGGGCCTTAGCGATAAAAAAAGACAGGGGGGACCCCCTCACTGAGTCCTAAGTCGCTTCCAGGCTACGAGATCCGGGCGGGGGACGCTCGAAAAGGAAAGAATGGGGGGAGGGGATTCAGGTCGCGGTGACCTATTTTCGATCGTGGACAGAGGGGTCAGGGACGCCCTCTATCACTTGCGATTCGTCGATCTGGGAGAGGACCTTCTCAGCGAGACCGGGATCAGGTCTGGACTCCGAGAGAGAAATAGACACAAAGGGGAAAACCGGAAAGCTTCCCCTTGCGAATTAAAAAAAAAACGAGAGTTCTCACACTTGGAGAGAGGGCGGAGAATCTGCCGAGGACAAGTGCGCTCCTCCGTCTTTAGGGGCAGGTCCTAGCTCATACGGAAAGAAGAATGAAAGAGCGAACCGGGGGGAGAGGAAGAGGGAGAAAGGTCGACAGGTCCGCGTCTGCGTCGGCGAGGACCTTTCATACGAGGGAGCGCGGTACTGCCACCCAAGAAAAGGGACTTAGAAGAGCTAAGGGCCGCATCGTCCATCGAGAAACGAGACCGCGCTGTCATCTTGTACCCCTCGAATCTATTATGAGGAGGGGGGGGGGCTGGAGGCAGGTTGTGGTCGCCAGGACGCGGCGTAAAATAGGCTTCTGAGACTACTGTACGATATAACGCCGAGAAAATTCAAGCAAATCATGGAGACACCTTATCGCCGTCAACAAGGAAGGAAAGAAGGCACGAGCCACGGTAAGATAGGCGAGCTATATTGAGCAAAAGTGAGAAAACGCTAGGGAAAGGAAACTCGATCGTCACTCGACGGGACCGAATAGGGAAAAACGCGTCATCGGAAGGCAATTCTTGCGACTCCGGGAGAACGCGCGAGGGATCTGCAAATCGGGGGAGTCGCGAGTGTTCGTAGCGCAGCAATTCGAAAGTCTCCAGAAAACGAGTGCCACAAATTGCCACTGCTCCTGCGAGAAAAAAAGGGAGCGCGATGGAGTCATCCCTCTCTAGAAGGGGCGCAGCGAGCACCTGGAAATCCCATCCGCGGAGAGAGGGAAGGGGCCATTATTTGAGCGAGCGGGGTCTTCACGAGAGGCATCAGCGAGGTAAGTTAAAGAAGAAAAGGCTGAAGGGCAGTAAACAAGCCTGCTCTATATAGGGGATATTTAGTATCTAGCGCTTTCAAGGAGGCAGCCGAACCATTAAGAAGAAGAAACGCGACTAGGGAGCGTTCTCCCGGGGTATATCTTCTATGCTACCGTGGGCTAACATTCAAAAGCTAATGGAGAGTAATCCTCTAGATCGGAACAGTGAGAACCAGGGTGGGGTATTAGTCCCAGGAGGGATGCTAAGAGGGACTTCTTGTTCCTCCGCGACCCAAAAGGAGCAGAGATCTGAGGGATATACGGGCCGCGCCGATACGATCATATTAAGGAACGCCTCAAACGTTATAGATGACGAAGGATACCCAGAACCTCAAGAGAAAGGGAGAGATATCGAAACCTGGCGAGTAGAGACATTTAGAAGGAGAACATTTAGAGGAATCTCTAGAGAGATATATAAGTAGGATCGGACCATTTCGCTCGCTCGGGAAAAATAACCTCGATGCTCTCCGTGGGAAGCCAACGTCCCGCGAGCTCCGCAAGGTCGTAGGGATCGAACTGAGAAAAATGGTGCCACAGAGGAAAGTTGAGATACAGCAAGTAGTCACCTGCAACTCAAAAAAGCTGAACCGTCCTCCTAGGCTGCGGAGAGGAAAGCGGCGTACGCCAGCTTCTACCGGGCCAAACGCCGAATCCAGAGAAGATGGTCGTCTGCATAAGAAGAAGGACGATTGGCGGCGGCTATTGAGCAACCGATTCATATAGAAAAAGGCGAAGGGATTAACAGCTTTACTCTCTTAGACAGACGAAAGGACTGCCATCTCGGAAAACTAACACAACCCGATGTTATTAAGAAGGTGACGCCTTACCACGAAATAGGATGCTCGCTACTATCTCCATCGGGTGAAAAATCCACAGGAGTAGAGGCCGGAGGATTTTTGAGAAGGTCCGTAAGCGGAAAAGAGGGAAGTACGAGGATTCGCTTGTCTAGCTCTTAGGAGCGAGGAGATGACTCGCTGGGGAAGGCCAGATCTTAATCAGAAGGGGACGGAGGAACGGTACCTCAATCTGCTCAGGCTCGGTTTCAGTGAGAGTGACATTAATCGAAGTCACAGGAGAGGACCTCGCGCGAGAGAGACGAAATTGCGAGAGCGGAAACACATACCACAAGAGAAATTATTATCGAGATACTCTTGCTAGGAGACTAGCATTCAGATATAGCTGCAAAAGATCAATGGGGGAGAGGAGATGGGGTTCTCGCTAGACCGGATGCCAACTTTCTATAGCGGAAGCGTCGGTTTAAGAGATGGGGGGGAATAAGTGTAGGCGGGAATAAAATCGGAAGGAAGAGGCCCCGCTAGAAAGAAAAGAAGCGAGAGAATTGCAAGGTGCGGGGAGGGGAACAGTAACACAATCGTCGAGCCCACTAAGAAAAGGAAAACCGGAGAAAGGAGGAAGATGCGCACGGTCCAAGGGGCATCGAGGCCGATAGACGTCCATTAAGTCCCTCACGAGGCGTGAGCGGGGAAGGCACGGCTTAGTCTTCACGGGCTAAATTAAAAGGGCCGCGCGAGTCATCTCTCTCATAGTCAGACAGGAGAAGCGCTCCGCTTTTCAAGGAGGTCCTGGGATTGCGCCCTCACGAGAAGTTAGGGGAGAGAAGGAGAAGCGCTATAACTCTGAAAGACCCCGAGACCTCTGCTGATGGATACCGCTCTAGGAAAGACAAAGGCTCGCGAGCCGGATGAGACGACCCGAAATAGGACTCTGTCTAAGGACGCGAGACAGAGACGGCGGCCTGGGAAGGGGTCCAGACGGAGGGGTAACTAGAGGGGGAAAAATTCTCCTATCTCGGGGAAACTCCCAGAGCACTTAGCTACATCGCCGAGTTGAGATCCGGACATCAGAGCGAAGGAGGGACTGCTGCCTACTCTAATCGACGTGCTGCTGCTAAAAGGGGGGGGCGATCTCTTTCGTAAACAAGGAAAATGGCGTAAAGGACGCCGAGAAACTAAGCCTCAAGATAGTGACCATTGAAAATTGGAAGTATTGTATCGGCGGAATCATGCTTCGCGGAACCTACGAAGATAAAAGGTGACGTCGAGTGCTTAGTAAAAAAACGAAAGAAAGAGACCGGCGTCTAGACTCGAAGGGGCAAGAAGAGAAGCTGTAGAAAAAAGACGAGAAGGAGCCACATAAAAATTTTGACAGGTTTTCGCCCAATGAGAAGACGATCGACCCAATATCGCCTGGAACTAATCCCGTAGGGCATCGTGGGAAGGAAGCGTATCAAGTCTAATTGAACAAGCACGAGAAGGGAGGGAGCTATCAGAAGGATTAAAACTCCGCCCGCGGAAGATTAAGTTCGGCTGGTGAATGGGGGGAGAGATGAAAGAAGGGAAAGCGGCTGCGCACTGAGCGAGATGCGGAGGATCCAGAGGAGAAAAAGGGCTCAGGGGGAGACGGTCCGCTTTTGTAAAGACGGGACGAGATGGTACTCCCAGGGGGTGGGGGAGATTGAGCTGCTCGGTGGGACAGTCCTTCAGGCGTGCCTCAGGCGCAAGGACGAGAAACCCGAGATAAAAGAGGGGAGCTAAGGGATATAGGGTCTATTCCCTTACGTAGTAACAAAAAGACGAACATCTTTCACCGCGAAGTAACAACGCCACCTTTGAACTCAGGAGCAGATGTTCACAAATGATCACAGAATCCTCAAGTGGGAAAAGACTGAGAAGAGACACGTGGGAAATGCTTTTCCAGAGGGATATTACGTGTAAAGGAGGGGATTTCCTCTAAGCCTGGAATGGGCGACCGAGGGGAGATTTCAGAGGAAGAGAGAAGGAGCTAACGATCACGTCTTGTCTCTAAAAGGAGTGGGTGTGCTCCTTCACGAGAAAGCGGACCTCTACAGGTACTAATGTGAGGGGAAACCCGCGGGCGTTCATCTAAATCACGAACGGATAAGGACGACCGCGGAGAGATCCTGCAGTGGCACCACGCTCCTGTCAGGGGGGCAACCGACGCTCCGCAGACTCGAGCGCTCGAGTAAGCGCGTGCAAGGTAAGAGAAAGAGCACTAGAGACGATCAGACCTGACGCACTCTCGATCCCACGCCAGACGCTCAGGACAAGGGGGCATGCGATCGACGGGGCTCCACGGCCTCTATATTCGACTCTGAATTGGGCACGAGCGGTCACGACGAGGACGGGCTCCTCCTCGCGCTCAGAGGGACAGAGATAACGCGCTCCTTCCCACAACCCCCAAATCCGAGAAGAATACGACCTCCCCCTTTCTTCGCCTCGCACTAGTCTAAGCCTACCGCTTTGAGAGCGCCAACCGCCAGGAGTGGAAGCAGTCCAGGAGAAAGACATCAAGAAGGAAACGAAAAAGGCAAAGAACTCCTCTCCTCCCTAAGGGAGGCTTGTCCAGAAGAAAAGAGCTCCCTACGAAGAACTGACCTAACTGACTCTTACTTATAAAAAGAGTACTTCTCTGAACAACTAGAGCGTTGAGATGCCAAAAATCGGCCAAAGAAGGGTCTATCAATTCTAAAAAGAATAGGGTCGGCGAGGTACCTCGGCCGGACTAGCGTGCTAACTCAACAAGAGAAGAGATATATAACAACAACAACGAGGATTGGTAAAATATAGATCTGAAAGCGGGGAAATCATGCGTGTGTCGACGCCTATGGGCTCTCTCTGAAGAGGAAATAGTCAAGAAATAGCGAAGCGAAGGCCTCGCGCAACGCTGCAACTAGGTCTGTTTGTGCAGATCATTCCTAGTTGAGCACAGGTACAAGAAGGAGGGGCGGCCGACGCTTCTGGCGCTGAGGGGATGAGACGGGGCTACAAGAGGCGGCGGCACGGGACGTTTCGTTTTCTCTGTATTCTTCTTTGGATCCTTACTGCGACCACGACCTTAGGGGGTCGTCTGAACGAATCTCTTAGGGAGAGAGGCGAGGGGATACGACAGGAAGGAAAAGAGTTAGAGGGGGCGACCCGCCCTCTGATCTCTCGCATGCAAGAGAGCAGAGATTATACCTCGGTCTTCGTCTAATAAAAGAAAAACACAAAAGAAGTGGAGGGGGGACGGAAAGCCTCTTCGATGCCACAGGTAGTAGGGCAGTTCGGGGGCTCTCATCCTCAAGCATTTCCTTCGAGGAGGCTCAGCGTGCGTACCAGGTAGGCGAAGTATTCCGAAGAAGGGAAGGAGACACGCCACTGTAACACGAGCGCAGGTAGAGAGGAAGGGAAGTCTGGCTTCAAAGTGACCTTAAGACGGAGGGGTTCTACCGTTGCTTCAGCGGCGCGGATCTAAATGAAGGGACAGACGGCGAGAAGGAAACGTGGGCGAACATGATCCAGGGCGGAGATAGCTAAGAGCCCACAGCACGCGAACAATACGTAGCGAGGGGAAGCGGGAGTTCTTAGAGTCGAGGGATGGTCATCAAAGTCGAAAAATAGGGAGGAAAATAAGAGGAAGACTCTTGTCCCTTCAGACGATCAATCGGACAAAGAGGACAGATTGGATAAGGAATAATAGAGGAACGCTTGAGCGACGTAGATGTAAAGCGGACGCAGAGAGAACAGGTTGTCTGAACTTGCGGTGACGTAGGGTTAGGAGGACTGGGGAAAGCATAACGAACGGACCTCGAGAAGGAAGAACGCACGAATTCGGGGGGGCGCGGAGCTGCCCTTGCACGATGAAAAGTGGCGTCATCCTTCCCCTAGCTCCTCGGTCAAACCATTGTACCCAATTCATGACGTACCTGAGTAGAAACACGCATACGAAGGCTCAAAAAGGGAGCAGGAGAGAGAGAGAGACCCTAGTCGCAAACCCGTTTCTTTCCGTTCGGGAAGAGGAATACTAAAAAAATTACAGCGTCGAAGACAGCGTGTGTAAGACTATAGATAAATGAGAAACCTTCCGCGATAAGGAGGGGCGAGGAAGGATGGAATGCATACTCGGACTGGGCCCAGAAAGAACCCCTTTCGGAGAAGGCTCTCTTGTGACCTCATCTGGGGGGCGACATAAAGGGCTCGGGAGAAAACCAAAACAACTCGCCTTCAAGGATTAGGAAAAAAGGATTGGGGGGGGGCATCGTGTGGGACATGGCAAAACGGCGGTCGGCGTCGGGAGAAGAGGGTACGGGATGATTCCACAGAGACTCCGATCCTCACCTGGAAGCAGGGGTACGTGCTGGAAGGACGACAGTATCCTAAGGAAGAAAAGGAACCCAAGTGCTCCACAGTCGTACGGAGAGAAGGGATATGGACTTCCCAAAGGGAGAGACAGTTTCCCGGCAAGATCGGGTGAAACAGAGGAAAGTCACAGTCGTAGAGGAAATAGTCAGATCTAAAAGGTCAAGGGAGGGGGGAGGGACGAAAGGGAAGAGGGGAAAGATCTCTCATCGACGTTTTCGGTGAGAAGCTCGGAGGAAGTGTCACTATCTGCGTATAATGAAAAAGATTGGGAACCAGGCAAGCGAACGGCGCTGACCTCGTAGAAAGAAACCGCTATTCCTCAACATCAACTATCGCAGGAAAGAGAACGATTATCATCCTCATAAAGGCTATAACTGTGGCTGGCATGGGTGACTCGGCGCGGCAACTCATTAACGAAATCAGATCGGGGGGGAAACGACGCTTACCTTTCGGGGCGCGCTGAACGCCTATACCGATAGAAGCGAGCTCTTCAGGAACGACTGCGCGGGAAACTTGAAAAATGACATAGAAGCCAAATCCTGTAAGAATATATACCTCCTAGAGAAACCGATCCTAGAACGGCTAGCTATGCGCTCCATTCAAAAGGATAGGAAGTACCCAACCGGGAATATAGAGTGTCAAAGGGTGGGGGCTTTTGAAAGGCCCGAGAGAAGATCAGTCTGTTTCGGTGAACGAGACCAAAAAGGAGAAGCGCGGATGCAAAGGAAAATCGGAATCCTGGGGAAGAGGAAGCTACGATCTCTCTTCATCCTCACGGACGGCTTCAGGAAGTCAGCACCCACGCTCACGATCTCAAGAGGGAAGAATCCCCGGGAATATCAAAGAAGGGGCCGATGCGCTGCGCTAGTCTGAAAAAAAAAGAGGGCTAGCCCCTCGTCAGGGCTTATCGCTCATCAGAAGAAGGGGAAAAAGGAAACAGTCCGCGACTTAGAAGGGTTATACTCGCGAAGGGAAGACAAAAAAGGAGAAAATAAAGCCATAACTTGCAACTCTATCAACTACCAAGAAGAAGAAGCTGCGTAAAGGCAGAAGACGTCGGGCTCGAATCCGCTGCGAGAAAAGGAGAACCGATCCTTACTAAGGAGAACGGTTCTAACTCACGCATCACAGAGAAGAGGGAGCTGCGGAGGCAAAAAGTAAGAAGAGGAGAGACTAGGGAGGAAAAGGAAAAGGCGACGTCTCGCCGTCTCTGCGTTGGCTTCCCATCTCTCAAAAAAACAAAAAAAAGATATGAGGATAGAGGATGGACAGACGAAATAGTCGGGCTCTCTACGAACGAAAGATGGAGAAGATTCGAAAACTTCAGCTGGTTGGGCGAGCTCGAGAGAGGTCTATTATGCGCGGCTCGCTACCTCGTCGAAACGATGGGTCAAACCACCCACACGCGGAGAGCTGACTTGCAAGATTCCTCAAGTCTGAGGAAAGAAAAAGTCGGTAAGAGGTACCACTGCGGCGGTCTAAAGCGAGGTGCCAGTTGAGATGGAATGATGGAACCCGAGAGCGGAACAGGGCGCTGAGAGAGGAAATACCCCTTGCGGAGCTAGCGACTTGCCGTACAAATGATTGAGAGAAAAGGAGAGGAAAAGCGCGTTCTCTAGAGACGCGCCTTCCGGAGAGAGAGGACCGCGGCCATTTGACGCGAAAGGTCAGAGCAGAGCAGGAGGCGCTCCCTTGCAGATAGCGGACCGGATGAGAGATCCCTGGTTAGAGAATATGAAATCGTCTAATCTGAGAATCTCTCCTCTCGAGGTCGTGTTTCGAGGAACATAATTCTAGTCGCGAGCGGTCGAAGAACCTCCACACGTCGAAAATGAGAAAAAGCGTGACATGATCGAGGTGGCCTGGCGCCAGAAGCAGAGTCGACGTCAAGAAGCTTCAAACTCCCGGTTGTCGCAGGGAGACCAGATTAGTCGAGGCAACGGATAACGTGGACAGCTCAGGAGCATCTTGGTCAGAACAAGTATCAGAGAGGTCAAGCGAGCGCGCGCAAGTTGCAATGGGGGGGGAGACAGTCACGCGAGCCGAGCAACGTACTTATCCCCTCGCGAGCCCTCCGTTGACAAAAAAAAGTCATCGGGACGCGGATGAGGATGCTCAGCGTGCTAGTCGGGAGGAAAACTGATAAAGGGAGCTGGAGGAGCCCTCACCTCGCTTCTGAGGTGAGGATCTCTATGCTAAGTCTCCGTTTGAAGGGGCAATCTTTTTCTGAGCGATCAGAAGAAAACCCGAGAGAGAGAAAAGAGGGCCGAAGAGAGAAAAGAAACGAACGAGCGTTCATCCGTGATGGCCGCCCAGATCGTGCCGGTCGCGCTGGAAGAGGAAGAATCGACGGAGGGTGTCCGTGGCCGAGGGAAGAAGAGGTCTTTCTTGAAGGGGACACGGAGCGGTGCAAATCACTGGCTTCCTCTCCAGAAGGAACTCCGCAGATAGGGAAAACCGAGAGGGACGGCGATCATGGGCGGCGAACAAAAAAAACAAAAAAAAAAAGGATGGGGCCCAACAAAAAAGGACGAGCTCAATGTGACGGCTAGGGTCGAAATAATCCCGGCCGGAGGAAAAAAGAGGGTGCCTCTGCTACAACTTTGGCCGACAACGACCAACACAAAGGAATAATAATCTATGCGAAGTGGCAAAAAAGTGTCGCCCGAAGCTAGACGAGGTCTGAGAAACAACGGAGACGCCGGCGGCAATTCAAGAAGGGTGAAAGAAGCGGTGCAAGGTCATCGTGACCACTCACGCGGCCCGTCGTCGAAGCGGTATGAATAGAGTAGAGAAAACAAGTCTCTCGGGTCGTCCTTGCGGAGGACGCCGGAAACGACGGGAACGAGGGAGCGCAACGGGAAAAAAAGTACACGACGGAGCTCCATTTTGACAAAAGACGTCCAGTGTTCGAACGAGGAAGAATGAAGGTTACTCAAACCCTTTGTTGCTAGTAGAGGAACAGGAAAAAATAGCCATCCCATAGAGTCTCATGGAAGGGAGAAAGGAGGAGCTAAGGCTAAAACGGCTCGAGCGGCGAGGCAACAGGACCTATTCAACAAGAAAAGACATCGGTCACCACAGAAGCCCGAAACCTGTTTGGCTTAAGAGGCAAGGAATTCGAAGGAGCTAAAGGAGGACTTCGACTACTAGAAGGGAATGCGGGCCGAGTGACGTGGGAAAAAAAGAAGAGGCTTTCAGAAAAGCTTAAATGGCGCCTCGAGGTCCGAGACTTAATAAATATGAATCCCCCGGATAGGACAAAATGGATAGACG
>Ga0179591_1280172_pt1 | contig 12111 bp, 10 predicted proteins | sample CZOMad2_1_08_16f_FD_182891 | JGI IMG/M metagenome (GOLD analysis project Ga0179591, IMG submission 182891) | Vadose zone soil fungal communities from Angelo Coast Range Reserve, California, USA - CZOMad2_1_08_16fungal (PacBio error correction) | ecosystem: Environmental > Terrestrial > Soil >...
TTGGGGGAGCGCAGATCGCGTGGGAGAAAAGAATCTACGACATGCTCAAGTCCAAACCGTCTCCTGAGACTCCGATGAAGGGCTCTCGGAAGAAATCTACGCATTGGAAGGCCATTGGTAAGCCTTGAGCTGGGGGTCTGTGGGGTGACACTCAAATAAATTCAGTCGCTTAATAATCCTTCCTTTTAAAAAGGCTCGCCTTATAGGAGCCAGGGAAATCTCTTAGGTTCAAAACCCTACACGCGGGGGGGGGAAAGACTCTCACCGCTTTCTAGACTCGTCAAGACCGATACTATTATGGGATCGGCTCGCCTCCACTCTGAAACGGATCGGGGGGGAAAGAAAACCTTTGACGTGTTTCGAGCAAGGAATTTCAGAGAGCCCTCCGTAGGGAGGGCGCGCTCGCCGCCTCCCCTACTGGGATCGCAATACCCGAATTCGAGGGGGGAGTCGGGGAGGGGAAAGTTCCTCGTCTAGGAGAGGTCGAAAAAGGGAGTGACTGAACTCGCGTAGGACCTGAGGCCTCGTGGAAGGGAACTAGGCAAAGGAGGGGAGGATACTCCTGGAGCGTCTACCTCTATTCACAATGCATTGACTCGTGCTGAAAAACTGAGGAGACGGTGCCAACTGCGCGTCCCGGGTATGAGGGGAAGGGGAAAGTATCAGGACAGCCGATGAGCGCGGTTCTCCACCTTGTCGCCGGAAGAGGCTCATCGCGGAAAACCCTAAACCGGGAACGGCAGACGACGGCAGAAAAAGTCTCGAGAATCGACTCGCCCCCAGAAGTCCTTTGCGAGGGGGAATCTATGCGCGAGCGGCGAGGTACAAGTCATGTAGCATAGGCAAAGTAAAGATCGGCGCCGGGCTGGGCCTCAAACGAGAATATAGACAAAACCTTCAGTTAAAGAGGGAGCTCCTCTAAAAGTAGGTCTCTATTCTCTCTATCAGGAGCACTCGCCCACGTAGGGGATCTTCATGTGTACCATTTCCTCTTAGCTCCTTGCTGGCAAAAGACGTAAACTCAACGTAAAGAAAAACATCTCACGCTGCTCGCCCTTCTCCAGGAGCGCCCGCGCGACTCCTCCCCTTTCTTGCCCGCTGGGCAAGCACGGACGAAGCGCAATGATCTTAGGGGGAAGGGGAACTCCTCTCAACGCAACCCAAAAAAGCGTCCTGCCGGAGTGGAAAAGAAATAGAACTATACCGTCTTGAAAAGCACTGTTAAAGGAAGGGGACTAGGACCAATTTTAAAACCGATGAAGAACCATTCTGCGGAAAATCCAGAAGTATTCTATCAAGCGTCTGGGTCTCAGTGAGAGAATCACAAATATAAGGCCCTTTCATATGAGGGAACGAACGAGGCGTCGCCCCAAGAGAGGCGCTGGCCGCCAGGCCAAAGGGCCGCCCGTCTAAGCAGGAGAGGACTTGGGCAAAGAACAGGAGCACTAGCCATCCAGCCAAAGGACAGCTGTGGACGGGGAGACAGTGAGGCACGACCTGAGAACTCATCGGGCTCCTACGAAACATTTTTCATAAAGATCCGACCCTGGGGGAACTCGAAGCAAGTACGTAGGATTTCTTGACCCCAATGGGGGGGGGCCTGTAGACGGACAAACGCCGAGGTAGGAGGATACTCCTCAAAAGACCTGACTGATATCTTTAAGCGCCTGTCCTGCACATCGTGAAACGGAAGGCCAAGGGCACGTACATCCTGGGAGGGACCTACATGGGAAAGTAGAGTGAAAAAACGGGTTTCTGCATGCGATACGGAACGACAGTCGTTCACGCCAACATCGGAAAGGCAATTGTCGCCTGAGAAAAATCCGGCCAGTTCGAAGTGTGTAGAGGCGTGTTGGTCCAAAAAATCGTTAATTACGCGGGAGGGGGGATAAAATGGGTCTGCTAACGTTCCTCCGTCCGGCACCTGGGGGACACTGCCCTGAGGTCACGAAGACGGCGGGGCAGCAGGGACGAGCGGATAAAAAGGGAAAAAAAACTAGATCGAGCGCGAACACGAGCTTGTCAAGCAATTCCGGGAAAAGGCGCAAGAAAACCAGCGGTTACCGGATAGGAATTAGCCAGCGTCAAAGTGCAGATCCTTGAGTGGTCGCCCTCGGGAAGAGGAGAAGGCTACGGAGAAACGGTCAACCTGGATCAGGGGGAAAAGTCTTGGGCCCGAAGCTGCGGAAAGCCGCATCGTCCAGGGGGAAAGGGAAAGATGCCGGAGCGAGCGCGAAGGAGGTGATTGACTACAAAAGGCGCGCCTGCCGCAAGCGTGGCGGGAAACAGATGACGGGGAGGACAAACGGGGTTCCTCTCTTCATGATCGAGAGAAGTATAAAAGAGAAATAAGAAGCGAAAACACCTCCGCATTTACCCCAGAGGCGGGTACCCCAGACCAGGAGACAGGCGCTCAGTGTTTTGGAGGGAAAGTCACCTCGATCTTCGAAAAGATACGGAAGAGGAGAAAGTTTCCGGCTGAAGTCGGAAAAGACCAAAAGTATGGGTGAAAACCGATCCAGGGAACTTTTCTACACCGTCTCGGCGGAAAAACCGAGGGTGCCCTCAAAATCAGTCCGCGCAGTATCTGCAGGAAGCAGGCAAAGGACGCAGCAGGAACCTCTTTTTTAGGGGGAGGGCTAATCGACGGAGCAAAGCCGTTGTCGAGAAGAGATCTCGTCCCTTAGAGATCATCTCGTCACAGAGTTCAGGAGCGGCCCTCAAGATTTCGGAGGGAGGATCGAAGGGCCAAAACCTTTAACGACGTAAAGGACAAGCAACTTGTAGAGGGGGGGGGAGAGCCCTCCTGAATTCCCGGGTTGTCCACCGACGCCGCAAGGAAACACACCGACGGGGCCGGAGCGGGGCCAGAAAAATGCCTGGCCAGTGGGAGGTCTTTTCACTACTGAGGAAGGAACGGGCTGGGGAGAGAAACCCCGTTGGATCAAAAGAGGGAGGACAGTGTCTCTCACTTCGAATAAGGATGAGGAACCCTGGCGTACTTTCCTTTCACGAGGGAGAGCTGGAAAATCTCGCGGGGACACTTAATCTGCGAAGTTCGTCTGGCCGTAAGGGCGGATCACTTAAACTTGTGTGAAAGGGGGGGGTAAGGGAAGGGAGTAAAGATTTCAAGACCCAGTCGGAAAGTTAGCACAAGGAGCAAACTTCAGGAAGTAGGTCTCGGCGTGAGCGGCACTGTCCTAAAAAAGCTGTCTATGGCAGGGGGGAGGGGAGGGATGGTCTCGCTCCGTTGAGGGAACCAACGGGCAGCCTCCGCTGCATGAGAAAGGGGCCTGGCCGCCTTAAGAGCAGCACTCTTTTGGCGAAGCAGCTTTCGGCACACAGAAGGGGATACTTCTCTGGGGAGGAATAGACCCCTACTCAGACTACGTAAAGAAAGGGGGGACTGGTCACCTGAGAAACTTTTGTCCACCGTGAAAGAACCCCTGGTTTTGTTAAATCCACTTTCATGGAAAAAATAGTCGTACCGGCCTGGAAGGAGGGGGTGGCTAGGACTTTTGCATTGCCCTAGGGGGGGGGGTTGAGCGAGAGAGTGTGTGGTGAGGAGGGATGTTTAGCTTGTGCGACGATCTTTCGGGTGGTATTCGACCGAGGGTGATAAGTAAAGAAAGAGGGGAGGGGAGTCATTGGTGGAGTGAGCTGGCGAGAGGCGATCTTGGCACATGATATCTTTGAAGGGTCGCCCGTTCTTGACACGGGGCACGGGCGGGGCAGCCTTTGCCAGCAGAAGGATTCGCCGGCAGGGGAGATGAGAAAATGTCCGATTGCGGGTGAACATCTCTGGAGGTACGCAGCAGAGAGCAGCGGAACATTCGTTCGCTGTCTCAGAAGGGTCTCGAGGGCTTATCCTTGGGGGAAACAGCCGTTCAGAAGCGCATTCGCTGTACTCGTCGCCTTGAAAGTGAGAATTGGGCTATCGAAGCTCCGAGGTTCAAAAGAAAGCGGGGAAAAAAACGATTCCTGAGTCCTAGGGGGGGGGAGTCTGCTTCGCCTACGGTCCCTTGTGGGAATCCTCTATACTGGAAAGAGAAGGGTGAGAACCTCAGCTAAAAACTCGGAGGCGTGCCGGGCAAAAAGGAATCCTAACGGCAGGAGACGTTTTTGAAAACGCGCTCGGAAAATACGTGAGGCAGCTCACTAGTCCCGGTGCGAAGGCGGCCGCTGGCGGGAGATCAGTTCTGGACTGTCGCGGAGTTCAGACCGGCCCTTCCAAGAAAGAAGGTCCAAACGAGGGTGGGTACCGTTCACGTCGTGCCGCAAATCCAAAGACGCTGGACGACCCGCTAACAGCCACGACAAAAGACCAACGCGAGGGTATTGGGAAGCGATCGGGAGACGGCCGAGCGGCCTGGAGGGCAAAGGGCTGCACAGGGGGAAAGCAAGATCCTAGACACATATCCTTTGCGGCGGGTTTTCATTCTAGAAGGCCCTCGGATCTAACGTCAGGGAGAAGATTCTTCTTAAATCTGGGTGCAGTGGGAATTCGAAGGGGAGGTTTTTCCCTCTAAACAGCACTCCATGAAATCGTCCACATATAAGAATCGGGGTTCCAAAGTACGTATTCGAGCCTCGGGGCATAACACCGATCCACGCCTATAAAGGCTAACAAGGCAAGACATTCTGTCAGGGATCGTATCTGCTCCATCCTGCATAGTCTCTTGCTCGGAAAGGTTGGCTTCCTTTATCAAGGGAGGAAGTAGCATTCATTTTTCTACTAAAGAGGGGCTCACCATCTAATGCTCAACAACAAAACTTTTATTAAAAATAGATAAGTTAGTGCGCATATAGGGAGGGAAAGGAAACTCTTGCGGAGACGCCTCCCTCTTTCTTAGAACAATTCCGCCAACCTGGTGATGCCTCTAGGTCGGCTTAAAGAGACCCTCATCGCGGCCTTGTTGAACCTTCTCAGGGGATTTTCTTCATGTTCTAAGAAGAGGCGGGAGGTAAGAGGCTCATCATTTAACCTAAATCTGCGCCGGGTGGAAAAAGACTTAATGGGGGAAGGAGAGACTCTATTTCGGATCCCAAACAAAGGGCTCCCTCACTCTGAAAAAAGGGAATAAGATTTAAGCCCGACGATTAAGTCTCCCTATACTATTATAAAAGAAAGAGATGCCACGAGACGTTGATTTTGGGGACTATGAGAACTTGTTCCGTTCTTTCTAGCCGGAGTGCAATAATCACTCGTATGAAGGCCTCAACGTCAATAAAAGGAGGGGTGGCATGTGTCTCGGGCTAGTTCGGAGGGGCCGGTAGGCGAGGAGGCTCTGCGGTCAAAAAGAGGTAAGAGCTTCGTACCCCAAAAGGGTTACTCTCGGGACAGGTCCTCGAATCCGAGGACCGAACTGATTCGAAAAAAGAGAGAGAGAACCTCGAAGGGACTATGCTGACAAAGGGCGAGAGGGGGAGGGGCTCCACAACGGCCGGGTCCCTTTAAATGGGACGACGGCAGCAGAGCGGAACTATATACAGGTTTTCTAGAGCTTTCCTAGCTCAGGAGGATGCCACCCGCACTGCGGAAGACCAAACCGACGTCACGTCTACGGAGCGAGCCGAAATCTTCAAACCGACGGGGGGGAACGAGCGAAAAAAAGCCTCAAATTCTAGAAACCCCCAGGGGCAGGTCGGCCGAGATGCTCTAGGGGAGAGGCTATCGCCGGCTGCCGGAGACCGATAAGATCAAAACAGCTCGCACCGGACTTACTGGTCGAACCTCTGGCTAGTATGCGCTGCGAAAATGCGAACAGTAAAGCCCCGAGATCGAGGCAAAAACCCCACCAAACTCGGAGGAGAGGTCGGCGACCGGAACCTCTATCTGCTTGCCAACGAAAGGAAACCGAAAAGGGCAAGACCGGAAAGCCAGCTCACAGCTCATTAGTACCCAGATCCGCAAGTCGAAAGAGAAGGCCTCTCCAAAATCGACGCCGATTATTCTGAAGGGGACCCACTCACTTTAGTATACCACAGGAAAAGAGACACACAGCCCGCCAACACCCGAACTCCCCCGCGTCAGACGATGTTCTACGCCCACGGCCCTTGAAAAATAAGTTTTTCGAAAAAAAGAAAGAAAGGGGTCCCGCCATGACTAGTGTACCCTGCCAGTGGGGGGGGGGGAGTTCACGAGAACAATGGGAAAGCACCTCCGCACCTAATACGTCGGCATAAGGGGGGGGTTCGTCCGTGATTGCACTCCGCAAAAAAAAAAGTATAAGTAGTCCAGAAACTGTGTTGCCGAACGAGGAGGCAAAGACGGAGGAGCCTGTCCATTACCAGTGCCGACCTCATGACTTGGTGCTACAGAAAAACCAAAAAAAGAACACTGCACCAAACCTGCCACCTACTGTCCAAATCGACAGCGTGGCCTAGAAAGGGAGAGCCGGATACCCTAACTGAAAGAAAGAGGGGCGAACCCAAGGGGGTAAAAATACGACCTTTGGCTGTAAAAAAGCATCTGACGCAGTCCGTACCGGTCGGGCCCACAGTGTGTGTGAAAACGGCCGACGACGTGAAAAGGGGGGCGGGAGGGAAAGACGGAAGACTAAAAAAACGCTGATATCGGGGGTTCCGCGCGGGGGGGAACGGACAGTCAGCGGACGGAAAGACGTGCCCTAACTGGGGGAAAGGGAGGAGGGGGCGCAACGGGGGTTGCGCAGGCAGGAAGCCGGAACGACGTCGAAAAACAGAACCTGGCCGGAAAGGAATGGGGAAAAGGGATCCTTTCCTTCGGATTTTTTTGGTTCACGGGAGCGAAAACGCCTCGGAATGAGGCGGCGACGCGCAACTCAGGCAAGTTGCTTAAGCTCACGTTTGTCCCGTCGGACCGTGGTGGACAAGGAAGCAGCCGACCACCGGAGAAAAAAGGGAAGGGAAAAAGGGAAGATGTGACTGCTCGCACTGAAGGGGGCTAGATCTAGAAGGGAGACTTTGTCGCAGAAAACGAAGTAACGAGAAAAAAAAAACCAGCTTTTTACTGCTCGGTTAAGGACGGCGTCCAAAAAAAAGGGGCAGAGCCTGCGCGGACTGGAGATGAGGGGAACAAGCGGGGTAGGACCGAGACTTGGGGGTTCGAAAGGGGGAAAACCCCAGAGCGATGCGTCTTACTGCGCGGACGAAGGGGGGGGAAGGGGAACGCTGTTCGCAACGATGAGAGGCGCGATCGAGGTGATGGACGTAAATGGACGCGCCTCGCAACTTGGCGAGATGGTGAGGAAAAAGACTTGGGGGGGCAGCTCTTCTGGCTCTCTCTACAAAAAAAAAAAAAAAAGAGAAAAAAACAACCCTCCTGCATGACGCCCAGTCAGAATAACCCCCAAGGGTGCGCCAGGCGCGCAGTTGGTTGGAACAATAGATAGGCTCGGGCTCCTTCACGTGCGAAACGAAGAGGGCGAGAAAGGGAAGACCAGCATCAGAAGGAAAAGGGGAACCCGATCCATGGGGACCGGGGGAAGTATCGGCGATGAACCCGATGAAAGCACGAGGAAACGACCATCATTCAAAAATAGGGAAAAGGGGTGAAACCCAAAGCATCTGGGGGAGCCGGGAATCTTGGGACCGGGTGTCTTTCGAATGCGGGAGAAAGAGGGGCGCGCTCGATCTCGTCCTTCATGAAAAGAGCGTACATAGTTCAGGTTAGACCGCCGGAGCCGGTGATGGGACGTCAGTTTCCAAAAAATCGTTGCACTGAAGAAGAACAGGAAAGTGAACGAAAAAGCCGTCATTCCCGATTCTGTGCACACGACCCTCCGAAAAAGAAAAAAAAGAGAAAAGGGGCCGAGAGGGCCCAGAAAGAGACCATTAAAACCTTGCCAGAGATGTCGTTGAAAAAGGGAAGCGCCTGCGCAACACGGAAAACTCGACGCAAAAGTGTGTCGTGCTCATACCGACCATGATGTCCGGGAATTCCGTTCCACAACGAGTGGCGCTACCAAAATCTCGCGGGGGAGGGCGTCCTCAGCACCAGACTGAGGGAGGGAAGAAAAGGGCGATCACCACACTTGTGAAGAGGTACGGACTGGCGAGGAGGTACGCACAAGGATGAAAAAAAAGGTGGGTAGAAAATAACCCGTAGGAGGGGGAAAAAAGCGTTCACAGACGAAGGCCACTAGAGGGCCGGAAAGTCTGTAAGGGTCGCAGTTGCTCCGGGGGACGGTGTCGAGTAGCAAAAAAACTACAGCGGAGGAGACTGGCGTCTCCTGGCCGCAAGGAAAGAGTGGGCGGCGCACACATGCATCTGTGGAAGAGAGGAAAGGGTGGTCTGCATAACGTGATAACAGGAAGGGCTCGACGTATTAGTTTCAAAGGTCGTCAATTCAAAGAGAAAAGGGGGGAAGCCTTGAAAAAAGGAGAAAGGAAGGGTTCCATAGTGACCCGGCCGGTAACGTGCTGCGGGGTAGGAAACCAACTGAAGGGTTAGGGCGATGGGGGGGGGGGAAACAAACGACCATCGTCTAGGCCGAGGGGAGGGGGGTGAGCGGGAGCTTGGAGAAGGGGAGCTTGCGCGTTTTTATTGACGTGCGTGGGCCTAAGGAATAAAGGGCTGCCGGAAGGGAGGGGGTGGGGGGAGGCATGATAAGTATCTTTCTCTGGGGAGAGTCTGTGTATGTCGCCGGATTGACGTTTCTTTTACTGGAGGATCCGGTGCCAGCATCTCAGTGCGTTATCTCGAGGCGAACGCAAAGATGGAGGGGAAAGAGAGGGGGAGGCTCAGCTGCTACGCGAGCAAGGGAAGACCCGCTTGCGTTTAAACGCAGCCTTCAGGAAGGGGGGGAGCGACTGCACTCTACTCTTATCGGGGACCTGTCGGGGCCTCGAGGGGAGGAGATCTCGACCTTCACTGGCTTGAGGACAATGGTGAAGGGAAAACAGGAAAAGGCCCATTCACCAGGAAGGTGGCCGCTGGGGCGTCGTTCCTGGAAACTGGAGGCCGGGAAGGAGCAAGGAGTCCCTTTGAGGGGAAAGCCCTCGATTAGCAGGGGCCACCGCCCGGGGAAGAAGCTCTCGGAATTCTCGGCGGGAAGCCAGAGGCTTCCTCATGAAAGAAGAAATGTAAGACGTGGGAGCAACCGCTCCCAAGACTTGAAGCAGCACGAAAAGGAAAGCGTTTGCCTCTACGAGGAGGGGGGGGCGTCGAGAGAAACTCGGCTTCGAGGCCAGGCCACTCGGCAAAGGTCCGGATACGACTGAGGGAGAAAAGGGCACTTCAGACCCGCCGTCGAAAAGGGAAAGCTACGCGTTCGCGAAGATAACTCCTCCCGAACCACCTTCCACCCAGAGAGTGAGCCAACTCTGGAGAGTTATTACGGGAAGGGCATCAGCTGCACGTGGGGCTCGAAAGCACTCCAGAGACCTCTCCCAATCCGTGGCGGGAAGGCAGAACAGGGAGGGTGATCTCCGAAAGGAGATGAAGAGTGAAGAAAGCTTTGACGGGGAGAGGGGACATCGTTATGTTCGCCCACGTGGGCCCTCGGTGAGCAAGCAGAAAGGGAAGGAGTCAGCAACAGACTATCGAGCTGGTTCCATGCGACGTATTAGGAGGAGACTCTCCTCTCGGGGGGAAAGAAAGAGCAAGATCCGGCAAAGCCAACGAAGGGGGGTTCGTAGTTAGTGAACCCTCGAAAGAATTACCGAAGTCTCAGTCCTGGATTCCTGCAGCGGGTGGCTTTCTCTGTCAAGTGGGCGCGCTCTTCTGAAAAAAGAAACCAGCATCTCAAACACAACAGAAAAATGATTATTAAGAGATATATTACAGGCGGTTCGCATATTTCAGCGCCAACGCTGCGCGAACTCTACGCTGCTGAAAAGGCCGCCAACCGGAGCAATGCTAAAAGCAATTGCGGGGAGAAAAAAACCTAAGAAATCTGAGGGGAAGGTTCGCCGGCCTACTCGGCGGAGGGGCGGTGTTGAAGAGGAGGAGCTAGACGCATCCGACTGGAAAAAAAAAGAAAGTATCTGGTTGAAGACGACTTACTGGGGCTGCTGCTCCGGCCACTCCGAAGCCACGGCAAGAGGACGCGCGCAAGTCCGCCGACTCGAAAGAGCGAGGAAAAACCTCTGTCTCGCCTGCAAAAAAGCTTTGGGGACGGACTTCGGGAAAAAGGCACTTGCAGCGCGCAGGAAGGCTCGCTCGCCGGAAATCGCGCTCATACCAAAAAGGGAAGGTGAGAGGGCGTTCGAGGGGCTTTCCATCTTAAAGAAGGAGGGCTCGGGCGGTGAAGACCGTTAGCACCAGACGTCGTACTCCCAGGAAATCTCCGCGTGTCATTGGCAATCCGAGGCGACCGGGTAGAAGAGACAGGAAACGACCTCTGTAAGAAGGAGCTTCACGACTGACGTGCTCACAAAGGCAGGCTGGGGGGGGAAGGGGGAGGACGCGCTGGCAGGCAGAAAAGGCCACCGATTATAAGGCTGCGGTTAAAAAGAGAGGGAAGAGAGAAGAAGGCCGCCCCTTAACAAAAGGTACTGCCTCCCATCTACGCTCCCCAAGGCAAAAATGGGCCGCTGGGAATCGGGCGCGGAACCGTGCTTCAATCCATTTGAGGTCGCCGAGACTAGCCGAGAGAAAAGTCGACCTGCTTTCCTCAAAGAATTCTCGACAGAAGGTCTGTACGTCGAGGGGGGGGGGAAAGACTAACTCCGCTTCTACGAGAAGATCAGCTTCGCACCGAATATGTTCACCGGAAGGGGGAGAGTTAGAGCGGTCCTTCCCAGGGAAAAAGAAACAGCGCCGTAACCACCTTCAAGACGCTGGGAAAACTCACCTCTCATGATCCCTAGAAAAGGCTCTCCCTCGCATACCAGCCCTGGAAGAGAACGTTATGCGGCCCAACGCAGGAGAACACCTGCGAAGAGAGTCTGCCAAGCTCATCCGACACGCACCCAACTAGTCAGAGAAGGCGCTTTGGGGACTCCCATGACTGGAAAATCATTTTTCAGCAAAACCCGCCACGGGTCCCGGCAGAACTAGGACCCTCTGCAAAGGTATCAACCGATTCCGAAAAAGTCTGCGATACGTTGAAAGTCACAAGAAGGGAGAAGCCGTCCGGTTGCCGTTATTCAATCCCCCAAAGAGGGAGGGAAAGTCAGGGTGGGAAAGGGGTGTCCGCCCAAGGAGGGGGGGAGAGCTGGCCTCCGGCTTCAAAAGCCACGTCTAAGCGCGGATGCGGAAGTGGCTCCGAAAAAAACCCGGAGGGCAGGAATAAAAGCCCCTCCAATACGTGAAGGAAGGGACGCTTGGCCGCGGGCAAGAAAAAGGAAGTACCTCATCAGGGCTCAGATAAACCCAGGTGTTGCATCAGCTCTCAATGGGGGGCGGGTCACGCCTCGTACGCGAAGGACGCTTCTCCCCACAATGATAAAAGGGAAGACGGGCGCAGGGATGCGGTACGCGCTCTAGCACGAGAAGAGGAAACCGCACCAATCACGTTGGGCACTGACATCCAGGGTACGCCTTGCAAAAATGGACCGGCGTCGAGTTGACCTCACGGGGGAGACAGGCGAGGATCAAGTCCCGCAACATTCCCGGGCAAAAAATAACAGATGGGTTATGATGTGTCAACGCTCCAAAAGGGGAAACTGTAGGCGGTTTCCAACAGAAGGGGGGGGAATGACTGCTGGCGTTACGACGCAAAGCTTACAAGGGTCGTCGCTCACGTGATGCCGGTAGGGAAACCGTGGGGGACACTGCGATAAAAAAAACCGGCTCCGCAGGGACGAACAAATCTTTGACGAGAGAAGAGTCACTGGGAAGAAGATCGAGCGGCGACACGGGGGCGCAACTCATTCGCAGAGCTGCAGACACCATCGGAGAGGAGGAGGGAAGGGAACGTCTTACCCCAGCAGATCCTCGCGGACTGATGGGGAGGGTTCCAGAGACAAGTTCTAAAAAAAAAAAACACGGTAATGATCGGTTCACCCATAACGAGCAGTGGGATCCCTGAGCGCGCGCAGCAGCGGCGGAAAGGAGGAAGATGCGGAGCGAGGCGCGAGTCGGATGGGGGGACACAACACCCTGCGCGCAGAAAAGGGGGGGGAGGGGGGTACCCTGCTGACAGGGAGGGAAGAAAAATTGGCAGCGTCTGTTCTGGGGGAGAG
>Ga0179591_1288886_pt1 | contig 12111 bp, 7 predicted proteins | sample CZOMad2_1_08_16f_FD_182891 | JGI IMG/M metagenome (GOLD analysis project Ga0179591, IMG submission 182891) | Vadose zone soil fungal communities from Angelo Coast Range Reserve, California, USA - CZOMad2_1_08_16fungal (PacBio error correction) | ecosystem: Environmental > Terrestrial > Soil >...
AAAAAAACGGTGGTGTCCAACAAGCACTATGCGCAGGAGGGGACACAGGCTATCACGGGGAAAGACGGAATATCAGCGGCTGATGTGAAAGGCCATCTACCCAGTCGCAGGGTAAAGCCATTAGGACAGAAGAAAACCTGAAAGAAAGGGACTACAAAGAGCAGGGGTAAGAAGGCACCTTTCATGACAACCTAAACCTACAGTTTAGGATCACTTTAAGTGTGAGGTGTAACTCCAGAAAACCAGTGACGGTATTCAGGGGGTCCCACCCTGAAAACGCTTCAGATGAAGGCTCAATGTACAAAAAGACGGTCTTACCGGAAGTACGTCCGACATTGTAAAGAATCAGGTTTCGTATAGGGGGGGGTCTGGCAGGACAGTAGTGCCAAATAAGCTGGAAGACGAAACGAAGGAACCTCTACAGGGATGTTACTAGGAGGTGAAGATCCTTATGTTTATTCGAAGAGTCTGCAGGAGGGTGCGGTTGGGGGGGGGAGACCGTCGAGTGGGTTGTCCCAAGGGGGCCAGGTCCTCACGTCGGAGAGGAGATAGCCATTGAGGAGGAGAGGTGGTCGTGGCGAGGGGGGAAAATGGGTACGGGGATTGAATAACCCAAAGGAAGCCCCGCCACAAAGGAAAGGTGTCCACACGGACTAGTCGAAGAGAAGGAGCAATTCGGAAGAGTAGTCATCATCGCAGGGGAGGGTGTAAAAAACAAGGTTACATTTATGGGCGGTGCGCTCCTGTGCGGGCTACGGGAGTTTCCTCACCTAAAACGGGAGGGGGACAGATATAGGAGGGAATCCAAACCTATCAAAGGAAAACCGGACCTTTGGTGGTAATGGGGGGAGAACACCTGACACCTGAGGGATTCAAGTCAGTTGACGGGGGGGGGGCGCAGAAGTGACTACAAAGGTATAGCAGCATCTGGATTACTCTGGGGGAGACCGACGCGGCCCGGGGGTCGCCTTGGGCAAGGGGGAAGGCTAAGGGGAGAGAGGCTCTTAAAAGAAGAGCGGCTGGGGAAGGGATGACAAGAGAATTGCTGCAGACTGAGACGGAGACCGAGGGAAGAACAGGGCGCCTGGGCTTTCCTCGCAGGCCTGATCGAAGGAAGTCCTGGTGCTGTGTGTGGCCTGCTGGGTTGGCAGAAGTGGACGACGAAAGAGAAATGCATGGGGGCAGGGAGGGCAGAACACACACGAAAAAGACCGAAGACCCGCCGCTGACGGCGTTTGCACTGCGCCGCGACTCGGGGCAGCGGGATCAGCCCTTTCGAAGGAGTATTGGGGAAGGATCAGCAAAAAAATCGGGAGAAAGGCTACCGAGAAGCTGCATATGCGAGAGGCACCGCCTTCGAATAGGTCTTGCGCATTTGGCAGTCTGGAGTGGGGGGGTTGCGGGGATCGAAGGGCCCGTCTCCAAGGTTACGCTTGATTAGACGGTCATCAAGAATTTGAAGGAAGCATGAGGGGAGAAGCCTTAATGAGATTGTAACACGCCGCTGTCGGAGAATGGGAAAAGAAAAAACGATGGAGAAGAGCCAAAAAAAGGTTAACAAGAAAACTGGAAAAGTCGTTTCCGTAGAAAAAGCTAAAGTTCCTACGCAGAGAAGCTTCTAATGCCCGTAGAAAAGGAACGGTACCTTGGGTCAGACGTGAGCGGGAGAACTCCGGGAAACTCCAAGGGCCACCGGAAAAAAGCAAGGAAAAAAGGCTGGTTGAATTTGCGTGTCCTGCCTTTGTGAGCGGCATTCGCGTCGGCTCACTACGTCTGGAAGTGGAAGAGAAAACCGGTCACGAGGCGAGAACAGAAGGGCCATGTCCGAGCGAGTCGGCCCAGCTGTGGTTCGACACCTCCGGAATGACGAGCGAGGCGAGGGTAGGGGGTGGTACAATGCAAAAAGGTTAATGTAGTTGGCGTCTCGTCGTCCCGCTCGTTCGACACCGGGCGTTGAGGTTGGAAACGGGACGCGGAGGGGAAAGCCGTCTGAAAGTGGCCGACGGTCTTGTCGAAGGTGGGGGAGTGGAAAGCAAGTCTTCGCCGGGCGCAAGTTAGGAAAACGGCGTCAAACAAACAGGTGGCAGCACTCTCCGGAGGACTATGTCGAGCATAACAATCGACTCGTCAAAGGGCGTTATGCAGCAGCGCCAACACAAGACGAGGTGAGCGAGAATTGTCGTGAGGCGGCAAATCTTCGAGGATACCACTTTCAAGGTCACTTTCTCTGTCTCATTCAACTAAAAGGGGTAGTAAAGAAACACGGGGGGGAGCCAGCCCTGGGGGTGAAAATGCCTCTCAGAGAATCTTTTTAAAAGGTAGTAAAAATGTGGGCTTGGAGGATCGAAAGACAATTCCGTATCACGCTGTATGCCGCGGACAGTCTATCTGTTGGGGAAGGAGCAATACGCTCCTCAAGGCCTCTCAGAATTTTTTATGGCTCTTTATCACTCTGTGACTTTTCCTTGGGAGGACCAAGAAAAGGGGGGGAGGCACTCTTCGGGGGGTTATTAATGTTGAAATGACATTCTTCATTCCTACCGGAAAAGTTTATACTTAAAACGTTCATAGGGTACTACCAAGATCCAGGGGAGGAAAAAGGGGGTCTGGGGCCTCCCCGGAATGTCTTCTAGCCAACGGGAATTTAATGATATTCCTCCCTCAGTGGAAGGGGGGGGGTGGGGGCAAGACTTTAGCAGGCCTTTCCAAGTCTTCTGAAATCCCATTGTACAGTTGAAACATTGTGGGAAGGATGGTGAACATCCTTTGGGGAACTATGTAGAGAAGAACCTCAATTACGGAATTGGATGTTTCAGCAAAGTGGGCATGGGGTCTCTCCACTAGGAAAAGTAGATGGGAAGAAAATATAGTAAACAACAACAACGGATTAGTAAAAGAGATGGGAATTGGTAAATTTTCCTCGGCTACCTCATCGGGTGGCTCGCCTCTTTCCAAGATTGCTTAAAAAAGTGGCCGTAATTGGGAGGGAAAGGACGAGCCCATACCGAAAGGGGAAGGTAGGTTTGCGCGCGCACTCACCCTTTAACTGAAGTAGGCATAAAATTTGACCATAGGTCTACATGTCCATCCTATGCTATTTTTCTTACTCCTTGAAGAAGGGGTAACCATGACGAAGAAAAAATATGGGGGGGGGGGGGGGGGGGGGGGGGGGGGGGGGGTGGTGTGATACTTTTGGAAAAAAGGCAAGAATCGAGGGGGATAGAAACTGAAGGGATGAACCTTACGAAAATGTCATCTTAAATCAAACCACGCCGGGGCAAGAAAACAGAGGCGGATTTGGGTGTTCTCTCACTACTTGGAAAAATTTGGAAAAATTACTCAAGAAGGATTCGCGCTCTGATGGGGGCATGTGCACTAAAAGTTGCAGCCCCCATCTCACTCTGGCAGAGGGAAAGTCCGAGTATGTAGGAGGGCCTCTGGATCCGTTACTACCAGTGCCCACGATAAGGATCTTCCGGGTCAAACCGGCGTTGAGGTGAAAACATTTCGAAATGGGAGAGACCAGCCCGAAAAGTGTCGCCTCCGACGGAGGCATAAGCTGGGAGCCAGGCGCTGCGGGACACCGATTCTGGGGAACTTTTCAACAGAGGAGGGAGGATGCCCCTGAAGAAGACAGGGACGCCGAATCTCGGAAAATCCTTCCAAAGGGGGGGGACTGCGCGTGGTAGCAAGTGAGAAAAGGAAACGCTCAAACGTCTCCAGAAAGGGAACCGTATCCCTAGTCTCTCTCTTGGAGCCAGCTCGCTTCCCGACTCCGTCAAGGGAAATGTGAGGTCGAACTAAGAGCGAAAAAGAGAAAACTAAAAAAAGGCAGAGTACCACATGTCAAAAAAAAGACCGTTGGGGGGGAAATAGCGGATTCGCATTCCGGATTTTTTCAAAGCCAGCTGGGCGAACGAATGATACTATCAGAACTGGGGAGGAGAACGAGAAGGGGACCTTGCGCGCAACCTTTCCTGAGGCCTCTCCAACGTAGAGAAGAGCGCGACCCGCCTGCCCACATAGTACACAAACTCAAAGGCAAAGCTGTAGGCAACAACGAGGTTATGACGAAGAAGAGTCCCCGCCGAAAGACAGGCCGAAAGGTAACAGTAATGGGTCCGACGGGCAGGCACTGCTATGCGTAGGCAGGGAGACCTTGAAATACCGAAAGAAGTAAGGATAGGATGAATTAACTCAAAGTCTCTGGGACATTCGAACTGGCGGTTCCCCTTATAAGGTGAATGGTCTCCAGCCTGGAGGACCGAGCACCAACGGGCCTGGAGACCGATATATCAAAGAGAACGGCGAAGGGCACCTAAAAAAGATCAGGGCCACCGGAAAAAAAAAAAAGCCCTATAGCCAAAGGCAACACGCTCACTATCTCGCTGCCTCGTCCTAGGTCGCAAAAGGGATGCTCCGTAAGGGCCAATACGCGAGCGAAGGGCTGAATCCACTAGCGAAAGCGGACAAAAAGTGGACAGGGGAGGTCAGGGAAAAAAGGACAGGGGGAACGTTGCCCAAGAAAGCAACATTGCTGACTTTCTTCGAATAATCCACTGCCGATCACCAAAAGGCCAAACCCAGCACCAGGACGGCGGAAGACAGGAAGGAGAAGAACATGAAGGGGAAAAAAGGCGCCGGGAAAAAAGGGTCGCAAAGAAAGGCCGAAGTAGTCCGCCATCATCGGAGACATCCCGTCACCAAGAAGCGGGAAGACCTTGCCAGAAATCCGGCCCTGATCAGACGAAACCCCAAAAAAAAGTACGAACGGAACCGCGTAGGGCTTCCGAAGCCTATGAACACCCTAAAACGGGGGGAGGTACGTCGAGCCCACCGCACGGGAAGGCATGTCAAGGCGGGGATACATTACAACCCAAGGACCGGAAAAATAAGGGGAACTTGGGGGGGAACCTCGAATCTCTCCATTAAGCCAGGAGGGGGGGGGGGGGGGGGGGGGGGGGGGGGGGGGGGGGGGGGAGGAGCGGGGGGGGGGGGAGGGGGGGGGGGGGGGGGGGGGGGGGGGGGGGGGGGGGGGGGGGGGGGAGGGGGGGGTGGGGGGGGGGGGGGGGGGGGGGGGGGGGGGGGGGGGGGGGGGGGGGTATAAAGTTTAGTGGAAACGACCTTACAGACAAGGCGCTGGACGAGAAGTGGGGGGAAGGGTCAGGTGACCTTACCAGTGCGCCAAAGGCAGAAGTCCTCAATACCTTCGTCGCTGCAGCTCGCTCGTTGGTTGGCATGGGATGACAAGTTTTCTGCGATGGGTTTGGGGGTCTTACAGATGGGGCCTCCTTACACATACAAGGCCCTCCCTCTACTCACGAGCTCTAATGGCTAGAGAACGTCAAAAGCCGCCTACAGAAAGATCTAAGGGGGACACCCAAAAACACCAAAAAGTTCAAAAGTCACCACCAACAGCCCACCCTCTTAAGAACTCCCTTCCGCGGGGAACAAAAAATGATCATGATCCGCACGCCAACCCCCGGGGGAGTCTAGAACGGACCGTCTTGGAGGAGGAAATTTACCCTCTTAGGGACGTACCTCGACATCCTGCACAAAAGCTTAAACAGAAAAGCGAAGGGGAGGTCAGCCCTTGGGCGGGTACATGAAGGAGAAGGGGAATAAGCTTTGAGGGGACTTTCACATCTGGTGGGGAAAGGGTTCCTCGGGAGGCAAGAAGACCGAGGAGGGGGTACTTGGGAGAACTTGATCAGGAAGAAGGTTTAAGACCTTGTCCTGCACGGCAAAAACGGGAAGGGGTACCGATGATATCAGGCTTCGGTAAATCCCCCTGTAGTGTCAAAAGCTTCCTGTGGTGAATTCAGTAGCAACCTGGCGCCTCGGAGAAAAGTTGGGACCAAACAACCGAACACCCCCCCCCCCAAGGGGGAAAACCGGCCTCTGGAAAGGAACTCGTCCCCGGCGAGTTACCCTTGGCCTGTCTAGGGGAATGAGTCAGGGGTGTGACCACTCCGAAAGGCCACTCATCAGACTCAAGGTGAAGTGGCCAGTCGAAAATGGAAAACCTAAAACTATTGCGCAGCACGACAACGGCCGATCACGGGAAAGAGTTACTTAGACGAAAGGGGATTGGCAATACCGGCCCTCTACCCAGAATGGAGGCGCTAAAAGAGAAGAAGAGCAAAAAAAAAGGGGTAATAAAGAAAAGGGTAGATCATAGAGATATCTCCGAAACGCAAGTTCCGCTGTTCAGGAGTTCAAAGAAAACGTACATGTCCTGATCGACTTGGAAGTGTGAGATGTAGGCCTCCAAGAAAATGATTTAATCCAAATAAAAAAAAGGACTTGGGGCACGGCACCTCTTCATGGGGGGTGCAGGGAAGTGGTAAAATACGACCGCCAGGCTTGACCGAACCAAAACGGTAGCAAGAAGCCTGGGTACTGGGGAAATTGCTCGGAAAAAAATTCTCCGCGGAAAAGTCATCGCCACTCCGTCCTTTCCCCGCGAGTATTCAACAGTAAGGTATGGTAAGAGGGGAAAATTCTCATGCTTCCAAGCCTGATCTGTGGGGGGTCGGTTTGGAGGTATCTACCTTCTAGGGGAGTTTTGTTGCAAAAAGGGTGGTGAAGCAAAGAAGTCTTCCCAAAGGGAGAGGAAACGATAGAGCCCTTGCAAAAAGTGTTGTCGATGGTGGGGGAGTTTTTACGGTCTGAAGAGGTCTGTTAGAAAGGAAAAACACGTAAGCCGTCCGCCGCCACATTGTAAACACAAAAGAGAGCCTAAGGGGAAGCAGGTAGATAGGCGGCATCAGGGAATGTAGGACTTGCAAAGTACAATGGACAACACCCCACAAAATCTGAAGAGGAGGGCCACGCGCTGGGTGAGGGCGACGGGCTGGAATCCCATAAAAAGGGGGTGCGAAAGGAGTTAGAGGGAAAGAAGAGGGATCCTACACCCTGGAGTTCAGAGGGGGGGGGTTAGGGGGAGGCAACACCTGTAAGACGATTCCGTCAGTGGCCGTCTATTTGGACACAGTGATGGAATCAGTGAGAAGTTCAGAAAAATACGCGTCCCTTAATTGTGGATTTTGTGTGTTGTTGGTGCCTTGGTTCAGGGGGAGGGAAGATCCGGGGAAGGGTAAGAAAAAAAATCAGAGTGGGAAATTGATAAAGATGATGTCTGCGAAGTTCTTTCCTCAAGTTCTCTACCGTGGATCTCTCAGAGTTTTAGGATGGGATCCTCTAGCATCAGGCCTTATCATTCCTCGTCTGACTGTTCTTGGTGTGGGGCTAGGGAGAGAGAACGTAAGCCAGTGAATGGGCTTAGATGGGACAACGCCAACTATGCCAACGACGACGCAGACACGCCCTTATTCCCCGGAGGGGCAAAGTGCGCCGCCGAATCACAAGCTTCGCTATTGAAGAAATGAGTGAAAAAAAGTTGGCCCTTACGTAAAAAAGAAGGCCGGCGACCTATACTAAGAAAATGCCAGATAGTGCGGCGAAGTCCGCCTTCTGTCTAGGAAGGGGCTGGCAAGAAGTGGCGGACCGAGCTCGGGGGGGAGGGGGGAAGCAAAAAAGGCCTCAAGTTACATCTGGGATCTATAATTTTCTCCAGAGTTTTGTCTCAATGATCCCAGGTTGAGGACTGACCTTAAGGGGGGAAAAAAAGTCCGGGACATCAAAAGGGGAGAGAAGGGACAAGAAAACTAAGAAAAGTAACCTTTCTCGATAATAATCTTAGCTTCTGCGGTATCAATCCCATGCTCCCTTGCATACCGTAGCATCTTCTTATGAAAAAAGACTGTACCTGTGCCTGTGAGGGTGGATAGAAACGGCTAGACTCGTTACAACACACACGTTGTTCAACCTTGGGCCAAAAGTCTTTTCAAGGCTGAACTTGAGTGGAAAAGGGGAAGCAAGTGATAATAGGTCTCAGAGAGGCTAGATCACTTCATTGAAGGTCATCGCTCCCTTGGAGCTCTCGTTTCTATACAGAGACGGATGGTCACTGGTGGGGGGGGAGGCCCAGATGGGAGGTAGAAAATCCAAAGAACATCCGCAGGTTGCCTATCCGGAATCCTCACCACGGGGGGAGGATCATTTGAGCTTCCTGGGTATCTTTATGCCGCATCACACATGGAGAGATAGAGATTCGTTGTCTACCGGAAAAATGGCCGCAAAGGGATCATCGCGATCAAGCGATTTGCTTCATTCATGGATCACCGTGGGTCAGTTCACGGCCAGGGGTGAGCGGACTGTCCTTAAGAGAACTTGCAGGAAGATCTCAAAAAAAATGAACGCTACTCGCCGATAAATGAGAAAGATTTTCAGGATCTCAAGTCCCTCATCGAGAGAAGTGGCTTTTAGGCAATACCCGCAAGATACAAGCAACGCAGCGCTTTGCTCAGGGAGTTTCGCCATCTGGTCAGTCATGTATGCTTCTAAATAGTGACGTTAATTTTCTCAAAAAAAGAAAGTCAGGATGATGAAGTTCCGCGCACTGTCCTTACTACCCTGTTTTTTTACCCGCCTATCATTTATCTTGGCGAGGTAGGCCGGAACGGAAAAAGGCCAGGAGGGGGCGGCACGATGGAGGCCTCCCGCGAAATTCGACTGGGGTTAGGACCAAAAGGTCGCATTGAAAGTCGCTCCCTCCGCCCTCAATCTCTAAACAGGGTGGGAGGAATCCGAGGGATATTCTCAGGGACAGTCGGGAAAGCAACTGGATACGGTTGTTTCTTGCTCGTCTTGGGGAAATTGGAACGCACCCCGAGCCATGTCCTCCCGGGGAGAGGGGAAAACGAGGGGCCGAAACGAAAAGGGAAGCATCCAATCGAGAAGTCCACGCGGCTTTGTCAAATGTAGAGGGTAGTGAGATAGAAAGAAAGCCTCTGAAAAGAGGGATGGAACCCCGGGACAAAGAGCTTCTTCATAAAATTTGCAGTTACAACGCTGGTTGGGGGGAGCTGGTGAAAAGAAAGGGGGAGGTCATTTAGGGGGGAAAAGACGGACAAAATACTTGCTCCTTGCGGGGGCAATCAAGAGTGGTTGCAAAAAGGCTCGCCATCTCGATGAGTGGAAACTTTAGATTTTAAAGCCAGACAGATAGCTATAAAAAAGGGGGGAGGATTGGGAAAGGGATAAGTCCTGGAAAAAAAGCCTGAACCATAATCTATCTGAGATCCTCTTAAAGCTTGCCTGAAAAACACTGCATGGAGGGGCGGAAGAAAAGCAACCACTCTTTCCATTTTTTTTCCGCAAGCTCCCCATCACCATCTGAACTGAAAATGCTGGAATGAGAAAAAGCGCTGAAGAGGGAGAATAGGAAGGGGCCCCTCATGGGAGAGGTGGCTGAACCGGCCGACAGTTCACACGCCGCGTGAACTGAGACATATGTATGCTACTGGGGAGGGGTGATAGCTAAAGGGGGGGGCGGAGGACACTTTCGAGGAACATCCTCCTGGGGCTTTACTTAAGAAAAACGAGGGAAAGAAAAGGGCGAAAAAAGAAGGCCACGTCTAATGAAATCTTTAGGGTGGGGGGTACGGCGGGAGTGGGTCGGGCTGTCAGAACGGAAGGCGGGCCGGGGAATTGGGCTCAATACAGGAAGCCTGATGCTGAAGCGGCGGAAGAAAAAAGTGTTACACGAGGGGGGGGGGGGGGCCATGGAGAAAGAGGTGAAACACGTCGCAAGAGGCTGGAACAATTGATTTGAAGATGTGCGCGTCGCACGTCAAAGGACACCAACAGTATTCAGAACGCGCGCGTCGGAACGAAGTGTAGGAGTCAAGACTAATTTCTAACCTTTAAAGAGGCCACGATCTTTAATAGTAGAAACAACCCAGTGCTTCCTAACAAAGTGGGAGAACGGCAGGATATGGAAGATACGAACGTTCAAATTGTCGCGCCGCCGATGCCCGAGTGCGCCCAGGCGATGATCAAGTCGGCGGTGGGGTAAGAAGAACGAAGTCGATGACCCCGGAAAGCCGCCAGACATAGCCGATCTCAGGGGAGAGTGACTCAGTACACCGGGGGTGCGGAGAGTGCGCTAGGGAAGAATCAAAAGGAAAACCGGCCTGCCCGGACCTAGGGGAGAAAAACCGCTGGCAGGGCTTCCTCAGTCGCTCTCCCGAAAAACTCCAACGCCCTCCGCGCAACTGAAAAGAGGGGGGGGAAAACTAAAAGAACAAGTAGGGAAGCTCCTAAGTTCTCTTGAGAAAAGCGTCGTGTCCTGAGGTGTTGGACACACGCCATCTTTACCGCCTAGATCGACATGCATCCCGAGGGGGAAGTGATACGGGCAGGGGGAGATAAGGAAAAAAGGGGGCCAGCAGTGCAAAAAAAGAATCGGAAGCTCGAGCAGAAAAGAGCCGCATTCCCCATCGGAGAGCAAGTTTCCAGCAGAAAATGCTTTCCAAGTGAAACTTGTGGAGTGGACGTTCTAGAAGAAGAGCAGCGACACGGAAAGAGTACCCGTCGAGACGACGGGCATAAAGGGGAACTAGGAGGTAGCAATGGAGCATGACGTGATACCGAAACCTCCGACGCAGAGGAGGAGGAACGTTATTGTTAAGCTGCGAGTCTGGGATTGACATAGGGTAGGGAAAAGAAAGCAGCGGCTTGTTTAAGTGAACGAAGTTGTGTGGGAGGAACATCCTGGGCTCATTCTATCACAAACCTCTGGAAATTATATCTCCAAAGCTTACCCCGTGAAGGGAGCTCCAAAGGAACTCGTGGGGGAAAAGGAAAAAGGAAGGAATAGCCAGAAGTGGAGGCCTCTCACTAAAATGCAAATACTTCCAGGCTAGGGAGCCAACGCGAGATGAGTCGAGTTAATTTAAAATAAAGGGGGGCGAAAGGAATCACTAGCGCCGGAAGGGAGGGAACTTCTTCTCATTAAAAAAGGGGGACGGGTCAGAAGGGTCGGGGGAGGCGTCGTCGTGGAAAGGCACAGTTTTATTCCCCACAACCCAGAACTTAACCGCAAGGACGAGAAAAACACACCCAGCACCAATCGGGAAAATCATTCCGTCTAGGAAAGCCCCAGGCCTACACCAGGGGCCTCTAGAGGGGAAAGACCTTAGACCCGACTGTCGCCGGAACCTGCCGACAATCCCTGCAACAGAGATGCGGGAATACCTGTCTAAGAACGCACGAGCATCCTCGAATGCCGACTTGCCCCAAAGGGGGGACCAAGAGGGACGGAACGGCATCAGGACAAAAAACCTTGAGAAGGGAGAGCCCATCGAAGGACAGGACTAATCTCGCAGTGAGGGTGAATCCTCCCATTACAAGAACATCATGCGTTCTGAAGCGAAATAGAGAATTGGAGCGGGATCAAGTTGTAGGGGAAAGAGTTAGAGAAAGCGCTCCCCGCCCAGCATGACGCCCAAATTGGGGTGAAAGGAATTGGGGGAGCATTCTAAAAAAGGCGCTGAACCGATTCCTCAGGACTGCCTGCCTGTGCGGCGCTCGCTCGTTGTGGGAGGTGGCGGAAGGAAAGTGGGGGGGGGGGTTGGGGTAAGGGTGACTTACCAAAAGTGTCATACCAGAACCCATCCTATGCAAATCTAAACCTACTCTAGTTAAAAAAACTGAAGTGGAAAAAATTTTTCACCCACCATCAGCTTCGACTAAACCGGGCCACCACCCTCCCACACTCTCCCGTCCTCCGGAAGTCAGGAGACAACTAGATCCGGGGGGTAGAAAAACAGACAGGAAACTTGGACGTTCCCCAGAGCTACGTTAGCAGCTCGCTGTCCTTGGCCCCGGGAAAACGACCGCCGGGGAGGTTACATAGACCCTTCTTTGGCTTGAAGGAGGCCTTCATTTACCTAAGCGTTTTCCGTTAAGACACAGACGGGTTTGACGGGGGTACGGGCACAGATACTCAAAAAGAGTACAAAAATAGGAAGCTGAAGGAGCTGAACGATGTACTGCAAAATCCCTGCTTTTTACAAATCACAGCGCGCTTCTCAACAACCGGTATTTGTCAGTACAGAAAATGGTGGTGAATTAGGGGCGAACTGTCGCCTCTGGGCCTGCCAGAAGGAGGAAGACGTGAAATCCGAAAAAAGAAAGTGGCTGGAAAAGGCTGAGCATGGGGGGTGTTGGTGGTTACCCCCGCCCTCCACAGGCCCGGCAAGC
>Ga0179591_1279398_pt1 | contig 12110 bp, 14 predicted proteins | sample CZOMad2_1_08_16f_FD_182891 | JGI IMG/M metagenome (GOLD analysis project Ga0179591, IMG submission 182891) | Vadose zone soil fungal communities from Angelo Coast Range Reserve, California, USA - CZOMad2_1_08_16fungal (PacBio error correction) | ecosystem: Environmental > Terrestrial > Soil >...
CTCTACGTCAAAGGCAGAAGATGGGGGTAATGACAGAGCCTGAGTAATTAGAGGTCAGGACCCGCCAGGGCCAGGTCGACTTTATCGGGGGAAGAAAGACAAAGGAGTCTGGACCTCAAGATGGAAATACAAGTAACGCGTTGAGGGAAGAAAGGTTCCCTGAGGGTCGCCTCATCTTGTGGAAGCTTCTTCCGCTCTGTAGTGGAGGAAGAGAAGGACTATAAAGCCTCGATCACCTGGGGGGAGGAGATAAAAGCAAAGTCCATAGATTCTCCGGGTCAGGAGCCATTGAGATGGTCTCTGGGTCCTCTGGGGAGGAAAGTTACTACTGGGGAGCTCTCTAACGCGGGACGCGGAAATCCATAGGACTCCAAAGGAAGGCAGCCCTAAGCGCGAGGGATGCCGTTTGACTCTTGAAAGGTCTTCCGGAAGGGAGGCGGCCCTCATTTTAGGGACTTGATGTTCCCTCGGAGAGACGCTTAGAACCTGAGGGACTGGTTGAAGACGCTGCGTAGAGTCTCTCAGAAGTCGGGGTAGGGGTTCCCAAGTCGTCTCACTCATTACAGAGGAAGTGTCCTTAAAGTTGGGAAGGAGAAGGAGGTATTGGAGCGCGGGGTTGGGGACGGCGTCAATTCTCACTGACGCAGACGGTATCAGTGAGACTTCCAACCAAAAGAAGGGAGACTTCTGAGAAATTTAGGAAGTCTCTCGGGGATGCGTCTATCCGATTTCGGCACCGCGAGACGAAGTTTTTTGGGGCAATATCTCAGGGCGGGAAGGAGCTCACACTAAGACGGGAGGTTTAAGAGGTTCAGGCGGAACCTTGATGTGAATCCAAAAAAGAGGCCACCGGAGCCTAGTCTTTAGCGTTCTCTCTTGGGGGGGCACCGGGAATGTTCTAGACTTGGAGGAGATTAGACGATCTACCTTCATGTTGTGCTGTTGGGAAAATACGGACAATCGTCTGATTTAAACATTACTGGGGGGGAAAGGTGACGCCTCTCAAGCGAAAGAAACCTCATCCTTATTATTAAAGAGCTCCACTGACGTGTCTTTCCTTCTCCTTCATCACTCGGAGGATAAGGAAAGAAACATGCAGAAATCCCCTATTCAAGACTCGCTATCCACGCCTGTCTTGGCTGCGGTGAGGAAGGAAAAGGGGGGCCTGGTACTAAAAGGGGAGGAAAGAAGGTTACTGGGCCGGAAAGTGCATCTAGAGAGTGTAGGGTCTTTCTCCTAAAGGTCTATCTCCAGCTTCCGCTCTGGGAGGGGAAGAGTGGAGCTGACATGATAGGGCTGGACAGGGGGTTTGTCGTCGAGGAGGGCTAGTATTATTGTGTTGGTGACGTTACCAAGCTGAGGCAAAAGGGATCCTGAAAAAGGAAAAAAATCTGCGTGGGGTACGACCTGATCTTCAATTACCCATGGGCGCCATGGAGTTTCTTGGGGGGACAACGCCTTCTCTGAAATGGCGGGCAAGAGGGGAGACTTTGCTAGTCGAAAACAATGAGATCTCGATCAACAAAAACGTAGGTTATTATTATAGTATAGTCTTTCGCTCATGATCACTTAGAGCTTTGAGACGCGAGAAGGAGGGGAAAGAAAATCGTGAAGGTGCTGTCCATGAGGATCCGTGACGTCTCTAGAAAGAGGCTTAAATTCATTCTCTAATAATTTAGGGAACCTTTCCCGCCGGAAACTATTCATGGGGCATCAGAGGAAAACATAGCTAAATCCAGCTGGCAAGAAATCAGTATTCCCAAGGATGACCGACGTGTGACTCCGGGAAGATCTAGGTCTGCGCTGGGAACCTCCAAATAAAGACGCATGGAAATCTTACTATTCGTTTTGAACGACTTTACTAGAATACTAACAACATTCATCTCACTGACCTCCATACTCTCTCGTATACGGTTAGTTCTTAGGGGTGGGAGGAGAATCGCTATTCTGAGCGGAGAAGATAAGAAGAGTCCCTTTGGAGACTCTTACTCATACGGTATGAGTTTAGAATCCTCTTATTCCAACTCTATTTGGGGAAGAAATGAAAAGAGGGGACACCACGGCAACAACGGAGACAACGAGTTGGCTCAGCACACGATCTCTAGAGTCGATCAACTCAATCCTTCACTCTAACAATACTACAGACTAGACAGCGAAGACGAGGGATGCATAAAGGAAAGGAGAAGATAATCATAAAGGGGGTGCTTATCTAGTGGATCGCTACACTACTCCACAAACCCGGGCAGTTGAACTTATTCCTACGGGGAAAAAGGAGAGAGGAAGAACTAGGTTAAAAAAAAACACGAAATGGGTGAGACAACACTATAGCGTGAAGCAAGATAATTGGGACGCCAGCAAAAAACACCGCGAGTGGGAAAAAGAACGCCGTTAAAATGGATGGTATCCACTACCATAAAAGGAAAAAGAAGGCGTCAGCTAAAATTCTATCATGTCTATACTAAAATCCTTCACCTGATCAAGTGAGGTCCAAGTCCTTTGTAGAAGAAGATAGGAGTCTACCATGATGGCCTACGCATGAGGGAAGAGTCATATGGTAAGTTCACATCTATATTTAAACTTTACTTCTGACTTGAGAGGTGCCGTGGGATGGGGAGAAGCTCTCCTCAAAAAAAGCGGAAACAGTCGAAGGAACTTAGCTTCAGGAAGGTCCGATCAAATCGAAGGGAGACAGTGTCATCTGAAGTCTCTTCATACTCCAATTAGAGCTTACTAGGGAGGGGAGGCGAAAGAAAGAAATCAGGAAAGAGGGGGGGACTAATCAGCCACAGGACTCTAAACTAAAAACGATTATCAAGGTTAATTGGGCGAAACCTCCTATGGTCAGAAGAAAGGAATCTTATGTAAAAATAAAAACGTCACGAAAGTCAGGGGGAAACAACAAGGTTGGATAAGAGAAGCAGACGGCTCTTCCTAGAAGAGATCTTAAGGGAGACATGTTGGGGATAGAGGCGCATCACAACAACAACAAAACGTTAGTAGGAACATATATATATGCTCGAGCTACAGGAAGGGAAAAAAGTAATTAAAAAAAAAAAAAAAATCGTGAAGTTCAAGGGAAGCCACATAGGAAGGGTTTTTTCAAAGGTCTTGACCGTTGAATGATTAAAAAACCCCAAGACCCTTCAATACCCAGAAGGTCGCTTTTCCCAAGACCGGGTTAGGAGAGACCGTGAAAAAGGGAGACCTTCGTGAGAACGAGGCGGACTATCCGAAAAGTCTTCCTGGATAACTCACCTTCCAGGCGATACCAGTCTCCGAATAATCGCGTACAGGAGGAGAGGGAACTCCATGCGATTTCATAGACCGGGAAGAGTTGCAGAAATTTCATTACGAAGGAAACTTTCTCGTCTCTCTCTTCTAGCTCGAACTCTGCAAGACCACCATGTAAGGACAAAACTTATCTGATCCATCTAGATAAGGTTACGACTCTTTCTCGACCGTCCATCATTGTCAAAGTAGAGAAGCGAGGAGTTAGACTCTCAGGGAGGAAATTCTGATGTGGATAAAAGAGGAGAATTAAGCTCTGCCGAGGGGTGTCCCAGAAGTCTTTTGAAGTTGGCTTCTAATAAGAGTGGTGTCTTTCTGGTTCAATCTCCTGAAGGGCTAAAAAAGGGGTTTTGTGTGGGATGCTGAATGCGGGCTAGGAGGGAACGCTTCAGTCGGCTACGCTGAAGCCTTCTTTCCGCCACTGGTTAGGAAGTCTACTTTCTTCGTCTATGAGGAGGAAACGTGGAGCAGCTGCAAGACTAGAAAAGGTTTGTGCCTATTACAGATCTTGACTGGTCTCTCCGCCTCTCTCGATCAACTAGAAAAATCACGTGGGGGAAGCCATGAGGAGACGAGGAGACCTGCTGACAATGTTAGAATTAGGTTATCAGAGTCCCTTTTCTTCTCTCCCGTTTCTCGTAGAGGTAAGGAAGCGGGTGGTTGGACATTGGAAAGTTTACTTTGGGGAATAGAGAGTCTTAAAACGGGAGGGAGGCTTAACTGGAACCAGACGGCCGGAGGCTGGGGAAACAACAAGGGATTATTCGGGCCAAAATAAGGGGTGGAGTCCAGGGCTGTTCAGCGGTCTGGGAAGAAACGGTCCGAAAGATCCGCTGCTACAAAGAGCGAAAGAGGTCGCTTCCTAAAGACAATTTGCGAGGTGAAACTGAGGGAACCATCAAAAGTACGTCCGTTCGGGTCTCTATTTATGGAGGGGCAGTAACGAGAGTCGCAAAAAGAGATCCGGGCGGTCCAAGCTTTGGTGAATCTTTATCTTTTTGGCCATCTGTTTTCAGGGAATGAGTTTAGAGGAGGCGGTTTGAAGATGGGGTTGGGAAGAGTCTTGATCAATGCCCTCTCTTAGAGGGCATGAGGTGTTTCTCAAACAGGAAGAGCCAGGGGAGAAATACGGAGGGCTTTCTGGTCATGGATCTCGTCTATCACCGGGGGACTCCGTGGATGGGGAGAGGACTCATCGGTCGGTCTCCGAAACAACAACAGTACAGGATCTCTAGGAGCACGCAAGAACGTAGCAAAACTGGGGTCTCTAGGGGGGGGAGAGTCGGGTGACGAAAATGTACTATTTGGAGGAAAGTGATGATTCGTTGCGAAAAACGTAGAAGCTCTTAAGGAAAGATAATAATTGAATCCTGCACGAGAAAAGGGCCCCAGAAAGTATACTCCTCCTACCAAGGCATCTTGCCATCCTAGGCACTATGGCCCACTATGGATCATATGAAGGGGAATGAGACTAGTCTATCTTTTAGGAGGCTCTCGGGACACGTATAATCTCGGAAAAAAGGGGAGGGGGAGAGGGTCGAAGGGTGAAAGAGTACGGCCCCTTATTCTCACGTCAATGTCGAGGATATATCCTTCTTGGGGAGGATTATTTGGTTCATTGTGGAGAGAGAGGTCTAGGAACCTAACGGGAGCTCCGAGAATAAGAGGACTTTGGGGTTCTATCTCTCAGTGGCAACCTCTAATTTTGAATACAGGGGGGGTCAGCAGAGGGGGTAACTTCACACACTTCAAAAAAGAAGTTACCGGGCTCAGAGCTGTAGGTCTATCCAGAACACCCTTTGCAGACGAACTAAAGAAAATAAAAAAGGGTCAGTAGTGCTGGGATCTTTAGAACATCACTGTTACTACTGGAAGACTGTCTTATGTATCCGCTACTACGCGTGGAGACTAAGCAACCCTGTTCGGGAAGGGAGTTCTCAGTAGTCCTCTCAAAAAGGATAGGTACTTCTCTACCGTTCACTATGCGGACTCCTTTAAAAAACTCTCGGGGGACGCGAAAGCCTTCATCTGGGACTGGGAAAGAAGAAAAAACCACCTAAAGACCATCTCTCAACGGGGGGGGAGACCACACTCGACTTAAAATAATAAGGAGGAGGATCATCCCCTGAACCATACGTGAGGTCGTTGGGTATTTCGAGAACTAGATCCTCGGATGTAAAACGGGGACAGAAGCCTTTAACTCTTAGACACCGGGGAGGCATCGAAAGGCTACCTTATTCAAAGGAAATTAGTGCAACGGAAGAGCAAAATCACAGAGTGCCTCTGTGACTGAGTATTTTTCCTAAGTGCGAAGAGCTCTCTGAGCGTGAAAACTACGCACTCCAGCTTCCGTTAGAATCCCCATCGCAATGAGAAGGAGCGCGAAAGTCTCGTTTCTCATACATTATCTTCGGTATCTACTTATTCACAAGAGACGATAGAGAAAGGGAGAAGAAGAAGCGAGGGGATCCCGAAGCGCCGAAAAGAAGGGGACACAGTTAAACTCGTTAATGGGAAAAAGACCTCCTATATTCCACTGGGGTCCATACCTCACTCCAGGCTTGACAACCACCATTGAAGCTGGGGAGGAAAAAGAAAAAAGCGGCTATTCCAAAGCCTTGGGAATATGGGGGGAGAGAGGGGGAAGCATAAAAAAACGAGGAGTAGGGAAAAAGAGAGAGTCTGCTCTCACTATACTTCAATTAAGAAGGAATGCTCAGGCGAGGGACGAACTTCGTGAAGTAAGATGCAGAAACAGGTTGTAAAAAGGGAATAGAAGGCCGGAAGATCACCGGAGGAGGAACTCTCTTTTTCTGTCTGGAACCACTTAACCTATGCACTACTGGGGACCAAAAGGGAAAGAGTCGTCACCAAGGATGGGAAGATAAGAGAGAGGAGTCGGAGTCGAAAAAAAGACGTCTCAAAGATCCGCCGGGTCATTCAGAGAAGCAATCCCAGAAAAGGTGGCTGCTCTGAGAATTGCACTGTTCAGGCACGAAGGTCCGTTCATTGCTTGTCTCTCTCGCTACGAGGGGAGAAAAATCGGAGAAGACGGAAAAAGGCCCGTGGAAGACCATCCTAGCTTACCGTTTTATCCCTTCTGGTTCGCTCATGGAGTACCCCATCAGAGAAGGGGGGGAGTCTGCAGGATCGGGGAGGCCACTAAGCTTCGAGAGGAACGCAGGAAGTTGACTAGAGCTAACTTAGAGGGAAGCTTGGGAGAGAGAGTACTTGTCTTGTAATATAAATAGTGAAGTCCCGAGAGGGAGTTCTCCCAGGGGAAGGGCGACGAAATGGAGCTTCTTTTTGGGGTGGAGGTCTTCCATTCTCTAACTGGAAATTCCCTCTATCTCTCTGAGCGGGTAAGGAGAAGTGATCTCTAAAAACTCGGAGTGTCTAGCGTGATGCACCGGAGGAAAGCCGGTCCAAAGGACTTTGGGAAAATGTGTGCCTATAAACTCGAGTAGTTCTCTCAGGGGAAAAAGGGGGAATAACGGCGGAGAAGGGACCGGGATCTTGGAGCAAACCGTTGATGGTCATCAAGCTTGAAAGCGGCACATCTCTTTATTGTGTGTTAGTATGCCGGGGCTGGGGGGGGTCGATACATTTTTCGTATGTGGCTCTCGTTAATTGGTCTTTGTGTTTCGCATTCTTGAGGAAGATCGCAGGAGGACAAAAGGACTTGGGACCCTTGCCTACTAGCGGGAATCCTTGGGGGGGACTTCAACCGACTTTCTGATCTTCGGGCCGTAATCAAAACTCAAGAGAGTCCACTTGAAGCCCCGACTCTGACAGAATCCTCTCTGTCATCTCGACCAATTGCGGGCGAAGAGAATGCGTAAGATTCGGTGGCTGGAAATGAGAGCTACTTAACGTCTCGAGTACTAAAAAAAATCTATTGGTAAGGGAGACGAAAGGATCAGAAGGGGAGGGAAGTGGCTGCATTAGTCACTAGGCGCCTCGGGGCTAGTTGAAATCGTTCGGGATCTTCTTGGGGTCGGGAGGATCAGGGGGAGGGGCCATGCGTGAGAGTGACTCTGTCATCTTGAACAATCATTCTTGTCCTCTGATCGGAACGCGGCTGATCATAAGCAGGAAGCCAAAAATGTTCCAAATAATATTCTTGACACAGTCCACGGGGGAGAAGGGTCAGAAGCGTTTCTACTGTATGCTCGAAGATCCTCTAGATAAACCAAACAATCTCTGTCATCAAGGAGCTGAGAATGGTCTCTCAGCTGCAAAAACACTGAAAACTGGTCCTAATTGAAAGGCACGAAACGAATGCGAGGGGGAATTACATGAGAAGGGAAAGAGCTGTTCTCAAGTAAAAATGCTCAGTCCATCTCTTAAGTAAATGGAAGGGAGAGAATAAGGGCCATCTGATCATCAAAAGACGAAACAGCTATAAACCAAGACCAGGGAAAGAGTCATCAATCACACGCAGGGAACCCTGATAGAGGAACCGATAGAAGAAGACTGCGATAGGTAGTTCTTCTGTCCAAAATCCATCAAGAGCCCGTCGAGTCCTGTAATGACGGGAAGGGGGCTCACGGACGGGAAAGAGGTAGGGCTGCGGAGAATCACAAAGTTCTATCTAGGGCGAGGGTTTTATACTAGAATTGAGTTCTGGGTTCGGGTATCATCTGGTGATTACAGGGCTCAAGTAAAACTAGGCTACTCTCTCAAAATACGTAGGAGGTTGTACTATCTCTAGAGGCCAATTCCCCTCGTTTACATTGGAAGGAGAAAATAGTTAAACATACTGAAACCCCCCTGAGGGAATTTTCGGGGGGGGGAAAAGCCTGAACAATGGTGCTATGACTAACTAACTGGGATACAAGTCCCTCACGTGAATATGATCGAAAACTTTGGAGCAGTATGAAAGGACGATCTGATGAAAGAGCTTGGGTCTTATCGCAAGTTTCTCGAGACGTGTCTAAATTCTGACAGAATGTAACCGAGGGGGGCGAAAGTAATTCCTGCGGCGGTAACGGCCGGGTGGCGCTCACGATCGCATTTGGTGAGAAGGGCAGCGGGCAGGTGAGGGGAGTTAAAGAGTTCATAAGAGCCTTGGGGGAGAAGAGAATCCACCACCCCTCGACTCCATCCTTCGAAAGGCAGGGGCCTGATAGGAAACCCATGAACTAGGAAAATAACTGGATTATCTCCGACAAGGGAGGCGGGGGCACAGTGGGACTAGTGAGAAAGAAGGACATCCGTATTCAAAACGCCGGGGGGCCGTTTGTAAGAGGAGCTAAAACGAAAATTGCCGTCCTCAAGTATTTCAGAACCCATTAGGACAGAGGCAGCTTCCGTTCAAAGGAGTTCAAAGAAGAGTTAACTTTATTATGGAATAGGGAACTATCTAGCCTCGGGGGGCGACGCCGAGACCTTAAAGCATGACAAGCTTCCAGACCAAGAGAAGAGCATGCTCGCGACATGTGGATCGTGGATTGCTGCATAGTAATACCAGGATGACTAAGGGTCTTTATATGCAAAGGAGAAAGATACAAAACATCTCTTATGAGAAAGGGTAGCAAAGGTATACACGAAGTGGACACGTATCGCGGTCACTCTTGTTACTTTTACCAAAGCCTAGATATTTCGAGGGGGAGATCGGAATTTCCGAAATCAAAGGGGGAACAACCGTAAAGTGCCAAAAAAATTTTGTTAAGATGAGAACCGCATGAGAAGACTACTATCATCTTATTAATATGGGATAGAGATCTCAGGCACAATCTACAACAACAACTGGTCTTGAAAAAGAGAGATGCCGACGCTAAGCGGCCAATTGCAGATAGGGGGAAGAGTCGGGGTAAGAGGCCGGCGGGAGGCCCCCACTTCATCCCCGTTTTTTCAAGAATGCGAAACAAGGAGATTGTGCCTATCAACCTAGGCGAAGATAAGTCTTAGGAAAAAAGGACGCTTGGAAGGGAGAAGCGTGACCCTTGTCCAGCCTTCGTGGAGAAACAACGACGAAGCCTGAAAAAAATCTAGTCTTCGTAGTAAGTACCCAGGCGGGAAATGAGATCCCGCAGAGGAGGGATATCGGAACGAGGAGCAATAACCGAGAAGGTCGAATCGGGGGTCCAGATCGGAAGTCGACCGCAGCTGACCTCATGTACTGGGGTAGAATGATCTAGAAACTCAGCCAGGGCGGGGAGAGGGCAGCCCAGCATTACAGTCCAAGTCGTGGGGACTAATGATCTCTAAGTTCGGAGTCCACGAATAGAGGAGGAGTAGCGTACGAGGGCAAGGCTCGTGGCTCTCTCTTAACGAAGGACTTGAAGGTTACTACGCTTAAATTCTCGGGACTGAAGGAGGAATAAGGATCACGCTCATGGAGGGGAGGGGGGAGGGGGACAAGCAGAATAGGTTATTTTATTCTTTTCTTTTTCCTCAAGGAGGCGTCGAATATAGAGGGTTTTTCTTGCGGGAAAGGAAGGCTAAAGAGGGAACCGATCAGGGGGCGATGACCTTCAAAGGAGTCCAGGGGGGGGGATACGTTCTCCAAGGTTGAAGATAGAGGGCCTGCGCTAGGACTTCTCACCTGTGAGAAAGGTGGGTAAAAAACCACTCGTAGCAAAGAACGGAGAAGCCCTGTAATCTTTGAATGGGAGCGAGCTCAGGAAAGTCAGCGCCGTGTCGCACGGGAGGGGGGGACGGGGAAATACAGAAAGGGGGGGCGACGACCCGGGTCGTTATGGGGGCACGCTACGTAAAATGTGAGAGTTTGAGTCTTGCGTTGAACTGCCGACGCTGATACTTTCGAGGGGGGGGGAAAGGGGAAACCTGAGCTCTACCAAAAAACTCATCAGGAAGTAAGCTTCCTAAACCTGATTAGGAGAAACGGGAAAGGGCATGAAAAGCCTCTCAAGTAATACTCTCAGACACAGGGGGGCAGGATCGACAGCCTCGGAATACACGCCCGCTAGCACGCGGATAAAGCTTTCTCCTGTCTACCTGCCATGGCCTGGGGGAGCTTACAAAGGAGGGCACCTGATAAAGTAAGTGGCCGCGACGTTCGAGATAGGGAGATTGATGTTTACTAAATATCGCCGTCTTCTTCCATTCGGGAAGGGGGGGGGGGAGAACTTATCGGGACTCGGTGTGACCATCGTCTGTGGTAGGCTGGCTGACTAGGGTAGTAAAAGGCGAATCTGGTCCGTGAGGTGAAATGAGGAAAAAGTATGGAAGAATTAGGCAGGCAAGTTAGGGTGTTTCTGCCCTAATTCACTGGAAACAAGAAAATCAAAGCTCGGTTCGTTTCCCAGATATGTAGAGTCGGATAAACTACTTTCGTTCTGTCTCTAGAGAATCAATAATCTAACAACACGGATTGGGGGTATAGAGTAGCGTGTCGCGCACGAACGGACAAAATATTTAGTCCGCTAAATGCGGGCAAAACGATGGCGAAGATGATTATGCGAATTCCAAAGAAGCAAGATAGTCGTCCAAGAATTTCCTTTCATACTGAGGGAACGAGTCCAAAGACTCATAGGACCTCATCTAAAAAGAAAGAACGACCAAAGCCGATGGAAACAAGAAGTCACGTATAAAACTATTGAGATGGCCTACTGGGGGAGATGACTCGAACATAGAATATTTCTGGCGCGAAGAAAATAAATAGCTAGAGAAAAAAGGTCAGGGAGGATCGGTACCGACGTTAACACGCGACTGAAGAACAAGGGACCTTTCTCCTTAAGCATGAGCCTTCTTGGGGGGAGGAGATGGATAGTTTTCTCGAGGCGTGAGGGATGGCGAGATAAAGGAAAAGTATTTGGGGGAAGAACGCTAAATCGATTATTCTTGGGACTGGATTATAAAGTTTCCACTGCTAAGTGTGAGAAAATAGGAGAGGGACCAAAGAGAAAAGGGGTACACGGACTGTCACAGACTTAGAGCATGAACCGCTATACCAATTCGAGAAACTAAGGCAAGAAAGGTCAGAAGAAAAGAATAGCAAAGGAGACAGATGGGGGCATTCGGTGTAGCTCCAGCTGGGAAATCGATTACGGGGGAGCTCATCGGACTTGGCGGAGATCGTAATATACAGAGAAGGGAAGTCGTCAAAACCCTTGGAGAGACTCGTGGGACGCATTTCCTCAGGCGGGAGAACGCTTGGCGGAGCACGTCACTTCCTCCTTAAGTAGAGAGCGCGGGGAGGACTGCAAAGAAAACCCCAAGAGGATCCAGCCGTGAGAAGAATGAAGTCTGGAAAAAGCAATCCTATAAAATAGTAGTACAAAGACCAAATTGCACCTCGTATGAAGAGAGTGCGAGATAGAAGAAAAACGGGGGAGATATCAAACCGGAGAATTTTGCGCTCTTGCAACTGTAAATCGCATCAGGGACGGCGACAAGGTATTAAGAATACCCAGGGGGAATAGGCAGAAAGGAAAGCTCAGCCAGAGTATGGGGATTCTTCAGACTTTTAAGTAGTATGTTTGGTAGCTCTCCGAACTCGAGCCCCGGATGACTGGAAGATCAAAGAAAAAGTCGAGCCCCAGCGAAGGGGGGGCTACATAGCGCTACCTCAGAGGGATTGCTCCGCTCCGCATTATTCGGCTTGGCGCCGTGCAGTCTACGACTACTAAAGACTAAGACGGGGGGGGGGTCGAGGGGAGCAAACAGAAGGAGTCTGACCCAAGCAAGGCCACGTAGGAGAAAATTAACAAGCAACGAAAACTCCCGGAGTCCGCCTCTTGTATAGGACAGTAAGTACAGTCAAGTTCTTGGCAAATAAAGAAAGCAGAGGGTGATGAAGAGGGAAATACCTCCTGCCTGGATCACTTATCCGGACATCTGAGAGAGGAAAGATG
>Ga0179591_1382506_pt1 | contig 12110 bp, 11 predicted proteins | sample CZOMad2_1_08_16f_FD_182891 | JGI IMG/M metagenome (GOLD analysis project Ga0179591, IMG submission 182891) | Vadose zone soil fungal communities from Angelo Coast Range Reserve, California, USA - CZOMad2_1_08_16fungal (PacBio error correction) | ecosystem: Environmental > Terrestrial > Soil >...
CAGAACTACGTGGAAACTTCCTCGTCGGGGGGTCCTGGTGGTACGGGCAGGAAAGAAAAAGGGTAAACATGCTGGCGAAGCCGCGGAAATAACTCGCCTGACGTAGAGCGGACAACCCCTCTTTGCGAGGAAAAACATAGGGGGAAAATGATCGCAGCCTCGGCTGGCAAAGGGGGCCAAATTCCACTACAGGTGCGGATCGCCATTAAAGTTGAATTTTCTGTAACTTCGCAAAAAGCTATCTGTCTGAGGGGTGTGAGAGCGAAGGAAAAGCATTGCACCAAGGGGTCGGCCGAAAGTTGGAGGACACGCGAGTTCCTGACGGGGACCAGGGGTTCGGCACTGAGGTCGGACAGATTGAAAAAACGGGGAACAGGTTCAGCTTGAGGGACACAAAAGGGGCGTCAGCCACGCCAATCCTCACGAAACAAAGTGGGAAACAACTTTTTATTGTCCGGCGGCCATGGGGCGGCGCTTAAACGGACATTCCGCGATAAGGGGGAAGCGGGGGAAAGACAGAGGGCTGTCTTCTTCTTAGTGGAGTTGAACGAACCCACCCTCTAAGGGCAGTCCGGAAAAGGGGAGGGACTTAGGGGGATTATACTGCGGGAACGATCGGGTGAAAGCAGTGCGGCTGTTCGAACTGAGGGGAAACGGGGAAACCAGCGAACGCGGCATGATCGAGGGTCCTGCCCGTCCTCCTACAAGGAAACGCAGGGGAGCATACCATGGCGCCTTGAAAATACTTTGGAGCAATGGGGGGAATAGCATACCTCCCTTCTCTAGCGCTCGCCAGAAAAACTGAGACTCGTTTTTTGCACGGACCTGCGAACTCAAGACTGTTTTCTCAGTATCACAGTACTTAGCAAGAAAAAGTGGGGGGGAATCGGAACCTCGTCAAGAGAGCCCGCAACCACGTCCAGCGGATGCCAGCGCCGGTTCCGCCAGCATAGCATGCAATATACGAGGAGACTCAGCTGCTTCCAACTTCGAAAGTGGTGATCAAGGAAAGGGAGTGGCAAACAATGCCGAAGGAGGCGAAAAACCGCGTGTTTTCTGGGAACTCCAGAGAGGTTGGGCCTACCGCAAAAATCGCAGCGGGGCACTTTTAGGGAAGGAGGCCATGAGGTACTCAAGCCCTCCGATGAGAGGATGGAGGGCGAACCCGAATGAGGGTATCTAAGAAGGGAGAGGTGAGGTTCGAAAAAAAGGAACTATTATTAGAATGTTGGATCGGAGGGGATGTCGAGGGAGAGTTGGGATCGCGGGGCGGTTAGTCTCAACGGTGGGGGCTTCGTCGAATGAAGGGTTAAAGTAGAGAAAAAAACCCGACGCAAGATCGTGATCACTCAGGGACAGAGCCGCGTCAACACGAAAGATGAGGGGGGAACCAACAGGAACTGGATAGAAAGAGCCGCGATTAAGACGGGGGGTGAAATTGGTCATTAAAAAATCGTGGAGTTTTCCAACTGAAGCCAGGAAGGAGGGCGAAGCGACAAAAAACTTCGCCGTCCTCGGGGGCTTAATCAGCAGAGCTCCCAGGCGTGAACACTGCTCCCAAAAACTGCCTAGGAAAAAGGGATGATGAGGCAAGGGAAGGGAACGTGTCACAATAAAAAGGAATTGTTTAAGAGACGCTCAAAATGCAGACGTCTCAAAAGGGAGGAGAAAAGAGGGGAGAATGCTACTTCTAAACGAAACGCATCTTTGATAGAGAAAAGAGTCCTTGCTATAGAATTGTAGTAATGTGATTTCTTCAAGGGGAAAAACACCCAGGACTGGGGCGATGCCCTGCCGAAGACGACCAGGCGGAGAAAGCGGCAAAGGAATAAAAAGGAAGCCCGGGCGTCGAAAGCCCTCTCGAAGGACGCAAAAGTAAGAAGAAAAAGGGGCAAGTGCGAATAAGAGGCACGAGTGGGAAAAACGCAAAGCAGAGGGTATCAATGAGCTCAATCAACGGAAAGAGGATCACGTCCCGGGTGCTAATTCAGGGGGGAAAGGGCCGACAAGCGACGGTAGATGGGGGGAAGCTGCTCTGAAGTTGAAAATCGAAAAAAACATCTGCCCGCATGAAAAAAAAAAAGAGGAAAAACCTCCGCGACACCACAATCTCGAAAAAGATGGAAAATAAGAATCCGCGAGCAACGGAGAAAAGACTACAACAGCATCGGCAGGCAATGCCAAACTCCGACACAACCCCTACAGCCAAAGTTTACGTACAGACCAGGAGAAAACTGACCGAGATAGCCTCGAAATGAGTACCCAAGGATCATAGGACAAACCGGTCATAGATTATTCTCGACAAAGAGTTGGGGGGCCAAGAATGCCGGAAATACGTGAATTTCTTATGACAAAGGGGGGTGACGACTGAAAACTCATTCGACCGGAAGCGATTACGCGGGGGAATAATCTTATTTGGGCTTGCGACTTGAGGAGACAGACTACCGGCTTGGCACGGGAAAGTGCAGGGGGACGGGAGCCTCGCCATCAAGACGCGGAGTCCTCCTCCAAAAAGACTTACAATCTCTAAAAGACTCCGACGTTGAAATAAAGGAGGGAGGGAGACAAAAAGGCGTGTTTTCAAAACCGCGTTGTTGCGCCAGTACAAACGAAGGATGAGTATGCGGGCCTTTTCCTCTTCAGGAAACTACACCAAATAACCTGGCCGGTCAGAGACTACAGGCCAGATGAGGAGGGAAGGCTACGAAAAAAAAACTCCGGAAAAATTTTAGTGAAAAGTTGCATAGGTGAATGGGAAAAGTTCGTCACCCAGGGAAGACGAAGTAAAGTACGACGCGTAACGAAAAAGACGCTCTTGCGAGGAAAAAAACGATTAAAAAAAAAAGGAAATGAACTAATGAGAAAAAAGTACATTTTGAAGCCTGCGGGGGAACGTCACAGATCGCGGGAATGACATGTGGCGGCCGCACGCGGACCGGAACCCAGTGGGAGCAGCCAGGGCACTCATCGTGCTATGGGATGCCGAACGTTTGAGAAGAAAGAACACTGGCCGTGAGTCAAAAGGGGGGGCAGGTCAATCTGAAATTCAGAGAACAGAAGAAATGGGCGCACCGCTAGCTTTCTAAACAATGTTAAAAAACCGAGGGGGGAAAAATAATTGGGGGCGTCTAAAACTATTCAATGGGGCACCAGGAAGAGAGACTCATTTTGCGAACAAAACGGCCGGTTAAACCAGCGACCTGTATGGGAGGGGGGCAAATCTTTTTGTGGAAGGTTTCATCAAGGACATCCTGGCTACGTCCGGACACCGGGAGTGACGAGAGGAAAGGGAGGGGATGTCGATCCTGGATGAAGGAGGTCGCAACATGTCGTACGTTAGTAATTCGAAAAAGTCACAAAAAAGGCTTTCCAGACGGAGGGGGAACCCGTAGTCGAGGGGGGGTCTCAGACAACAAACAACAACGGAGGGAGTACTGAAGGCGAAGGGAAGGTCCTCGGTACATTGCCTCCGTCGATCTGGCATTAAGGTTGTACGGACAGCACCGTTCGAAGGCTGAAAAAAGATCGGCACGGATGACATCCCGCTGACAACGCTCGGTAGAATCGCATAGTCCTTGATCCGGGAAATTGAAAAAAGAAAAACCCCAAAAAAACCATATATAAAACATACGTTGACGGGGAGAAAAACGTGCGAAAGTTCAGTTGACGGTCGGAGAGGACGCGGTTCTGGAAACGTGGACCGCAAGAGGAGGGGAACGCGCCAATTTGAAGCACCAAAAAGGCGGGGCAAGCGAGTCCGTCGGTGCGGAACGGAAGTCTGTCTGAGGCAGTTGAAAGGTGCATTTCATTGTGAACGAAAAAGAAAAATTGAAAAGGACGAAAAAAACCCACACAAAAATTCTGGAGAAGCCATCGCAATTTCAAAGAGGGGAGAAACGGTGTTCAGGTCCGCAGGCATGGGGCGCCATCAAAATAATGGAACGGCACTTGCCCCCGCAAAACTCTTAACTGGCTCAAGGAAACCAAGTCGATTACTCAAAATGAAAACTCCGCCGCAGGAGATGAAGGGAGGGAGGGTAAAACGGATCCGGTAAGGGCGGTGTTGGTGGAGGGGGAGAAATGAAAAGTTGACTGCGGTTGGAAAGCCAAGAAGTTGAACGGGTACACGCGAACGAAGACTACATCTGGCGGCCAAAGAACGAGAAAGGAAGGTAGAGCAAAACAGGGTCGGATGCTTGGGGCCAAGGATCTAAAACCCTTCAGGAGAACCTCCTGACGTCGCGGATACTTGGGGCGCGAGAAAAAAAGGCGAACAGCGCGTTTGAACCCATTCGCGTCGAACACTACGACTGTGTTTCTTTATGCAACAAAAAAAAACAGGGCCGTTTCATGGGGCGATGGTTTTCCGGCACGCGGCCAAGGGGGCAGGGGGGAAGGACTCAAACGGGGAGATTGGGGGGAAGAGCAACCGCACTTCTCGGATCCAAGGAAGATTTGTTGGAGGGGCAATCAACGCCATCAGCTGACGGATTCCGCGAAAAAAGCGCTTCCAAGAACGATGAAGCAAGCAGAAAAAGTAGAAACAAAAGCCAAGCCAAACAAGTAGGCAGCACGGAACAGAACAAAGGGGGCGAACGCTCGCATCGGGGAGAGCAAGACCGATGAGCTTAACCGCCGGCCGCCGGGATCGGTGGGGGAAAAACCGCGCGGGTCTTTGAATTGCTGACTGACTGTTGAGGAGTTCGGACCCACCGGCCGGATTATGAAAGGTACGGGGGGAGCGTGGAAGCGCGGCGGTGTAGGGCTGGACGCCAAACGCAGGTTGTCGGAGGAGCACGAAAAAAGGATGATCAAGGGCCCGGAAAACAGAAAGGGAAATGAAACTCCTTCAAGGATCCGCATCGGCAACCACATCCAAGGGTACGGACGCTGTAGTATCTCGACATTCGCGAGGAGGCGTGGAGGACCTTTAAGCATCCAATTAGGAAAGACTTGAGGGGGAAAAAGGGCATGCCAGGCTCGCAAGGCTTGCGAAACTTCTCGTCCTTCGAGTGTACATTTCCCCGGGGGCCCAAAGGAATTGAAACGGGGAAAAAAGTTGCCGCTTCTAAACAGCGAAGCATCGAGTGAGAAGGGAGGTATGGAGGTGGCAAGGAGAAAAGAACATTGGGGGAAAAGTCCAAGAAGATTGTTTAGCGACGATCAAAAGCGTTCGTGTATACTCTAGGAGCTAAAAAGGAGAAGGAAAAAGGATGAAAAATCTAAACGCACTAGGACGAAAAAGAACCATTCCGAATCTGCGTGTCACTCCGGGGGACAATGTTTTATTACACTCCCTCACTCACTACTGCGGAAAGCCGAAAAAAAGCTGTATCCGCGTGACTGCTGAAGCGAAGAAAAAGGAAAAAAGGAACGAAGTTTTGCCCGCGCGGCCGCAGGGGCCGAGGTGTAAAACAAATCTCTCGGGTGAAGAGCAGGAGTCTCTCCCCGAATGAAGCCGACCTGCGAAAACGGGCGAGCTCTACTACAGCGTCGAGTCGACGGGTCGGCGGCCGCGGCTCGGAGGGGGCCTCATGCTGAAAAAAGGTCCTTTCAAGGAGGAAAAAAGAAGAACCAGGCAAGCTCAGACGAAACCTAAACAGGGGTACATGCGTGGGGGTGAAGACTACAAAAAAAAAGAATCACTATGCAACTCCAAGACATCACCCGGGGGGAAAATTCTCAACGGGGAAACCGTGGGAACGCCCGCTGGGCACAACCTCCAGCATCAATCAAAATTACCGACAAAAAAAGTAAAAGGGGGACTTAAGGAGCCCCTCATCTGGATGCTCAACTCGAATTAGGACGAATATGCTATTGAGGCGTCGCGGGTGACCCTAACGAAAACGCAAATTAGAGACTTGGGCAAGGCTTGGGGCTGTGGGTTGAAGTACGACTTGAAAGATCAGCCAGGCATCAGGGCGCTGACTCTAATCCGAGAACTCCTTTGAAAAAGCTGCGGGCGGGAAACAGTTTGGCACCCAGAGGAAGTGCGGGGGAGGGGAGCCCTCATACGTACGATGCTTGCCCAACAAAAAATGAACTGAAGACAAGAGAGGGGAAAACGTTAAAAAAGGAAAGAAAAAAAAATTCCGTGCGACCGCGAAGGGGCTTTGTGAAAAAACCGGGAGAGGGGCGCGTGCTGAGGGTCTCAATGTGTTAGAGTAAGGACCGGAAAGGGAAAGCGGCCGAGACAGAGGCTTACCTGGGCCCAGGTCTGCTATACTTGGTTCCTGAGATGAGGAAATCTTCTAGAGGGCCGCGTAGGACAAGGAAAGGTAAAACACCGAGTATGGACAAGGGGGAGCGTTCCAAGGAAAAAAGGATCCAACAGAGGGAGAAACGAACTCAAACGAAAGATCTATGAGGGTGTGGTTTCATGCGAAAGAACTCTCCCATTTTTCCGCAAGAGGAACAGGACAGGTTACGAACAGGCGTGAAAAAAATACTAAAAGCCGAAGTTTTATGAAAAAAAACATTGAAAAAGGACCGTACCTTCCAATTGGAGCAAGCCAAGTCTTCTGGGGGGAGGGAGGCCGCGTGCGTGCGAAGCCAACTCACGAAGCAGATTTGCAATTGGCATCTTAAGAAGACCAGCAGTCCCGAACTGGAAAAGGACTCTGCGAAACGAAGGCGATAACAGGGGGGGGGTGCGGTGCGATTCCAAGGAACGATTTAAAACCCCTCGACACGGAGACAACGGGGGTGGAAAAGCCGAAGAACACCTGTCTACCTTACTCAAAGAAAAACTCCCTCTTTGGGGAAAGAAGGCTTTGGGGGGAATTGCCTGGAGGGGACTGGCAAATGATTCAAATACACACAAAAGAGAAATTCAGGCTAGGGCATCAAAGGGCTAAGGGTCTTAACGAATCCTGAACGGGGGCCGTAAAAAAAAGTTTCCAATGCATGGTAAGTCCAAAAACCTTCGAAACGAAGGGCGGTGCTCTCTCAACACAAAGGTATGATAAAGGAAAAAGGAACGGTCGTCCTGTCGCGCATCTCGGAGGGAAAAGGTTGTACGTCGCCAAATTAAAGGTCTTTCTGAAGGGAAAAAAAAAGCGAGAACCGGGGGAAACATCAAACACTGACGGATAAGCGGGGGGTCTAGAAGGTCGGCATAGGCTTCAAAACCTCGTCGCACCACCGAGGGGACGCAAGCATGTGCGTGGGGGGGCGAAGGGAGTGGGGCAGTCGTTAGTTGTCAACCCTAGCGCGAGGTTTCATTCGGGGGCCGCAAAGTGAATAGGGGCTAAAAAGGAAAAAAACATGGTTCGACCGTATTCCCTTCGACACAGAGTCATTCGGTGGATGGAAAAAGTCAAAGATTCAAATGATTTCACAGGCAAACTTGAAGAAAAAACAAAAACCAAAGGGAGGGGAACGCCAAACGCCTTCAGCACGATTAGCCAACGTGCCTGGGGAGAACCCAGTTCCGACAGCCAAGACGCCTCAATGTCATGCAGGGGAGAAAAGAGGAAGGTGGAAACGCGTGGCTCGTAACTGTACGACAGTTGCAACTGCTTAATGAGACAAAGGAGCCGCCAGCATCTCTTCAGGACTTGAATGCGTACAATGAACGGGGTCGGGGGAAAACATGAACGATCGTGCGCCATAAAGACTGTTAGCCATTCACGTGCTGGTCAAAGATCGCCAACTCTGCCCAAAGACAAGGAATAAAAAGTAGAGCAGAAGGGCTTAAGGGACGGGCGAGTTGAGGAAAGCGAGGGCCTCAGAAGCAACGCGGAAAAAGTACTGCGCGGCTCCAGGAACAAAAGAGGAAGTTTGAAAAACAAAGGAGGAGGAATCCCTGGGGTCTGACAGGGCTTAAACGTCGGCTCCCATTAAAACGCTGAGGGACCGAAAGGGGGGCAGCGGCAAAAGAGAGGGATCCCGCAACAACGACAATCAAAAAGTGCAAGAAAAGAAAAGTGTGGAACCTCAAAAAGGAAGAAAAGTCGGGCATCAGCTGAGGATTAAGGGAGCGCGGCCCAAGGCGAAATGAGTCGGCAGCTAGCTTAAACATGCCGCAAGGGTGCCCACGGGGCTCCCAAATTCAGTGAAAGAAAATAGAGGGTTGTCGACCTCCTCAGACGCATCGGAGGGGACGGCGGCCGAGTGGGAAGAACAGAGGCAGGATCGTACTTGGGCGGAAAGGTCGGGTGTGAGGGAAAGCTGACTTTGCTTGAGGTTGGGGTGCCCTGCGGGACCTTCCGGATAAAGGTGGGAAACGGGTCAAGGGCGGGGGCTTGGTCGAGGGGTTGCAGCGTGAAGGAAAGGATGAGGGTGTCCGGCTTCGAGAGCGCTCTGAGGCCAGGGAACCTGACCCATCTGTCCGCGAAAATATACTGTCACGGAAAAAGGAAAAAACTCGGCAAAGAGAAAGAACGGAAATTGGAAAACGCGACGCTGAGAGCTAGCAAGGGCAGGTGAAGAAAGGATGGAAACCATCATTCAAAAGAGAGCTGGTCAACAGATCTGAAAAAAAAATAAAAAGATGCTGGACGTTGAAGAAAGTCCTCAAGAGACCGCCAGGGAGGAAACATAAATTGCCCTTCAGCAACGTTGCCAGGCTCCGAAAAACTTCAGGGCAAGGGGGAGGACGTATCCGGGAAGGATGGATGGGGAACAGGGCAGAGTGACAATGTCAGAAATATAAGAGGTGAAACATCAAAGATAGGGTGAAAGCATCAGAAAACAAAAAAAAAGTATGAGGAAAAGAGATGCAGTCTAAAAGGGCTAAAAGCACTTCTTCAAAAAAAAAAAAAGTCTGACATTGGCACTGGTTTATGCTTTTTCTTAACGTGACACTCCTAAAAAAAGAAAGTATCTAAGAAAGAAAAGTGTCGAAAACAAAGAACTGCGAGGTGCAAAAGCCTGAGCCCGCGGGGGGGGAAGAAAGAAGAGGGACGCGAAAGTTTGCCCGGCGAATGGAGGGCACCGAGGGGAAACGACAGTCGAGTGGAAAAAAACATATAAGAGAAAGGGGTCCGGACCCAATAAAATCCGGCTCGCCCCCCGGCGAGCTCAGAATTACAAGAGGGGAGGGAAGCGACGGTCGATGCGGCAGCGACCGATCAAGGGACCAAAGAAACGAGGTGGTACCGGGCCAAAGCATCCTAAGCTACAACGGCAAAAGAGAGAGGGGGATGCGTTGTGCAAAACTAAACGAGAGCCGAAAGGGGGAAAGGAAAAACCAAGACCCGAGCTCAATCAAAAAGGAAGGAAAAAAGCTGGGCACCACGAGGAAAGTGGGTAAAGCTTAATCAAACAAAAAAAAAAAGAAAGGACAAAAAATGACTATCACCCAATCTTGAACTGAAAATCAATCGGCAGAAAAATAAAAAAACCGGCCCGATGCGAGTAGACTTCGAAGAAGGGTTGTAAAAAGAAGGGAACGCAGGAAACTGGTTGTGGGCCAAAGGGCTTGGGCAGGTACTTGAAGGAAAAAGACGTAAAATTAACTAAGGGGAAGAACGAATCTGAACCGACTGTTTGCGGAGCGTGGGGGGGAAGGGAACATCTAACGGCGATTTCATCAATGAAGTGGGGGACTCTCCTCAATCTCGCGGAGGCTGACCTGGAAAAAAAAGGTGAAAATGACAATCTCGAACGAAGTTACAGGAAAAAAAAGAGGAAAGGCGTTCGACGCGAAAAAGGAGGTAAATATGGGGAAGTCAACGTGGCTGGTAGTCGCGCCATATCGCTGGCGGGGTCAGAAGGGATGAACATTTCAAAAAAAGATCTTAACCAGGGCCCGAAAAAAAGGGCGGGGGGCCGTGAGGAGGGGGCCAGTGCGCGTTCGCTGGAAGTACTTCTACCCGCACGAGGACAACCCTCTATGTTCCAGAAACACAGGAAAAAGGACAGACGAGGACCGAAAGATCGATCTATAGTCAGGTCCGGTAACTCGAAGATTGGAGGAACACGGACAGGGAAAAGGAGAATATCGCCAAGGGCAAAGACGTCAGAGAAGGCATGAACATGTTTAGCAGAAAACTGGGGGGTGCAAACCTACATGTGGAAAAACGGGCAAAAAATCGGTGGAAATGTGTCTTCCCTGAAGGCCGCTAGGAAAGAAACGTGTCGTCAAGCATGAACGGCATCTGAGGCAGAACAGCAACAGTGGCACTCAAAGGGTCTCACAGAGGACTTCTCTGTGAAAGAAAACTCCGGGCAATGTTCTGGAGCGAACGATTCAGGATGAGGAATGAAAAACCGAGGTACAAAACATGATAGTCTGAAAACCAAAACGTCAACTACTGGGATCTCTAAGGAAAACCTATCGTTTGGTGGCGAGAGGCAATGCCAGGAATCAAATTCCGAAGCGCACCAGTCGTATAAAAACCTCAAAAAGGTATTTCAGAGCAAAAAGAATGGAAAAAGTTTTCTTTGTTAAAAAAGGGGGAGGCGCCGTACAAACGAAAGACAAAGGCATTGCCGACGATAACGAGGACGAGAACTAGGGAAACCGTCAAAGTCTCACAAAACAACTTGTATTAGGATAGAGATCCGAGGGGGGGACGGGTACGCCTCTCTGTCGGAAACTAACCGGGGGGTTTTACTAAAAAAAAGCAAAAAGGATAACTTCAGAAGCACCTCTCGAAAGAAAAGCAAACGGTCGCCTACTCTGTAAAAGAGCAAAGCTTTACGAATGGGGGGGTCAAAAAAAAAGGGAAAGGAGTCCACAATCAAGGTTTGATTGGGCGTATACGTGACGTTCTCGGGATGGAGGCAACCGACTCTATCGGAGGGAAGAGTTCCGGGGCAGGAAAAAGTCGAAGAAACATTTCAGCCACTGTGCCATGAAAAAACAAAGCGAGTCCTTCGGTAGCCATTTCTGCAAGGAGAAGCATCATAGGGGGAAAAAATGTGTCAAAGTGCTGCTGAACAGAAGGAGGGCTTCGCCACCCAAACGAAAATCGCCAAGATCGGACAAGTTTGCTTTCTCCCACCGGTGCTCCGAGGACCCTTGGGGCGGGGCTAAAAAAGGTCGCCACCAAGCGAGAAGATCGGGGAAGGCCCTGGCCCGGCGGAGGGCAAATTTTCAGGTGTCATAGGAAGGCAAAAGACTAAGAGTCCATGAACTAACCACAGTCGATCGGGAGAGGAAGGGAAATTGAGTATGCGGTGTCTGATGATGCTGGGGGAAGAAAACCTCACTTGGCGGCTGTTCACTAGGGTCAAAAGGACTTTCAAACGGAGAATCGGACTCTAGGACCCCGAAGCCACCATGGGAAAAAAAAAAGGAGGCGGTTCAGCTATCTTTGCGGGCAGGCAGGACCGCCCCAGTCGCTGAATAAACAGAAAGGCGCCCCTCTCTGGGTGAAACACAAAGGCTTCGGACTGAACAAAAAGGGAGGCAAGTCAACGTCGGCGTTCAGTGAGCAGTTGGGAGGGAAAGCCTCGTCCGATGATTGTAGGGCTAGGGCTCACCAAACCAGTCCAGGGATTCCAAACTCCGGTACAAGGAAGATTCAAAAAGCATCTGACGGATGCCGAGCAGCGTCAACGGAGGAAAAGGCTTTCAAGTCGTAAAAAAACAAACTCCAATCCCTAAAAACAGTAAGAAACAAAAATTGCTTAAACGACATCTCTTGGGGGGGTACGAAAAATCGGGGAGGTCGAGCATGCTGCCGGGTACTCAGGATGAATTGAGGCGTCCGCTTAGATGTCGGATTAAGCATTGAACTTATGGCTGGGAAAAAGCACAAGGGTTTCTTCCTCCGGCCTGGCGATGGGATGAGGTTGTGTGGGGATGTCCTTCAGTCGGGAGGGTTCTTCAGAAACACGTCATTGAGGTCTTCGTCGGAAAAACTTGAACGGTGGGAAAACGTGAGTAGTCCCGGAACCAAATAGGGCCGCAATGATAAAACTAAGAGGCGCGGCCGCATGGGACAGTCGTGAAAAAGTGATACGCGGAGCTCGCCGCGGTGGGACTCAGTGAAGATTCGGGAGAGAAGAGGGGAAACAACGAGATCTTTTTCGTCCCCCAGAGGCCTGAATGCGGGATGAAAGGAAGGGGGGGAAACGCGCGGATTGCGAGAGGGTTACACCACCGTAAACAAGGCCCGCGCTCCGAGCTGCGAGCTACGGCTTCTGATCCGCTGTAT
>Ga0179591_1290616_pt1 | contig 12109 bp, 15 predicted proteins | sample CZOMad2_1_08_16f_FD_182891 | JGI IMG/M metagenome (GOLD analysis project Ga0179591, IMG submission 182891) | Vadose zone soil fungal communities from Angelo Coast Range Reserve, California, USA - CZOMad2_1_08_16fungal (PacBio error correction) | ecosystem: Environmental > Terrestrial > Soil >...
GCACAGGGAACGTAGCGTGGGAATGATGGGTTGGACTGGCCTTCGGTTGGAATCACAAAAGCTTTGTAGAAAGGGAAAAACTAGAACAGAGAGAACCCAATCTTTCTTCACACCAAAAAAAACGAAAAGGGAGGGGGACGTGGGGGTCCACTTGAAGAGGTTTTGAAGGCAACAAAATCGGGGAAAAGTGAAGGACGTAAGGAAAGCACGAGTGAGCGTTGAAAAAAAACGATGAGAGGTGCCACAGTGCACATTTTTTAACAACCTGTAAAAAAAAAAAGGAAGTCAGCTGAGACGCTGGGGTGCAGACCAAATCGTACACCGTGGTGAGAAACGGACAAGAGAGAGAAGGGGACAGGGAGTAATCAAGAAAAGGGGGGTCATCAAACGAGACCCAAGTGGGAATAGGGGACAAAAAAAATAAGCAACAAAAACACAAGAGGGAACTGATATATTACAAGGGCGCGGGGAAAGAAAAACGAAAGGAGGAACCCACCACACTAAAAACCCTGGGACGTCAACAGTTAAAAGAAAGGGGGGAAAGAAAGCAGAGGAGGGGGGGAGGAATGACAGTGGTTAGGGAAAGAATAAAAAACCAGCTTCTGGCATCGGGTAAATGGACATTGCCCTTTAACTTACTGACGCGCCCACAATGCACTAAGGGATCAGGAAAGTGGAAAGGAAAAAAAACCTAAAGGGGTTGGCATGGGTGGGGAGGGGGGGGGCAATAGTGGGCGGGAAAACTCCGGACAGCAGGTGGATTGAAGGGTAAAGGGGGAGGTGCCAAAATCAGGGAAAGGGGGGGGTTCGGAGGGCCCTACTGCTGCAGCTTAACGCCAGGGGGGAGGAACTGGGGGGGGGGAAAAAAAAAGGTACCCGGTATCACTTTTGGTGAAAAAATGGGGGGACAGGATGAAGAAACTTAGGGGGGAGCAATCAAAGAAAAAAGGACCACGAAAAACAATAAACGGTATATGACCGGTTGGCCCCCAAAAAAACAACAAAAACAAAAAAAAGCCGTGAAGAAAGGGGTGTGAATCTGGAGCCAAGAGTAAAAGGCCCTCACGGGCCAATGGTCTTTTTAAGGTAGCGAAATGAAGAAGGAATATCGATCCGGAGACATCAGTCAGACATAAGGAAAATGGGGGAGGAAAAAAAGGGGGGACACTCGGGGCATAGTGGGGAAACTGGGATGGGAATTTGTTACAAAGTTAGGTCAAGTCAGTTTGGGGGAAGTTGCCGTCCCAAAGTCCAACTCGAAGGCCAAAAGTGTCCTGAGAAAAAAAAAAAAAATGGGGGGCAAAAAAAGTAAAAAGGACTCGGGTTTGAGTAGGTAGACGGAGCTGGAGCAAAAATCGCAAAAAGGTGAAACTCCATCTGAAACTGGTGGGGGGGTGGTTGTTTGGAAATCACCTCAGAAAGCTATCAAAAACTCAAAAAGGGAGGAGGGAGAGGCCTTGTGAGGTCACGGAAGGCCTCGGTGGCCCTTGGGATACCCCGGTTCTCCAATAAGAAGAGGACGAGAAAAAAGGGGAAGGCTAGCAAGCACAGGGGTGCGGCCCCCGAACATGAGCGGGGGGGGGGGTCCAAGGACAAAGGGAAGGAGGTGGTCATTCCAAGAATTTAGACCACCCGAGAAGAAAGCAGTGCACTGTAAGAGTGGGCATGAAATCAAGCTGATAGAAAGGAGGGGGGTGTTAGTAGAGGGGAAATGACGATGAGACAGAAACCCTCGAAGAGATGTGACAGACTTTGGGTAATGGGGGGAAGGGACCCCCAACGTTTATAGGAAGGGTGGGGTACGGATCCACCGGTTGGAGGGAAAAAAAAAAAAGTCGGTTTTTGGAATCCGTCAAAACATTGGGGGGGGGGGGAGTGGAAAGTTGTGAGGGGGGAGTCCTTGGTGAAACATGCCAACTGGGGGGGGGACCCTGGGAATTTCACCAGAATGGAAAATCGAGTCTACAAGCGCATGGCCCTCAAAGACTAAAAACCAAGGGGGCCCATCAACAAATCAAAAAAAAAAAAAAAAGCCAAAGGTCCTCCGCCTCACATCAACCCGGGCAACGGGAAAAAAAAACAGCACAGGACAAGAAGCGTTCATGTCCCGGGGGGGGGACCCAGTGAAACCGGAACTGAGAAAGAGACTCACGGTAAAGCAGGAGGGGGGAAAGCCATGACGACGCAATCCAAAGGAACGTTGAAAAACGATGAGGAGCAACCACGCAGTGCAGGCATCGAAAACCAAGAAAGGGGGGGGGGACACCAACAGCCTGGTGCCATGGAAGCGACTCAACCCAACCACTTTTATCCCATTCAGATCCATGCCGGCCAAAAGGAAAAACCAAAAAACAGGGGTAGACTATGGAGCAGCAAGGACAAGCAAATGGGGAAAACGACTCAAAAGGGAACTGTATTCCCGGACCCAATGGCCCGTACAAACCCTCCCAGACAAAGAAACTAACCGCCAGCATTTTTCAAAGGTTGGAGGTGTTAACCCCACGACCAAGAAAAAGCCCAAACCTTCAACCCGACTAAAACAAAGGACAACCAAAAAAAAAGATCCCGCAAAAGGAACACTAGAAAGACAACTACAGAAGAAAAAACAATCCACCCAGGAAGATTCCGGGGAAGAGAGCTGAAAAAAACGAACACCGCACCGCAGAACCTCCGGGTCAAAACCCGCAAAAAAAAAAGCGGAAAGAGAGCAAACACAAACTAAAAAGCGCAATGAAGTGATTATGCAAAACCATAGTCGGGAAAAAGGGGCAGGGCAACTAGGCATCTTAAGACCAAGACCGTAACTCGCTATCTGAAAACGCAAACAGGTGAATACGGAACCCCCCCTGTCCCCATAAAGTAAGGAATGCAAGTCGGCCAAAGCCACGCCTCTAGAATCTCAGAAAAAAAAAAAAAACAACGGAGGGGGGAGGAGGGGAAAAGAGAGAGATAAAGCGTTCCTTTCATTGCCTACTGCAGCCGTACATGAGCGGAAAAGGGCAGGGAACGCAAAAAATGTGCTATAAGGATGAGGTGAGGGTATGTGATGAGAGGGGGAAAGCCGCCAGTTACCCGATTCGAAAAGAGAAAGAGCAACGTCCGTTGCGAATTGTAAACAGTTGGGGGGGGGGGTGCGAGCCAGAGCTGGAATGTGTGGGCGGGTCAAAAGGAACGAGGGGGGGGAGGAGGGTTTGTAGGTGGGGGGATACGTTATGACAATGAAAGAGAGGGATGTGGTCATAGTGAAGGGGGTTCCCTGGCTAGTGGTTCAATGGTCGGAGGGGACGGGGGGGGGAAGGGGGGTGGGGAGTGCGGGTGGGGGGGGGGGAAAGTGGGGAAGTGGACGGGCGGGAAAAGAAGGGACTGGGAGGGGGGGTTTGATGGGATGAAGGGGGTGGTTAGACATGGGGGATGATAAGTGAAACTAGGCGTAAGTTTGTCGCCCGTGCAGGGGGAATCAAGAGTAGCCCACACCCAAATTGTGACTTGGAGGGGCGTAAAAGAGAAAGAGAAGAACCAATGGGACATTTTCATGATAAGGGGGGTGGAGCAAACGCTTGCCAGGCCAGGCGGTTGGGAAAAGGTCATTGGGGGTCCGAGCCTTGGGAAGCATTTGGGGGCACTGGTTTTGGTGGAAAAGAATAGAGTCGTCAACTGTTCGTTGGAAGTGGGGTCGGGACATGGGCGGTCAAAAGGAATCAATATCCGCTGCGGTCATCATCACCAGTGGAGGGTGAGATCAAAAGTGTTTCAAAAGCTGGGTCCGTTGCCCCAAAGGTCCTATGGAGACATGGGGGGTCAGAAGGGGAAATGGGGAAAAAAAAGATGATGGGCAAAGGGGGAGGGGGGGAAAAGGTGGAAAAAAGGGGGGGAAAAGGATTCTGAGCCAGACAGGGAAAAAAGCGCTGAAGCCTGGAACGTCCCTCAAAATGGGAGGAAGTTGTGCCAAAAAAGAGAAGGGTCGAGTGAACAAAAAGGGGAAAACCGAAAAAAATTCCACTGGTAGATTGAAAACGCCTGTTGGTTATTCAAAGGATCACCGAATGTAAAGAATAAGGAGGGTGGACATAACCAAACACTTTTAACGGGGAGAACCAGAAAAGAGACAAAAAAGGCAGGGCAGTGATTGCCTCATAGGGTCCCATGGAACCGTAGAAACAAAAAATCAGGATTCTCAGCGAAGAATGCCAAGAGACAGGGAAAAAGGGAAGAAAGTTAGGACTATGTGGCCCTAAAAGAGAGAAAAATATACATGTGGAGAGGAGGGAAAAAAAAACCGCTTTCAAAGGGGTTTACCGGGGGGGGCCGCCAGCGGAGGTAGGCCGAACTAAATCGCGCCTAAAGCAGGAAACATAAGGGGAGACCACTTTGGAGCCAATAGAACCGAGTCTTCACCTAAAAAAAAAATCCAAAAGCCAAGATGAGAAGCTTGGGGGAAGACATTGGGACTGGGAGAAATTCTGTCAGGGAAAACAACACACCAAAAACTAGGTCAGAATGAGTCAGTCATCTTGAAAAGGTAGCGCCAGACAAAGAAAAAGCCCTGTGTGGGTTGGACTCAAGGAAACCACCCTCGGCCTCAATGGTAAAAAAAAAGTGGGTGGCCCTAGGTTGAGGCGAACGGAAAAAATGACCGTTGGTTGGAAAAAAAGGGAAAAAAGACCGAGGGGGGAAAACCAAGGAAATACAAGCCCCTTTTCCATAGAAAGATGGCAAACGGGCGACGAAACTTGGTAAGAAAAAGAGCTCCGGAAGGGAGAACTGGGAGAAAGATTACTGGAGGTTTAGCTCACTAAAGCACATGGAGCCGGAAAAAAGGCGGTTTGAAGGAACTCAAAAGGGACACCACACCAAGATTGAGAAATAATGGCCTTGGGGGAGGTTCATAAATCCCCCCGGGTTAAGGTTGGTGTACGGGGATCGGTAAGCAGGGATGGGAGGAGCCCCGAAGTTCCGATCAGTCAACACAGGGGGGGAACACACAGAGTGAGAAAAAGAAAACTGGGTAAAAAACCAAGGGAAAGTACCAACCGGGATAAAGGCCCTGCAAAGCAGTATGTTTCCGCTAAAAAAAAAACTTGGGAAGGGGAAGGGGGGACACAACGCACATCATTAAACACCAAGTCAATTCCAGGAAAAGCGGACGTCGTCCGCCAGCGTCACCGTTCAAAAGTACCCCCAGCAAAAGGGAGCTGGGGGAAAGGGAAAACCGAGGAAAAAGTAGGCAAAGAAAAGTGCAAGGTGGCGCGAAGGAAATTGTAAATGCAATACCGGAAGTGACCGGGAAGATGAAGAAGGTCGATAAAACTAACCAGCAACTCCCATAAATGAAGGAGGTTAATAATAGGGAGGGTTACTTGAAGTCCACATTTTGGTGGTTGGGTACATTTCGTTGGGCGTTGGAACAAAACTCAGGGGGACAAAGAAAGGAGGTAACCGAGTGGGCGGGGATGTGGGGAGTGCCCTGGGGAACCCAAAGCAGACTGCAAAATGAAGCGTGGGTGTAAACCGTTTGTCTGGGGGGATTAGAAAAACTGCAGCGGTGTACTTTCAATGGTCCGGTCATAAAAGTGAAGAGGGGAGACCACATCGTCAGGAGGGGCGCTGCGATGGGAGCAGCCCCATTGGGGGGAAAAAAGCACCCTTGTCAAAAAAAGAAGAATGAGGGTGGGATGACAAGCCATCATCGGGCTTGACTGAAATTAGTAAAATGCATTGAAAAAGATGGTGACCATTACCAACAAGATCAAGCCACGACACAAAATGTTTAAGTAATGGATGGGTGTTGGAAGAATGGAAAAAAGGAGAAGAAACAGGAGTTGTGATTCCCTAAGGAGAAATGACAACAAGCACTAAACTCTAACTGGGAGGTTAAAGAAGGACGCAGAAGAATCTTTCCTCCACGCCACAACAAAAAAACGAGGGAGAAAAAGAAAAAGAGAACTGAGAGGTAAAGGAGGACATGTACAGTAGCGGGGGAGTGCTGGGACGAACTGAGGTGGAAGGCACAAAACGGGGAGAGGAAAACGGAACCATCGTCTTCCAAAAATCATACACGTAAACCGGGGGTCGGGGGGGGGGGTACTTGAAGGGGGGGTGACCAAAGTGGAAAAAAAAGGCTAAATGCAATTAAGTCCGATTATAAAAGCAAGTGAACAAAACATGGTGGGGACAGCAAATATTCAGAGGACAAGTCGGGTAAACCATAAGCCAGCTGCAAAGCGCTCAAAGACGAAGGGGGGGGGGGGGAAAACAAAAACTGGGGGGGGCTAAAAAAAAAACGGGACAAGGCAGAAGGGAGCAGTTCGAATCAAAAAAAAAAGGAGAAAACACGTTAAAAGGGGTTAAGACAGGGGGGGGACGAGGTTCCCAGCCCCAAGACAAATCCACAAATGAAGAGATATATTGAACAGAAGCTGTGGGGAAAAACGCAACTTAAATGGCCCCACCAACATACACGGGAGGGGGCAACAGTACAGAATTATTAATAAAGAACAGCTTATGAGGAACAGGGGGTGAGTGAGGACTCCCCAGCCCGTTCTGGGATAATGGGGTAGTGCATGGGACTGACGGGCGGTCGCCCACCAAGGGAACATAGAGGGCAGCATGGGGGGGGAACTAGGGTTGGACAAAAGGGTACCATCTAACCTTTGACATGGGTTCGGGGTTGGGGGAACAGAATTTGGACGGTACACGTCCGGCTGGTGGGGTGATTGAAGAGGGAAAAAAGTGACAAAAAAAAAAAAAAAAGGGCCCCCCAATCAGGAAAGTTGGTTTTCAAGCCCACGGCGCCAAACAGCTGAGAAGTCCAACGTTTTATGACGGGGGGTTGGGGGGGAAAGGTCCCTGTTGCATCCACTGGGGTAACCACGGGGGGGGAAGGTGGAAGATACAAGAGTTGGGCTCAAGCCCTCATTGCCTAGGAAAAAAAACACCTAATCCCAAGAACAGTACACTTGGTATTAAAAGCCAGAGAGGAAATATTGGTGGGGGAAAGCGGAAAGCACGGCAAAACCGAGAGCCATGGCACCTTGGTTCCCTTAGCTAACCTAAGGGGATAGAAAAAAAAAAAGGAAAAAAGACCCGACCTAGATCATCCTACAACGGTAGGTAGCTCAGGGAGAGAAATACTGCTATGTAAAAAGGGTGATGCGCCATTGTGCAAAAAGGGGGGGAGGTCAAGGTTGTCTGCTTCTGTGGAAGGGTCAAATGTGCCGTCAGAAGCAACACTCGAAGGAAAAAGTGTGCGGAAGCCCGAGGGTTGGGAACAGGGGAGAAAAACATAAACACATCTCGGTGAAGTGCGGGGGAGGTTAAAGGAAGGCGAAACTTACACAGCCTACCGCAAAGAATGGGGACTGACTGCGAAGCTAGAACAGAAATGTGGGTGGGGTGGTTTTGGTGAAGAATAGAAATCTGTATCCAAGGGAAAACAAGAAAAAAAAAAGCAGTATCATCGCCGGTTGGAGGTTCTGGGATCGGTAGGTGGGGGGAGAAACACAGGGTGTTCTCCAAGAGTCAGAGAGAGGGATGGAGGGCCAGCAAGAGGTGCGGGGGCACCAAGTAACAACATGAAAGGTTTGAGGTCAGAAAGTATCCCACCTGATAGGTGGTAGTCGAAGATTTAGGGTCAAAAGAAGAGAAAAGTGCAGCGTGACACAAAGTAGAGTAAGGTGGGGAGATAAACAAGATGACGCCTCACGGCTTGGGGGGGTTCTAAAGAAAAAACGGTGGGCCATGGGAACGAGAAAAAAGAGGAAGAAGATAGGGGTAGACATTGGAAAGGTGGTTAGGCCCCAGGGAAAAAAAAGGTAGTTGGACGTGAATTCTCTTGGGGGATAAAAAACCGGGGGAGTGGAAAGAATAAGGGACCTTCAGTTGAGTGGGGAGTGGTAACACGTGGTGGGTGACCGACATTGTTGGAGGGGGGGTGGAAAAAACTTTACAACGTTTGTGGTGGGGGGGGGTTTGCCAGGAGGAAACCGCTCGGGTTACATCACTCAGAGCGGGGCGTCTTGTCAGGAAAGGACAAAAGAAAAAAACTTGAAAGAGCAACTACTACACAACCGAACCCATCCTCCTGCAAGCAAATGAAAAAAAACGGAAAAAGAAAAAAAAGGTCGACCTCGTGAAAATTGAGGTGACCAAAGGAAACACAGGGAAAAAGAGAAACAAAGTCACTTGTTATGAAAAGGGAAGCACCAGCGTAAAATTGAAGACATGAACGAAAAAAGAAAAAGAACAAGTGACAAGATGAGGAAGGGGGGGCCACCCAGCAAGGACAAAGCGGCAGCGAAAGGAAAAACAAACAAACCTGAACAGGGGCCCACAAATCCAGGGTCAAGGGGGACACGCCCAAAAACACCACTTATCGCCGGCCAAGAAAGAAAAGAAGCGACCTCTTCAGGGGTACAGCATCAACAAAAAAAAAAAAGGGGGGGAAAAAAAATAAAGACGAGCAGACAGCAGCAATGAACGAACGGCGTGCCTTTATACACACAAGGGAACCACAAAGGGAGGGAGAAAAACACTCACCTCACAAGCACATTCAAAAACCGCAAGGTTTTGGACATCAAACCCGCCCAACGCCCACTCCCAACCCTTCAAAAAACAAGGACAAAACAACTTACCCCCGACAATAAAATCCGAAAGAAGGAAAAAGAGCAAAAAAAAACTACTTATGACACTAAAAACCTTCTAATATGGGTGAAAGGTACATAATCTCACAACCGACCAAAACGCCCCAGGAAACCTTCAAAAGTAGAAGGGAAACAGAAAAATCAGCAGGGACGCCCAATCCGCCAAAAAAAAAGACACGCAATGACGTGAGAGCCTATGTATAAAAGAGGGGTCACTGAAGATCCAAAAGAAGGGTAGACCCAGCCCCTGAACCATCCCATCTATAAGCAAACAGGAGTAATAAAGACGTACGTCCCTGTGAACACAAAAGAAAAATGGAAAGAGTGGCCATGATGACTTCAAGAAAAGCTATAGCGAGAGAAACAAAAACAAAAAGGGGAAGGAGGCATCAAGAGAGAGATATAGACTGTTTTCTTGCCGAGGTTCAATCGTACATTAGGCCCGACATGAAGAAGATGTCGTCCCGCTGGGTGGGGTCTTATATATAGGGTTGAAAGATGAGATGAAGGGAGGGGGGAAAACCGCGTGGGTTGACTCCTATCATCTAAAAAAAAAATTTTTGTCCTTGGGGCGATTGGGGATGGGGGGGTTGGTGCGATCGTAACATCCTGCTTTTTGCTGGGGGGGAGCCGGGGGGGGGGGAAGGAGGATTGGGTTGGGGGGAACGTGTTTTGGAGATCGAGGGGGGGGGGGGGGGGGGGGGGGGGGGGGGGGGGGGGGGGGGGGGGGGGGGGGGGGGGGGGGGGGGGGGGGGGGGGGGGGGGGGGGGGGGGGGGGGGGGGGGGGGGGGGGGGGGGGGGGGGGGGGGGGGGGGGGGGGGGGGGGGGGGGGGAGTAGGGGGGGGGGGGGGGACACCAGTAATGAAGTTGGGGTGTGTGACATTAGGGTTCAGGGGAATCTTTGTGCATGGGAAAAAAAAGGATAGGAGGGGGGGGAATGGTTGGTTAGTCGGTTTTAAGGGTTTGGAAAAGGGGGAGTGGAGGGCTGGGAAAAAGGGCGGAAAAGGAAGAGGGGGGTAGAAAAGTGGGGAAGTAAATAATGGAAAGGAGGAAGTCTTCAACATGTTCTGAGGCTGGGAGACAGAGTCACACACGGTGTCTGTGGGTCGGGGTCCAAATGACGAGGACGGAAGGGGATCAAAATGGCAGGGGAGGGGGGTGAGCGCTGCCAATGGACATGCCGGTGGGAACCGAAAGGGGGGGGGGGGGTGTAATGAAGCCTGGCCCGCTTGTTGCACGGGGGGGGAGGGTTGAACGAAAATCACATAGTTCGTCAACGTGCAGGTTTAGTGGGTAACGTTCAGTGGGCGGAAAAAAAGATCACTGGGCTCCGTCAGAACCCCAGTGGAAGGGAGAATCTGACACAGGTCCGGGTCATGATGGGTCAACAACTGGACGAGGTCGACAGGGGGGGGGACTTTCATGGCGGTGACCGAATGAAGAGGGGGAGGGGGGCGGGAGGGGAAGGGGGATTGGAAACTTGTGGAGGAGATACCAAAGACGACGAAGAGAACAGGCGGAATAGCGGTGACAGTCCAGGGGCAAAAGGGGGCAGGTTGTTGTAAAAATACAACCAAAATTCTATTAACCAACTTGGAAAAAAAGACCAAATGCCCTGCTTGGAAGGAGAAAACGAAGGGGTTGTGTATCAACCACACAGATTGCATCAAGTAAAGAAGGAGGGGCATCGACACGTTAACATGGGTCTCACCAGAGCGAGGCCGGGTAGTTTGCAGAAACATCCATGGGAAACCAGAGAGGAACACAAAAACGAGAAACAAGACAAAGTCCACGAAAAACTACTGAAGTGTAACCACCTGCATTGGTTGGAAACAAAATAGAGGGGCCCAGCAGAAGGGGAAAAAGAAAAAAAACAGGTAATGTTTGGGACGTCCAGGAATAAACGCTTCAAGTTTGGTTAAGCGGCAGGGGCCCCACCAGCCCAGCTTCTAAAGCCCTCTCGCGGACTAATTCGCCTAGGGAGAAAGGGGGGAGAAACGAAAGGAGTCCCTTGACCAGAACCGACAACAATGACGATGAATTAAGAAAAAAGGAGAAAAAGGGTAAAGCGTGGAGGGAAGGTCTAAAAACCACAAAACAGGCCAGAAATGGAGAAAATCGGGAAGGGAGGGGGCGGAAATTAAACAGCCAGCCACGGCAACAAGCGACGGTTTATGGTGGGCATAAATGAAAACCTTGCGTGGAGAAGTAACTTTGGGCCTTCAGCTTTTGATGCTAGCAAAGGGAAAACCTGACCAAAGATAACGTAACTCTAAAGTGGCACAATGGAGACATAAAATTGGAAAATAGAAAGGGAAGAGCGGACATACCGAAGGTTAGAAAAAATCTCATCCGGGAATGTGGTCACTGTCAGGAGTTAAAGGGGATGAAGTGGGGAAAAGCTCATTAAAGCAAGGGCTAGGCCGTTTTGCCGTTTCCAGCGTGAAACACCAAAAATAATGTCCACAAATATGCCCTTGGCTGGTCACTCGCCCCTTTGTGGGGGGATGGGGGTAGGGGTGGAGATGGTTCAATGCCAGGGAAAAATTGCGCCCAAAGGGAGGGAGTCCGAAACAACAGTGGAAAAAAGGAGCCAACTGTAAAAAAAAAAAAAAGAAAAAAAACCCAGTTCTAAAATCAAAGGGTATTCATCTTCAGGACGTATTGCCTCGGAACACCCACTGGAATGATGGCAAAAAAACGCACAAAGAGATCATTTCCCTTTACAATCCAACAGCGGACGAAAAAAAAGGCTGCAAAAAAAGAGGAGAGGGTTGGTAAACTTGTAAACCTAGGGGGAACTTAGGCCTTATTGGGAAAAGGGGGGCGACGCACAAGTGAAGGAAAGGAAATAAAACAAAGAAATGCCAGAAGCTGGGGGGGATTATTCACGACCACAGGCATACACTAAAGGACGGTGGAGGCAGGAAGTCCCTGTACTGGGGGGGGAACGGCCCCACCCGGGAAGGTGTGTGTGGGTCACGGTCGTTTCACGTGCAAGCGAAGAGGTTGTTTCACACTATATATTGCCCCTAGTGAGGGTGGGAGGGGAGGAGGGGGAAAAGAAGCCGACTGAACAACGGGGCAGAGCGGGGGGACTAACCGTGACGGGGGGAGGGAAAAACTGTCAAAGCTGGACGTGTCCGTTGGAGTTCCAAAAAAGGGGGAAGAGGTGGGTTCTCCCACAAGGAGCAGGGAGGAAAGGAAGAAATGCTAGAAGGTGGGTAAAAAAGACGGGGCCCAACACGCAGAAAGAGGGGCGGACCAGAGAAGACGTGTCTTTAGAGGATTAATGCAAGTTACGAGGGTTAAAGGCTACAAAAAAGAAGAAAAGAAACAACGCCAAACATGGTTTACGAAGCGGGGGGTTGAAGGAAAAAAGGGGTCTCGGAAAACAAATGGTGGATTCACCTAAGACTCGTTCAACAAGCACGACACGCTAACTGTGACATGTGACGAAGAGGAAAGAG
>Ga0179591_1322138_pt1 | contig 12109 bp, 12 predicted proteins | sample CZOMad2_1_08_16f_FD_182891 | JGI IMG/M metagenome (GOLD analysis project Ga0179591, IMG submission 182891) | Vadose zone soil fungal communities from Angelo Coast Range Reserve, California, USA - CZOMad2_1_08_16fungal (PacBio error correction) | ecosystem: Environmental > Terrestrial > Soil >...
AGTAGAAGCTGTCTCCTACTGTTGCGAGAGCGGGAAACGTGTTTTCCAATTGGGTAGCAAGTCACAATCAGCACTTAGATCCCGGTCAAGGTGCATGGGGAAGCTAGTAGACCGCGTGGACTAGATAGAAAAAAAAGGGACCAAAGAAGAATCTACTAGATTCCGATCAAGAGTGCAACAGTGAGGGACAGGAGAAAGAATTTTAAGGGGTCTCAGTCAAAAACTAGGTAAATCCGACATTGTCTACCTGCCGGAGTAGGAACGCACTAGAAAAGTCAGACGAACATTCAGGTCTGAAAAAAAAAGTTTCGCTGACCCTGCTAGTAAAAAATGAGATGGGGATATGCCGGAAGAAGCTTATCCCACTATACGGAAAAAAAATCAGTTCTAGGGGGACAAAGAAATAACAGGGCACTTCATCTCGTTGGGGCCAAGTGAGAAGAATCAGTGAGAAACGCTGGTGAGTTAGGGTGATAGGGGACTTAGGCCTGGGGTTTGATCAGGGAGAGTGGAGCTTAGTCGTAAACGCTGTAACAAATTCAACGCCAGCGTCACCGGTTCAGGAACGAACCTCAGCTTGGAAGAAAGGTGGCTTCACTACCAGGGAAACAGGACCATTCTACCGAAAGAACGACGTTGGGGTAGCGGCGCTTAAGGGGGCGACCGTCTCTCCCCTACAAAGATCTCCGAAGTGAGTCGGGGAAGGAACAACTTCTCTTTCCCGCCGAGCGAGCAGTGGTTTTGAATTCATGACGCAATCTCACAACAACCCAAACATGAGTCTCCACGGCTAACAACGCAGTTGCTTGCAATGAGGATCATTTAGTTTCTAGAAGTTGGTTCTATATGTCTACAAAAGGGTGGTTCCTTTCCGAGACCCTTCTGACTTCAGGAGGGATATTAACTCAGATGTGCAGACTTTAAGGTCTTCCTGGTAGAAACACCCTGGGCATAAGGCTCGTCAGAGTCATTTCACTGGGATAGTGGGTGTGCGGTCGCGGATCAGTACTATCGCTCGTGCTCGTTCAGTGGGCTCATGGAAGAGGGGGTCTGCGCGCCGGGAGGACCTATCTTTGGCAGGCAAACTCGCAAGAAGTCTCTAACGTGAACCTAGGACGCTGCAATTGAGGAATATCTAGGCCTCTCTCTACGCGAAAAAAATTCTAAACGAAAAAAGAAGTCAAAGTGTGCCGAAATTGACACAGCGAAACTAAGGAGGGGAAATACGACGAAGTAGATTGCAACGCAGTAACCCTTTACTAAAAAATATTCGACGGACGTGTGAAATGGAGGACGCGCCCTCCTAGCATGGGCAATTGAAATGGACTGTATGATTGGGGAGAAATGACGCCGGCGGGATGCTTCCCGCCAGAACTATAAACAAAGAAGTCTACTCGAGAGTACCTAAGGAAAGCAAAAAGCAGTCCTTGGAAACGGGACGGGAAAGATCTCTTTTCGAGGAATTACACTCGGCCAAGGACAGCGGGCGATAGGGTGGCAGGCGGAAGAGACCAGAAAAAATGATCAGCGATGAAAAAAGTGCAAACATCTTGGCGCGGCAGAGAGGAATTCGGTGGCACCAATCCGCAAGAAACTCACTCAAGAATGGGCGCAGGACGGACATGCACGGCGCGGGAGGGCCACAGAGTGCGCAGGGGGGCGGGAGGGCCCGATTAGAAATGGTGACTAGGTCGAGGCAGCGGCGTCTTTCAATTTAAGTTCTGATGAATCCAAGACCCCAAATCTCTTGGGGGAACGGGGAAGGTAGGTCGTGAAACCAGAAAATCTAAAAGGGGCAAAGGTTACTGGTCACTCCCCCTGATCATTAAGTGGACTTCTTCAATCGGCGGAACAATGCGCCAGCGGACAAGGTGGTATAACAAGCTGAATGATAGCTAAAATTTATCGACTCAAAAACAAATAAGGGTTTCAATCGTTTAAATAAAGCACCGATCCGTGGAGTGGTGCGACGCTGAACGGGCGCGGAGGAAAAATTTCCGTTTCCAAAGGCGCTATGGAAAACAAACTGGGGATACTGGGAACTGCCTTGGCGACAACAGCTGGGGATTATCATCGACAACCCTAACAGGCAATATCACAGAGAGACACCGTGAGACGCCAATATCCCTCCCGAAGAATGCAAGGCGAACTTTAATCTCAATTTTAGAGGTCAAGTTATTTAAAAAGTGGACTCCTCCGATAGCGGACGCAGGTGGTCAAGGGGAAGAGAAAGAAATCTAATGTCTTTAAGGGAGGGGACGAAGGGGCAAGGCTCGGCCATGCTCTGAGGGTCTACTAGCGCTGTAAATGTTCGTACACCTCCCTAATCTGCTTGAGTCAAAAGCGTGGTCTCGTGACGAGGATTTAACGTGCCCAAAGAGGTACTTCGCATCGAGGGAGGGACGTGGGGGATCGACGGAAAGCGGATCAGTAGCTATGGCACAAGAAAAAAAAGGTCGAGACTTGAGTAAGAGGAAAAAGACGATAAAACAGCACCGGGAGGACGATAAAAATGACTCTGCCTCCTACGGCGCGTTCTGGGCGTGTTTTTCTGGACGGAACCAGCTACGGCCCCAGCGTTAAAAGGCCAGTCCTTCTACTGCCCTCCGGGAGATATATGATCGGGGGGGTCAGGCACTGACAGATAGTGGAAAGCGTCTTTGTTCAGCATTACTTCCCGTCAATCAAGATCAGCCATGGACTATGGTTAAAGAGGTGGGCAATCCCCACCAAAATCTGCCGCGCTGGACGGAGCTGTTACAATCTCTCACCTTTGCCGACCGATTTGCGAAAAGAAGGGAGGCATCTCATGCCTTCCTGTAGGCGCAGAGGACCATCAGCCGGGGCAACCCGCTTTTCGACTAAATCAGAGCAGGCTGGCGCAAGATCACGGCTGGGGATCAGCCTATCCGGGTCGAACCCCGCAAAAAGCAAGCTACACTCGCACAGTTTACTCAGAGCGGAAGAGACTGGCGGACTCACGAATTATTCAGTGTACAAGGAGCCCATCAGCTCGAATCGCGCAGGAGAAAAAGGTGAATATCCAGCGAAAAAATGCTCCTCAGGGGAGGGAAGACGATGAAACCTAAAATTAAAATCAAGAAAAATTCGGCAACAAACAGATCTAGGGGTCAAAAACCAAAAAAAAGAAACAAACAGACCAGACATAGCAAACTAGTGAGATTGCTATCCGCCATAGGGGAGGGGAACGCCTGCCGAGGCAAAACGACAGGGCTAAACTTGATCTGCGCTCGAAAAGAAAAAAACACGGAGATTAAGAGAGAGGGGACAAGATCGAGCCAAAGCTATCGGGAACTCCAAACGCAGCGAAAAACGAGAGGAAAGAAAAAGGTTTGCGTGCTTCGCTTGAAAAGTGGGGAAAGCCAAATTCCTGGGTGTGGCAAGAATTAGAGGAATCACTTGTTAGGCCCGGTTCGACGACAGGAATGAGTCGCGCGCTGGATGATTCAATGCATCGCGATAAAGCGAACGTCAAAAGCGTCAGTCTTTCGCAGGAAGATGACCAAAGGGTGCAGAAAACGCTGTTACCGCAGCAAGCAAAAGGCGTTCACAGGAGAGAGCTGAGAATGGGCTGGTTCGATAGGGGGGAGCACAAAGCAAAAGCCTCGATTGGCCAGCTCTCCAGCTGATTCAAGAACACGCGCGCAGGGTGACAAAGGAGGGGTCACGCTACCAGCATGCTGATGAACGAGTTTTGTCCTCCACAAACGTCTGCAGGCGGAGGACCGATGGGGCACCAGCGGTGAGCCGCTCCGCTTTGTGGTGGACAAAAAAAACTTCGATAGAAAATTCGCGATAGACGGGAGGCGCCGATCATCTGCTCCAAAGGGGCGGGGAAGACCAAACATCGAAGAGAAGGAGGGGAAGTCTGGACGTGGACTAATAAAAACAGAGTCGGATCAACCAACCCCACAATAAAGAAACGGCAAAGGAGAGAAGAAACGGGCAGGACAGACGTTTGCCTCAGAACGTAAAATGGGAGACGCGAAAAAGATAAAAGCCGAGACCTGGTGTGGAAACAGGAGGAGGATGCGCTCGACCGTCGAGATAAAGCGTCCTTCGACAGAAAGACTCGCATGGGGGGGGCGAGCAAAAATGGGCCGCGACATAGAAGTTGAGCCCAAAAAGGTGGAGGTTCGAAGAAAACGACAGAACAGAGCGTGAAATCCCGCCCGCGATTTCGGACCGGTGTTTCTGACCCTCATAATCGACCATGACGGTGCCCCAAACAGATCCCGTTGACGACGAGAATCGAATGACGGAAAAGGTCGAAAAAAAGACAAGTCAATCGACACGAACATTCAACAAGAAAACGAGCTGCGTTGTCGCGGATGAACCGAGAAAAGGGCGAGGCGTGGCAACTGAGGGCAAAAAGGGCGATATCAGCAACGATGGTCGGACAGAAAGTCCAAAAATGGGGGAAAGCAAAGTCGTGGTTCTGAAAAAAGAACCTCTTAGGTGGGAAAAAGGAAATAAGCGCGCCCGGAAACCCCCGGCGCGAACAAAAAAGAGCATCGATTCAAAGATCGTCATCGCGCGTGGGTTCCAAATTCCATTGTTTGCGCGAGCCCCTCGGCTCCTAAGGAATCTGGAGTCAAAGGGGACACATTGATGGCGAATTGGGGGGGGGACGCTAGCACTAATCGAGAAAAAGCGAGAACCATACATTCTGAGGAGTCACATGAGTATGGTCACGAGTCCCCCTTAGGCAGGCCCAAGCGAGAAACCACGCATAAGTATGTTCACTGAGAGACCTCTCAATAAGAGGAGGGGGACGGCTGTACCTAAGCGCCAGCCCGGAAAGCCTGACGATAGGGAGTATAACACAGTCTTTAGAGCTGCGCGAGGGGTTGCAAAAACGACGAGAGGACGCGCCAGACGTGTCAAGACGATAAGGCTCGAGCATGCTTGTCGCGGGAACCGACTGCCAGAAAAAGAATTCTACCGTCGCCCGGGTAAGGAAAGGTCGACAATCGAGGGCTTCCACTCGGTGCCGCACTCGGCAGGGGACGTGCTGTACGCCGAACTGACAGACGTACCCGCAGCCTGTCGCCCGGGCGGCACAGTCAGGGCCATCGACAAAGAGAAGCCAGGTAACGCCGCGAAATAACGAATTTAGCGCACGGAGGAGGCATCCCGACGTAGGACACTTAGAAGTTTCTAAGGGACAGAAAAGCATAGCATCCTAGCCTCTATCCGTCGATGGAACCCAAGAACGGGTGGGCCGAATGCCGTCGAAGGGGGAAAGCCTTAAGCCAAGGAGCGGCCCCTGACAGCGCCAGCGCGACCGGGCGACACGCTACCAACGACCACACTCCTCAGGAAGGGAGGGGAATAAGAAGAGGAACGTAGGAACCCCGGAAAAAGAGGTCCTTCCACGGGCAGGGGGGAGAAATCTCGATTCCCATCTGCCTCAACAAAAAAGGAAGCGATTGACTAGGGATGACGGGAACCCTGGCACGGGAAGAAAACCTAGGGGACGACGCTCAAATCCGGTAACTCAGGCTCGCGCTTGGGCGGCGGGATATCTAAGAAAAAAAAACAGGAGGCGATCTTCTCAGGAGGGGAGAAAGCCTTGCAAATCAAAAATGAGCCGGCGCACGTCTCCACGCTCCTGTGTCGCCATACAGGACCAAGGATCGCTGGAAGAGGGGATATTTCGCGTACGCGACCTCAGAGCGTTTTCGACGAAGCCAACGCAATCGGAGAAAAAGCTCGAAGAGATGGACGGCGATCCCTTGCATGTTCCACTAGAAGGGGGGGGGGTCGACGCTTACTAGGGGACCCGCCCAAAAGTTCATAGGGCGGGAGGTCGGGGGGGGAGAAACGCCTGGGGAGCTGGAAACGCCATCCCCATTACGGAGTCCTCTTATTAACTGAATTTAAAGATATCAAGCGGCGATGAGATTCTGATCAACTGGACTCGGAGAGATTGGGGTACGCCCAAATGCTAATCGCGTCAACTCGAGGGGTGAAACGACTGGGGGAAAGGCATATCGTCGAGTTGCAAGGGCACAAGCTAAAACGACTTGGGCGAAGGGCGAGAGGGAAAAGCGATGCTTTTCAAAATGAAATGGGAGGGGCGCTGAGGCGTAAAGCCCGATCTACAACTTAAAGCCTAGGCAGGCGACGGTCGGAGTTCCGTATGAAAGCCGCGTCCGACTGGGCTTCTCAGGTGGGTACTTTAAGCAAAGGGAGACAAGGTGAGAAGGGTGAAGCAGCAAAGCGTGCTTCGCGCAGGGGGGTGGCTTCAGTCGGACGCAGAGAAAGCCAGCGGTTTGGAGGGAGACAAAAGGGGCTAAGCCGCAAGTCAGAGCAGGTGGCATGGAAATGGTCAAGTGAAAAATCACCGATAAGGAGCGCGGTGGTAGCTCGAGGTTTTACGCCGAGACCGAATTGGACGTGTGAAAGGGGCGTTGGGAATACCAAGACTAGGGGGACAAAGATGGGAATGGGTGATGAGGAGCCTGGAAGATCTTGTCTGATCAACTACCGAAAAGGCAGATCTACTGAGACGCAGACATAGGAGACTACCCATACGAGAGAAAAACTGCTGAAAATGTGGTCGGTGGGTCATGATGGCGCCAGTGTGTACATGATCTTGAGCCAGTACACGTGGAAGGAGATAAATCAACGGTAGTAGGAGCGCACCCACCGGCTGTAAGGGGTACAGGATGTTTGTCGCTGGGATGTCAAAGGGGGAGACTCCTAAAGAGCGCTTCTTTTAACGCAGAATGGTCTCTCTGAAGGGTCTTACTGGTTGCAATTCGAGTTCGGTCGAAAGCTCGAAGGGGGGAAAAGTTGCCGCAGGTAGAGACGCATAAATAGGATTTCAACCCACGCGATACGGGGACGCGCTCACACATGTGCGAAAAAAGGGGAGACCGATTTTGGCCAGAAGGACTCCGTGAAGGGGTTCAAAGCAAGGTTATCAAAGCTCGATAAACGTTTCAACGAAGCGCCAGAAGGATGGACGCATTAGATGAGGAATTCGGGGTCGGAACCTATGGGGCGCTGGGCGAGGGGCGTTCGGCGCTTAACCAATGCTGCCCAAGGGCTAGTATTATATCTAGCGCATGACAACCAAGAAAACCAGGGGGCGTCACGACTGCTGTGACCTCTCGCACGAAACGCCTAAAATGCGGTAAGGCGCACCTTCGGAGGCAAAGGATCTGTGCGATCCCGCAGTCGGGGAACCTGTCCGCGTGGGCTACGATAAAAAAAAATTATAGAAGGCGCAATGAAATCGACGCGCGCGTGTGCAACTCCGAGGGGGGGGAACGGGTCAAAAAAAACGGGAAATATAAGAGCCGGTGAAAAAGAAGCTGGCCGCCGCAAAATGAGATGCACCGATCCCGTCAGCGAGTTAGAGAAAAAAAGACGAGGGGATACAAAGTAAAGAGAAACTCTCATGAAATCCAATCCAGCGCCGCTCCAAAGCGGTTAAAAGAAGGCTGAGACAGCGGGTCGGACACCCGAAGCGCTGCGAAATGGGAAATCGTCAAGAGAAAAAAAACCATATTATATTTCCTCCAGAGCGGGGGCTGTGTCGCTGCTGGCCGATGGAATACGAAGGAATATCGCGCTGATCCAGCGAGCTAAAAAAACAAAGGAGAGAAAAGAAAGAGCGAGGCCGCCGGAGCCAATGTCGATCTTGACCTCCCAGCACATACCGTCTGGAAGAAAAGAACGCAATAGTTGGTGGGATGGAATTATGAACTGGGAGACACGCATAACGTGTGGGGCCCGAAAGGTGAACAGGGGGATCGGAGATTCCAGGGGAGGGGGGAAGGACCGGCGGGGGATCTCAGCAGACGATCTCGAACGTGGCGGAGAGACGATGCCAAACGGGCAGGGAAGGTGTTTCATCCGCAGCGCGTCTGTGCCGCGCGCCAGGCGTCAAAAGGACTATTGTGTGCTTCTGAAATGAGTGCTGGCGCCACAAAGGGGAGCGCGGCGAGAGGAACTAGCGAAGTAAGAGAGGATGAGGAGAAAACACAGAGAGGCGGCCCCGGAGGGTTTAATACGGCAACATGCGTGCCCGACGGGTGTTAACTCCAAAGAGGGAGCCGAAGCGCGATGTAACAGCAGGCGTAGCAAGCGGGGAAGGGTCTTGGGGCAGGGGGGGTTGGCCTTCGTATAGCGAGACGCCGGGGCAAAGGGGCTATACAGCAATCAATCGGCAGTAAGAAGAAGAAAGACCTATAGAGAGAAAGGACGCACCAAAGAAAAGGGGGAGCTTCAGGCAAAAAGACTTGCGAGAAGGTGTCGGGGAACTTGAAAAAAGGGGATACTGTCGTCACAAGGTTGCGCGATGACATGGAAGGAGGACGGGAAACAACAATCTCGAGAACCGGGGGGAAAAGGACGGAGAGAAACGAGAGCAACTGGCTAAAGAAATCCAAAGCGGGACGAGGAAACAGCTAGCCATAAGAGGCCGCTACCACGAGGGGGGAGAGAACCTCGAGCGAGGGAGGGGGCAAGTCGGTCAGCACGAACCAAAAGATCCTCGCCACCGAACAGATGTCTAGGACGTGAGGGAGGAATCATAGGTAAAAGCTGTCGGCGCCCGACGATCCAAAGGGAAGACTGTAGAGGAATGCTGGCAAAAGGCGCAAGAAAGGCAGTCGAAACGGAAATCTCCGGGAAAGAAAAATTGCGACGATTTCTTGAGGGAGGCGATGGATGCTACCCGTCGATAGGCCCTCACGGGCTGGGACGGGAAATCACAAACAGGGGGGTACAGAGGCACATCTTGAAAGATGGATGCGCGTTGGTTCCTCAAGGCTTTTGCAGGCCATGAAGGGGAAAGCCCCTACCCAAAAGAAACGATGCGCATGGAAGAGGGTGGAGGACAAGACAGGACCATCCCAAAGGCTTTTTCGCGCGAACCTCTGGCTAAGAAAGAGGGGGGGAACCAGTGCAGGTCTAAGACAATGTGCCTCTTGAAACCACGAAAGAAAATGAGAAGCGCGGAGAGTTCCTTGTGAGAACTTCTGGTGGGGGGAAAGAAAGCCAACTATCCCAAGGAGACTAACCACTCACATAAACAAAAATCACGAGGGCAGAGGAATTTCCAGCAGGAGATTCTTATGAAAAACCATCGCCAGCCCTTTAATCTCTCAGAGAGGGGGGGAATACCAGTCCCAAAACTCGTTAATATCTTCTCGAATCAAAGAAAAAAGACGGAAATCGAACAAGAGAGGTCACAAAACGAACGCGCGAGGGCTATTTTGCTGGGACATCTACGGGACTGTTGAAAGATCGTGCCGCAGGTAAGGAAGGCAAACCTCGGGGGCTCGAAACATCGCTAGGAAAACAGTCGCGGTCATCACCTTCGGAGTGCAGAGGATAGAGGAGCGGTATAAAAGCCGTCGTGATCAACAAGGGAACCCCCACGAAAAGGGACGGGTGAAAAGGAAGCAACTAGACATCTCGTGGGACAGGAATGGAGAAAGAAAAAATGCGTAGATTCGAGGGCGAAGCGGAAAGGGGATGCGTTCTAAAGAAAGCAGTTCGACACGGAGGGAAGAGGCTAGAAATAGGGAGATAGTCGCAAACTCGGTAAGAGAGAAAACCGGGGGGCGAAAAAAAAAGAAGCGTGGGGGAAAATGGAAAGAATCGGATCCGGGAGAATGGGAAAAGACGCCGAAAAAGAGCCGCGCGCCGGTGCGACGGGAGGGAGACCCCCGCGGACCCAGCATCTCATGTGGTGACTCCGTAAAAGACAGAACTCCTGGATAAGTCATTTGCATGAGCCAGTACATATGCTTCATAGATAAGCCACACACCATTCTCAAACCACGTAGATTAAAATAATAGTAGGGGGACGTCTCAGGAGCGATTTGCGAAGGAAAGAGTTACACTCAGACGATCAACTTCAGGGGAGGAAAAAAGAAAGTCAAAACTCACGTATATACTCTAGCCGAGGGAACAAGTCGCCCGGAGAGGGGTGCCTCGCGTGAGAATTTCTTCCCCAGGAGTTCTTATCTACCACCGAGAAAACCTCACTGTTGAGAAATAGCAACGTTTCCAGAGGGGAAAGAGATAGGTTAGAAAGGCACCTTTGCAGAAAGAAAGATCATCAGGTTCTTAGAAATTCGCCATCGCTGTGCTGTCTATCTCTAGAGGAGATAATGGCAAAAATGGGGTAGAGCTTCTGATTAGGGAGAAAGAAAAGGGAGGAGGACTTGGAGTGGAACGCCTTCGTAGTCCAATCGCTCAATCGAAAGTGAGAAATGAAAAAAAAACAAGGGCGGGCATTGACCTGTAGGAGAGATGGGAATAGTCGTTATACCGATAGGATCCGTCCTCAACCAGAGATGAGAGAAATGGCCGGTACCTGCCATAAAATGATCGCGCCGGGTACTTGGAAAAACGACTGGCGTAATTACGATAAATCGCGAAGATCTTCTCAGATTGAGAATGGGGGGGACGCAGCATCGGCACCTGAGGTGGGGCAAAAGGCTGGCGCGTCTTCGAATCCTGAGAGCAGTTTATGAGGGATCAAAGGCGTCGGAGCTGCCGACTGAGAGTGGGCCGGTGGCGGAAGCATGGAGACAGACAAGTTAAAAAATACAATGTAGTCAGGTCATCTCAAGGTTGGGGGGGTCGCGAACACTTAAAAGACATAGAGTAGGCCAGAAGCAAAAGCAATGAAAAAGGGGGGGGGGATTACAACCAAGCGTATAGGCGCGCTAGTTTCACGAACAACGCCTGGCATGTAGTTTCCACTGGAACACCGGGGAAATGAAAGTATAAACAGTGGGACGGGGAACTGACTGCGGAGAATCCTGCATTGAAAGGTGGCAAAGAAGGCTTCGTGTGAAAAAAAGACGGGCGAGCAAACTTGTTCCGCTTCGCTGGCGAAAAATCTAACGCGTGCTGAATCATAATAGGACGATAACCTCATTAGCATAAAAAAACGGGGCACGAGGCAAACAAAGCCCACTCTCGAAGAACCAAGAAACGGCTCTAACCGGGGGCTTACAGAGAATGGGGTGGGTGGGAAGAAGGCAGTGATAGACCGTGGTTCAAAACAAAAGAGGATCGACCGGCAAACAGAGGGCGGGGACGGAGAAATCTTATGGGAGTCGCACGCAGAACCGAACGACCAGGCGGGATTTCCTCTATTCGGGATGTAGGAGGGGGATCAGAATGAAGACTCAAACCACCCGGCCTGGCTACGAGCAAAAAGGGGGCAGGGGGGGAAGGGAAGGCTTTTGAAATCTGGCAGATGAAGTGCGAGACGCTCGAGGCCTGGGCTAATCTGACTGTCCGAAACCTCGAAGGCAAAAAACACCCCGTGAAACAAACCTCGCTATCCTGGGGGAGGCCAGATCGCACCGACCAAGGGCTGAGACGATCGTCACCAGTAAGAAAAGGGGAATCAATGGACGAAAACTGTGATGAAAAGACCAAAAGGTCAGCGGTCAGCCAAGTCAGGAAGGGCCATGACTAAGGGATTATCAGTTCGTGGGGGGAGGACCTAGGGAGGAGGGGAGGCAACGTGGGAGGGCAGTGCCCAGCATGGACCGAAAAGAGAAGAGGACGAGCTCCGCAAGAGCAAAAACCCCAGCCTCGAAAGGGCCAACTCTTGCGGGGTTAAAAGAGAAGGTACCACGCGGTGGAAAACACACAACTTCTTGGTCAACAGCATGCGGGCAGGAGCCTGCAACAGGGGAAACCGCGCACGGTTGTGAAGAAAGAATCATCGGTAGGCGAGGCTATGCCGGCTAAGGGGTTAAACCGGGAGCCTTTTCAGAGCTCCGGGAATGGAAATGCGAGCCGAGAAAGAACGGGCTCTCTGCACACAGATAGTCAGGCTGGAAGTACCGGTAAGTGCGAGAAAAAAACTACGAAAACATTCAGAGAAGTCGTTACTGGAAAGGGGAAATCCAGCTAAAAGAGGTCTAAAACAAGATAAAGAGGGAAGAAGAACTGGGACGCACACCCAGAGAAAAGCTGGATGGGCCAGAATCAGCGAACCACATAGAACTATAGGAAATTCAGGAGGCGGTCTTGGAAAAGGGCTGCTTGCCTAGGGAGAAGGAGAAAGGGGTGGCCCTCCTCTAACTGGCTTAATGGC
>Ga0179591_1265828_pt1 | contig 12108 bp, 13 predicted proteins | sample CZOMad2_1_08_16f_FD_182891 | JGI IMG/M metagenome (GOLD analysis project Ga0179591, IMG submission 182891) | Vadose zone soil fungal communities from Angelo Coast Range Reserve, California, USA - CZOMad2_1_08_16fungal (PacBio error correction) | ecosystem: Environmental > Terrestrial > Soil >...
AGATTTATTTGGGGGAAAAGTTAGGGCGACTGGTAAAACATCTTAAAAGAAACTCGTTGGGGGATGCTCTTAGTGATGCCCTGGCCGAGGGCTCGCAAGGGAGAATGACCTTAGGGGCGGCGAAAAAGAGTTTACTACCATATAATATCGACTTAAGGGTGCGCTGGAAAAAAACAATCCGGAACAATCGGGACTGGGCAGACGCTTGTAGACGTCATTTAGTATGGGAAAAGTTGCCAATTAGGTTAGAAAAGGGGGAAGCAGAAGCGCGTCTATGTCAACGGATGGTGCTAGCGCGGGTTTTTCGATCTAAACAGATAAGGACTTTCAAATCAGACTATACAGAAAGTATGTTTTTTTTACATTGATCTGTAGTATTTTTCGGGGGTGGTTCTCGGGAGAAAAAAAAAGGGGGAAGGTGGCTTTCGTGGAAGCGCCGAATCAGTGTAAAAACTCACTAAAAATTGATGGAAAGATAGCTTGCTCAGTCAGTTTCATAATACTGTTCTATTTGGGAAAAAACAAAAAAAACGGAGGTGGGGGAGGAGTTGTCTGAGGGACCGAGAACAAGTGCTGTAGCGGAGGTTTGGATATCCCGACGTTCTGAGGGCAGTAGGATTTTTGTTGGAGGAAAGTGACCTGGTCCTCTCCTCAGGGGGGAAAAAGGGGAGGTCCGGCAATTCAAACCCAGGAAGGAAAGTAATGTTGAACCATGCGATTGTGCAAAATGTGGTGAAGCAGCCGACCGATGGTGGTCTTTAAGGAGGGGGCTTTCCTTGTGAGGGCAGAACGGGTGAATGGGTTGTTCGTCTAGCGGTAACCCGGTCCCAACTTGGGCGAGTAACAGCAAAGGGTAGAGACATCTCCCAGAGAAGATCATTCCGTCAACTTGAACAGGGAAACGAATCGGTTGGGGGGGAAGGAAATTTTCCCTCTGGAAGGAGGGCAGGGTGAAGCACAACTCACTCGCTCGCGTGGGAACTACCGATCCTGAGACGAACGATATTTGCGTCAAAAGAGGGGCAACACTCTCAGGGGGGGGGGAAAAAAAACCCACCTTCATTAAAAATGGCAGATAGTGGATAAGGGCGACTCGGTCGAGGAAGAGTAAGCCCTATTCCCTTATGCCGCAGTCAAGACGCCCAGCGTGGTCTTATCGATGGAAACTTATAATCCTTCATGAAAATGAAAGCTTCTGAGAAAGGCAAGGGAGGTCTCCGGTGCGAGGTGGTAACTTTCCGGAATTGCAGCAAAGTTGAGATGAAGTTGATGGTCGCGGGGCCTCCAACTCGGGGGGGAGGGGACCTAGTCAAAACAAAGAAATACACCTTCACTGGTTCGAAGATTCTTCGTTCATGCCAAAGGAGACCAATGCAAGGGTCATAAGACAGAGGATCCTAGATTAGGGCCGAACTAAAAAGGGGAAGAGGCTATCCAACACAAAGGCTGGGTCTCGCGTATCGCCGAAGCGCCATTCGTAGACCGGAGAGAATCAAAGCGAACAAGGCGAACATGGTCAGTATTTTAACGATCGGCGCAGCGTCTTCTTAAAAAAATAGAAAAAGCGGTTACGGTATCCAGGGGAAAAGGAGAGGGTGTCTTCGCCAGCATTAGGGATGGGGGTGCGATGATATTTCGTCTTGGACTCGGAATCCGATTTCGGACTGCTGGACCTGATAGACGCGGGGTCTACGTTTGGAAGAAAGTTGGGGAAAGAACATAGCGGGGGGGGGCTAGAGGGAACAAGAACGGACCTAGAACTTCCATTTTGGACTTAGCTCTGAATAAACACGAGTGATAGACCGCCGGTACCGCTGCGCCAATCCTACGTCCAGTCCAAACGTAGAAAATCTGATATCCTGCCCGTCGGAAAAAGGGAGGGGTTTGCCCGAGTCGTTTAAAATCGTCATTCGCTTGTGTTGTACCTGGTAAGACTTAATCGGATTTTCATAAAAATGTTTGCCCGAGATTACTAGTGGGCGTGGGTTTTTGGGAATTTTATCACTCTGTTGTTTGGTTCCTAAGTTCTTCTCTTGTAGTCCTCGAGAAAGCGATATATGCGGTTCGCGCCCCCACGGATCCCCAGGATTGGTGCTGTAAAGCACGTCATTGGAGGATAAGCTGGTGCATCTAGGTCCTCTGGTCACGTAGTTATTGCACCCCGTCTCGAGGTACGCGTTGTTGGCCCTGCAGTAGGGTGTGGTGAGTGATTGGAGACATGTGTAGAAGAGTGCGAAAGGGTCCCGAGGTCTTTCGTTGAGGGAAGCCCTCTTTAATATATTTCTCCCTTGGCTCCAACTAATGTGAAACTGAAAGTGGCAACGTGAATGTCTATTCCGGAAGGAGATCAAAAAAAGGAAATTTTTCAAAATCGAGTGGGGTCCATTCCACCGGAGGCAAAACGTTGGTGGTCGTTCCAAATCCGGGGGTACTGCAAAGGGCAATCGAGTGGAAACTTTCAGGGAAAAAGTCCTGACTGGGGGATCTGGAAGGAATCCGACCTTAAAAAAAGAGAGGGCACGGACGCATCAAATCAAAGTTGAAGGAAATCGCGAGAGGTAAGAAAGATCGTCAATGTTCCAACGCATTTTGCGCGCGGAAAACCCGCATATCACGTGACAAGCGACGCTCATCGCGCTGAGTGATCTTCTCGGATTGCAATTCATAGGCAAGCGGAATTCGTCGGGAAGCCTGGGACCTAAAAAAGCTTTTTGGTCAGGAACGGAATGGAGCTCCTTGCAGGGTGAGGAGGAAACCACGGGAGAGGATCTCAAAAAGGGATTAGGGAAGCACAGGCTAGACCTTTAGGGACAGAAAGCCAATCAGTGGTGATTGTACAAGAATGCGAGTAGATCACGTGCGCAGCAAATAGAAAAAGTCGATGGCGTGTCCAAAGTCGATAAGCGAGCAAAAAATGCGAAGGACACCGGGGATAGAAAGGAAGTGAGTCGGTTGAGTGGGGAGGAGGGAGGGATACTTGCCGTATGAAGACAGTATTCCTGTTGTTCTTAGGTCGAGTGAGGGGGTGGGGGGGTTAGATAAGGTAGATGGAGATTTGGAAGTCTGGAGTGAAATCGTGACAGGGAGTTCAGGGGAGGGAGGAAAGTTAGCCAGACACGGAAGACTAGACGGGGGGGGAGGAGAAAGAGTGTGGGTTACGGGAGTTGGGTGGGAACCAGCTTCTTACCCAGAAATGCGAAGGGGCTTCTTAGAAAGAAAGCAAGGAGGAATGTCGAGAAAATTCAGAGAACGTCCGCTTTGCATTCTAGATTGTGAGGGGAAGCGAACCCTGCGTGGACAGGCATGACGCACGAAGACATAGGTCCAACAATATGGAAGGCGCGATTTACGGCGGAGGAAGGGGGGGTTGGATTCTAACGAGAAGTCAAATGACGTAGGGTAATCCATGAAAAACAATCGAGAGCATGTGCCGCTCTAGCCATGACTCGGACCTTTCTGCATTCTGCATCCCAACCGAGTGAATATCACAACACTTTATTTCCTCAGGGTGGGAAAGGTGACCACGAGAAGGTGACAATGCCGAGATAGACGAGGAAAGGGAAATGAAAAAACAACCGCCGACCACACCTTTCAGGGCCACTGGAGGGGGGTTGGGGGTTTTCATCAAGAAACGGCGAAAAGAGGCACGAGATGATAAAAAAAAAAAGCGAGGATCACGGTTCAGGCATCGGGAGAGGGAAAGCCGGCGCGATTGTGTCCAAAAAAATTGGGGTTGCCTGTGAAAAGCGAGAGAGTAACATAGAGATATTACGAACAAGGGGCTCCAATAACGCTCAAAACGAACGAAAAAAGCTCACTGAGAGGAAAGAAAGTAACTGCACAGAATCAGTGCATGAAAAACTCGCGCGATGAAAGGAAGTATGTTGCGAATTACAATAATTATTCTACTGGACTTCAGATCAAGAGGGGACAGGGAAAGATTAACGGTTAGGGAATGTGGCTGCCCGTAAAGTCGGTCCGTCCAAGACCTGGGGGAATTAAGGCTTTCTAAGTAATCAAACAGAGAAGAACCACAGATCTTATTTCTGGGTAAAGAGCTGAGAAGAGGGTCCTATTGGGGAGAGGAAACAAAAAGAAAAAGGGACTCGTGTAGAAGGTTGGCGAAAAAGGAGAAGCAAAAAGCGGATCAAGTTTTCAAACATACGACCTATCAAATCGCACCCATACCAGAATTAGTTAAGGAAGGCCTAACGCGCCGGCAATGTGCTCAGTAACCGCAAAGAAGGAAGGAGGTCAAGGGGAAGAAGAGTTAATTCTCAAGCTCAGGGAAAAAGAAGGTAAAACTTTTCTCTTGTGTACGCGGGAAGATTGATGAGGCTGACGCGTGAGCGGAATGGAGATTGCCAGGTAGTGAAAAGAGAGGCGGGGAAGGAAGATGGGGGTTGGGTGGCGAGCCAGAGTGCCAATTGTTTGGAGGGCACAGGCAATCCGAAAAGCGTCGGGATTATTTACTCGCGGTCCATGGGGGACTCAAAACAGAGTGGAGGGAAAAACCCATTGAACAGTGCCGTGTAGTGAACTGGGAGGTAACCCAAAAAAAAAGAAAAAGAAAAAAAAACACACCACAAAACTCGGGGGGAACTCAAAAGAAAGAAGAGAATCACTACGGGGCAAGAATTCCTTAAAAGGCGGAAAAAAGAGAAGAGGACAAGCGTCAAAACGTTCCGAACTTCTATTCCATTCAGGCCAAAAATGATGAGTAATGGGACGGGGGGAGAGTTCTGTTTTCCGAATCAATAGAAAGATTAGAGGGACGGAGGAGTTTCAATGTTCAGTAATAAGGGGGGGAATGATGGGGAGGCTCCAGCGGCAGCCTCATCCACGCTCAAGAGTACGGGAGTCGAACTAAGATAACGCAATGCTTGAACAAAGTTTTTCGAATGTCCAGGTTTTTTAAAGGGAAACCACCATGTCGTTGCCAGGGAAGGGGGGGAACCTTGCAATCGGTTAATTAGAATGAGCTGGAGACGGGGAGACAAAAGAGAGGTTATTAGTTGGCGGGCCCCTGGCCTCGATAAGCGAGTGAAAGTGAGAAAAAAAGTGAGGTGGTAAGGTGGAGTGCTTGAAGAAATTATCGAAGAGACTGTGAATTCAAGGTAGAGAGAAAAGGGGCGTGAATAGCAAAGGTGGGATCCTCTGTCTTGGAGTGACCGATTACAAAGAAAACGAAAAAAAAAAACTCGTGAAAGCTTCTGCCCGAAAAAGGAGCATCGACGTGAAAGCCCAAAGCCATCAGGGGGGAGTGCTTAGCATTAAAAAAAGCGGGACAAATCATCATTGCCTAAATAGGGAACGATGGGTCAGGGGGGGGTGAAGGAACGGACAGTCACAAGCTTGGACCATTCTAGAGATGAACAGGGCACCTGGGGAGAACAAATCTTCAACCCATCAGCCAGAAAGGAGTAATAAAAACCTATAATCCATTCACTGACTTCCACTAGTTAGGATAAGAAGCCCAAGAGGCAAAATCAAAAAAGAGGGGGGAGGGGTGAGGGAAGCGACATCCATTCATCCGGGAGTTAAATAGAAGGAGCTCTTGGTCACATCCAGTTGGAAGGGGAGGAAGGGATTATTTGCTGGGAAATACCACAGGAAAACTACAAGGTTTCAGCACCGACAACCGTCCATCATAAAGGTCAAATGAAAAAAAAAGAAGACAGAGGGAGTCAAGGAATTAAAGCGGGAGACTAAGAAAAGAGGGGAGCCCAAAGGAAACGCGATAGTGGTCACAATAAGACCTTTGAAGTAGAAGCAGGAGGGGGGGGGGCGAGTCCGCTATTGGTCAACAAAGGGGAAGTCTGGACAAGAGTCTCTAAACTCTTGCCGAATCTCCAGCGGCCCCCATGATCAAAGATTGGGAAGGAAGACCTGCATCAAAACCAAAAGGAGGAAAAATGGGGGATCTTGGCGGGGAGGCACAGAAGGGGAGCCGCTCCCCCAGGTGAGGTGAAAGGAGGGGAGAGAGAGTTCCCTTCATTGGTGCCGAAGATCTGATCCCCCAACGAGTCGGAAGAGGCTTCCAAGTATGGTACCTTTCCATATCAGGGTAAAAAAGAAAAGAGATCAGAAAACAAACACACGGGGGGATGAGTAGTAGAGAGATTTCTTTTTTTTAAAAACCCTTAATAAAATAACGTGGAGAGAAAGAGGTTACCCAGGGCCTCCTAAAATCGGTGGGGTGCTCAAGAGGAAGGGGGAGGTCACAGGGCCGTTATTCTCCCGAGGACCTGGGGCTGCGTCTCGACGACCGCATATCTCCTTTTCAAATGGAGGGGGGGGGGTCTGAGCTGAGCCGCCGGCAAAGAGGAGCCCTTTAAACGCTGGAGTTAGGTAAGAGTGTCGGCCTGAAAGGGAAGAAATACCAGATTACAATAATTGCTCTAAGCTTTGTAGAGCTATATCTCGGGAGTCTATTGGAGCAACTGTTAAGGGGGAAAACTATCGCTTTGTTGCCGCTCTACCCATGTGCGGGGTAACCATGGAAGGAACTAAGGTCTACTTTGTGTTTGGGAAATGGGAAAAGGAAGTAGGTGGATGGGTGACGACTGGGCGAAAACGGGTGTTTAGTGGGCAGCGAAAATAATCCGGGGGAAAGACAGAGGAAAAAGGGGGGGATTAAAAAGATACGTGATTACCCTTAAAAGGTTTAGAATAGATGGAGGGACAAGCCAATACACCGGAGCAGTTTGTGCAGTTTTTTAGAGAATCTGCGGTCAAGGAAGGGGCATGCTGTGAGGGGGGTTTTGACTAATCCTCTTTGCGGGAGGGAAGATGGGTTGCTTCATGCCAGGGTAACGGATGACCAAGGAGGGGGGGGGGGGGAGGAAGGGGGGCAAGTTCAGGGAACATCTTGTACCTAGGAATGTTGAAAACAAGGAGAAAAAAGTTTGCAATATTTGTGAGGAGAAGCCCGACGGATTGGAAGTGGGGGGGGGGGAGGGAACGGCGAGGGGCATTTGTCTGTTCCTAAAATTTGTTCCTGATTGGGGAGGGTCTTGCTGACGCTGTAGAAGCCCGGATCCAAAACCTGAAACAGCTACCAAGGAGCGGGAAAAAAAAAGAAATCCGAAGGAAAAAGGACGCAGAAACCTTTCAACCAGGGAAAAGACTGGCGGGAAAAAGGAAGAGACGAAGAGAGGCCAGGTGCAGACGGCAGGCGCCGAATATAAGGAGGCGCCGATACCTATCCCTAGAAGGTTGACTGGGGGAAAAAAGGGGGACCTTGTACACACGAGAAAAAAATGGGGGGGGGGTTGAAGACCCCACCTTCAGGCAAAGTGAAACATCTTTATTCTGGAAAGTGCGAAAAGAAAAGGGAAGAGACAGGGAGGAGTGACGAGTTCAAGATACATTCCCAAACTAATTTGGGAAGGTCAAAGTTTCATAAAGAAAAAAGACGATTGGTCTTCGATGGAAACAGAACGTATCACCTTCTTAAAAGGGGAGGGGGATTGAGTGGAACAATGGATGTCAGCAATGTGGAGTGGCGAGGGGGGAGGCTAAAGGTGACGGGGAGTCTGTGCTCCCAGGTGGAGGAATTATGAGGAGGTCTAGGATGTTCCAAGCAATTACAGCTAAAGGAACTCGCTTAAAACGGGGACTAGAAGGTGAATGAGTTCGTTGAACATTCCATCGTCTTTCAGAACAAATGTGGGAAAGAATGGAGGGAAGTAGACCTCTGGATCTCGAAGGGATGTGGAACAGAAAACTTGACCGGGAGCCAAACACCTTAGCTTAGAAAAAAGGAAAGAAGGTAATTAAGGGGGATCCATTCAAGAGGAATCCGAAATCGCGGAAAATAAAAAGAAATGTGGAAACATGTTCAATTGACGACCTTCGGCCACCTGGTATTCTTCCGGGGAAGGAGGAGGAAAGGGGGAGGAACTAGAGCTTTCGAGTAGGAGGGGTATGACTATCTCCAGGGGGGGTCGGTTTTCTGGAGAGGTCTGTTGAAAACTCAATCCGATGGTAGAGAGGGTGGGGATGACAATCTAATAACGCTTGAGAAAGGGTTTCATGAAGGGTGGGGGCATGACCAGACGGTGCGAGCTGGAAAAAAAAAAACTATGTAGGGGGGGGAAGAGGCCGGGGGGAGTAGCAATCGTCCTCACACCGGATTGGTTCGCTGAGCAAGGAAGGAATCGGGGCGGTGCCCAGGAGACTTAAAATCTTGAGGCGCGAGAGCCGCCGCGAAGTTATAAAAAGAAGAAGGGAAGGACTGGAAGGGGATGTTTATACCTGACTCGAGTGGGCAGCTTTGAAGGGAGAGGGAAGGGGGGGGGCTGGCTTGGGGAGCAGGGATTGGAGCAAATCTGGTTTGGAGCTATCTCACTGCTGAACTCTCAAGAGAGGGGGGGAACTTAAAGGCCCACTTGGTGGAAGATGCGAAAAGAAAAAAAATTGAATAAAACTGGGGTCAGAAAACCATCGGTGAATACGCCGCAGTTTGTTTGATCCTCTGATTGTCCGGAGGGGGAGACGTGGGGGGGGACAATGACAGGATTGTGGACAGGGAGTGGGTTAAGATTGGATAGGGAAACCTGCCGGGACACCTTCTCGGCCTTTCCACCGGATGAAACGTTGGGGGGGTGGGGGGGGAAGAAAGAGGGGGGGAGGGGGAACTGAGGGGATGGCTCGAGTGGGCTAGCAGCGAAGAGAACGGTTTGAAACATCTGTGAGAGAACTAAAGTCAAGGCGGCGAAAATACACGAACGTTGGAGGAAATCGGCCGTTCCAGGGAGGAGAGGAGGGGGGGGGGGCGTGATGACATGGATTTCACAGAAGGGGGTCTCAGAGGAGAAACAAAGAGAACTTAAAAGCTCCTCTCGAGCGGGGCAGTTATCGAATCTCGATGCTTGGCGATGGAAGAAGAAAATTTTCTGGGTCCGAGGGACCTAAAAAGAGGGGGGGAATGGATAAGTGAGGCAGGAGGAGAAAACCCATTAGGTCGAGAGAAAAAAAACACCCCAACTTAAGGAGCCAAGAGGAAGAGGTATCACGGTGCGCGACCACGCCAGGCTCCGCCAATTAGTCCTGAAGACGTTTCGAAAACTCGGGGGGAAAAAAAAAGGAAAAGGAAGGCAACTGAACATCGCAAGATCCGAAGCTATAACGGAACGAAGGGGAAATCTAGGAATATGATAGGGCGGGGAGCTAGAGGAGCCCCTGCCGTTATCGGAACTCCCTCGCAAGAAAAGAAATGAAAGGAAGTAAAAGAGTCACGATGATTATGTTGGGAGTCGGTGGAAAGAAAGGAGTGAAGTTTTAGGGAAGGCAAGAAGGGTAAAACTTCGGCTTCGCGGCTACCAAACTGAAATGCTGAAGTTCGCAATATCCCGCCGGCACCACCAAACCTGGGGGGAGATTAAATTAACAACACTTTGGAATCCGTGGAATGTGACCGAGAGGTGAAAATGCCTTTTTCGTCGATCAAAGGCCGAGAAAAAGGAAAAGGGAAGGGGGGAACAAATGTCAGTGTACACCCGGGAAGGTCATCACAACGGAAAGCCACAAGATGTGGTCCAATAAAAGAATGAAAGAAAAGGCAAACATGAGAGTGATTCGGCGAAGGGTGCTCTGAGAGAACGCAGCGAGGATTGGGTCAAAAACTTGTGCTGGCCGGAAAAAAGATATTAGTACCACCATACGAAGGGGGGGAAAGAGCACAGCTGGGCTGGGGCCCATCGACAGACAAAACCGAACCTCAGAGATTAAAGAGCGCAAAGATAAGGGAAGGGACAAAAAAGCACGGGAGAAAAGGAAAGGAAAACTATGTCTGAAAAAAAGAAAATACAAGAAGTATACTGCCTTCTCTCATCGGGCTGAAGACGGGGAAAAGGAAGAGGAGGGTGGAAAAAAAGAGGCGATAATGAAGGGACAAAAAAACAAAACGGTGCGGCAGAGTCTCCAGAACCAGAAGGTGGTGGCTGAAGATTTCTTAAGGCATACAAAGGAGAGGCACCATAGGCGTCTTGTTCAAAAAACGGAGAACAAGTGAGAGGGGGTCACACAAGAAAGAACATGTGGAACTCTTGAAGAATCAAGTTTTCCGTAAAAGGAAATCAAGCCGTGGGATTCCAGGAGTTTCAAAGGAGAGGGGAAAGAGAAGGAAACATCCATGCTGTCTACGATGTCATCAGACTGACGAAAAAAAAAGAAAGGCGCCCATTAAAGGAATGGAGAATAATGCTGGAAAAAAAGAAAGGAAGGGCTGAAGGGATCCTTTAAAAGACTGGAACAGTGTTCTCTGGATGTGAGTAAAGGGATGAGCTGACTGTAATAAAGGGTAGATAGGAGCTGGGAGAGCGCGCAAAAGAAAAGAAAAAGGGAGATGGGGGGGTTTTGGGGGGGGAAAGGAGAAAGGTCCACTTTTGTCGTTCGCAGCACCATATATCCTATGGGAAGGTTATGGCGAGATTAACTCGGTCTCCCGCTATTACTTGAAACGAACCTGGTAATCAGAGAAAAAGGGAAAACAGGGAACAGTTTGGGAAGGTTATCTGTCCAGGCAGAGCTGTGGAAAAAGACCGCGAAATGCGAATCAGCTCAACTTGGAAGGAAAAAAAATACGGAAGAGAAGCCACTCTAAAATCTGCCAAAAAACACCTCCTAAATCTTCATTTTACATGGCATAATAATTGCAGGGTATGAAAGGTATGGTAAGTTCCCGGGTTGTGGGGGGATACATCAGATCAAACCAGTTAGCTGGGCGTCTAAGTGACAATTGGGGATGGAATGTTTTAAAAATAACACATAGCAAACTAGAGAACCACCTACAAAGGTATTGAGGGATTGGGGTAAAGAATAAAGCAGGCACTTTGCATACGTAATTTTTTGGGAGGACAAAAAGAAAAAGTGCGGGGTGCCCACCTTTTTGGGGGGGCTCTGGAAACAAATAAGGGGAAAGGAGAAGGAGGGTAATAAGACTCGAGAGATTGATTACTAGGAAATTTTATGGCCCCTATCAGTTCGGCGAGAGGAAAAAGAGTTAGTCAATTAACGTGTTAAAGTTAATAAGGAGGCTCCTGGCAGGGGGGGGGAGGATCGACAAGGGGCGTTTGAAAAAAGCTCAGGAAAAAAGGGGGGGTGTTGGGGTGGGATGCTGGGTTCTTGACCTCACAAGACGAAACCATACAGGAAAACAGGAGCCAGAGAAAAGAATAGCAGGAAGGACATCCCCAAAATCCAATCATCTGGTGAGGCTCAGCCAAAAGATTGCGGAGAAGGGTTCAACCCATATTGAACCCTATGGGAGGGTGGAAATTGGACCCAGGCAGGAAAAGAGGGTGGAAAAGTCTTCGATACCATTGCCGAAGAACCCATGCTCATCAAAACGAAAATAAGGCACAGAAAAGGATGGAAAAGAAAACACTCCTACAGGCCATGCACGAGCGCATATTGAAAGCAGAGAAACTCTCACCCAAGGAAGAAAAAAGGGTATTGTGATTTAAAGACGAACATAGGCCTTAATCGATGATGTACTATCAAGTATCTCTTCTCCAATTAGGTATTGTTTAACAAGAGGAGGGGGATGAGGCGGTAGGGGAGATAACTAAGAACCGTTCAATTTTTCGCTCAAGGAGAAAAAACGTAGACCAATAAAAGGACGAGAGGGGGAAAAAAAACATACTCGAGTAATATTCGCAGCATACATTTAACTCTGCGGATATGAAAGGTAGAAAAAAGAGGGGGGAAAAGAAAGAAAAGTCGTATTGGTCCAAGACATGTTAAGAATCTTGCCGGACTGATTGCAACCAGGCGAGACTACTGGGCAAGTTTATCTCTGCCAACTCAATTAACTAAAGAGCAGAAAAACGCTCCAATACTGATAAGAAAACCCAAAGTCTTCCACAGGATCCGAGTTGTCACTTCGGGAGGTCCGCTCAGAGAACTAATCAAAAAACACAGAGAAAAAAAAGAGAGAAGAATTCTTTCTGTTCATCTAAACCTGAGGTGTAATCCGAAAACCATGTCATCAAGAAGGAGAGGTTTCTAGAAAATCGCCATTCACAAATAATATGATCGCCAACCGAGGTCTTCGAAAAGGCTAAAATTGTTGGCGGTAAAAGGTCTAAGGGTCAAAAAACT
>Ga0179591_1382528_pt1 | contig 12108 bp, 14 predicted proteins | sample CZOMad2_1_08_16f_FD_182891 | JGI IMG/M metagenome (GOLD analysis project Ga0179591, IMG submission 182891) | Vadose zone soil fungal communities from Angelo Coast Range Reserve, California, USA - CZOMad2_1_08_16fungal (PacBio error correction) | ecosystem: Environmental > Terrestrial > Soil >...
GGGGAAAGACTCAGGCTACGGCCAGGGAGCTCCTTAAGGTAAATTCAGGGGTCAGCCATGGGGGGGAATAAGAGAAAACCAAAAAAAGTTAGGGAGTAGATATATATTTCAAAGATGTACCTGAGAAACGGCTCGCCGAAGAAAAAGGTCGTCGCTGGGGGTGTTTTGGATGGAAAACTAGATTGAAAAAGTAATCTGAGGGACTCTGCATTGAAGGACTTTTGTTAAAGGGTTTGGGGGAAAAGAAGTCTATAAGAGGGACGCAAGAGAGGAGGGATGCCTGTTGTAAAAGAAAACTAGCTCTCCTCCGTGAAAGATCTGGGTAGGAGGGATTGGGAAAATGAAAGGAACGTGCATCATATGACGCTCAGGGAGGGCACCAATCAACCGAACGAAACGGGGTTAGGTCTCAAGCATCGGGTAAGAGATGACGCTAAAGGTTCAGCCAGGCAGCTTCGTCCTGATGTCAGAGGAAGCCGAAGAAGTTGACTGGAGCTCGGCAGAAGAAAAGGGCTCTTCAAAATCAGGGCGTTCGAGGAAAAAGGGAGTTTGGTGGGGAGGGTATTTGGTCGGTCAAAGATCAAAAGACTTAGTGGGAGGCCGGAAATGGGGTATCGTAAGTTACAACAAGCCAAAAGCTGGGGGGGCATTACCACGTCAAGGGGGGAAGGTCAGCGGAGATGGTATGTTGGCATCTGCGCAAAGGGGGATCGCAATATGCAAAAAAGTCGAAGAAGAAAAAGTAGCAGTAATAATGGCAACAGGTATGACGCCCGCACGGTAACGCACGCCAGGATTGGGTCGGAGAGCTGATGATTGCGGTGGTGGTCGGACGGGCCGAAGGGGGGCTCGGGGTCGGAAGCCTACGGAGGGCCTTCGTTCGAGTACATCTTCAAAATCCCACTCGAAAGGACAGTGGGGAATTGGTTCTTCAGAAGCTGGTCAATGTAATTTTCATAATGGGTATTTTTCCTTTGTAAAAAGGGATTAAGCTTAACCGAGTCGGAGAAGTTTTAGGAGGTAGACGCGGATTGCTGGCTATATAAAGATAGCGCCGCTCGACCTAGGTTGGTACTTAATTTGACGTAAATGTACGGGAAAGGAACAGGTAAACGCTCAACTCTTCTCATTTCTCTAAATTTAGTCTTTTTAGAAGAAGAGACAAGGGGGATTTGGACCTGACTCGAAGCAAGATTGGATAGGGTCTACGAAACCATTGGAAATGGCCCTGAATTCTCTCACGCTGCCCATAAAAACCGCGCCATATTAAGGAAGGAAGGGGCGCTAAATGCGCCAATGGGGGGGAGGGGGAGCGGGCCTTCTCATTCACGCTAAGGAAAGTGATAGCCTTTCGAAAATGCGCGTCTCTGTGGGCACCGAGGAAAACGACAGAAGATGAGAGAAGAGCTCCTCTTTTACCAGGATTCAAAACTTTGCGGTGGTCCAGGGTCAAGAGACTAAAGATCTCTAAACTCCGGGAAGGGCGTTAGCATCGGCAGGGGACCATACCGCCAATCTCAACTGCTTTAACGGGAATGGTGATCGAAGCGGACCTTCTAGCGAACAGCTGTTGACGTCCTGAAAAACTTGCTCGAGATATGTCGTAAAACGAAAACGGAAGAGATAGATCGTGGCAAGAAAAACCTTATCTCTCGTATAGGGGAAAAAGGGGGATTTGGCCAAGTTCACTGATGAGCTGGAGCAAGCTTTATTTCGAGAGTAAAACTAAAAAGGGTTGTCAGTCTGCTACTAAGGCGTTCGAGGCGCTAGGAGGAAACATCTTGCCCAAGCCGTCATTAGAGAATAGGCTGCGTCGAGACGCCCGCCGCCGGACCGACCCAAAGGGCAAGGGAAAAAGAGTCGGGCGCGGCGCGGCCGACGAAGCGAGCGGGGATACAATGGGTGCCGGTCCGAGGGTATCTGAAGGCAGAAGCCCATATTATTAACTAAAGCGGCTTGGGCCGTGGGGCATCATCCCTACTGGTCTGAACGAAAAAAGAAGCCCTTCACTACCCTAGTCAAAATAAATTGTGCCGACAAAAGGTTGAGAAAACGATCCGCTGCAAAAAAGTCGTGGAAAGAGAGAAGCTGAGGTATATCAGCTGCAAAAGGATGTAGTATTAAAAATAGGGAAAACTCTGGGACGAAGGGGAACCCTAACCTTTGGTTGGCCGAAGGGTCGGCTAAAAAAGGTCTTTGCCCAGGCTGTCGCATGTGAACCTGTGACTCGTTTGCGGAAAGAAATGACATTAGTCATATTAGGGACAAACAGCCCCCGCTCCAGGGAGAGTAAATCTGATCACTGCGAAGCCAAAGAGTGGGCCAGGATGCAGTTCCCCGGCAATCAAGAAAGAGGCCCTATCCCCTTGGTCTTCGGATGCTATGAACCGACTATAGGCCCTGGATGAGGGAACGAGCGGGTAGGTACGGCAGCCGATATGTCAGCAAGCTAATGGTTGTTGCGAAGGGGGACAGTGGTTCGAGAAGTAAGCGCAGAATTCGGGGGCCGGCCTCCCAAATGGTTCGAGAAGTTAGGGAGGTAGGAAGGAAAAAGATTTCGTTCCGGGACTTACCTCATGCTGAGGGAACAACTGATTAAGACCAACAAATTCCTACTCTAGGAATGCGTCCGGGTGGTGCTGGGCACGAAAGAAATTCTCGAGCGGGGGGTTTTTCCGCCGGAATGAAATTGAGACCCATATGAGCCAGGGGGGGGGGCAGACGGAAAACACACGAACGATAGGGAAGGAGGTTGCCTGCCGCCACATTGAATAAAGACGTCCAGCGACGGAGGAGTTCGGAGATTGTCCGCTGCCCTGAAAGGGAGAAAAAGAATGCGTTTCGGTGAGGGTCGTAAAAAACAGGGCGACCGTAACTCGTGACCAACGCCAATCTCGGTTTGGAGAGCGGTCGCTAAATTCAGGGGCAAGGATGCATACCGGTATCAATACCCTGGAAGAAAAGGCTATCCCTCAGCAAGAAAGGCTCTTTCCCGAAGAGGGAAAATGGAAAAGGGGAGCGAAAGGCATGAGACTGCCTTAAGAGGGGGAAGCTGTTTGGGGGACCGATCTCCCTCCGCATTCCTGTGGGAGGAAGAGAACAGAGCTGTCGGGGAAGGGGACAAAAGGGGAGCCGAGGTGAACAATCCAATCCTGTGGATTTCCGAACAGCCAGGAGGTGCAGGGTGCAGTGGGTCATCAAGAGGTCACCATCGTGGGCACTGCGATAGGTCTGGGGAGAAGAGTCATAAAAGGAGACGGGGTTCGCGCAATCCGAAACACGGGATCGCAGGAAAAAGGACCACACCAAGATTAACCCTCGCGTAGGGATCGGAGAGAGGGTAGGATCGGTGATGTGAGCAGCTGGGAACATGATCCGATGGAAAAGATAGGGGCCTACCCAAAGACGCTAGGGGGATGGACGCTTCCTCTTATCAAGGAACAACAGGAGCTCCACTGTCAACTGAGATACGCCTCTGGGGAGTTACATCAAGTTGTCGGATAGTTCAATTAGACTTGTAACTCACCTCTTTCATCTCTGAAAGTAGTGAATAATCAGACAAGTGAAAATCCCTATACAAACACCGATTGGGAGGATGGGAATTGCCTCAACCCTAGCGCGGGTGGGTGGTAATTCTGGAGAATCTAGTTACGAATCAGGTAAACGAAGGGGGAAAAATTGGGTCACAGCTACTACAAAGGAAAAAAAAATGACCAGAATCAGTCGGGGGACCTCGTGAGTGAGGGAGATACTTACTATCCCTTCCAGGAAAGAATAATGGAGGTCTTGGGACAGACGAGAGCCGAAGACATGAGTTAATCAGGAAAAGAGACAACCTAAAAAAGGAAAACAAGAGATTTCATGTAGTTGCTGCGTAAAAGGCACAACGAGGGGGGGAGGGGGGTGCGGCGACGCGGCATTACTGAACGAGAAAAGCTTCCAAGGAGACGGGTAGACGACCTTGATGTACTTGGGGCCCAGAGACCGGGGGGGAGGGGATCGGTGGAAGATCGTCCAGGGGAACATAAAAGGAAAAAAAGCATGCAGGAACCGGTGAAGGGGGGGCCGGAAGGACGGGGGGAGAGGTAGACGCGCACTCAGTCTTAGCGCGCTACTTGGGAAGGGGGGGGTCAAGGGGAAAGGACCAATCGGATCACAAAAACCGTATGGGGAGGGGGGGAGGTATGCCTTGCAAAGGTCAAATAAGATCTCAGGAGTAGGGAGTCAATTGAAAGCGGATTATCGAAACAAGGAGTGCGGCAGGACGGAGGGGGGGGGGGGGGGGGGTAGCGGAATTGGGATTTGGGGAACAGCTGGTGACGACCAAGAAGTATAGATACCGACCGCGGAGGTCTCCGTGATGTCGCAATAAAATCAACGGCAAAGGGAAGATCTGAACGGGACTTGGGGTTAAGGAGGGGGAAGGAACGTTTCGCGATGGGAGACGCGCGGGCGGGAACGGCGGCAACGCCAAAAAATTCGTGAGGGCAAAGCGAAGGGGTTAGAGGAGGGGGACATTTCCATGATTCGGCTAACGAAGGATAAAAAGAGAGGAAAAGACGTTGTAACGCAGAGGAAGTTCGAGGCGCTGAAAAAGGCATTCGAGGGGGGTAAGCTCTTATTGAATTGGGACGGGGGACAGTTGTCGGCCGGGGGAAAAAGGCTCCAAAAAAGGCGTTAATGGAGGCAAGTTAACTGGAAAAACACTCAACGCAGCTAGGGGGGGGGGCAAGGTCCGAAGGGAATCTTCTGATCTTGAGGAGGACAGTGGAGAGAACCTGGACAGGAAGATGTAGCAGGGCGAACCAAGGCTGTTCGAAGAAAAAGGTCAGGAAAGGAAAGCGCGGCGTCTCGTCGGCAATTGCGCGTCGGATGTTTCTTGTTTTAGGCGACGCCGAACTGGGCGCGCTGGAGGTGATAAGGAAGAAACAAGGGGAATGGAAAACAGCCCGATACCTAAGTGGGAGGGGCTCTGGGAGAGAAGTTTCATTTTATCCGGGGGATAGTTAACATGATGAAGCTTCTATATCTAAGTGTGTTAGATCTTGAGTACTAAATCAGGAGCGGAGCGGGCGGAAGCAGAACGCAGCACGGCCGTGGTGCGGGGAGCATAGAGAGAGGGGGAGGAGGCGTACTGAAGTACAGGGAAAAGGGGGACTCCATGGCTCGTGGGCAAATGCGGCTGGTTGTGGATCAGAGGCAAGGGGGGCCATGGCCCCTCAAAAAGGGGGGGCGCTGGGACGAAGATACGGCCGAAACTGTACGGGGGATCCATGACTCGGCAGCTTCAAAAAAAAAAGATCCAGGTCCGGAAATATCTCCTCACGAGGAACCAGGGGTCAGCGGCTCGGGCAAGTCCGAGGAAAGAACTGAGTGAGGATACAACGTTAGAAAGGGGAGTAAGATGATGGACATCCGCGTGCAGAAAGGAATGTATTGAGAGGAAAGCGTTAGAAATTCCAAGAAAGGCTGGGCGTGGACGGGGAAGGGAAAAGGCTAGCTACCTCAAAAGAAACAAGGGGATGTGATGTTATCATCTTGACATTGAAGGGAGAAGGACGGGGGAAAGCATCAGTATCTTAGAGGGGTTAACTGGAGCGGGACTAGGAGGAAACTCCCGAATCGAGACCGGTGTGCTGAATACCATAAGAGAAGGGAGACTGAGGAGGGGTCTTCAGAATCCAACGGAGACAGGGGAGAAGGATGGCAAACATAAACACCTGAGAAGGGCGGAAGGGCTGAATAACGTGGTCGTGAAAAAAAGCTTGTGAAGGCTATCGAATAAGGGGGGGAAGGGAGCTATTCCTAAGTCGGGCGAGTTTAACAAGACAGACAATGCACATCCCTTAGGGATAGGCGTCTATAAGGGAATGATCTGAGAAACCCGCTCTAATCAAAGGGCCGGGATCGAAAGGCTCCATTCAAAAAAGAAAAAATGGTAGGAAGCAATTGGGTCACCGGAAACTCCGGGCTAAAAGGGGGGGAACAAAGGTCTGCTGCAAAGGGGGAATACGAAAACGAATAAAGAGGAGGATGGGGCCGGGCGTCAAGAAATATGGATAACGCAACGATGGAACCGTATACCAGCATTGGAAGAGAATGGGGAGTGCAAGCCCTGACAAAAGAATATCCTCGGAAAAGAATAGGGGTCAAAATACAACAACAACACCTATTAGGGGACGATGCAGGAAAGGCGCCCGAACCGTTTGTTAGAAGGATACGAATAAGACCAAGGAGGGGGAACAGGTCTTCTCATGGGGTTGAAGAGCGTTGGTAGGGAAAACCCCGTTCAAATTCCAGAAGCCGGCCACAATAAAGAAAATAAATGAGTATAGGAAAACGAATCAAATGAGAAAGGGCCATCGATTTAATCCAAGGATCTATGGGAAAAAAAAATGCACCATTGATTAAAAGAAACAAAAGTCGTCCTTGAGCCTTCGCAGCCAATAGAAGCAATAATTGCGGTACGACCGAGAAGGGAGCAGCCGACCGAAAGCGAAATTCCAACAAAAACCAAAAAAAAAAAAAAAAAACCCCCAACACCCAAAAACGGGAAAAAAAGGAAAAATCAAGGGGTGAAAGCGTTTTCTAAGCCCTCAAATCATAGAGCCAGCAAAAGGGAAGAGATCGGGGGGAAAAAAAGAGAGGCGGGAACTCCAATAGAAAGGAAACGGGAGGAACGGTTCACCGCGATCAAGAACATTCAGTGTTGGGCATAGGGAGTCGAGAGGGAAACGTGAAAACAGATGCAAACCCAATCTCGGAGAAAAGGATCGAAAAGGAAGGAGCAACAGTTAGCGGAGAAATGAGGACAAGGGGAGCTCGGCCAAGGGAAAAAGGAGAAGGGAAAAGGACGGCTTTCGGCGGTGTTCAAAGTGAAAGAAAAATGATAACGCCGCGGGGACCGGCTTTCGAGGGAGGGGGCAGTCCAGACCTTAACTCGTGAAAGCCCCGAGGCGGGTTTCTTTTACGAAAAGGGAAAAGCACGTCGTTTCAAAACTCGAGGCAAAAAAAAAGTGTTTCGCGAGATCCTAACACAGGGGGGTCAAAACAAGAATGCTACAGGGGGGGGAACGCGGCCACATGGGATCAAAATTGAGCGCAAAACTGTAGAGCAGCGGCGATACTGGCAAAAAATTGGGGGGGGGAGTATGCCGTCACATCTAAAAAAACAGTTCAATGGAGGAGAAGATCCAACGCAGGAGGTAAGGCCCCACAAAGGAAAACTGTGAAGGCCACCCCTCCACAGAATTGGGAAAGAGACGGGACGAGCCAGGGCTTGGACGTGCAGGTGGGGACAGAACAGAAAAGCGTAATGGAGAAAAAATCAACCAAAGGAGGTGCTGATGGATGGGAAAAAAGCAAATTCAGGTGGCGAATGAAACGAGAAAAAAGTAAGAAAAACATCTAATCAGAAAAAACGAAGGACAAATTCTTACCCTACAAGGGAAAAAAGTATCTAAAAACAAGTCATCCTGTACGAGATTGCTGTGGTGGGGGGGCTTGACAAAGTGAAAAAAAATCAGAAAAAAAACGGACCGACACAAAAAAGGAAAAGCATTGTCGCAAAAAAAGAAAGGGGTCCTCAAGGAGACACAACAGCATCATAAGCAAAAAAAAAAAACAAGTAAAAGCGCAAGGGGGGGACGTTAAACAAAAGAAATTTTTTCCTTATATAACTCTGACTGGGGAAATCTCGGGAAAATCCTGGCCAGTCTTGGTCAAACCAGCGGCAGCTCAAACCGCACGGGAAGATAAATCCGGGGGTAAAAAAAACAACCCAGATAGGAGGCTTTTGGTCTTCGCAGCATCAAAGTGGGGGGAAGGGAATAAAAGGGCAGAAACCGGTATCTTGAGATGGCCACAAAAAACACGAAAGGCCCCAAGCCGCGCGATCGAGGAAAAAGAAAGGCGGGTCAAAAAAAATCGCGGGGAAAGAGACCAGAAAAGGGAGGTCAAACTATTGGAGGGGGGGGAGGAAAAAAGCATTCCTGAAGATCGCCCGCAAATGTAAGCGCGGGAAACTTATACAACTGGACGAAAGGGGGGGAAAGTCTGCTTGAGGGAAAAAGTCGGAAGGGACTCCAAAGAGTCATTGCCTACGAGCCGAGGGAAAACCATCTAGGGGAAGCGGTCGACGTCGGGAGGTTTGAAAAAAACAGAAAAGAAATAAAAAGAAAGGCCATCTTCTCGCGTCGGGATAAATCTGTCCAGTGCTCAATATTAAAAAAAACGACGCCGGCCGGATGGACGGAAGAGAGTAGATGAAGTAAATAAAAAGGCAATTCGACTAAGTCAAACGTCTTGCCTTGAATTCAGATTTGAAGACCAAAGAATCTAAACACAACAACGGAGTAGAAAATGGGTGAATGGCTGACCATCGGAACAGGAAAGAAAAACGAGAGTGCGTCGATTGATAAGGAGAAGAGAAATCTAGCGTCCAAAGAAAGGTTCGCTGCAGTGAAACATCGGGGGGGATTTTGAGATAGACGCAAGGGAGTCGATCTGAAAGGAAGAGCAGGGCACTAACGCTCTTCGACCGCCGTTAAAAGCGAGTTCTGTGCGTGAGAAGGGAAAGTGACTACGGAAAAAAATCTAACGCGGAGGAGGCCTCAAGAAAAATAGAAAGAAATAACAAGCGACTGGGAAAAGTGAAACGCGCGTGCATCTGACTTTGAAAAGTCGATCCCGATGCGACAAAAATCGGGGAAGGCTAGGGAAAACTCAATTCGCTGAAACTTCAAAAGAAAGGGAAGCAGCGGGGAAATGGTTTAGGTCTTGGGGGGAAAAACGCAGGGGAGCAAGCTCCGGGCGTTAATGGACGGGGAAAGATGCTAAGGGTAAAAAACGAGATCGGGGGGTGTGTTCAAATTAAAAGCAGCCTAAGGAGGAGGGTATCGGAGTGTCAGCTGCAGCGGAAAAAAGAAGAAGATCGAGATGAAGCTGGGCGAATCTCTGGACAGGGGAGCGTGACATAAGTATCTGACCCCTCTCGCTTTGACGGGAACCGTCAAGAAGATTGACAGATGTATGGTCGGTTTGGAGCAAGAAATAAGGGAGTCCTACTGCGTAGGAGCTTTCGTGGGCCTTACGAAAGGAGGGAAAAAGAATAGGGTCTATTTCAAGCGTCAAAAAAACGATGAATTGAACTGTTCTACTATACGTAGAAGGTAATGGTAGTCTTGTTCTTTGGAAAGGGGGATAAAAGCTGCGTCCTCGGTTCGAAGCTTGAGTACGGCCAGAAATTGAAGTTATAATCTGGAGGGAAATGAAAGGGAAAGGCCGGTTTTAGTTAGAACATTAAGGTGGATAATCAATTCTTAGTTAAACCGAACTTTCTCGTAGGGGGCGAGGCAATCAAAAACTTGGCTGGTGTGAATCAAAGGGGAAAAGGAGGACGTCCCGCTGAAAGCAAGCGACTGGGAAAAAATACGCCGATTGGGGGATTTCTTCTGGGGGGGCCGAGTGGAGGGGAGAGCAGGGAATACCCAAACCGGTTAGAACCATTCAGCCCGCTGTCTAATCGTAGCGCTAAAAATGAGAAAAAAAAGGGTGAAAGGCCTAAAGGGCAGGGACTCATGGGCTTCTAAACAAGGGGAAGGAGGATATCCTTTTTTAAAGGGAATAGAGTCATCCGCTAGGTTTGAAGGAAAAGAACTTAATGAGGGCAAAAGAGGAAGTCCAATATCTTTGAGGAGAAGGGCATAAAAACTAATCGAAATCAGGCGGGGCGTGGGCTTTCAGGGGGCATTTCTGACAATCCAGGGAAAGGAGCAGGCTTTAAAACGGCACTTTGAAGGAAAACCAACCGTCGAGCTAACCTTGTTGAGAAGAGAGAAAATGGCTCCGAAGAGGTGCTTCGGGAAGAAAACTAAGAGAAAGAGGATCCGACTTAATTCTTATGAGAAAAAACCGAGGATGAGAAGGTGAGTCGAGGGGTAATTGGCTGGGGTCCTTGGTGGAAAGGCTTGAAAGAGCGCAACTTGGTCTATCTGGGAAAGAACGAGGAAAAAAAAAGAATGCGGCTAGAAAAGAGTTCGGAAGGACTTACAAACCATCTTGGACCATAAAAAGGTGAGAAGGTCTTTCGAAATCGCGAACAAACGAGGGGTCAAGTAAATTTCTATAGGGGGGCTGGGCGGAAGCAGGCCTAAAAAAGCGATCCTGGATAACAAGGGGGAAAAAACGGGAGGCACATCCTGATTACATCATGGGGGGATAAAGAGACTAAATACTAAGTTAAGGAGGGAGGACGAGGGTGGCGGTAATACATCTTCCCAACGAGGACAAAAAAGGCCCCCAAAAGTTTCACCTGCAAAAGAAAAGGAAAAGGGGGAAAGGGGGAGTAGAAATCCCGCTGAAACAAAGGGTTGAGAGAAAGATGCAGAGCGGTCGAGAACAACGGAGGGGAGATAAAAAAAACAGAGCGGCCGCAACTACCGGGTGGTTTGGAAAAGTATAAATCCCGCTCGACAAAAGGCGCGCAGGTCAATTGAAAAAACAGGTTGGGGAAACAGGAAAATGGAAAATTGAGGGGAGGAAAATCCCGTCAAGCCAAGGGAGAGGGGGGAAATTCTAAAAAAGGAGGTATGCGAGCAGAGGGTGGGGGGGGGGGGGGGGGGGGGGGGGGGGGGGGGGAGGGGGGAAGAGTGGGGTCGAAATCGGAGTCCCTGGAACCATTGCGGTGGGTCCAGATAGAGCCATAAAAAAAAATTGGACAAAAGTCGTCCTAAGTCGAAAATTGCCGGGGAGGGGGAAAAAGGTCGGCGGATCAGAAACCGCACAATATTCGCCGCAGAAAAATTCCGAGCGGGTGTCAAAAAAAGAAAAAGAAAGCGCGAACGCCTCCTCCTATAATACCAAAGGGCTCATAGGGGTAACAAGGGAGAGGAAGCGGAAATAAAAGCGGGGGTTCCCTTCCATCTCAGGAAGGGGGACAAAGAGGACCGCCAATCAACTCTCCGAAAAAGCATAGGAAGGGTGGGGTCTTGGCCTCATGTAGTCAAGAAGATCGCGGAAAGGTTGAACAGGAGTAGGCATGGACGCCCAAGGTGGGAGGCAAAAAAGAGGAGGAGGAACATCAGGGGAGATCGAGAGGGGCAAAGAGTGGGGAGAATAGTCTACATCCAGGGGGGAAAGAAGTCACTTGAGGCTTTCGGAGATGTTCCAAATGCGGGGGGGACAAAAAATCGCCCGGTTGTGAGGGTCAGGGGGCATACCGTAACTCGTGGAAAAAACGCCACCGTGGAAAAAAAGGTAAACAACGATGGGAATGGTAGAACGAGACTTAAGAGTCTTTTTTGGAAAGAAAAGGAGGCTCCCTTGGCGAAAAACAGCTCGCACTCAGAAAGCCAATAAATGCGAAAAAGGGGTCAAGAAGAGGAAAAAAAAGGGGGGCAAGGTATCTCTAAGCGTGGTTGACGGCATCGAAACGGAGATGGGGAGTTGGGTGGGGGCATCTGTCCTTAATCAACAAAAAGTAAAGGGATGGTAGGCCGTATAAATCCACCTGAGGAGGTGACGGGATATCCACACTCTAGGTGACGCTGTGAAAACCAAAGAAAGGGAAATCCTAGACGCAGCGGGGAGGGTCGGGGTAGCGAAAGCCGGGCTTAATGGACATACAACCACATAAAAGGAGAAATTAGGCGGCCTGCGATCAGAGGCCAAAGGGGGATTGAGTACGACAAAGATATAAACAATCGGAAAGATTTCAGATATAATGCAGGAAAGCAATAAACACAGTATTAACCGTCCAGGGAGTAACGCAAGGGGCATGAGGATCAAAAAAAGGTGCGGGGAGGACCTTGGGAGAAAAGACAACCGGAGCCGCGAAGGCTGCAAGTAACGTCCGGTAAAAAGAAAACCAAAAATCATACGCGCACATGAGGGAGGAAGGGCGGAGGAGAGACCGGGGCGCGGAAGTTTCAAATCAAAGGGGGCTGGATGCAATCGACTTGGTTAGAGAAGGGCGGAGAGCCTACAACATACGGGAAGAGAGCCACCTCACTTGCAAAAAACGAATCCTAGAAGAGTCCGGGGTCCGGAAAATGGAGGGGCCGGAAAATAGCGTTTTCGTGGTTGGGTTGTGGTGTTGTAACGCTGAGC
>Ga0179591_1175604_pt1 | contig 12107 bp, 12 predicted proteins | sample CZOMad2_1_08_16f_FD_182891 | JGI IMG/M metagenome (GOLD analysis project Ga0179591, IMG submission 182891) | Vadose zone soil fungal communities from Angelo Coast Range Reserve, California, USA - CZOMad2_1_08_16fungal (PacBio error correction) | ecosystem: Environmental > Terrestrial > Soil >...
GAAAGGGCGAAGGTGGGCATGGACATGCAATGGGAAACTTCTTGTATCTGTGCCAGGCTTGGCGGATGCGGCTACCAAGGGGGTATGGGAAAGAAAGTCCGCCCGGGAGAGCGCTAAACGGGGTTTTCGCAAAACGGGGGGCTTTAACCTACTTGACAAAAGAAGCTGTTCACAGCGAAGACCGTTTGTCTGTGCGGGTTGCGAAGTAGGAAAAGTAAAGAACTGAGAGGTCAAGGGGGGTACTCGCCCGGTCATACTGGGAAAAAGGAGAACCAATGGCTGGGGAAGGTCACCAGGGGACTCGCGGTGCGGGGAAGGGCGTTTCAAAGAAGTGAACTGAAAATGAGGACCGGCGAGGGTGGTCAGACTTTCAGTCACGGGGAGGGGATTGGGAACTGGTTCACACGGGGTCGAGACTTCACCAGGACTCAACGGCAGAAAGAGAATGACCGAATCGGCAAACGCCACCGCGGTACGGGCTACCACATGGAGGAATAGCGGCCTGTAAAGTTAATCGGGGGTTTTCCTGGGGGGAAATTGCCGTGGTTATGGACACAAAAGAGGACTGGGATAATACCCAAATGTAAGCGGGAGTGGGGGGGGTACGAAAAAAAGAACCAAGAAGAAATTGCTTGCGAACCGGGCGAACAAGAGAGCAACGAGCACAATTAAGGACCAGATCAGAGACTGCGGAAAGCGTCCTCGCTACCAGGAGTAGCTGGAAAAAGCGACAGGGGACCCGCAAGGAATCTGAGGTAAGACCGGAGAAAAAAAAGAACCGCAGGGAGGGAGAAGAGGGGACATGCCGCGATTTGCCACAAAAAGAAGCACCTGGCCTGGGCCTTAAGAAAAATATAGAAAATAAAAGTCGGAGTAAAAGGAGGGGTTTTGCCGTACCTGGGGGCAGTACTGGAGTGAAGGCATGCACTGACCTGGGGGGGCCGAAGAACAGGAGCTGAAATAAAAAAGGGGGACTCGAAAGGGAACCGGCCAAAGACATAGTGTACAGCTCTCGATACTAACAGGGGGAAGAAGGAAAAAGTACGAACAAAAAACGTTAAAACCACCCGGGAAAAAGGGGAACGTCGCCGTGGACCCCAAGCGCTCTGGGGAGGGAGGGTACCCAAAAATAAAACGGGAGAGGAGTCACACGAAGCTATACTTTAATCATCACGGGATCGGTGAAATGGGCCGCTTGGCTTGTCCGGAGGTCGTAAACGATTCCGGACGGGAGGAGGAGATGGACGGCCAAAAAGACAAGATGGCGGGAGGGGAGGAACTCGGCGGGCGGTGGCTTGATGGACCAATTTTAAGCACGCGGAGGGGAGAGCCGAAGCGAAATTAGGGAAGGCATTGGGTCGTGGGGAGGATTGACGAGCATAAGGGAAAGGGTGATGAGCGATCGGATTGGATCATAAACAAAAAATTCAGGGGGCGGTTTTCAAAGGGCACTAGTCACGGAAAGGGTGGGGCCGTTTGGGAAATTAAGACTGAGAAAAGGGGGAAGGCGTGAGAGGGAACGGATATGGTAAAACGGACTGTTGAGGAAGAAGGCGGTTGCTCGACTTCAGGTTTCTCTGCGGAAAGAAAATCCACGTCGTGATGGGGTAGAGGTGACCGGAATCGGGACCAGGCCGGAAAGAAGGAAAAAGGGCGTAAGAACTAAAGGGAAAGGATTAGAGGACAACAGGAAGTCCGTGGAGAAGAAATGTCCCAGAGGAAGTCATACTGTAAGAAAGGGTGAGCTGGACGGAGGGGGGGGTCGTATAGACTTCGACGAGCAAAACAGGAGGGGTCTCATCAGCGCAAAAAAAAAAAAAGAGCGTACTGGTAAGAACCCGACCGTGAAAAGGGGCCCGCGGATAAAGAGAAGGGATAGGAAAGAAACATGACCTAAAGAAAAGCGAAGTGGTCGGTGGAAAAGAAATGGCTAAACCTCAGCTAGGTAAACGTGAAGGCCGCCCTGGACCCAAATAAACGGAAAGGGAGGCGGGAAAACACATCCAAGGCGCGAAGGTCCAGCGCCGAAAACCGGGAAAAGAGACTGCGGAAGACCGGGAAAGAGAGGGAAAGAAGACGTAAAAAAGCTAAAATCAGGTGCACGAAACGATCGAGACACAGCTCCCCGCGGAGGTACGCGAAAAAGGAATAGAAAAGGGGGTATTTCAGCGGAGAAAAAGCCGTAAAAGGACGACAGGGCTGCGGGAAGAAAATACCCGCCAGCGCATACCAAGACAAAGGAACAGCCGGGCATCAGGATCACACGGAGCAGTAACAAGACTCAAGACCGAAAACCGGAGATGCAAAAAAACAAGCCGTAAGCGATCAAAGTCTGGGCCTAAGGCAAGATCAATACCGAAGAAGGACGGGCCTGAGGAAGGGGAGGAACGACTCAAAAGAACGTGACCTTGACACCGTGGAAAACCGTGGACAGTCGAGGTCAGAAAGTAGGGTCAAAACTTCACGACAAGGAACCCCACGTCTGCTTCAAAAAAGATTGAAGAGGGATCACGGAAAAAAGACAGATTCGTCCATGGGCCGCCGGTGACCACAGACCGGCAGTGGCTCGTACAGGGGAGGGGAAGGGACCGTCGATAAAAATACTCACAGAGAAGCCCCGTAGCCGTCCAAGCTGTCTCAAATTTGGATCAAAAAAAGGTCACAGGTCCACCAGGTGGGCCATCAGAAAAAAAAGAAGAAAACCGGAAAGGGGTAAGCGTTGGGCAGTGGTGGCGGCGACATGGAGACCTCGCGCGGGCCTAAAGGACGAATCAGAGCGAGTAAAAACAAAGGCGAGTAGGAAGAAGATATCCGACGTGTTAGTAAGGAGGCATGCACCTAGGGACAAAGAAAAACTGGGGGGAACGCCACCTACAAAAAAATCCCGAAAACCTGACGGAAGGGGACGTCATTCAAAAAGGGCTGAAAAAAGGCGGCCACAGGGGGTAAAAAAGAAAATGGAAAAATGAAAAACGCGACAAAAAAACCAAGTGTGCCGCGCGCCGGCCGGGGGTAGAAACCGAGTCCAAACGGTAAACCGGCGAAAGAAAGGAATCAAAACGTAACGGGGGTCGGCACGAACGGCCTGAACGGCTATTATACAAAAGCTAAACCTGCAGATTGCGACGCGGGACCGACTGGTGAGAAAAATAAGGAGCGAACTCTAGGAATGCCAGTACGTGGGACGTTCCAACTGACACAGAAGCGCTGGCTATGCAGAGAAGCTCAAGTGCTCAGGAAGGTGCGGAGGTCGGATTCGGGAAAATGAAGCAGAGAGAAGATTGCATGGAGCGACAAACAGGTGGATGGCCGTCTGTTGGGAAGAAAGTGAACGCTGGGACCGGATGGTCAGTGAGTCCAAAAAAGTGAAGGGAAGTGAAAAGGGCAGCTTCCGAACGGAATCCTGACAACGAACTGCTCTAGAAAGAAAGAAAACTCATCAAACGGTTGCGAGGGCAAGAGGCTAAGAATGGGCGCTTGTCATCGATCGACGGATAAATTCTGTGATTTACAGACTGGGGAAGGGAGAAGGGGCCGATCAACTAAACCTGAGGAAAATCGGAGAACCGTGGGCCTAAGACTGGATGCCGAAAGAAGCGCAAACAGAGGGTAAACCTGAAAGAAAATTCTAAGTAGACGGCAATAAGGACTGAAGAATCAATACAGTTCGGGCTGAAAGGGAACCGTGTCCACCTCGACCGCTGGACTTCAAAATTACATTGGGAAAACGGACTATAAAAAAAAAAAAAAAAAAAAAAAAAAAAAAAAAAAAAAAAAAAACAAAAAAAAAAAACATACTCCCCTTCAGAGGAATATGGCCGACCAAAGACTTCCGGAATTACATCTCTGAGGCCAGGAATTTAGGGGGGTGAACTCGACCTCAAAAAGAAACAGAGCAGCGGATTACTCGAACTCTATCAACCAAAATCGCTAACCTATAGGAGGGAAAATTCTGATGAAGAAAAAAGATCTGGAAAAAGGAAAGGAAAAGGGGAGGGGAGAAAAAACATACTCAGTGCTCAACTATAAGCTGAAGGAACCCTGGCGCCCTCGGGCAAAGTTCCAGAACACCGCCAACGCCCGTGTAAGAGAACATCATAACTGAATAAAAAAAGACGTAAGTCAAAAAAAGAAGGACGGAGAGAACAACGCCGGATTGAGAAACGCCGGCCGAATCAGCACGCCGATTAAAGCACCCTCCGCCTACCAAAAAACCGAGCGAAAGAAGGAACGAACCGACAAATCAACAACTCTAAAGAGACTCAGAAAGAAAAACAAGAAAGCACGTAGAAATTAAAGAGAAAAGCACCCCAGAATGTAAAAATAAAAACTAGAGTAACTCGCAAAAAAAAGATGGGACATGACCAAAACACCCCGCCTAAGGCCAGGGAAATCTACTGAAAGCAACTGAGGAGGCTCGCGCCGCCAGAGAAAGATGCGGGAGGGGAAGAAAAGAATAACTTCACGAAAGAAAAACATCAAGATGCAAAGTCCCGATGGAACGTTCTTCTCATTCGAAAACCGTACAGGAGGAGTCTTAACGAAGCAGGGGACCAACAGAGACCCGGGTATCAAATCGTCATCAACCAAAAAAGGTTGGGGAGTAAAAATCTTCGGCCGTCCTCGGCTAGAAACTCAGAGGATTGGACGATGGGGAAAAGAGCTGGCGCGATGGAAAAATCAATACACCCCAAGGTCCGACAGCTGCTGAACTCATGATACAAAAAAAACCAACGGCCGGGGTCGAACCCGACCTGGAAAAAGACAAAAGGAAGTGCCAAAGTAAAACTTTACGGGAAGATGCTACTCGTTGTGAACATCTCGTAAGGCAAAAGGAGAAAGGGAACTCTGGAAAAAAAAGAAATATTGAGGAAAGTAATATATGGGAAAAGAAGGAAACCGGCGACTAAGAATAGCCTCGGAGAGCCGATCGCTGCCGTGAGCTATATTTGCCAAGGTTAGGGGTAAAAGAGGTCCAAAAGGGAAAAAATAAAAACCCACTCCGCCCAGTCATCGGGACCCACAATCCCCGTCCAAAACCCAGTTAAACTGGAAAGGCGCGAAATCACATGTGTAAAAGGCCCGCCGGGCAAAAAAGTGAGAAGGTGAGACTTGTTCTTGGAAACGACAACACGGGGCCACTCCCCCAAAAAAACGCAGCACTAATAGAGGACAAACATCCGGGCCAGCCTACTGTGGCACAAATCGGCAAGGATGCCGAACAGGGGATTAAAAAGAAGAAAAAGACAAGGGGGGGAGGTTCGGCACGTGGCGAGACCGGCGCAAAACTTAAAACCCAGATCAGGCAACTGCCGAAGGTGGAGGAGATAAAGCCGACCTACAAGACTTAGACTGAAAAGAACTGAGGTGAATTAAGGGGCCCGAAAAGGACGCCACACAAGGGGGAAAGAGGACTTGGGAACGGCCAAAGCGTACCACCAAGGTGGACCGCCTCCACGTGAAAAAGCCGCGAAAAAAGAGGCTTTTTCTCAAAACGCAAGTACGGGGGGGGAAGGAACTGCCAAAGAAAAGTTGAAAAATCGAAACCGTACAAACGGTTCCGGGAGGTTGGGCCGAAATCAAACGGGAAAAGGACGGGTCCCGCGCCACGGCGTCCACTTCTGGAGGTGCTTAACAACGAGGGAAAACAAAAAAAAAAAAGGAAAGTTGGACGAGCACAAGGGTACTTCAGGCCACGGGTAACGGGGTTCTACCACACTACTAAGTCGGAAAGCGCCCCAATGGAACAGCTTGTAGGCTTAAAAAAAAGCCGGATAAAACACAGCCCGCTGGCTAAATAAAGAACTCGGCAAAAAAGCCCCAAGGAGCGGGGTGAGGAAAACGTTCTGCGGAGGCTTGAGAGAAAAAAACAACTCCTGGAGGAGGGCTTTGGGGAAGGTTAAGGGGGGGGGGTCCGGGGGACGGAGATTGCAGCGTTTTCCGCGGGGAGAGTCAAATTAAGCGGCCACCTCCCACCAAGAAGGGCCAGGCCGGACCCCAAGAACCCCGCTATGTGAGAGGAAGAAGGGAGGACGGGGAACGAAAAGACTTGTACCAATCACCAAGATATACAGAGACTGGGTAGCAAAAAGAAGATCAGTCAATGCCCAGAGGGGAACAAAGGCGGAAAAAAGAACGTGGTTTGTTCAAAAATTGGCCAAGGCCTCAGCCGGGTGCGGAAAGGAGCACTTACTTCCAAAAAATCCAGGGACCGGGAGAAAGAATGCTCCTGGCGAAAACAAGGTACAAAAAAAAAAAGGGGGGACAAGGAAAACAGAGTGCAGCAGTACGCTCAGCTAAAAAAACCTACGAGGGAACCCATCAACTCGGGGACTGGGAGGGAAGGGGAACGAGGAAAACAAGGTAAGTGAAAAAATAACAGCCGGGACAGGGCTGGAGTCACTGTTACCAACAAATCGTTTTTTCCGGTCGGTTCGGGAAAAACGAAAAGAACATGCCAAAAAGGGAGCCAAAAACACGTGCCATGGGAGACGATGCAGGGGACGATTCAATACTAAACAAATACCAAAGAGGACGGTCGAAGGAACCACGGCACACGCCCCCGAGTTCCCCTTTGAAAAGTGGTGGCCGAGGAAAACCCCCGGACGGAGAAGGGGGAAAGGACCAAAGTTCAGCCCGGTGAAAAAAGCGATCTGTCCACGCCCGGGTTTGTCGCGAAATGCGCAAGGGGGCGACCTAGCCGGGAAGGTGAACATGAAACAGTCGCGGCAAAGGAGGGACCTACCCAGCAAAGTCGTCAAGGGCGGGGCTCTGTCCGTCTGGAAGAACGAAAGGGGGGCAAGGCCGCACGCGCTGAATCAAAGCGCAGAGGGGGCAACGGGATAAAAAAACAAACCCCCAGAGACGGCGGCCCCGGAGAAAACTTTGCGAAAAGAAGCACCAAGACCGATTAGTAAGAGGTTCGCGGCAGGAACGCGGGAAAGAAAAGGGAAAGGCCCGTCAGGACTTGCCTGTGCACAAAAAAGACCGCAAACTCTATAAAAAACCTGGGGGCCGGCGTCCGTTATTGTGGTAAAACCAGGCCCAGGGTGAAAAACACCATGTTAAAAGTAGCCGCCCTGTGCCTCGAAACCGCCAAAAGTAAACGTCAGGGCGACCCCAACCAAATGAAAACACCTCGCAAGGGCAAAACGGTTGCCGGGTATCGCTCAGCAACAACAACAAAATTAGGGAAACAAAAAGACCAAAGGGCCAGCAGGAAAGAAAAGTGGGGGGAAAGAAGAAGAATAAGCGACCGCAAGCGGCAAAAAAAACGGACGGCCTACAGAGACGTGCAGGGCAAAACCGAAAAAGGACCGGGAAAAGAAGGAAAGAAGAAGCACCAGGGTAAAAACATTGGGAGCGGGCCGCGATAGTTCGCGTGATAAATACAGGTGGAACAACTGATCAGTAGCAGGGAAAAAAGAGACGCATAACTGGAAGGGACGCAAACGGATTCTACAACAGCTGGGCGGACATCTGGACTCAACTCAAGCGGAAAACCGGCGCCCTGGGGGCCCATATAAAACAGTGGACGGAAAGGGGGATTTGAGCCTTAAGATTGCCCGGCGGTGGAAGCACAAAGTGCCTCCAGAACGGAAGAAACCAAAGGGAAACAGATTGCTCTGGCCGATGGTGAGAAAGGAAACAGAAAAACGGGCTGTTGAACCCTGAATTCGACGGACAAAAAAAGGGGCAAGGCCCTGGTCGCCCAAAAAATTGAAAAGATCTCGTTCACAGGCCTACTAAGGATCCAGAGGAGAGGGGACTAGCGAAACAAGCTCACCCTGAAACGGGGCAAGGCCGCCAAAGTAGCTAAAGCCAGCCGATGAAAATCGAGAACGGGAAAAAGGAGAGTCTAGCGAAAGAAAAGCCAAATGGCGTGCGTCGGTCTCACGTAAAAAAAAGGAGGGCTCTAAAAGTCAACCGAAAAAAACTATCTGAAAGGCAAACAGCGGGGGAAAAAACGATGGAACAAGAAAAAAGAAAGATCACAAAGAACTCACCTTGCAACAGACGACAACAACCGATGGGTGGCCGCGGCGGCAGATGGGAGAGGTCAAGCGTCAAAGGCGGAACGCTGAAAACGACAGGGTGACTGGGTCCCTACCAGGGGAAGCTGTCAGAAAGAAGTCAAACGGATCACAAAAAATATGAGCGTACTGGGGTCAGGGAGACAAACGGTCAAAAAACTTATTAGGCCGTGAAAAAACTGAAGAAAAAACCCAACCCCGAGAGGTCCCCTCCTATGGCATAGACTTAAACAGGATCTCGGACACGCAGGTAAGAGGGGCCGGGGTGGTCTTGGCAAAACTAAAGTGGAGAAACCGGGCCCCCGTAAAACGGCTCTAGTCGTCGGTTTCGCCGGTGGAGCGGCCGGCCCCTGAGTGAGAACTCATGAAAATAAAGCCTGGCCCAAAAATGAAAAAGCACAAAAAAGAGAAGGGAAACTAGCCACAAAATAAGGAATAAATAACCCAACCAGAATCCGCCTTGATTGAGAGGGGGGTCGAGCAATACTAAAGACAAACTTTTGGTCCTGGCCCCAAATGGAAGAGGGGTGCCACTAGTATTGTTGACACCCATCAAACGGGAAACCCGGGAGGTGTAGTAGAGCCGTGAGTCAAGGAATACCTACAAAAAAAAAAAAAAACAGTGAATAGGGGGGCCCGTAAAACTATGGAGCGTACCTCATACACCTTGCACGGAGACTCGAAAAGTTTGCTCAAAGCTAGAAAAGACGAGAATGGATCACGAAAGACAACGAAAAAATTTTCGCTGTCAAACCTCAATGGAAGGCCCCTTAGTCAAGGGTCTGGAATTCCTATCAACCTCTCATGTCATGTAAAAGGTCGCATATGCAGCGAAGGCCGGACAGTTCACAACAAACACTAGGTTTTAAACGTTGTGTTATAGAAAAATAATTAAAGGGCCTGGCGCGGGCCAACATTGAAAGGCAAACCCGGGGGAGGGAACTCGCGGCTTAACCGGCGCGCAATCAAAAAAATGGGTGAGACAAAAAATCGGTGGAGGCAATCTAAGGGAAACTCAAGCGTAAAAAACTAAAGGAAATGGGGGTGACGATTGTCTCAACTGAGCTCGGGGACGGGTCTCAAAAGAATCAAAATAGTGAGACGAAAAAATGACAAGAGATGTGAGGGTTGCTCTAAACTTGCAAAATATCGGGATTGCAATCAAGACCTTTAACATTCTGTGAAATCTTATGGGCCCATGGGTCGGAAGGTTGTCAAATGGATGAACTGTGCGGCTGGAGAAAACTACAAGGACGCCGGGCTCACTCATGGCAGAGACGCAAGGTCAGACGAAAGGGGGAGCGGGGGCAAACGGCCCGGTCTTAAACTGGGGACGGTCGCGGACTGTTAAAGGGTTCAAGGTTGGGGTTGTCCGGTCATAGGGTGGGATTGTGTCACCAAGGATGGGGGAGGGGGGGCGAGCCACTTCCTGGATTCGTGTGGATCTGTCGAAGTGAGGGATACCTCAAAAGAAGGGGGAAAACGTTCGTGCATAACAAAAGAAATTGTCAAACAGGCCAGCACTAATAAGACTCAAAGAAGAAAGCCGAGGAGGGGTCATGTAACTCTACTTTAAAGAAAGGGGGACGCCAGAACCCGAAACTTCAAAGGGCGGGAAAAAAGCTTTAGCACCCGGTTTTCACTAAAAACGAAGCCAACAAGACACATTTGATTAACGTCCGGAAGAGCGTCATGAGATCCCAGGTGGCGGGAGGACCCGCGTGTTTGGTGCATACTCTGTGGCCTTCCTTGCGGCCGTCCAGCAGAGAACAGGAGTTTCCCGGTCCCAGTATTCCACAACCGACAGACCAACAAAACTGTACACACATCAGAAGCATCCGTGCAGGAGGCGGCCGAGGCCCAAAAGAAAAAAAGGGAAAGAGGAACCCCAAAGCCCATGGGGCAAGGGACTGGACAGACGGGGGAAACGAAAAACGAGAGTCAAGCGCGGTATAAGGACGTAATCTGAAGACGTGCACGAGATGAAAAACCAACGCGGGAGCGGGTGCCAGCGAAAGTCAGGACATCTGGTCCAAGGATTAGGTAACCTAGTTACGACGAGACTGAGTAAGCGAGAAAGGGTCAAACCGGAGAAAAGGGGGGCAAGTGAAGTTGGCTTAATTCCTACGCGGAGTGTCAGGAGAAGACTGCTGCTGGGTTAGACAAAGGCTAAAGGGGGGGGAGTGGGGGCAACGATTAATTGACGCGCGCGGAACGAAGGATCAACTGCGTTAAGGTCGGAAGAAGAACGTCTCGGGGGGTTAGGGGAACGAAAGGTATGTGCACACCGGCGTCAAAGCAAGGGTTAAGGCGAATCACCAGATGTGCTAGAGGAATGGAGTGGCTACGAATACGGCGTGTGAAAATGACCACACGAAAGAAAAAGCGTGAATAATTCCAGGCGGAACTAAAAGTATAAGATCAAAAGGTAGGTGTGTAAACACTAATAGAAAGGCGGCCATGACGGAACGCCGAACACTAGCATCAGCGAACATAAAGAACTGCGAAGGTAGGTCACAAGGCCAGTGGACCGGGCGAATTACAGTGGGAAAAACAAAAATCGACAATCGGCCGAAAGTGAAAAACTCGCGGTTGCGAAAACGGTAAGTGGCCGCGACTTCAATCAGGTGTAGCTGTGGCAAAAAACGCTGAGAATCTGAATGCAAATCGAGGCGGGGTGAAACCGAAATCAACGTCAAGGGAACACCGCGCCGGGAGGGTGTCAGTGTCACAAAGTGAAATGAAAGACCAGTCAGAACAAGGTCAATTACAAGGGATCAGACCAGAGGGGTTAACAATTGGGGCATGAAAACCAGGGCAGTATAAAGAAAAAGGCCGGGGAGGAGGACGTCGAAAAATGGGGCAAAAGCGCATTAACACTCAGGAAACGTCAAGCGAAAGAAAAAAAAAGAGGGAAAACAGAGGGAACGCCGGGTGCCGATGGCGCACCCAAGGAAACCATTGACAAAAGATGTACAAACGGAACACTAAATCAACCGCCTTTCACTAAAGGCATAGGGGGAGGAGGAACATAACCCAAGATTCTCGATGCCTCCCACCAGCTTGAGGATACCGCCGAAGAAGAAAAACGAACATAATTAACATACCGGGTACTCCCAGTCCCTCCAAAGCGTTGGCCAGGACCTGACAAAACCAAAAGGCACGCTCATCACTGGAAGAACTACGGACATCAAGTCCAAAACTTAGACAAGAATACCCGGCGAAATAGGGGCCAGAAGAGCCCGAACGAAAGGAAGAAAACCGGAATCCCCTGCGGGGATCTCGCCGACGCAACAGAGACTGAGCGGGAAATGAAAAAACAAGGGGCAAGGAATCAAGCAAGAAAGGGGCCGACAAGGCAACCTAACGCATGACACCCGTCTGGAATATGCCACGATTAGAAACAAATACAGTGCAAACCTGAGGACAGAAATAATTTACCCGAAAAAGGGAATGTAATCGTTCCGGGGAAGTGCAAAGGTGGAGCATCGATCCAAAGAAGATAAAGAAAGCGTTCACGCGTCGCGATTGCCAATAACTGGAACAAGGAACCCCGGTGAAAAAGGGTGGGCAAAGAGAAAAAAAGAAGACCCGGAAGCAAGTTGAAGAAAAAGGCGTAGGTTTAGTGCAAAGTGAATTGACTCGCGTTCCAAAAAAACAAAAAAAGAAGAAACAAGAAGATCAAAAACAACACGAGGAGGTAAAAATAGAGGAGACCGTAATGGGCTAGGAACCCCGAAAGTACCAAGCCAACTAAAAAACGGGAAGCCGCCAACGGGAAAAAAGTTCGGCCAGTTCCCCCATTAATGGGAACACCGGGGGGGGACCCTGGAGAAAGTGAAATACCAGGCGAGCCCTCGCGCGGAAGACAAAACCGCTGTTGGGCAGAAAGCAAGGCGAAGGGGGCTATGAAAAAAACAGGAAAAATAGAAGGAACTGGCCTCACTGGGGTGGGGAAACGGCTGCCGGAAGAGGCGTAGAGCGCGGCGACATCGGGACCTGGGTAGTACTCTGAAGACAGCGGGGGGAAAAGAAGTAGGAACCAGAAAGCGGAAGCCGCGAGGGGGGGACAAT
>Ga0179591_1345724_pt1 | contig 12107 bp, 9 predicted proteins | sample CZOMad2_1_08_16f_FD_182891 | JGI IMG/M metagenome (GOLD analysis project Ga0179591, IMG submission 182891) | Vadose zone soil fungal communities from Angelo Coast Range Reserve, California, USA - CZOMad2_1_08_16fungal (PacBio error correction) | ecosystem: Environmental > Terrestrial > Soil >...
GGAAAAAAATGCATCTGTATGTTTAATTTCAAGAAGAGCTGGGGGGGCATCATGTGCCCTCTGTGGGCGTAACAAGGACGCTGGCATGACCAGGGAAAAGGTAGATTGACAAAAGGGGGGGGACGAATGTAGGACGTAGCTCAAAATGGAGTTCAAAAAGGGAGTGCTTTTCTGGCACGCTACCTGAGGACACAGAGAGCCTAGTCCTCCGCAGGGCCTGTTAAGGGGGAAAGGGGGGTGATTTGAAAATCAACGAAAGGGGACTGGAACAAACGAATCTTGGAAATGAAGGGAAAAGGGAAAGTAAAGCATTGAGAGACCTAGGAGAAACAATGATGCATTTTCTTTGGGGCTAAGTCGGCGAAGGTTGGGGACGGTGGAAGTTCTGCAGATAGAGGATCAGGAAAACGAGAACTAATCATGATATTTGGAGAATATGGTTCCGTTATCCGGAGGATGGAACGATAGTAAGGCATTCGGGCGTTCTCAGGGAGAAAGGTGACCATCAAAAGGACTTGATCAACATAAGACACCATCGTCGACATGACTACAGGCCCTCAACTTCTGGGATCCGGGGGGGGGGTGAATGGGCTCTACGAGTACGCGGGGTTTGAAACATGACAAAAACGGAGTTGATGCATAGAAAAGTACTCATGGGGCCTGCTAGGTATTTGGGGACTAACAAAAAATCTAGACCGAACAAGAATGGGGCTAAAGAGGGACCTAGCCTTACCAATCATTTGATTCTACTTATATTAGCCAAGCCGTAGGGGGGAGTCCTTGTTCATTATGGTCGGGGGGACGGGGGGATGACTGGTGGCTGAAAGTGGAGAACAAAACTCTGCTGGCAGACCGCAAGGGGATGAAAAGGGGTAACTTGGCGAAACGATCGTTTGTGTCTGTGACAAACGGGGGGGAGGGGGGGGAACGTTGGACGAATACTTTGCGGGGCTAAGATGAAGTGGCACAATATCCTTGTGGGGTGCCCACTCCTCAGGGGGGGGGGGCAGGGGGACGGTTTTATAGAAGATGTCTAGGTGGTAATGGCGGCGCCAAAGGGGAAGCCCCCTCCATAAGGGAATCCGCGTATACAGTCCGGAGGGAAGGGGAGGTTACGGCAGGAGAGAGCCACAATTTCCGTTAAACCGCTGATCGGTGTCCGGGGCATCATATTCGGGGTGAAGCGGGAATTGACTCATCAGAGGAACCGGGGTGGAAAGGGGTTCAGCGTGACAATTCTAGGGAGTGTTGAGCACTCTGGGGTACGACTTGAATGGGTTCTCCCGGGTTGAAGAAGCGGGTGGCCTAGTTCTGTCACGATTGGGTATCGAAAAAGGATTTGATGAGGGTCCCACCCGCAAGTCCCTTTGGGGGAAGGCCTACGGTGCAGGGGGCTGGTTCATCACCAATCTCAGAATAAGCCAAACCAACCACGGGAACAAGTGGCCAACGGGGCAAGGAGAAGGGGGAAAAAACTGGATGGATTGTAGCGAAGGGCATTCGAAAAAGAATTGGACAGGGTTGACAGTGAATGGCAGCCGTGCCATCTCGAAATTATTGAGGGGGGACTGAAAATTCTTGTACCTTCACAGTTGATCATCCAGCAGGTGGCAAAAGGGGAGGAATACATGGCGGGGGAAGGCTGGATTGAGGTTGGGGCAATTACCGGGAAGGTTTTGTGTAGGACACCGGGGGGGTTGGGGGTATCGACTGGAAAACCGAAAAGAAGAGCGAGGGTGACCGAAAGGAAATACAGCAGCTTCCGGGAAAGAACCATGGGGGGGCTTCAATAGAGTTCGAAGCGGTTGTGCGAAAGGAGGGCATCTTGATGGGAAGGGGCTAACCGGGGCAAGAGGGATCTGGTGCAGCGGGGTTGATCGGGTGGCAAGCCTCGCCGACATATTTTCAATGCAGAAAAAGTTAGTGGGAAAGAACAGTAATGCTGACATGGGGGGGGGACCGAGTAGAAACGGTGAGGGGGGCATAAAAGTTACAAAGAAACGGAACCACGCCTCGTGTGAAGAAAGAAACTAACGGGGAAAAAACTTAAAGATTGTTTGCTACCATAAAGGCAAAGTCAGAAGCCGCTGAGGAGCGATAAGGGGTCCATCCGGACATAACTACTTAAATGCAAATAAAAACTCAAATCCAACTTGATCAGGAATAACTCGGCAAGGGTGAAGGTGGGGCGGGGGCAGATTAGTATGTCGGGGGTGAATAAAGAACAATACGGGAGAGACAGGCGAAAAAGACCTGTATCGTCTCATGCACATCTGGACGCACCAGATATAAAAAGAATCAAGACCGGATTCATGGATTGACTAGCGAGGTTGATGGAAGGAAAAGAGTGGGCGGGATGTGAGGGGGAAGGCCGGTTTCTCGAAGAGAAGAGTCAGGGGTGGTTAAGTATTTGAGGTGTATGACTGGTCGGAGGAGGCCGAACAGGTTGGGGTAGGGGGGCGAGTGCGAGGAGAGCGCAAGGGGGGCGGGGCGGAGAAAACCGAGCTCGATTTCCCTAGAACGGTTGGACGTAGCCCTCGCGGGGTTAACCGCAGCCCTGGGATTCTAGGGGTAAGGGAAGGTTACCATTGAGGTGTTCCGGGAAAAGACCAGGACGGCGGCGTAGTTACTTTATCAATGGGAAAGGGGGCGCTGAACTCAAGGAGACAAACACTCTCAGGATAGGGGGACCAAAAGGATCAGGAGCAGAGAATTCAGTGATGCAGTGTAGCGGTAGTATTGTGACAGCCATAATGGTCGGAACTGCAGGGTTCCATTACTGAGATAAAAATGGGGGGGGGTTTGGGGGGTGGGCTGTAATTTTCTCTTAAAACCTCCTGAAATGAAACCAGATCTCTTGAACGCGCGAAGAAGCACGAATTGGGGTAACAGAAAACGCAGGGAAGGTGTTGGTAAAGGCCGAGGAACTGGGGATGGCGGTAAAAAAATAATCTCTAACTTTAGCGTGATACTGCAGGAGGGGACACCTAAAAGAATCCACACCTGGAAGGGGAAATCTGACGAAATAACGCCGCGTGGGGGAGCATCTTTAAGGTCAGCGGGATTTCAAAATGGGTCAGAAAAATCGAAAAAAACAACAACGGAGTAGTGAGGAAAGAGGGTACTGCCCAAAAAAGAGAGACCAGCTCAGAGAAAAAACGGACGGACAGATCGCGGGTGGGTTCCTCAGTTTTCCTACGAAATGAAGTAAAAAAAGCAAACTTTCAAGGGACAAAAGGCAAATATAAGATTTTCTGCCATCATACTAGCAGCAAAACAAAAAATGAATGATGTTGCGGCATCAGAAAAAAAGCTTAGGTGGATGCGCGCGTCGCCGACGCGTTGGGCGTAAGAGGGGGTGTGGGGGGGACGCCCTTTACATTCAAAGGTGGAGGGCGTCAAGTGGATGGAGTACTGACGTCGTCTAGGACATGCATGCCTGTCAAAAAAAAAAAGAGGACCGTGCCCGAAACGGAACGGGCTCGATACTAAAGCATCAATAAGCAACCAAAAAAAGAAAAGAGGGCTGAGCAATCTATCTACAGGCAAACCGGCGAAAGACATCTCAGCCTCCTTTTCGTAACAAGAAAAAGGTCGGGGAGAGGGGCACCTATCAGGATGACTTCTTTGAGGTACATCAAAAGTCGTGGGTATAAACAGTATCAAATGGGACCGTCCGAAAAAAACGGTTGTAAGTCCTACAAGAAAACAGTAGGGGTCCAGGGATGGACGACCAAAGACAAACCTGCTTCTTCCCGAGCGAAGGCACATCTGGGTCACTTACCTGAACCCCACCGAACTATCTAGGAGAACAAGCATGCAAACTAACAAGAAACCACATTCTCCACAAGCAACCAGCTTCTTCAACACTCTGAAACTCGGAGAACGGGTCGGAGGGAGATTGACGAATAAGGGTGCTTTTAGGGGGTAAAGAATCTGGATTTTTACGTGCAACCCCTGTGCCACTCCGAGACATATAGGAAGAGAAAAACCGGGGGCCGCAAAAAAGAAAAAGCGGCAAATCAAATTATATACTACTGAAAAGGGGCTCTTGGCGAGAGAATCTGGTCTGACACTTAGGACCTTATCGCTCCACAGAAGGGGGAAGGGGAATAAGGGACGGTATTGGGAACGAAACGGGAAATGAAGAAGCGTGGATGGTCTGTGGCGTTTGTGTGAACAAAAAATCGACGTGCAGGACCGTTAAGGTAGTGGCCATAGGAACGTGGGGTCAACCCGTCAGGAAGGCCCGGGTGAGGTAAAAACAGAATATCTTTTCGGAGAGGGGAAAAAAAAATTCAATACGCTGGCAAACCAGATGCACTCTGCGGTTAGCCAAATTCCAACGCAAAAAGAAAGGGGCAAAACTCTCACCGGATTCTCAACCATAACCTTGGCTGACAGCGGTGAGATTTCATGGGCTCTACCGCTGGCTGTGAAGTAGATCGCACAACGGGGGAGAAAACACGATATTCAAAAAGTACCCACCTATAAAACAGCAAGAAAATGTCTCCTGTCTTTATGATCAGCCCAGCAGTGAGTTAAACGGGGAAGGTACAAAGATACATGAGAAGAAAAGAAGCGGAAGCTGGCATTTATGAAAGTAACGGGATCAAGCCCTCCCTGCGGGCTCAATATCTTACAAATGCTTTCCAACATATGCCGACCATTCGAATTACAAAGGGCATCACGAGCGGAAAACAAGTTTTTGTTTTCTTATGAAGAGAAGGTGTGTTACAGAATACCGGTGAGGCCGGGGCTACTTGCGTTACCGGGGGGCCAGCATGGAACTCCGTTTCAGGGGAAAGCATTGCGACCCTAGCCACAACAAAAGGTGGTATCCAAAAGAAGTCTCAACGTTAAAAAGAGAAGGCGAGGTCACCCGCTAGACAATCAAAATGAACGGAGAAGGAAGGAAGTTTCGCTCACCAAGGCCAGAAGAATGGATCCTGGACAACCCATGGAAAGTTTGGAAACCTGGATGGGCTTCTTTCCTGCCCGTAACGCTAAAGATAGAACTTAGCCAAGGAAGAGTTCCACAGATCTAAGGGGGATGATCTAGGAAAATAAACAGCCCCGCCCGTCTGAGTAGGGGCTCATACCCTGGAAAAAAAACGGACATGACTTTGGGGGAAAACCACTCGATTCCAGCGAAAAGGCCAGTAGCCTCTCCAGGGTACTGTCGAAAAGCAGGTCCATCCTCTGGAAATTCCACAAAGATCGTGAGACACCGAGTAAATAAACAGTGGTTCAATAGGCGGGGGTTTAATAACACTATCAGGACTGCATACCGCCGGATGACACGTCTAGACAATACGGCCTGTGAATACTGAAGCGGCGATGATGGTAAACCGGGTAAGACTCTCTTCCAGAACAAAAGAACCAGGATTCGGTGGGGGGAGCAGGCCAAGTCTACTATAAGTAAAATGGGAACTGGCAAAACATGTACCAATAAGGCTGGTGGCAGGAGAACACCCATCAAAATAAGTCCTAGACCACACCATTAACAAAATCAGGTAGCAATGACGCGATGGGTCGGTTTCTTAGACAAAGACCAGCAACGGGGTGGTCCAATGATGAGAATGGACCAAAAGATCATCAACAGAGTGCGACCCTGGAAGGAAAATTGCCCGAAAAAACTTCTACACGCCGCTTAAACTCTTCCGACTATACGGACTAATGCAAGCGCAAAAAAAAAGGGGAGGGGGGGCAGACCGCTCAATAAATGGAAACATGGTAATAATCAGTTATTAGAAAATATTCAGGACATTTTTAATTGAAGCCAGGAAACCCGGGAGGGGGGAAACCATTCATTGGCAAGAACAATCCACCTGCAACCTGTAAATTCCCCGATCTGACTAGGAAGAGGAGAATTCTCATACAAGGGGAGGTGAAGGAACCAGAGACTAAAACCTCCACTACGGGCAGCGAAGGGGACCCCGGAGAAAGGCCTGAAAGATAAAAAACATCAAGGGAATCCCATCTCTTCCTTGTTAAGAAAAAAAGAGGGCAAAGGGAAGAGACAAAAGGATAGTAGTATTAAAGGACCTCAGGCAATGTTCTCTTACAACAACAAACTTGGTTATTAAAATATAGAGGGGGAAGGGGGGGAGCTTAATGGGGGTCCTATTGGGGCTCGGTATCATTTTCCCTCTTTTCTTGCACCAAGAAAGAGGAGGGCAGGCCCGGAGGGGGGGTAGCAGTCACGGGAAGGGGAAGGTATAATTCTTCTTCCAAGTTGGGCGTCAGAGGAACTGGTTCGGCCTAAAAAGTGCTGAGAAAAACACCAGATAGAAGAGTCACATTTGGGGGGAGTACATTTGGTGCAGGGGATTGCAGTCTCTGGTCCGTAAAAAAGCAAAGGCTGGGGGAAAGCTACCCAGTTGAAGGAGAATACGGAAGGTGTACCAATGAGATTTGCGAGTCAGGCAAGGGGTTGGCAGAGGGGGGGGGGGGGAATTCGGAAACTTGTAAAAGAAGAGGGGCAGGAGCGCTTCTCTGGGAAGGAATGCGAAGGGATTTCAGCGGAAGATGGCTGTTACGATATTGGGGGGAGCAGGGAGGAGGACTAGTAGGGGAAAATTCCAAGTTTTATGGGGGATAAGAAACCTATCACTCATCTCTGTAGTGATACTCACTTGCTGGGGAAAAGCCTGGTGTGGTTACTAGGGGGCGCTAAACGAAGAGTGGTGTTGTTAGAAATCCAAGCAAACACTAAACTGCAAGGTTGCCAGTCGACTTGCTAGGTAGCTTTGGGCCCAAAACCATAGGGAGGAAAAAGATGGGGTAACATAGTGAATAAGTTCCCGTCGCGATGCATTTGGGGGAAAAAAAAAAAAAATCCGACTGATGGACGCCGTATTGCAGCACTTCATGGAGGCACGGGAAGCCTCTAGAGGACGTCACGGGGCGACCGAACTCTTGCCCCGCAGGGCTTCGTTGGACCACCGATATTTTTGGCATTGGCATCGTTGGGGAAGAGGGTCGCAGAAAAGGTTAGCGGAAACTGATGGATGCTACGTGGCGCAAAAACGTCCAGTTGGTGGTTGACTGGCTATTGATAACAAGAGCAATAATTCGGGTCTTTTGTCGGTAGCGTCGGTGGACAGCCACTAGTAAACGGGGAACGGCTCTGTCAGGGGGTAAAAAAGGACGAAATTGAGCGATAAGTGATTCTAATATACCATCCGGTGGGGAAGGAGACCTGGTTCCAGGCGGGTCAAGCTGTCGCATTGACCTTGGGGGGGGGGAGGGGGGAATGAGGAAATCGGGGGACATCAAGGGTTGTGGGAGCGAGCGATCCACTGTTGTAGCACGGTGCGCGTGCCGGAACATTAAGTGGGGTCACACTGGGTGGGGGGGAATAGCTTTGGTTAAAACCTCCTTTCGGTCACGGGTCTGCGGCTGTCCCTGCTCACGCGAAAGTAGTTGTGTTGAGCAATCACGGTAGTAATGGTGACAAATCTCGCAGAGACCCACCAAAAAAAAAAAAGGGGGGGTTCATGCAGGGGGAAAGAGATGGGTCGATCTGGCCATGTGGATCAGGTGTCGCGAAAAGGAGGACTACAAAAGGGAAATGGGGAGGTGAAGGAAATGGCGCCAGCTTGGCATTAGGAATCTGACTCGCATTATAGGACCTCGTTACCCACGGCCGGCTGATCAATAAAACAGGCACACCCCGGCTCCATTTGCTTCAGGGAGGGGATGGGAGGGGTCTCACGGTTTTAAGAAAAAGTGTTGGTGGGGGAAAGGGTGGAAAGAGGAAAGGGGGAGAACGATACGAGGGGTGCAGGCACTAAGGCAAAAACCGCAGTCAGAAACAAATTGTAAAATCTAAATCATCATCGGTAGATCAAAGATGTGGGGAAAAAGAAAAAGGAGTGCGTTGAGTCACATTTGCTAAAAAATCAAAAGGGGGAAAATATGTTTGAGGGGGCTCTTGTCCACGTGGGCCTGGTCCTCGCAAACTGAACAGATTGTTTCAGGGAAGGTTGGCCAAGCACCGGAAGCTGGGGGTGGTAAAACCCTACTTTCATAGGGGACAAGCTTAACAGGGGGGAAAAATTAGGAAAGCGCACGACTCCACTCTCAGTCTACGGCCCATTCCAGAAAGGGGGGAGGGCTAAAAAGAAAGAGGCGTCAAAGAAGAAAACTGACATCATTGTACCAGAAAAAAAAAAGTACCTGAAGACTGGGAATAGACACCTCGGAAGAAGATGCATCTGATCAAAACGTGGAAAGAGGAGAGGGTCATGGTCAGGTGGAATTGATCTAATGACGCGATGTGATCAGGGGGCAAAAGCTAAAAAGCAGAAAAACGGAGCTGCGAAAACCGAATATTCCCACGATCTTGCCGGAAGGCACATCGTAGCCCAGATCTAAAATCCTTTCATGCAAGGGACGGTCAAGAGTAGGGATCTAACGATGGTTGGACGGTATGTTTTCTGAAGGGTTTTTGTCGCCTCTGGGGGGGTGCAGGGAAGGGGTTTCCGAAAAGGATGTGGGGATTAAGACTTGACGGGGTCGAGGAGGCAGTGGTGGGGGTCGAAGGAAGGGAGTGGGGAGGGGTCTGTTGCGATGACTTCCAATGCGACGCGGGAAGGTTCCCTCACGGTGAGGAAGCCAGAGCGGAAATTCACATGGGGGGGTCTGGGAAACAAGTACCTCGATTATTTTTCTGTTTGACGAAAAAAAATTATCTTACGAGGGGATTTCTCCATGGTCGCAAAGTCCCACCCCCACCCCCCGTTTCCAGGCCACGCAAAGGTAACATCGAAGAATGGCAAGGATTCTGGAAAAATGATGAGCGGGTAGCGTTTGATCCGGGAAACGGTATTGACAAAAACAGACAAGACATGGGATAAACGAATTAACCAGTACAGTCAATCCAAGGACACGCCAATATTGGGGTTGTGGGGGGTGTTGTGGGGGGCATGTACCATGGTCGCTTGCCACTGGTCACCAAGCGCGCGGGAAGCCGGAGAGGGAAAAGTCTGGTTAGTACATTCAGAAGCCAAGCCAAGTGTTTTTGGGGGCTTGAGAAAACCCACCAAGAGTATCGGGATGGGAAAGGAATAATCTTAGAGCAGTGGAAAGGGAAAGCGTATCCACAGAGGGAGTGGAACTAACGAGCGCCACCGCAAAGGGGGGCCATCAAGCTCTTGGGGGTATCCTTTCTGCATGGTCAAGGAGTGATGTGGCAGATCTAACACAACACGTTATGTATTTGAAAAAGAAAAGAGAGTCTAGAAGAAGAAAGCGGGGAAAACGGCAGATCTCTGTAGGTGCATTAGGTGGAGATAGTTGGTCTCTCAGCACGTCACAAGAAGAAGCTTATCATCATCCCATGAAATTCGCAAAAAAAAACAAAGAGCAGTCATGCAAGGGGGCAATGGACAGAGTCGTGGACAAGAGAGGGGTGCTTTTAGAGGGTGCAGAGAAAGGTGCAGCACCAAAAGGGGGGGGAATAGCGTCCAGTGAGTTATACTGATAATTAGGATAGGGAACCCCATGATTTCACAACGATGCCGACCTAGACATCAATTTGTGTTTTTTGTCGCGCGCGAATCATAGCAGAGGAAAGGGCGAAGGGCGACCCTGTACTCTCCAGGTCAACCCTTTCTAAAGACTCGGCCTGGTCCTTGCGGCAAAGAAAAATTCAAGGAGGCGGGCAAATCCCTCAGGACAAAGCCTGCTGGAACCAACCGAGAGGGAAATAAAAGTAGCATCCTGCTCTGGGGGAAGGAAAGAGGGACGAAAAAAAGGCAACTCCTTCGGTCGCCACTCCACCGTCTTCGTCAGCGAAAAAAAAAGGAATCCAATCCGCGAAGAAGTCCAGAAGACTAATAGAGACACGGGCATGCCACCTACAACCAACGACAAACAAACTCGGGCATAGTATCTCATGAACGAAAAGGAAACTGAGGGTGCGATCTGGCGAAAAAAAAGGGGGAAGGACGAAGAGGCGTTTCGAATATACGCAGTACTGGCGTTGCCCTGATGCACAAAACGTAAATATAGAAAAATAAGGGAAAAGTGCGAAAAAAAAATGACCGCAATATTTAGGCGGAATTTGATATCATCGGAGGGCGGAGGGGGATATAGACAACATTCTGCGGACTGGCCAGTAGTCGAGCATAAGGAGAAGGTGGAGAAGAGGCCGGGCATGTAGCGAGACATATGAAGTTTCCGGGAAAGGAGCGGTTGTCTTCGACTGGGTGGGGGGCCATCGACGTGGGTCTCGGTTCCGTTGTCCATAACTCGGGAAAGAAGGGAAGCCCGGGTATGGCCAGAAAGGGGCGGGGACATAATCTTTAGGAGATAGGCCACATAGAAATAAAACAGCAAAAAAGAACTGATGGAAAATCCCGTATTGACGTTGGAGCCCTGATCAAGCCGAAAGTAAATTAGCCAAAAGCTGCTCGAAAAAAGAAGAGAAGCACCAACTGGGTTCGGCTCTTTTTACATTTTCTGATGAAGGGTCTCTAAACCAGATCTGAAAGGACGGATCGCCAACAGCTCCCACTACCTTCATCAAAATACGGAAAGGCCCAACCGATAAAGAAAAAAAATGAAAAGGCCAATGGATGCAAACTGGTGGTTTCTCATCAACGGCCGGTTCATGTAAAAGGGAAAAGGGGAAGCGACTCCTGTCTGAGCTGCAAACCAAGGAGGCCATTCAAGTCGACAATCAAATGCGGTACATAGAATTCGCAAAAGGACGGTAAAACCTCAAGATAAGAAAAAAGGGAGAATGAACGGCATCAAGGTACACTCATGGTTTTTGACATTCAGGGATAGAGGGGGGGGCAAGACCTTACTATGATCTGCCACACACCCTTCTGTAAGGCCCAGAGGACGCATAGTAACAGGAAGAGGACCAGAAACGAGGCACACATCTGATCACCAATTGGACCACATGACAGGTCATTCAAGAAAAAAAGCTAGGTAGGGGAACACGAGGAAACAATCCCAATCGACAGCGATGTCACATTCACAGCTCAAAAAAAGTAGGCGGACGAAAAAAATGAAACGGAGGAAAAGTCATCAGGTTACACCTTTAGGGCTTATTAGCCTAAAAGTAATCAGATAGAGGGTGCAGGGATAAAAATCGGTCTTTCCACAAAGAGGGGCTCAAGAGGGACATAAAAAACACAGCCCGATGACACGTTCAAAGAGACCATGCAAAAAAACGAATTTTGGCAAACCAACCGCTATGCCAGAAGAGTCCAGGAGCATCCACACCCACACACTAACTTCAACCAGGGGGGGATTAGGAAAAAAGCAGGGAAACAAGGCGATGCCAGAAAAATATCGGGGGCGACAAGAATAAGCAGCAGACGGTCAACACGGAGGGGGGGGAAAGGATCGATCATCCATGCTACCGACGTGAAAAAGATGAAAAGGATCCGTCTTGATAATTAATCCGAAAAAATGGAGTGCTAACTGGAAGGACAAAAAGAGTCCACACTATGCCAAAATAGCTATTTTGAACCACCTTATAACTCTGATAAGGGCAGAGCAGTGAACATACGAGTTGGCATGGACATAAAAAACAGAATCTCGTAGAGAAGACAACCCAACAGGAGCAAATTAAAGGGGAGGTATCACTCAGGGGGTGGGAGGGTCTTATCCCAGACCCGCCCCTTGGAGGGTCAAAGAAAAATGAGCGGGAAAGTCAGGCCAATATGAAACTGCAACTAGGGCCATATTATAAAGGGGAGCGAAATCCTCTTAACCCGAGAGACCTTGAAGGATGCAATCGCAAAAAATGCCGCCTACTCGCAGATGCAACATGGTAATAGACCTATTTGAGAATTAGGAAAGGACGGAGGGACATAAGGGTATTTTTTTCAGCTTTCTGTTGAGGGAAGCAAAAAAAGGAAAAAAACACCACTTACACTCAGGAATATTAAGAAGCTCTGCTCATTGTCTCTCCGAAATGTTGGGAAGGGTTACGTAAGGAAAGCACGAAAAGGGGAAGCAGGGCGTCCACATCTTTCCCGTGAAAAAAAAATCAGGGAAAGACAGCTCTCTAGCCAAAGGAGGAACAAGGATGACTTCCCAAGCTATGACTGCACGTAACATGCGCTGGGGGGGAAGGTGAA
>Ga0179591_1179721_pt1 | contig 12106 bp, 18 predicted proteins | sample CZOMad2_1_08_16f_FD_182891 | JGI IMG/M metagenome (GOLD analysis project Ga0179591, IMG submission 182891) | Vadose zone soil fungal communities from Angelo Coast Range Reserve, California, USA - CZOMad2_1_08_16fungal (PacBio error correction) | ecosystem: Environmental > Terrestrial > Soil >...
TGGACAAGCTGAAGAGGAGAAAATTCTCGGGTGCGGTCACAAAAGGTACGCGAAAAATAAAAAGCGTCAACCTCAACAAAAAGAAAAGGGAAATGCCCTTATCCTTTAAAGGATCACCAACTGACCGAAAAAAGAAAAGAGGATCCCGCCCGAACAAAAGAAATATGACCGAAAAGTGTGGCAATAAAAGAATTCAAGGGGGAAGTGAAAGGGGATACACGCGGAAGTGCGCAACAGTCCAACCTAATACAAAGGGGGGGGACACAAAATCATATGATGTTCAAGGAGAAAAACCGGGGGTTTTCGCCGGCGGCAGAAATGTGCAGTCAAGAAGGGGAGAGAACACGGGGCGGTCTGTAAACGGGGAGGGGAACTGGGCAGCAACGAACGGTAAAACACGGAAAAAGAAAAGACAAGGCCCCTGTAGAAAAAACAGCAAAGCGGTTCACCCGCCGGGCCACAAAGAAATCAACCAGGTAGGGTCAGTTCGTGGGGAAAGGGAGCCGGAAAACAGTGGGTTGTCAACGAACGCTAGAACAAGCGACAGCCCGGTTATGTGAAAAGGTCGTCGGGAGGACAAAAGGGCAAGAGGTCGCCGCGCTGAAAAAAAAAAAAAAAAAAAAAAAACGAAACAGAACCCAAGGAAAAAAAAGGAGAATCTGTCTGGACGCAGAGACGTAAAGGGGGGAAGACAAACGGTGGCTAGGGCCTCCAGAAAAGGAAAAAGAGGAAGCCGGGACCGGGAGGGAAAAAACATGGGAAAGAAACCAATACGGCAGTAACCGTAGGTACAGTAAGAAGGACCCAATGAATATTGGGCCGAAGGGGGGCAAAAAAAAATTACGAAAACTCCAAGGGCAGCACGCTTGGAAGGAAGGGAGGAACAGGGTCCTGTTAAAACTCCTATGGGAAAAAAAAAAAAAAAAAAAAGGACTGCTGGTGAAAAAAGCGGGGGGCTGTGAAAACCGTAGGAGGGGGTGTAAAGTAACAGCGGTCAACATCGCCGCGAAATACTCTCCGTCAAAGGGGGACCCTTGGGCACAAAAGGCAGGCAAAAAGCAAAACAGCAAACCTCCTGAAAGGGAAATCCAAAACGCAATTTTCAACGACTAAAATGGGGGGACCCTGAAATCCAGACTTTATCCAGGGTTATGCCTTCAGTCAACGACAAAGAAAACAAAAAAATCGGCAAAAACAAAAAAGCAAAAAAGACCAAACGGCAAACAAAAGCAGCAGAAGAACCGCGATGACGTACCGTTGAAAGTGGGTGGAAGGAGCTCAAAAAAAGGTCAGTAATTCTGAGAAAACGAAAAGAGGGACAACTGAATGGAAAGTGCACTGCCAACACAAAAGTGTTGTACCTGTGAGCAGAAAAAAAGAGGAAGGAAAGAGGAGAATAAACCAAAAAGAAAAAAACGCCAACGAACTTTAATAACGGCAAGAACTGTTGTGTCGCAAACTTCAAAGAAACTTCCGCGATCTAAAAAAAACAAAATCAAAACTATCGGGCAGCGGTTTTGAAAAAAACGCTCGGGGATAGGAATAGAAAACCAAGAAAGAACAACAAACATCGGAACAAGAGGAAACCAAAATACCTAACAATAGCCCGTTCCACATCATGCAACGTGAGTGAGAAGGGAAAACCAAGTAAAGCCACTTGTCAGACAATCAAAAAAAAAAAGGGGCAAAAGCAACAATAAAGCGCCTCGCGGACCCATATCAAAAAAAGGGGGGGAAGGGGTAACATTTCGCAGGTTCACGAGGGTGGTTACAGGCAGGATGAAAAATAACACTGGTGTGCACGGGGGGAAACAAGCTCAAAAGAACGTGGGACAGTCTGAAAGGAAAAAGAGATCCCAGAAGCCGGACCTCACCAACCGGACCCCAAGGACAAGAAAAAAGGGCACCGTTACACGTAAAGGGGAAACGGAAACACCTCGAAAAAACTGACGTCCTAAAACTCACATCCACGGCTGGGGAAATGGGGGGGAAAAAAGCGGTCTCAGGACAGTGTAAAAACACCGCAAAGCGAAACAACTTAGAAATACGAAACCCGGGCATAGAGCCCTGGACATGCCAAAAAAAGAAGAGCCTATAGACGGCATTAACACATCTGGGAGAAAAAAGGGGTGGAATAGTTCCTCCCCATAAAACCCGGCGGAAAAACGGCACAGGGACCGCATAAAGGGGGGTCGATTAAGCTTCGAAAAAAAACAAGAAAAGTGAAAAAGTACCGTAAAATAACGAAATGACAAACAGAAAGGGGGGAAGACTAGGGAAGGAAAAACAAAAAAAAGGAAAAGCCCGTTTTTATGGGATTTGGGAGAAGGGGACCACAAAAAACAAATCGCAGTACACTAACCGACAGGGAAAAAAAAAAAAACGGCTCCCTGGCATCCCGGGCAAAAAAGGAAGAAAGTTGCCAATCATTGGTACGGGTGAACAGGAAAATGCGCTCAAGAATGAGGGGGGCCAGAAAAGATCTGTAGGGATGGGGGGGGAAAAATGGGGGGGAATGGGGCAGTGCGGTCAAAGCGATGGTAAGCCGACAACTAAAACAAAGGGGTGCAGGGCAAAAAAGTTTCTTTCTGGCCAAAAACAACAAAAAAAAAAAAAACCACAAAACAACAAACGCGAACAAAAAACCACTAAAGGAGAAAATAGCTACAAAACAAAAAATCCTACTCGGGCCGAAAGAAAAGACAAAAACTGGCCGTTTCACAGACGTCACGCTGGAGATAAGGCTGGCAGCACGCCCGACGGCGAAGAATCTCTCACAAAAACGGAAAAGGGGAAAGAATAAAGAGATTTCGCCATGGGAAAGAAATAACCCAATGAAAAAAAAAGGGAAAAAGCAAATTACAGGGCCAACTCCAGGGGGGGAAAAGCGAAAAAAATCGCGGGGATCGACGACGGAAAGGGGAAAGGAGGTGGCGCCTGTGGGGGGGGGGGGGGGGGCTGGGACGGTGAAAGGAAAAAAAAAAACGTGGCCATTTTCACAAGAAGAAGGGAGGGGGAGGAGAACGGTGCTCGGCTCAAAAAATAGCCCGAAGTCAATTCCACCCAAAAAAAAAGTCATGAATATCAAACAGCAGGTGGGTCGCACAGCTTACGAACAAAAAAAAAAAAGTGGTTACAAGGAAAATCCCAGGGAAGAAGTCAAAAAGGCGGAGAAGAAATGGGGGCGTCGGTAGTGGTACTCTGAAAGAGTTTGCTGTGGCGAGGAAGCAAAGGAAAGAAAAAAGGAAGCGTGCTTCGAATGAGGATCCTCCCAGAAAGTGAGGTTGGGAAAAAAGGTCGGAAATCAGAACTTGGATCGGAATAAGGGGAAAAGCAAGCCCCCAGAGGCAGAAAAAAACCAAAAACCCGATACCAGGAAACGGCGGAAAGGGGGGAGGGGGGGAACTCCCAACGGGGGGTTGTAGAAGGGAGAAACGAAGTGAAAGCAACAAATGTGGGGTTTCACTGGGAAGGTCTAAATGGCGCAAAGGAAAGTCCGGGAAGTCAGGAGAGACTGGAAGGGGCGGATTTCTCCTTTGGGCTGGGGGTCGAAAACCGAGGGGCGTCGTACTGGGAAAAATCAAAAAGACCGGCCCGGACAAAAGAAGCCACGGGTGACGGGAAGGCGAAAGAAAGGAGAGTTGCCGGGGGGTGGAATGGAAACCGTACCGGTCCCGGTTTGTTCCCGTGCAGGGGAAGGGTTTGGATTTCGGCTGCAAAAAGCAGAGGTTAAAAAGGGACAGGAAATCGTAAAGTGTGAACTGCAAAAGTGCCGACAAAAAAAAGAAAAGGTGGGGAGAAAAAGCAAACAAAAACCTAAAATCAAAGAAAAGGAAACAAAGGCTTTGGGAAAACTGGAATCCACAGGGGATGAAGCGGGAGAACGGGAACAGGGTGGTTGTTATCAGTGGGGGGGGGACTGCAACAGCCGTCGGGTAGGTGGGTTCCACGCCAGGCTTAGGGGAAACAGGAACATGGTGCGGGTGCGGGGAAGGGAAAAAAGGAAGACGAGGGGAAAAGGTGCGTTAAATCGAGCCTAAGGGCGTAAAAAAAACGAACGGAAGCTGCAGGGTGAGTGACACTATATAGGAAAGGCCTGGTCGATGGTAAATCCGAAGACATAACGGGAGTGATTCTGCCCGGGGGTACGGGGGGGTTATCTCACGGAAAGAAACGAGGGGCGCTCCAACATTTCAAAAAGGGAAAAAAAAGGGGGGGAAGCAGGAAAGGGGAAATAGGGTGCCGAAAGGCTCTTGTAGTCACAGTAGTTGCGGGCCGGGCAGGGAGAAAAGGGTAAAATCCGGGACACCATTCGTCCTGGTAAAACCCGGATATCGGGCAGAGACTCTGGGTTTTGGGCGGTTGGGTTGGGACAAAAAGGTTTTCTGGCGGGTGGAAGGGAGGGGGGAATAGGTGAGAAAGGGAGAAGAAAAAGACGTCTGGGGCAGGTGGAATGGGAAAGAACGTAAAACGGTGTTTGTGGAAAATGCTGAAAGAGGAAGGCGCGGGGGGTGTCGTCAAGGGCAAAAAGCGGGGGGACCAAGGCAATTGAGGGGGCCACACGATTTCACTTTTTGGAAAACCCTCGGCCAAAAAAGAACGACCAAACCACCAAAAAACTCCCCGGGAAAGCCAACCGCAGGGAAAGCACATGGAATGGGACATTTCACACAATCCGAGATGAAAAGAAGAAAATTGGCAAAATCGTAACAAAAAGCAGATGTGTCCGGGGGAATATAAAAGCTACGTGTGAAGGGGCAAATATCAGGATCCAAAAAAATTATTCAGCAGCGTTGGAACAGGGCCGAATGGGGGGGGGTGTTTGGAAGGCCTGGGGGAAAAACGACCGGGATTAAGGGGGACTCCAGGGGAAAGAACCAAATCTGCCGGTAAAACCAAGGCAAAGTTAGAGCAGAAAAGAAGAGTCGCAGAGGTATTCCACACTATCTACTGGCAACAAAACGGAACAAAAGGAAAGACAAAGGCCTTTTCGAGGTATGATGCTGCGTTGAACCAACTCTTCATAATGAAAGTCGTGCCACAATAAAGAAACAGGTGAAGAAGCAAAAATCAAACCCCCAAAAAACACAACTTTCTGCATTCAGCCCAAAACCATCGTGGGGAAATAGGTAATAATAGATAACTTCCAGATTGTACTGTGGGGCTTTGGAAAAAAAGGTAGGAGACCCACAGGTTCAATCCTCAAAAAGTGAAGCAACCAAAGTGTTAGAAACGAGTTATTTACTGCCCTCGAACCACCGTCGAAACAGGTGAAAGTGGAAAAAGAAAAACAAAAAAAACTGCCTGGGTGCAGGTGGGTCCCAAACGAAAGGAATTTTAAATGGTGGTAAATTGGGAAAAAAGAAAGTGGGGGTGGATTCACATGGGGGAAAGGCAGGCATAGAAGACTGTGCCAACCATGTGTCGGGACAAGATCATGTGCGGAGGTCGGTCGGGGGGAGAAGGGGGGGCAGCTGAGCGGATCAATTGTCCAGGCAAGAGAAGTGTGGACGGACCGAATGGGAGTCGAGAAAGTGGGGTGACCGAAAACTGAAGAATTTCAGGGAAAGGAACGGTTTTAAATGAATTACCCAGAAAAAAAGAAACACACCCCGGTGTAACATGAGCCCCGAGGGTGGGTTTCTGTGGATGGGGTCCCAGAAACATCGGAAAAAAAGGGTACACGAAGCCTGTAAAGTGTTGGAGATTAGGGGGGAAAAGGGTCAGTCAAAACAGGTGAAGTTCTCGAGGGAAAAAGAGGAGAGAAAATCGGGCCTTGGCCGGCGGGGAGGGAAAAAGGAGTGACAAAATTCGCCTGATAATGTTCACCTGGAAACGGGGGGGAAAAAAGCGCCAGTCGTATCTCGTCCAAAAATACGGAGGGGTAAGAACATTCTTGAACCGAAAAGCCGGAAAAATTGTGGTGATACGGGAGACGGGATCCTCCGGTCAAAAAAAGATCGTTGCCGCTGAATGCCAAAAACTTTCATGATGATTCAGGTGTTGGGGAACGGGAAAAAAGAGGACCATTCGTTAAAATTGGTGGGGAACACACACAGAGCAGGTGGTCAAATCCACATCGCCCTTGGGGGGAAAACCGCACGTGGGGAAAAAACGGGTTTGTCAAAGAGGGGAAGGAAAGCAAAAAGACTTTTAAAGGGGAAAACAGTGACGGGGGCCCGCTGGAAAGCCGTCAAATCATGGTTATTTTGGGAAAAGGGGGGGGGGGGGTGGTCGGCCCCGGAAAAAGCAATTGTTGAATGCAAGGGGGGGACAAACCCGCCAAAAGCCGGCCCGTGTCTCACCGAAGGGGGAGCTTGAATATTCACTGGGTGGGAAACCGAAGGGGATCTAACAGGGATACAACAAGAACGTTTCCATGGTACTTGGGGGGGGGAAAGGGGTAAACTGAAAATTCCCAACCATTATAAACGGGGAAAGGCAGGAGGGTTGGGGGTCCGTCGAGGGGGGAAATGGAAAGCAGAAGAACGTGCGACGTACCCTAAGGGTCGGGGGGCCATTGGAAAAGAAGAAGAGTGTACGAATTACAAGTGCCTTCGAGGAAATAGAAACAACCGTGGGACAGGGGGGGGACTAGAAAAAAAAAAAGAAACTGAGGGGTCGCCTGGTCAGCAGGAAAAAAGACGCCTCAAGAAAAAGAGTAAACAAACAAGCGTGAGGGGAAAAATGTCAAGGAAGAGGAGGAGAACAAAAAAAGAGCCGCGCCGGAAGAAAGGGGAAAAAAAGTCGGACAAAAAAGGAAGGCCTTTAAAAAGAAGCAGACATGAGTGTACGGCTAAAAACCCCCTCAGGGACGGTCTCAAGGGCAACGGGGAAGGAGGGAGGGGCACGCCCAAAGAAACCGCTCAACAGGCCTTAGTTGGCACACCAGGAAAAAGGGGGGGGACGTGGAAAAAACACGCAACAAAAAAAGGAAGGGACACAAGAATTTGTGGGTTAGGTACCTCACACAAAAACACTTCATGGAAAAAAAAAAAACGATCAAAGGTGCATTCACGCGTACAGAGACAGGGGGAAAGACGTATTCTCGTGAAACCCGAACACATCAAAGTGGCTGGGAAGGGGACCAAAGAAAACATCACAATCTAGGAATGCAAAAAACAAAGAAAAAAAACAAGTGCGGAAACGTCAACTTCGAGTCAGGTTGACGGGAAACACGAGCCGGCGCAAAAAAAGGGACAAAAACAAAATGCTATGACCCACCTGAAATCAGGAGGAAACAGAAAGTGGGGAAACTCAGAAAAAGAAAAACCAGCAACGGACAGCATGGAAGGGGCAAAAGCTGCCAACTGTGTTTGAAAAAAGAACCGGACGGATCCGCGCAGGACGAACTGCTCACACGTGCTGCTCCTGGAAAGAAGTGGAGAAAAAAAAAGAAGGGATTGGCCGAATACTAACAGAACACAGACGAACAGTACCATAAGCAAGTAACTTAAATCCCTCGGTCAAAATCCGAAAAGGATAGGCAAAAGCGGTACCAAGCACTCGAGATGCTCCTTCGAACTGTCACCAATTGAAACCAGAACTCATAAAAAAAATCAAGAAAAAACAACGGCCTTCAGGGAAATACGGGAAGAACAAGAAAAAAAACAACGAGCGGGGCGACGTCATGGTGGCGCTGGGGTAGGGTCATGACTTATCAAAAAAATAAAAGGGAGAATGATCGTTGTGGAGGGGAAACCACAGTTCTCCCGAAAACTCGGAAGGAAAAACTCAGCACGAAGAGTTATTCACCCCTGTTGAGCCCTGGATGGGGGGAAAAACAACAGCCCATATTAAAAGCAAGAAACGGAAAGGATACTGGGAAAAACAAAGGGGGGAAAAAAAACAAGGTCCCCCGGCAAAATAAACCAGAGAAGGTCAACGAAAAGTTGCGCCCATGTCAACCCAGATCAACTGGGGTGAAACAAACCCCAACAGAAATAAGGGGTAAAAAAAAAGGGGAAAGTTAAGAAAAAATTTCTCATGTTGGCCGGTGAAATAACGGAGGGAGAAAAAAAAAAATTTGGGTGCGGCAACGGTCTGGAGATTGAAAGGGGCCGTACACCAAGAAAAAGGTGAACTACCCGAACGCAAAAAAAGCTAAGACGTGCACCAGCCAGAAGAAGAAGAAAAACACAGTTGTCCGATGAACCAGGTTAAAGACTGGGGGGAAACAAAAAGCCCAAGCTAATCAAATCGGGAAAAAAAAGTATAGTCAGGAGGGTCGGGACGAAGCTATGAAGAAAAAAAAAGATCGAAGGTAGACACTCGGACTATCTTAAAAAACTGGCTAAAGATTGAAAGTACGTAGGCATCGGTGGTGGTCAAGCGCCAAAAAGCATGTGACTGTATTCCAAAAAGGAATACAACCACATTAGGTGAGGGGGAAAAAAAAGACTCGCTTAACAAAGAGGAGGCCAAACAAAAATGGAGAATTGGGAAGTTCAAACAGACAATAATCAAGACGACTGTTAAAAAATCGACAGGGAAACACAGGTGCTTAGGCAGGAGGAGGGGGTCCGCCGTTGGCTGGTACATCGTGGGGTGAGATGCCAAAGAGGGGGGAGCCGGGGGGGGGGAAAAGTCAGCGGAAGCAAACGCCGGAATAGCACCGGAATCAAAGTTAATTGGGGACCCAAGGATTTGCAAAGAGGGGAAAAAAAAAAAAAAAACCAAAAAAGCGCACAACTTTCCCATCGGAACAGAATTGTCCAAAAGAAAGAGGGTACGACCGGACCCAGACGTTATCTGGCTTTGATTGACGGCAAGAGAAGAAAGAAAAAAAAAAAACAAAAGAACAAACGACACAAAAAACACGGATCAAAAAAGTTACGGGACACAAGGGTTAAGAAACTGGCGACGAAAAGGAAAGGAACTTTTCCAGGGCGCCTCGCGCATGTACGATGGAACGAGAAGGATCAACAAAAGCAAGTGGACCTGGAGACAATGAAGTTTAGAAAAAGAAGTGACAAGCAAAAAAGGACTTCCGCCAGGATCAAGGTACAGGGGAGGGAGGTTTACATGAAAAACGGAAGACGACCTTCGAATGGTCTGAAGGAAATCACCGAAAACAGTTCAGGTGGGGGGGAAAGATCAAAAAACTCGATTCTCACGAACGGAAAAAGAACGATCAGACCCAAGTCAACCGCACCCCGGCAAAAGATGAACGGAACCTCCACGAAAAAGAGGCAAACATCAAAACCGGCACGGGGGGGAAAGACAAAAAAAAAAAAGCAAACAATCACGCCCGCTCTGCAATATACGGGGGGGGGAAGAAAACAGATTGAAAAACACGGTTTCACAGACAATGTTAAACATGATGAAGAAAAAGGTGTAACACCTCTGCGGCGCAAAAAAACAGGAACAAAATTAGAAATTGAAAAACGATGCAGTTGCCAGCAGACACGACAAAAAATCACCCAATGAAAAAAGCAGGGACCAAAGACCGGACACGGGGGTACCTGAAAAAAGGGCAAAGAAAAAAGCAAAAAACGCCAAAACCGCACGCCGACACCTGTGGGTGGTGCAGGACATTTGGGGGACAAGGCGAAGAAAAAGTTACGACCCGCCTATCGTCCCAACGGAAGCCTAAAGGGGACAGGAGACCAGAGCCCTTAACACGGTGAACTATCCTTAACTAAAAGAAGAAAACTTACAGGTCAAAAATTCGGGGGGGGGGAAAAGGAGTAAAAAAATTATGAAAACACCCCTAAAAACCAAAAAGGAAAGAAAAAACCCTGAGGCCGGTGTTGTCCACACGGAAGCTTTACGGAAAAAAAACTGAAAAAAGAAAAGACCGAAATGACAAAAGAATACGTGTTGAGGCCACGAAAAAAAAAAAAAAGCAAAAAGTTGAAGCAGGGTGTATGGCGGCCTTGCCCTGGCCAAGCCGTGCCAGAAAGCGCCAGTACCAAGCAAAAACCAAAAACGCTCCCTGCCTCCCAAAACCAAAAAAGGAGGAGGAGTTCTCTTTGTTAACGGGTGTCAAGAAAAGTTCAGGAATCAAGGAAGGGGGGGTTCCGAAACCTATCTCTGTCAGAGGAAAAATTGGTCTGAGTCGGGTGCTCTGATGGTAACAATCAAAGCCGGCACTAAAACTCAACACCACGCGGAAGGAAAGAAGTAGCAAAACAAGCACAAACGCGAAACACACAACAACACACTGCTTACACAACACTCAAAAAAAAAAGGGGAGTCGTCAAAGCAGGCAAAACGGAGAAATTCAATCACGGAAGGGTGAAGGACAAGCGCAAGGTGTTGCGATCAGGTCCTGTCCAAAAAAAAAGGCAACGAGGGAAGAATATCTGTAAAAAACAAAAAAAGAAAAATATAACAAAAGAAGGAGGAAAGGAGAGAATTAAGGGCCCAGTGCGGAGGACCTTAACCAGCAGGGGGGAAAAAAGAAAAAGAAAAGCGTCTTGATAAAAAAACACCCGGATAGGAAGCAAAAGGGAAAAGTAGATGTGGAGAAAAAGACCGAAGGTGGCGGTCAAAAGGGCAGGGTGTGTTGTGTATGCCCAGGTGTGGATGGGTGCTGCGTGTGAGGGCGGGTGGGCCAAAAGGAAAAAAAGGGAAGGGTTCGCCCTAAGGGAAGGGGGGGGACAGTGGAACAATCCCATTATGAAACAAGAACTGAAAGGGGAACAACCAGGCCCATAAAAAGAAGAAAAAACAGAGAAAAGTTGCATGCGCATGTCCAAACAACGAAAGTGGACAAGAGAACTCGCAAGCGGAAGCGGAAAAAAGGGGCGTTTTTTTTGGGAGGTTCGGGTAGTGTACTGGCTAGGCCTGGGGGGGGCGGGGGGAAAGTCCAGAAAGCACCCCCCAATAAAAAGAAATCACGGCCAAAAAATGCAATCCGAAACAAACAATTCCCCCGTGCATTAGGGGGGGGGGGGGGAAAGGATAAAAAAGCTACTGGGGAATAAGGGGCGAAAAGCACTATTCTCAGTAGAAAAAAAAAACAAGAAAAACCAAAAAATAAAAAGGAAGGCTAGGAACGCCCGGCCGGGGGGTGGGGAAAAAAAGATTAGGAAAACGCCACGAAAAGTTTTGGGGGGCACCACATGCAGGGGTCAGTTTCATGAAGGGAGGGGAAAAAATACAAACGGTCATATAGAATCAACATGGGGGGGGAAAAAGGGAATGAAAGCGGGGCGAATCTGAAAGAAAAAAGTTGAGGGTAATGGAAAAGTTCGGCCCACAGGCGGGGTGGCACAAAAGAGGCAGGACTGTCAGTCGACTAAAACGGGAAAAAAAAAGGATATCACGGTTAAGGGGGCGACGGAGAGGGAGGGAAGAATGGAACCGTTCGGGAAGGAACAAAAGGAAGCTCACAACGGGAAGCAGGTTTAACGGTGTGGGGGGGGGGGGGTGTAGCAAATGAGGGGGGGAACTGCCAGTAAAATAAAATACGGGAGGGCAAACTGACCAACGTTTTAAAAAAATGCACCGGAAAATAGGGAAAAACGAACGACGTTAGGGGTTCATCCGCTCCGTCCCTGTGGGCAAAGACGAACACAAAGAACGGAAGAGGGACCTCTAAACCACCTACGGTTATCCTTCAAGGGATGAAGTTTTTTTCCGTTGGGGGGATTGTTGGGGTTCTGAAAAAAACAACCTTGACAGAAGTGGAGGTGTGAAACGAGAAAGGAAAACAGCCGCAAGTCAACGTTTTGTTGAAGGGCGGTGGGCTTCTTGTAAGGAAACGTTACGGCCTGATTAGAAAAAAACGGAAAAGATTCGAAACTGAAAAAAACAAACGCGGGAAAAAATCGAGGTGAGCTGCACCAGGGTAGATATCAGAAAAAAGGAAGGGCATTTGTAGTGAAAACAGGACTGCCGCCGGGAGGGGCATAAGACACGTGGAAGGTTTGCGGCTGGGGTGGGGGGGAATAAAAGAAATCTCTAACGAGGGAAAGCCTAAAAGTCCCACTTTGTCATGGTGTGGAGCGTGAAAAGGAACAAAATGTGGGCCGAGTACAAAAAGGTCTCAGACGGAGGACTTTACGCAGGACTGGTGGGAGAAGATTGTTAAGGGAACATAAAAAAACCAGGTAAAGAGTGTTTCGGCACTGCGATCAGAGGGGGTCCATGGAGTTTT
>Ga0179591_1320918_pt1 | contig 12106 bp, 12 predicted proteins | sample CZOMad2_1_08_16f_FD_182891 | JGI IMG/M metagenome (GOLD analysis project Ga0179591, IMG submission 182891) | Vadose zone soil fungal communities from Angelo Coast Range Reserve, California, USA - CZOMad2_1_08_16fungal (PacBio error correction) | ecosystem: Environmental > Terrestrial > Soil >...
AGAGCTCATTCCCATGGACGCGCGCCGATCAAGTCTCGGGAAAGATCGACAGCTCGCGTTGCCTGAAAAAGGGAAAATTCGAGCGATATCCACGCACAACTTACCCTGGGTCGAGGGCCAGGGAATTGGCCGTGTAGGGGGGAAGACCACTTTTTCGAAAAAGAGGAAAGACCGGCGTTAACCAGCGGATGGGGACGGAAGCTCATCTTTCCGTTGCGCAGTGCCTGAGGGGGGAGAAAGCGGCGACTCTCCCGGGGTAGGTTACATCCCTTCCGAAGGTTTTCTCTGCTCTGGGAAGAGGGGACAGGTCGAACGTTGTCTGTAACCGCACTTATCCTGCCAGCCCGAGGAGAGGGGGCGGGAGGTTTCGTAAAGAAGGATGCGTCAAGCGCCCGGCAGCCGCCGTCACGCCTATCCTTTCAGAAAAGGGCTACACGCCTTGATTTCCGTAAAAAGACAGCAGTTAGCCCTCTGGAAGACTACCCCGTTAAACAACCCCAGTGCCCGATCGCCAAAAAAAAAACTGTAGCTTTCTCGAAAAAGAAAGTTTCGCGCAGAGGAGAATACCCACCGAGGAGCTCGGTCACTTCGCTTTCCAAAGGAAGCGGGGGAGTGGAAAAGACTGCATTATCTTGTAGCGGACCAGTCGCGGCGGTGGAGAAGAAGGAAAAACCGGTCAGGAGGTGGCTGCAGACTCCGGAAGGGAAAAAACCTCCGGGGGCGATGTCCTGAGAAAAGCCCAGGGCAAAAACAGGACAAAAGGGCCCGAAAGGAGAGCTCTGACAAAAGGGGAGCTCGCTTTAACCAACCCCGTTCAGAGGGGGGACGTGAAGTTCGGTCTCACAAGAAAAAGACCCCTTGGACGGCACAGAAATCGGTCAGTCAAAACCGCTGGCGAAGGGGGGGCTCCTCCTGAGGCAAGAACTCAGTTCTTGGCAAAGCCTCCCTGGGAAAAGGAAACTTCAGGTGGTGTTCATCACGCGCCAGCCGACGGGGGAACGAATAAGGCGGCTTCAGGAAAAACGGACGAGGGGAGCGGCCTGTTGACCGAGGGGCCCGTATCCTATTATGAGTTATTTCTTTAAATCCGCTTGGACTTGCCACCGGAGTCAGCTGATCGTCGAGGAATTCATACCTGGGAAAGGGCTTTGTGGGGTAGTCTAGGTGCGGAATCCACGCGGATGAAAAAAAAGAAGGGGTCCTCTCTTCTATGAATGTCATGTGTTTGGTCCCGTCCCTTGCTGGTCCGTCCATTAAACAGCTGGTCTGCGCTGGAAAGGGCGGGTCATCGAGCTTCTTGTTGCCCGGAATCAGAAGCGGAAGGTCAGCCCCGTGAGGGGGGACAGCTGAATGCGGTCTTATTGCGAGTCAGAAGCCAGACGGCGGAGATCGGCACGGAGGAGATGGTATGGTGCGAAAGGGGGGTGTTGCCGGAACCGACGCGTTATAACACATGAAACAACAACACCAAGTATGAGTATTAAAGAAGCGAGAGGGTTCTAACTCTTGGGGGGGGGGGGGGGGTGGACCCTACTGCAACAAAAATACCATTCTCCTCTCGAAGAAAATAGCTCCATCATCCAGAAGTCACCGGACTGATCGAAAGAAACGAAGGAGTCCCAGGGGAGGAAGTGCTGTCTGACTCGGAAAGGGCAGACAGGGCATCCTTCCCTCGAGACGCACCAGGAGGCATCTTGGCCGAAGACCCAGGTGAGGGAGAACGTGCCCCTCCCTTCACCATTCCCACCGTCCTGTCAAGGGAAAGCGTACGTCTTCATACAGAGATGTGCACCTCGGGGGGAGAACCCTTACCAACGGGAGGTTCCTTTCAATCTTTGTTACAGAGACGATCATAAGGGTACGCAGGACGGTAATTCCATCCATACAGGAAGGCACGAGCATCATCCTATAGGATAAGAGACAGGGTAACAAGAAGATAAAGCCTCGCTTTCAAGGAAGCGCGTCTTCTATTTTTCTTTAAAAAGGAAGAGGAAACAAACCTCGTTGATAACTAACCCGGAGTGAAGGATCAAGGCCCCTACATGAGGGGGAGTTTCTCAGCATTCTTAGAAGAAAAGCTTTTTTCCTAGTCGCGGGGAATTGGGAAAAGGGGGAGGGAGGGTTGTCGACCTTCAGGCCGTCCCAGCGGGTATACGGGAAGACCTGGCCAAGGCAGTGAGGAAGGGAACTGACCGCGAGTCGCGGCGAGGCGAGAAGCAAAGGGAACGGGTGGCCTGTTGTGAGAACCGGGGGAAAGGGTGAGGAGCCAGGACATCGCGGTGAAGGGGGGGGCTGGGGCCATTGTATGAGCCACCTTCCTGAACCGGGGAGGGAAAACTTTACCGTGATCCAAAGAAGGAGAAAATGCGCGCTCCAGATCAGAAAAAAAAAATCAATTTCTCTGGTGGAGGAAATACCTTTGGAGGAGAGAAGAATGCGGCTGCGCTACACGGTGACAGAGGAGCACGCTACTGGGGGGGGTTTCGATCGGAAAAACCGTTTGTTCACCGGGAAGAGGACCGACGACTGAGTTCTCCCGGGAGGAGACACGCGGACGGCCATCCCCTCGGGGGAGGGTCGAAAAAGCCTTGTACTTCTGGCTTTCACCGTGGTGGCAAGGTTGACGCCGTAGCGGGGGGGGGAAGCGGACGAACCCTCCCGACACAGAGGAGGGCGGGACAGCCACCTCCTGTCACGGAAAAAAGATTGCGAAACCGGGAGGACAGTATTTCATCTAGAAGGGGGGGAAGAGCTTTCCGGGAAAAAGAAAAAAACCGGCAAGCTATTCTTTGAGGAAGCCTTGTTCACGAACTTCTGTGGGAACTCTATTCTAAACAGTGGTCTTGAGGGGGGCCGGCCAAAGACTCTACCACGCGATCCCCGGGGAAGGGGGATCTCTCATCTGCCTGCCGTGACCAGTGTCTCATTTCCCCTCTCGCCTGGGAGAGGCAAGCATGGAAGAACAACAAAGAGGAAGAGTGCGCTCTTTCCCTTTAAAAATGAGTTCATCTTCTCGAAAAAAAGAAAAGAGGGATATTAAACTCCAGCTCTCTCTCATTGACCATTTACCGCGGAGCGGTGGCGGACCAGCTCTCCGGGACGGGAGAGAGTGGTCCTGACCTGGACGAACGCGTAGGAGATCCACTCACAGAAAAGTAGCGCCAGGTAGATTCTTTGGAAGTGTCCTTCACAGGGGAAAAAAAACACGGTGTCTCCCTAAAAGACCCAGCGGATGGGCCGCGAAAAGGGGGAAGTTGAAGTGCCTTCGGGTCAGGAAGACGCGCCAAAATCCGGGTAGGGAGCCTGTCCTCTCGTTGGAAAGGGACTGTTGCTGGCCCGCCGGCGAAGGTCCTCCACTATACGGCAGCCGCTGGCGCCGGTCAGTATGTGGCGGGAGAACGGAGGAGGAACCGCGCGAAGGACAACACCCGTCCCGCCGAAGGGAGGGGCCTTGCTGGAAGTCGCCAGCAGGAGAAAAAAACGGGATGGCCGTGGGAGGGCTGTCCACCACATGAAAGGAGGTGGCCAGCTGTCCCGGAGAGGAATTGGAGTTCCTTCCCGATCAGAAAAGAGCCTCACACCTGGGGAGACCCGGCCGGGAAGGACCTCAGGCCTTTAAAAAAGTAGCAGGGTCACTTCATCGCTGTTGGAGGAAAAAAGTGATCTTTTTAGGAAAGAAAAAAACGCTCCTGCTGATCGGGGGGAGCGGCGGTGTATCCCTTGAAAAGCGAACTCCGGAAGGTGGGTGCTTCCCGTGGCTTCCTCAAGCACACCAAAGCAAACCTGTCACAGTTCGCACACCAAAACCGGAAGGAAGGCGCTTCTCGCTAGGCGCGGTTAAATCGGAGGATCACTCCAAATCGCCTTGGGAAGAAAAAACCTCTACGATTACAAAAGGGGGGGGAAATCGGCCCTCAGGTTCTAACCTCGGGACCCTCAGGACAACAAGCTTTGAGAATCCTCCTACCAATTTCTTGTCCCTTGGGCCCTTTAAGAGGGGGAAGGGTGAACTCCCTAAGGGTCATCAACTCTAAACAACGAAGAATACTATCAGTCTTCTCTTTAAAGAGGTAGAGCTCTTCCGGAGCGTTCCTATCCTAGACTTCTTGAATTTTCTTTCACGGTATGGGGAATTCCTCTTGACGGGGAAAAGGGCGTAGCTTATCGGAAGGACCTTTCCTTTTAGGGTTAGTTTTCACCTCACGATCAAACCTAAACGGTCCAAAAAGGTTTTTCATTTGAGGCGTTGGACCTTCCTCGTTTACCTTTTAAGGAGGAAACGTCAGGGGCTTCGAGGGTGAGGACTTTTCTTTGGATCTTCCAAACTGGGGGGGGACCTTATCATAACAGAGCCCCTTTGACACCCAAAAAAAAAAAAAAAATTCGTGGACATCTCTCCCCCGTCCCGGAGGGAGGATTTCGAAGGCTGATTCCTCGCAGCTGGCACTATCTAAAGTATGCGCATGGCTGTTGCAGAGGGGAAAAAAAGGAGGTAGAAACAAGAGGAAAAAATCAGAGCAACAACACCACGGAGGCGGAGGATTCCTGTCATCGTGGTAGAAAAAGTGGGGACCCTACTGCAACCTCGCCCGGCGAAAAGAAGAGGGGTGCCCCGAGACGCGAAAAGCTGCCATCACAAAAAAAAATCGCGGCCACGAGGAGTAAGGAAACCTTCAAACAGGGGGATCCGGGCAACCAGAGAAAAAAAGCCACCGCGCCCAAGGCCCGCCGCCAGCTGCAAGGAGGAAAAAAAAGGTCAACGCGGAAGAAAGGCCCATGCAAAAAACGCGGCCGGCGGAAAACAACTTAGACTAACCACCAGACCGAACGGGGGGGGGGGGCCATGGGGTACCGAGACGAAGCAAGGAGGCAAGATCTTAAGGAAGCCAGACCGGGGAACGGAAAGAGTCATCATCATCGGAGACCGGGGAGCCTTGTACACTGAAGAAAACGCTTGCCCAGAAAAGAGATCTGGCCTCTTAGGCTCTTTGATGAAAAGGGAAGTGGGAAAAAAAAGTAACAAAGGAAAAGTGCTGTATCACTTTCCAAAAAAGAAAGATGCTCAAGCAGAGAGGAAAATCTTGTCGTATTAAGTGACCTATTTCTACGGGTAAGGTTCCCCAACTTGTCAGAGGGGGAAAAGACCTACCTGGCCAATGAGTGGGGAAAAAATATGTTAACCGCTATGCTCAGAAAAGGACTCCATCCTCTTCTTTCAAAAGGTTTGTCCTGGGGGGAGAAATGGGGAAGGGGGTTCTGGAAAAAGGACATCTCTTTTCGAAGAAGGGGAGGAAAGCCACCTTCCTTCACAGAAGAAATATCCATCCTCTACGGTCTTCTCTCCCCAATATCATGCAGGAAGAGAAAAGACCAATATCAAGGGGAAAAAGAGGAATTTACCTGTATCCAAAATAACCGGCCTGCGGAAAAGGGGGGAACGGACGTATAGGAACGCTACAGGTGGGCGGGGGGGGGGGGGCGATCGGCATCGAAAAGGGTTGTTCACCTTTGCAAGGGAGCTACCTTCTTTCGGCCAGAAAGAAAAGAAACCTGGACTCCTTAGTCTACTTGGTCGGAAGTACCGCCAGGCCGTGAAAAGGGGGGGAAACGTGGGTGTTCCGCGGAACGAGCGGTTCCTCGCCGGCGGAAGAAGGAGCAACTGGAGGGACCTTATCGTGCGGGACTCCACCGTCCCGGCCTCCTGCGGAAAGCAAAAGAGCAGAGAAAAAAGAAAAGGAATCTATCACCTACAGATCTCTTTCAGGGAAAGAAAAACCGTTCGAGTATCTTATTTCCCAAAAGCCATCCTCTGGGCAAAGAAGTCATCGAGTTCGACCCTTGGGAAGAGGCCAAACTTCTCTCCCTGGAGAAAAAAAGGGCGGTGATGAAAACTAATCTGCCGCCGTACGCGTTGAGGGACAAGGGAACGCGAGCCTGTCGGAGAAAAGACCGCACCGCCTCTTTATCAGGAAAAAAAGAAGGATTTCATCAAAAAAAAGAAAAAAAAAAAAAAGAAAAAAAGAAAAAACAAGATGCTTAAAAGAGATCTATTACTCCTTCGGAGCTCAGAAAAAAGACTATCAAGGTAAGGGGGGGAGAAACACGCCTGCTTCTCCGAAAGGGGGACGAACGCTACGAGCGGCGCAGGCGGTATCAGGTCCAGTATCTTTCCTTTTTCCGTGGCACTAAGGGGTGAAGACCACTGTGTAGGACGAACCAGAACGGCGTGATGGCCTCTGGTTACCCGAAGCAGAGCAGGGCTTGTCATTGAACGCGCGGGACCCTCCGGGTCGGGGAAAAGACTGTGCCCGTCGGGGGGGGCACTCGTGTTGCTGTTGCTGGAAGGCCGGTGGCTGTCCCCGCACCAAAAAAATGGCCGGGGGATGTGGAGGGAGGGTGTTAGCAGGAAGGAAAACGCTCGGCGTCAAGAAAAGAAACAACCCGGTGCCCGCCGCCGGGGGAAGGGCTGTAGGTCCGGTCGAAAAACGTCGCCGCAGGAAAAAAGAAGGGGGCCGTCGCGTGAGGGCTGGAGAAAAAACCGTCGTCGGTGGGCCAAAAATGAAAAGGGGTCGTGCCCAGATCGCCACGAAAAGCCCGCAAACCTGTAGCGGATCAACGGGCACCGTGTCGCGCAGGAATTTCTCCTCACCAGATCCTTCTCTGTTCCAAAAAGGAGGGGGGATGTCGTAACGCAAGAGAAAGGGGGGCGCGCAGTCCAGTGGTAACGTCACCGTTCGGAAAAGTGAGTAGCCATGGCCGAGTCACCAAAACCTGAGGAAAAGGGCGATGGTCCTGTCAGGAGCGGATAAGAACCCTTCAAGAAACACAAATACACCCCCGTGCCCGCCGCAGCCAATCGCTCGGAAGAGACGCGGTACCTAGAAAAGAAGTCCCTCTCAACGGGGGGAAAGTGGCCATAGGAGAAAAACTAAGAGACCCGCTTGGGACCGGCCCCTCAAAGAGGTCAAAGATCGGCCACAGCTTGGAAAAAAAGATCCGCCTGCCCGGAAAAATCGGGGGGCCCTTGATAAGCCAAAAAGGAAAAAAAAAGGGGGGGTAGTTCTGGGGGTCATCAACTCTGCTCTAGGACAACCCAATACTATCTTCAGTCACGTTCACAGGAGAAATCTGCGTCCGTGGGGGGAACGGATCCTATGATTTATGGGAGTCGTGCTGGCTTGGGGAGGACACCACGCTTGTTACAGAGTAAGGAACTAAAGACTGGAGGTCGATGTTTTTTTAGTCGAAGGGAGAAACGGATGACGTCCGTCCGCGGAGGCTATTAAAATTTTCAGGGGATTCCTCTTTGGGGGGAAGTAAGGCCCCATAATCTTGTCTTTCGGAGGGGGGGCTCTTTCATATTGCCTAGCGAGCGAGTTTTCCCTTATCAGAAGAAAGCACTTTTAAGGAAAAAGGACTCCTTCGTGGACATAGGAAAAGAAGGATGGCTTGCTATCAGATATTCCGCTCTAGGCGAGAAAGGGGGAAGAAGAGAGTCGCCCTGGAGGGTTTCTCATTTCGATGGTGGAAAAAAACCGCCCGCGGTATAACAGAAATCAACAACAAAAACGTAGTAGTATTAAAAGGAGAGAGGAAGGTAAGAGACGGCGGTTTTGGACCTCCTGAGACCTACCAGTCGGCTGTTTCCCTACTCTCTCCAGCGCAGGAAGAAAAGCGGGGCCATCATCCCGAGAAAGGAATCGCTGTCTCCGATGAAGGGAAAAAACTTCACCGTTCTTGAAAAAAAAAAAACTAAATCTCGTGCACGCTCGTCATAATGAAAGGACCACGACGGCAAAAAAACCACTGCAGAAAGGGGGACAAGACAGGTCAACTCGGACGGAAAAAGACACTGAACGGGCAACACCGTCGTCAAGAAATCATCCTGTTGATAGAAAAAATCGATAAACCACCAGGACCGAAAAGGGATGCAGAGGAAAAAGAAGCTGACGCCTGGGGAGGAAGGCAGCCTACCGGAAAAGGGACACATCTCAACCCATCGGGGAACACAAAGGTACACTGCCGCAGAAAAGACGGTTTTTTGGGGTTTTGGCAAAAAAAAAAATTTAGGGGCGTGCCCCGTCGGCGGCGCGTTGATGAAAAAAAGGGGGGAGACTCCCCGGCTTCCCTGGCGGATAAAGAGGGAATGCGCAATCATGGGAGGGAGGCGCCCAGCTGTTGGGAAAGAGGGAGGAGGGAACTGAACGTTCCCATCTGGTCCTCGTCGAGGGTGAAAAGGAAAAGGCAGTTTAAAAAAAAAAGTTCGAGGGAGGGACGATTCTTCCGGAGCTAGAAGAGAAGAGGAGGGGGGGTCAAGGGTGTTCGAAAGGGGGGATGTCTCCCCTCTTCAAAAGTGTTTACTCTTCCATGAAGGAAAAAAAAAGCCCCTTTGTCCTCACTTTACCGTGAGCCACCGAAAAAGGGGAGCGCCTCCAGATCCATGAAGGTTACGCCAATCCAAGATCAATTTCCGGGGGGAGATCCTCTGTTATTATAAAAAGGGGAAGGGGGAACTGACGCTACACTGTGGAAGAAGGGGGAAGCACGCTACAATTTGTGCGGGAGGGAGGGGAGGCAACGACCCTGGCGAAGAGCGGCATCTGGCACAGAAGGAAACTGCAGGGACCCTCCAACGCTTACGGAAGAAAGAGGGGGGGAGGCAGGAGGACGACGTGTTCGCAGGACAGGGAAACGGCGGCGGCACGCGGGTGTTCCGAGGAAAAAAAGGTCCTCTCCGGCGGTACGAACAAATAAGGAGGAGGAGTCCCGGAGGTTCGTTACATCCACGCCGGTCCAGCCGGCGGAAGGACAGAGAAACCGATATGTAAAGGAAAAGGTCATCTAGGAACGCGCGTTCCTTACCCGCAAAGCGGAGCTTCTTGTCCCCAAAGAAGGATGGTCACGCCGGTCTGGGGAAGCGACCCGTGGTCTTCAAAGAAAAGTCAAATACCTGCCCGACGATCCCTTGTCAGCCTGTGCGTGGATAGGGGGGGAAGAGTAGAGTTCGTCCATTTCCAGGGAAAAGGCAACCGGCGAGCTGGTCCGCAGCCGCTACAAGAGAAAAGAAAAAAAGGACGCGCGAAGTAGTTCATCTCTAAGGAGGATGAATTCGCGCGCTCAGGTCCCCATGTAGCCGCGCAAGGGGGAGGACCAGAGACCGGCTGCTCCGACCGGCAAAAAACGCGTACGGCGGAAAAAGGAAAAGACAAATGACCGGTATCGCGTGCCAGGTTTCTGGCCTTTGGAAGAAGGGGAAGGCCCGTGGTGAGACCACGGGGCAGAGGACGAACGATACCGGGGGGGAAAGGCCGCTGGTGTACAAGAAGCTAGAAGGCCCGGAGGGTCAGGAGCGCGTACCTCCGGGGGCGGTAGAAAAAGAAGGTCCTCGGAGACTTCTCGGTTGCGGGGCGCCGGCGGGCCCGGCCGGTGGCTGTCAGAAGGAAAAGCGCGCAGTAATGTGGGTCTTGAGGTTCGTCCACGCCGAAAGCTCAGGCGTCAAAGAAGGAAAAAAAAGGCGCCGCCGTCACGTCCTGGAGGGAAAGAATCTCACGTCGCCAAAAAGGATGCTCCACCTCGTGGGGAGAAAAAAAGAAGGTAGCCCTAGGGAGGGGGAAAAAAAAGGGTGTAACAACCCTCTTCTCGGGGAAAACAACATCCCTCCCACCTGTACGTGAAAAAATAACCTGCGCTCACGCAGGCGGTGTCAAGAAACGAGGCTCTCGTCACTTCGCCTGGAAAAGGACTGATCTTTGTATTGAAAAGCCGCTCTCCTGCAAGAAAAACGTCGCGCTGTGGATCACTGTCAAGGAAAGGAAAGGGGGGGAATTAAGGGTCCCCTCCATGGAAAAAATATCCACCTCGATGTCCTGGCCGAAAAAACAGTCAAATGTCTGCAAAAAGGAAAAAAGTGCCCGCCTATGAAGCTTCGGCACCGCCGATCTCTCCGGGGAATAAAGTAATGATCACGTCCTTAGGGAAGAAACAGACTATGAACCCCTTGGGAAAGGAGAAGGGACGGACCTCGTCACGACCAGCTTGGCGCCGAACGCTCGCCTGCTTGGAGCAGTTCGGGGCCGTGAGCCCGCCCAAAGAAAAAAAAGGGCTGTGGTTCAACTTCGCCCTCAGACGGTGACGAAAAGAAAGAAGAAAGCGTGCTTCATTCTGGAAAGGGCGGCGTATAGCGCCGAAACGTCCCTGATCTATGAAGGGAAGGTGGACGTCCTGTCTTTCTGCCTTCCGCTAAAAAGGGAGGGAGAGGATCGTCTCGTTCAAAAAGAAGGAATGGCCTGTTCTGTTCCTTTTTGGGGGACAATCTGGATCCAACCGGATGAAGAAAGGTCTTCGAATGAAAAACCGGGGAGGAAAAGTGCTGTGGTCCGGAAAGCTTTGACCTGGGAAACTGGCAGAGCTTCTCTGTTTGCCCGTCGCTGGGGGGGGGAAGGATGCCGAGCATGAGAGATCCTTTTTGAAGCTGATCGACAGAGGAAAAAAAACTTGGTACTCCGTCTTTTACAGCGATCCGTCAAGGAGGCGGGGGGACGATCAGGGGGAAGCGGGATCGGCTATATCGTGGAAAGGGTATTTTCTCAGTTCTAATTTGGAGTCCAACCTCCTCGGAGAACACGATGACGGAAGAGATCAAAAAAACGGGGGAGGAGGTTCTTGAAGAGGGGAAGACGTGTTCTACGGGCCCCTACTTCAACAGAAAGCAGCGGAAGCTCTCTCCTATCTCGGAATCAGCCTGATCGCGAGAGGACCGGACGGATCGCTTTCACGAGGGTAAAGGACCTTCACCTTTATGGAACCAGATCTCCTTTCATCTCTGCAAGAGAGCGGCACCCTCTCCTCCCAGATGCAGCTGGGAATGGAAAAACCCAGGTCAACGCGGAAGGGGGGGAAAGGCCCATGCCCACTCGTCATCGCAGAAAAAGAAACCAAAACTGTGAGATGTGCACCATCTACAAACACCAGGACCAAAGGAAGGATGCATGCTTGAGGGGGAGAAAGAAAAAGCTTTCCTCCTGTGCAGGAAGAAGTGACCTCCATAAACGAAAAAAATCGGGCCCCGGGTACACTTGCCGCGCTTAAAAGCCGCGCTTGAAAGAGAAGGGACGCTCTTCTTCGAGGGTTGAGGGACGGCGCTTTTGATGAACAAAGACCAGGCTTCCCGGTCGTTGATCCCGGGCCCCAGAAAGGAAAGGAAAGACAGCACTGTCTGGTCGGAGAAAAAAAAAGAACGTGGAACCGAGGTTACCTGAGGAAAGAAGTCGAGGGTGAGACCTACCTGGTCAAAGAAACGTCTAGTTAGCGCGCGAGCTCAGGGAAGAAAGCGAGAAGCGCCTCGGAAGAGGGCCTTTTGGGGGGGGGGAGGGGTTTAATCGTCCAGTACATCGCTGTGGGGGGGAAGAGGGGTGATCGGAGGGTTAAGAAGACCCTGGGAAGTTACCCTTAAAAAACGAAAAGGGGGGCGCCTCCATAGAATGCATGAGCTGTAGGCGCAGAAATGGTCCGGTTTACAGCGAGGGGAAAGAGGAAAAAAAATCTGTTATGATAATATCACCGGGACACTTTTACCTCCTTATGAGAAAGGGGAAAAACGGGCTGTCGTTTCTTATCTTGCACGACCCGCGCAGCGGGAACAGGGCAGCTTTGCAAAAAAGATTGTCGTCCATCCCGAAAAAAGGTTTCCCTGCGTCTACCGGAAAAACGACGGCCTTGACGGCGTCGGGCACCGTTTGTGAGGGCGTTGACTGCGCGGAAGGCGGGACGAACCCTCCCTACCACATACTGAAAAAAGAACGATCTTTCTTTACAGAAAAAAGAAAAAAGAGGGAAGCGAACCATAGGACAGGATGTCATCTATCACCGAAAAGGTAAAGAGGAAGGACGAAGGCACTCGAAAAGGGAAAAGGATTGTCCAACCGCTTTTCACGAGGGTCGTCCTAGGGAGGGAAAAAGGGTCTTCAACACTGGCAGTTGGGAACCGGCCCCTATCCCCTGTCAGAAAAGGTAAATTCGTCCATCCAGGGCACCGCGAGCCTGTCGGAGCAGCCCGGGAAAAAGAGGGACCGTGATCGGCTCGCGTAAGGGAAAAAAAAGGATTTTC
>Ga0179591_1414617_pt1 | contig 12106 bp, 12 predicted proteins | sample CZOMad2_1_08_16f_FD_182891 | JGI IMG/M metagenome (GOLD analysis project Ga0179591, IMG submission 182891) | Vadose zone soil fungal communities from Angelo Coast Range Reserve, California, USA - CZOMad2_1_08_16fungal (PacBio error correction) | ecosystem: Environmental > Terrestrial > Soil >...
CCCCCACTGTCCCCAGAAGCTGGCCCCCCGGGCGGGTTTTGGTGGGGGCCCCGCTCGGGCGCCGGATCAAAGCCGTCGACGAAGGCCCCCGGGGAAGCCAAGCCCCGCCCCCACCGGGCTGGAAAAACAAAAAACCTTTGTTTCGTCCCGGGTTGGGGGTCCCCCAGGGGGGTTGGTTGGGGGCCCGGTTCCGAAAACCGCGGGACACCCCCCCCCCCCCCCCCCAGGCCTTTTTTTTTCGGGCGGGGTTTTTTATGGGCCCCCCCCCCCCCCCCGTTAAAGAGCTGGAGCCCCCCTTCGGTGGCGGGGGGCCCCCCCCTTACCCCCCCCCCCCCCCGCCGTGACCCCGCCGTCGCGCCTTTCCTTCTTTTTTTTTTTTTTTTCCCCCCCCGCCCGAAACCCTTTCCCCCCCCTTTTTCTTTGGGTCCCCCACCTTTTTTTCCTCCACCCCCACGTTCTCCCCCGTTTCTCCCTTTGTTCCTTTCTTCTCCTCTTTCTTCCTCGAGGTAGCCCCCGGCCGACACACCTGCCGGCCGGGAAAAAGCCCTTTTTGTCTTGTGGCCCCCCCCCCGCCCCCCCCCGCCCCCCCCCCCCACAAACCCCGCCCCCCCCCCCCACTTTTTTGGCCGTGGGTGTGTGGGGGAAAAAAAATCAAGAAAAAAAAAAAAGGGTGCCCGGCAAAGGCCCTTTTCGGTTCCCCCCCCCCCCCCCCCCCCGGCCCCAAGACATGTTTTTCCGGCGGGCGGCCAGGTAAGGATCTTTTTTGTGTTTCGGGTTTGTTTTTTCCCCCCTGGCCTTTGGGAAAAAAACATCCCCGGTTTTGGGACACACACACGAAATCCAAAAACAAAACAAAACCCCAAGCCCCCCCATGCGGAAACGGGCCCTTTTTCCCCCCCAAAAAAAGCCCCCGTGTTGTTTGGGGAAAACTGGTCGCCCCGGGTCGCCCGGCCCCCCAAAAGGGGTTGGGGGGTTGGGGCCGCCAAAACCCAAGGTGGTGGGGGCCCCCCCCGGCGACCAAAATGCCCGGCCCCGGAAAGTTGAAAAAAACGGGCCCGCCCCCCCTGGAGGGGGTTTTCCCCCGGAAAATCTTGCCCCCGCCCCCCCGGGGGTGGAAAATCTCCGTGCGCCCCCCCCCCCCCCCCCGGCGGGATCTGCCTTGGGGGGGTGGGGGGAAGCTTTTTCTTCCCCCGGGGACGACAAAAATTGTCCCTGCCACCTCGGGCCATCTTCCCCGACAAAAAAACCTTGGCCATTGGAGCCCCCGCGCCGCCCCCCCCCCCCCGCCGAAAGGGGGAAGGGGGCCCCCCCCCCCCTCCCCGGTAAAATTTCCCTTTTTTCGAAGTCTTTTGGCGGGCGGGGAATCGCGGGGTCCACCCCATTTGGCCGGGGGGGGAAAACTCCGGGTGGACTTGAAAAAAAACACGACCCCGTCGAAAATCGTTCCCCACACACACTTTTTCCCTTTTTCCGTTTTGGCCGGCCCAAAAAACCCAAACCTGGGGGACCAAGCCAACGGGAACGCCCCCCCTTTTTGGGGCAAAAAAGCGTGTTGGGCCCCTTTTGGGCCCCCCGGGGGAAACAAAAACGGGAAAACACGGGGCCCCCCCCCCCCCCCCCCCCCCCCCCCCCCCCCCCCACACTAAAAAAAAACTGCTGGGGCAGCCCCCCGTGGCCCGGGTGATCCTTGGCCCCCCCCCGCGGCCCCCCCCGTTTTTTCCTTCGGTCCCGGGTGCCGGGCCCGTGGGAAGAAGGATCTTTTCCCGTCCCGAAAGGAAATTTGGCCCCCAAAGCCCACCCCTTTTTTTCCGGCCCCCCCCCTCGGTGGCCCCCCCCTCCCCCCCCCGTTCGTTCCAGTCCGAAGGGAAGGGCGTGACAAAAAAAAAACCCGTCCGCGGGTGCCCTGGTTTTTTTTTTTTTTCCCGGCCGGAGTTGGCCCCTTTGTTTTTTTTTTTTTTTCCAATTTGGGGGTGGCCCGAAAAAAAATCCCGTTCTTCATCAACAAAACAAAACAAAAAACAAACAAAAAACGGGGGTGGCTGTGTGGATGTGTGCGGGGAGGATTGAAAAATAAGAGAGAAAAAATCGCCCCCCCCCAAAAAACCATGGACCAGACCACTCGGCCCCCCGGAAAAAAAAAAAACACCCCTGCGGGTCCGGGAACAAAAAAAAAGAAAAAAGAAAACCCAAAAAAAAAAAAAAAACCACAAAAATAATAAAAAAAAAAAAAAAGAACAACGTGGGGTCCCTCCCCCCCACCCCTTTCCCCCTTGTTTCCGGAAAACCCCCTTAAATTAAAACGGTGAAAAACCGGGGAGGCCCGGGGGAGGGTGGGGGGGGGGCCAACGGGGGGTGGGCCCCCGAAAAAAAGTGAAAGGTGGCCTGGCCAAAAAAATTTCCCTTCGAAAACGGAGGAAATGAAAATCCTTCCGCCCCCCCCCCCCCCCCCCCCCCCCCCCCGACGGGAAAAAGGACCTCACAAACAGCACTGTGGCCCCCCTGCCCCCGGGGTCCCCAAAAAGACCATCGTGCCCCCCCACCGCTTGCCCAGCAAAGTTTCGTGTTTGGGGGGCCGGTTTGTGGTCCCTTTTTCCGGTCCCGGGCCCCAGAAAAACAAAGGGGGGGTCCCAAAAACCCCCCCTGCCCCCCCCCCCTTTTTTTTGGCCCAAGTCCCTGTTTGTGGGGTTGGGGTGCCCTCCCCCCCCGTTCCCCCCCCCCCCCCCCCCCCCCCCCCCCCCCTTGGTTCCTGTGGTGTGGTCGCCCACACGGACAAAGAAACTGGGGGGTTGGGGAAAAAAACGTGAATAAAAATCCGACGGTGGGGGTCCCCCCGGGGTTCAACTGATTCTGATTCTCCCTTTTTTTCCCCCCCCCCCCCCCCCCCCCCCGTTTCCCCCCCCCCCCCAAACCCCCATGTGGTTTGGGGGGGGGTGGGAAACCCCGGCTGAAAAATAAACAAAAATTTCCCCACAGCCCGCCCGGGCCACCAAGTGAACCTTCCTAAAAACAACAGGAAAAAAATAACCCTAAAAAACGTGCCCCCCCCCCCCTTTTTCCCCTCCTCGGGTGCCCCCCCCCCCCCCCCCCCCCCCACCCCCCCGGTGGGCCCGTCCCCGGGCCTCAACAAATGGGGGGCCCGGTTTTTTTGGTCCCCCGGACGAAAATTGTCCCCCCCCCGGAGGTGGGCCCCTGAAACATTTTTTTTGGGGTTTCGTTCGGGGAGAGCCCCCTTTTCCCAAAAAAAAGGGGGCCCCGTGATCTGGTCCTTGGTGCGAAACCGGAGAATCCACCAACACACCCGGCCCCCCGGGGGGGGGCCCAGCAAATCCTCCGCACAAACACAGGGTGCCCCCCCGGCCCGGTGTTTTCCCCCCCCCAAACACTGTTCCCCCCCGGGCCCTAACTCGTCCCCCGGGCGGGGGGGGACCCCCCCACCCTTGTTTTTTTTTGGGCGTCCCCCAAAAAACCAACCCCCCCCTGGGGGGGGGGGGGGTTGGGTGCCCCCGGGGCGGAAAAAATAACACGGCCCCCGACCCAGTTTTTTTTCCCCCCACAAACAACCGAACCAAACACACAACCACACTGGGCCCCCCCCCCCCCCCCCCCCCCTTTTTTTTGGGTGCGGGGGGTTCCGCCAAATGCCCCCTTTTTGGGGGGTGAAAATCCCGGGCCCCCTTTTTCCAAAACCGGAACATGGGTTTGCCAAGAATGGCCCCTGGAACAACAAGAAAAAATTTCCCCCCTTTACCCTTTTTTTCCCCCCCCCGGCCCCCCCCGCGTTCAAAAAAACCCATCCCCTTGTTGTCCCCCCCCCCGGAAACCGAAAAAAAAGCTGGGCCCCCGCCCCGGGCCGGGGGGGTATTCAAACCTTTGGGCCCGGTGGGCCGGGTTGGTTGTGCCGGGGGCCCCCTGTGGGTGCGTTGGGTCCCCCCGTGAAGTCCTGTCGCCCCCCCTGCCTGGGTGTTGGTTTGGTTGTGGTCTTTCCCCCCCTTTGGTCTCAACCTTTCTTTATCCTCCGGGGCCCCCCCTCCTAATCCAAACCACAACAATTGGGGGGGGTGAAAAAAAAAATTCGGTCCGGGGGTGGGCCCCCTGGGCTGGTAAGTTTTTTTTTCCCCCACCTGAAACAGGGGTGCCAACTTTTGTTTTTTCGGGCTGGACAGAAAAGCGGGGCCCCCTTTTTCGATACGTGTCCGTGTACCCCGAGGAAGGGGCCCCCGCCCCCCCCCCCCACCCTAAAAGTTCCCCTCCCCAGAAAAGGCCCCCCCCCCTTTTTTTTTTTGTGTCTAACACACGAAGAAATTCCCCCTCAGCCACCACTTGCTGCAACTACTTTTGGCTGGGCCGTTTTGGCCCCTTCTTTCCCCCCCCCCCAACCACCCAAACCCCCCTTCCCCCCCCCGCCGACCCCCCTCTCCCCCCTTTTGCAAAAAAAAAAACGGCGAACAAAAGTTGTTCCGGGCCCTGTTTGGGGGGTCGGTGGTGGCCCTTGCTTCCCGGGGGGGTGCCTGTTTTCTTCGGGGGGAGCACAAAACGTCCCTTGGTTGAAAAAAAAAACAAAAATTTCTTTTCGTTTTCCCTTTCCCCTTTGGTTTTCTGTTTACTCCCCCCCTTTTTCCCCCCCCACCCAACCCCCCAACTCCCCACCCCCACCCGCTGGTGGTGGTCCCAAGCTTTTTTTTCCCCCCCCTGGAAAAAAACCGTGGGAAAAAAAAACGGTGTTGCGAAAATCCTTTTTGGGGAACGGGGGTTGGAAGCAAAGGACCCCCCCCCCTGTTTTTTTTTTTTTTTTCTGGCCCCCCCCCCCTCCGGGGGGTCCGAAATATCCAGAAACCTGTGAATAAAAACGGCCGGGGCCCCCACCCGAGGTGGCCTCCCACAACCGGGTTTTTGGGGGGGCGGCGGGTTGGCCCCCAAAAAAAACAAAACCCGGAAAAAAGTCCGGCCCCCTCGGGGGACAAAACCCCCCCCTGCCCCCCCCCCCCCCACAATTCCCCACACCCCCCCTTTGGTCCCGTAAATCGTGTGGGTGTCACGTTCCCGTCCGGGTTCCCCCCACAACCAACGGCAACACCGAGTTGGAGGGCCCGGCGCCCCCCCCCCAAACCCCAAACCCGGGGTGCGTGGGGGGGGTGGAACACGGAAAACAACGGGCCCCCCACCCCCCTGTTGTGGGTTTTTTTTCCGCGCCCCGGGGAACAGACACCATACCCCACTTGTTTGTTTTGTTTGCGTTTTTTGTCCCCCCTACCCACACACACTTTTTGTCCCCCCCCCCTTGTTTTGGTTCAACCCCCCCCAACCCACACCCCCCCCTTTTTCCACAATCCGCCCCGGGGGTTTTTTTCCTGCCCCCCCCTTCCGAAAAAGAACAATCCGGGGGCCCCGCCCCTTGGGGGAACATTGGGGCCCCAACGGCCCCCCCCCGTCTGGCCCCCCTTGACGGGCCCCTCCCCCCCCCCGGTCCCCCCCCCCGGGGGGGGGGGTCGGGGCGCGTGTTGTGCCTTCATTCCTGTTCCCCCTTTTGTGCCCCTTTTTTTTTTTCCCCCCTTGTTTTTTTCGTTTGTTCCCCCTGGGTCTCGTCCCCCCCCGCCCCCTGTCCCTGTTTTCGTCCCCCCCCCCCCCCCCTTTTTTTTTTTTTTTTCCCCCCTCCCCTTTCCCCCTTGCCCCTCTTTTTTTTTCTTTTTTTTCCTCTCCCCCCCGCCCGCTCCCCCCCCCCGCCGGCTCCAGCGCGCCTCCGCCCCCCCTTCTTTTTTTTTTTTTTTTTCCGCCCCTTTATTTTTTTCCGTCTCCCCGTCTCCGCCGTGGTTTTTTCCCCCCCCTTTTTTTTTTTGAAAAAACCGGGCCCCCGGGGGGTGGGGGCGGCTACAACCCAAAAAAAAAAAAAAAAAAAACCCAACAAACAACGTTGGCCCCCCCCCCCTTTCCCCGTGCCACCCAAAGGACCCACCCCCCCCAGCCCCCCCCCGGGGGGGGGGGCCCCCCCCCGGTCTTGCCCCCCCCCCGGGGGGTTTTTTTTTCCCCCCCCCCCCCCTTCTGGTCTGCTTCCCCTTTCTGTCCCCCCCTGTTTCGCACCCCCCCTTGTGTTTTGCCAACCCACCCTTCCCGCCCTTTTCCTTCCACCCCCCCCCCACCCCCCCCCCTTTTTGGTTGTTTTTCCCCCCTCCTCTCCACGTTTGTTCCCCTTTGTTTTGTCCCTCCCCCCCCACCCCCCCCCCCCTCTTTGCGTTCCCCCCCGCACCCCCCCACTCTTTTGTTACCCCCCCCCCCCTCCACCCTTGTGTTTTTTTCTTCTCTCTTTCCCTTTTCCTTCCCCCCCCCTTCCCTTCCTCGCCGTTTCCTTCTCTTCCCCTTTTTTTTTTTTTTCCCTTGCCCCCGCCCCCCCCTTTGGGCCCCCCCTCCCCGCCTTTTTTTTTAACAAACTTTTCGGGGGTGGGGCCGGGTTTCGGAAGCCTTCCGCCCGGGGGGTTGGTGCCTGGGGTGGCGGGGTCCCCCGGGCTGAAGGTTTGTGGAAAACGGGGTTGGGGCCCAAAAAAAAGGAAAGAAAAATCCCCCCCCCCCCCCCCCCGGCAACGGGGGCGGGGTGGGGTTAAAACGTTATCCGTGGGGAAAGTGGGCTTGGGCCCCCCCCCAAACTGCCTGTCCAACTTGGGGCTGGGGGCCCCCCACCACAAACCCAGCCCGGAAACACCCGTGTCTCCCGCCACCAATTTTCAATCCCCACCAACAGAACAACCCAAAACGCCCCCCCCCCTTTCCTTCCCTTCCCCTTTTGTTCCCCCACTTTGTTTTCCTTTTTTTTTTTTTTTTTTTTTTGGTCCCTTTGTCCCCCAAACCCCCCCTTTTGGTGGCCAGCCCCCTCCCCGGTTGCCCCCAAGCCGCCCCCCATGGGCCCCCCAAGCCCCGAAAAAGCCGGAAAGGCGCCTTGGGGGCCCCCCCAAAAGCAAAAACACACGGCCCCAAAGCCCCCCCCGGTTTTTTCCCGGGGTTTGGTGAGTGGGTTTTTCCCCAACCAAACCCTTGGGCAAGCAAAGTGCCCGCCAAAAAAACTTTTTTTTTTTTGTTCAAACCGTTGTGGGCCCCACAACACAAAAAACAAGGAGGAAAAAAAAAACCAAAACAAAAAAAACCCAAACACAAAATTGCCCCCCCCCCCCATTCAACCCAGGAATTTGGAAAATTTTCCCTTCCGGCCCCAAACAAAATCCGGGCCCCCCCCAGACAGAAGGTTTGGGGGGGCGGGCCCCCGCCCCCTTGAAAAAAAAAAGCCTTTGAAAACAAAAACCCCACCCCCCGCAAACCCGGTTGCGGCAACGTCCGGTTGGGGTGTGGCCCCTTTTGTGGGCCCCCCCCCCCTTTCGGTGGACTTTTTCCCGACAACACACACACCCCCGACACCCTCTCCCCCCTTACACCAGGCCCCTTACTTTGGAAGAAAAAAAACCCTTTCAATAAAAAGTAAAATTCGGCCCAAAAAGGCAGGGGGGAAGCCGCCCCGGGGCGACAAAAAAAACAGGAGAAAACCAGACCCGGCCGCCCCCCCTGTTTTTATCTTCTTTTCTTTTTCAAACAAAAAAACCCAACCAAAACGGAAAGGAAATGGAGAAAGAAGATGGAGTTACTCGGGCCCCCGGGGTTCTTGGTGCTTCCCCCTGTCGCGGGCGCCTTTCCTGGGCTTCGCGAAATAAAGTCAAGTTAACACAACGGCTTCGGCCCTGAACCGCCAAAATCCAACCCGAAAGGCCCCAGTCCGCCCCCTTCCTCGGGGTGGCCGGGGTGGTCCAAGCCAAAAGCTGGGCCCCCCCCCCCCAAAACTTTTTTTTTTCCCTCTGCGATGGCCCCAGATACAGAAATCCAATAAAAAACAAATTCCCTGGGTTTTGATGGGCCCCCCCCATGTGTGGGTTCCTCTGGGTTGTTGTTTGGTGACCACAGGGTTGAAAGTTTGCTGCCCAAAACTTCGGTGGCCCTGGGTGGGGGGGCCCCCGGGTGGGGGAAAAAAAAAAAACGCAAAACTTTTTCACGGTGAAACGGGGGGGGCTTTGGTCCCGGTTGGGCAAGCCTGCCTTTCGGCCTTTTCCGCCTTGGGGGTGCCCAATTGGCGGGCCCTTGCCCCAAACGGGAAAAGGCCCCCCCCCTGTGGGTGCCCCCAACCAAAATTTGGTGGCCAAGCCCCCAAACAAACCGGGGTGGCCAGCCGAACCGGCGGGGGGGGTGGGCCTTTTGCCCCCCACTTTTTTTTTTCTTCCCCCCCCTTTCCCCCCCTTTTTCCCTTTTGGGCCCCCCCCCCCCCTTTGGGTGTGGCCAAGCAAAAATTTTGGGGGGGGCAGCCCCAGTGGGCCCACAAGCAAAAAAACTTTTTTTCAAACGGAATGTTTCCCCAAACCCGGGGGTGCCCCCGTTTCCCCGGGGGAAATCCCCCTTTTGGGGGCCACCCCTTTTTTCGCCCCCCCAACTTTCGCCCCCCCGGAAAACCCGCCCCCCCCCGCGTCCCGAAAAAAAGCCCTGGTCGGTAAAAAACCGGGGCCCCCACCCCCGGAAAGTAAAAGCGGCCCCCAGTCGGGCTGGCCCCCCAAACAACACCCCCCCCCGCTTCGTGGTTTAAGGTTTTTTTTTTCTCCCCCCCCTTTCCCCGGGGGGGTGGTTCCCCCCAAAAAATACAAAAACGGTGCCCCCCCCCCCCCCCCCCCCCCCCCCCCCCCCCCCCCCCCCCCTTCGGACCGGCAAGAAAAATGGGGCCGGGCCAAGGGGCGTGAAAAGGTGTCCGTTTCCCGAAAGGAAACCTGGCCCCCCCGGGGGAAAAAAAACGTGGCTTTTTTTCCCACCCCCCCCAAGTTAAAAAAAAAAAAAAAACCCAAGCGGTTGGCCGGACCTTTCCGAGAGGGGAAAGAACACGGGGCTGCGGGGCCCCTGTGGTGCTTGTTTTGGGTTCCCCATTTTTTTTTTTTTGTTTTTTTTTTTTTTTTTTGTTTTTTTTTTTTTTTTTTTTTTTTTTTTTTTTTTTTTTTGTTTTTTTTTTTTTTTTTGTTGTTTTTGGGTATCCCCCCTTAGCGGCCCAAAAAACCCCCGGGCCCCCCCGGGGTCCAAAACCAAAAAGAATTTCGGGGCCGTTTCCGGGGCGTGTTCTTCCCGCCGGGGGTGGGATCTTGTGCCCCCCAAAACCCAAAAACCCGGCTGTGTGTTGGATTTTTTTTTTGTTTTTTTTTTTATTTGTTGTTGGTTTTTTTTTGGATAGGCCCGTTTTGGGGAGTGTTCTTTGTTGTTTTTTTATTTTGTTACTGCGTAGTGGTTTTTTATTTGGTTTTTTCTTGTCCTTTCCCCCCACCCGTGGGCCCCCCCCAAACGGAAAAACAAGGCCTAAGGAATCTTTTTTTTTTCCGCCGGGCCCCCCGCGGGGGCTGCTGTGGGGTTGTCGTCCGGTTGGTGCCGTTGGGGGACGGGGGGCCCGTTGGGGTGGGGGCCCCCCCCCCTCCCCCAGCCCTGTCGAATGTTCCCCCCTTCCGTCCCTGGTTCCCGACATACCCACCCGTGCGGGGCCTTGAAGGTAAACAACCCAAAAGGGCCCCCCCCACCCCCCCCCCCCGTAGCCCGGCCCAACAAACCAAGGTTCCCCCCCCCGCGGTCGGGTAACAAAATACCAGGCCCCCCCCCCCCCGCCTGTCGGGCCCGGGTTTTGGGTTCCTGCGGCTTCCCACAACAAAAACAAAAAACTCCCCCCTGTGTGGTTGCCGCCGGCCACCCTTTCCACGGATCCCCCTGAACACCCCCACGGGTTTTTTTTGGCCCCTTGGGGCCCCCCAAGGGTCCCCGAGGGCCCGGGAATCCCGGGTGGGGGGGGGGTGGGGGTGTGGGGGGGGCCAACAAACCATCCGGGCCACCCCGGGGTTGGTCGAAGCCAACCCTTTTTCGGGGGGGCCCCGGGGCGGTATTCCCAAAAGTTTTTTTTTTTTCCCTGGGGGAAAAATCGAAAACCCGAGGCGGAAAAAGGGGTTTTTTTTTTTTTCCCTTTTTTTGGGGGCTCACACCGGGGGTCCCCCCACGTCTCCGGCCCAAACCTGTCCAAACGGTTTTTCCAGAAAAAATAAGCTTTTGGGCCCCGCCCGGGTTTGGGCCCCCCGGCCCCCCTCTTCCCCGGTGGCCCCCTGAATCAGCCCTGTTCGAGGGCAACGGGCCGAAGCACAAGCCCGCCCCCCCCCCAACCCGCGAAACCTTTGGGGGTTTTTTTCGCGGTTTTCCAAGGGGTTTTGGGGTTGGGCCCGGGGTTCCTAGCCGCCGCCCCCCCCCCCCCAGGGCTCCCCGGCGTACAGGCCTCGGTAGGCCCTTTGGGGGGTGGGATCCCCCCCCTCGGGTGGGGGGGGCGGGCCTTTTTTCCCCCCCCCCTTCGAAACCGGCGTCGAAGGGCCGCTTGTTTTTGTCTTTTCCCCCGCCGGAAACACTTGGGGTCCCCCCTGGTCGGTTGGGGGGAACCTTTTTGTTCCGCCCAAAAAGGCCCGTGGCCCCCCCGAATCCAATTGCTGGCCCCTTCGAAGGGCCGCTTTTTTTTTTCGCCCCACCTCTTTTACCAATCCCCCCCTATCCCTCCCCGCGTACCCCCCCCTCTTTCCCTCTCCCCCCCTTCTTTCCCCCCCCCCCCCCACTTCTTTTCCCCCCCCCCCCCCTCCCCCCCCCCGCCACCCCCCGAACCGTCCCCCCCCCCCCCCCCCCTTTTTCCCCCTTTTTTTTGTTTTTCGCCTCTCCTGGGGGCCAGCTTTCCGGTTCGGCAGATGGGTCGCCGGGCGAAAGGGTAGGGATCTTTTTGTTCTTTTCCCCCGGCTTTTGGAAAAAAAAAACCATCCCGGGGGGTTTGAAGCCCGACTCAACAACACCAAAAAAGCCCCCCCATGGGTCGAACCGCCCCCAACAACAAAAAGTCCCCCGTTTGGGTGAAAAAAAAAAAACTGGTCCCCGTCCCCCCGTTTTTCGCCCCGGCAAGGGTTGGTTTGGGGTCCCCCGCAAACAGTTGGGGCCCCCCCCCGGCCCCCTAAATCCGGGCCCCCCCCCCCTGAAAATTTTGAAAAAATAAAAACGGCCCTGGGCCCTGGGGTTTTTTTTTTGTTTTCGTACAAAAAAATCCTTGGGGCCCCCCGCCCCCCGGGGTTTTATCCTCGTTCGGGGCCCCCCGCCCCTGCTGACGGCCTTTTTTCTTGGGGAAAAAGCCTCTTTTTGTTTCCCCCCCCGCAACGAACAAAATGTTTTTTTCGGCCCTCCGGGCCAAAATCTTCCCCGAAAAAAACCACCCCCGGGTGCAAAAAAAATTTTTGAGCCCCCGGGCCACCGGGGGGCCCCCCCCCGGGGGGCCCCCCCCCCCCCCCCCCCCCCCCCCGGGGCCGGAAGGGAAAGGGGTCCCCCCCCCCCGTTCCGGGTTAAATTTTCCCCCCCTGGTTTTCGAAAAGTCCTTGGCCCCCGGGCGGGGGGGGGGGAAATCCCGCGGTCAAAAAAACCCCCAATTGGTGGCGGGGGGGAAAACAGCCGGGGGGACTTGGAACCGAAAAACGGTCGAATCGTCCCCCCAAACCAAACCTTCCCTTTTTCCCCCGTTGCGGCCCCCCCCACCCCCACGGACCCAGCCCCCCCAAACGAAGCCGGGGGGGCCCTTTGGGGCAAAAAGCGGTGGGGGTGGTGCCCCCCCTTGGGGGGGGGGGTGGGCCCCGGAACGGGAAGAACCACGTCCCCCCCCCCCCCCCCCCCCCCCCCCCCACAACCGAACAACTTGCTTGGGGCCCAAAAGCCGGTTTGGCGATCCTTTTGGTGGGGCCCCCCCCCCCCCCCCCCCCCCCGGCCCCCCCCGTTTCGGTCCCCGGTTTCCCCCCCCGGGGGGCGGGCGGCAAGAATCTTGGTCGGAGGGGAATTGGGGGGGGCAAGCCCACCGGTGTTCTTGCCCCCCCCCCCTTTTCGGGGGGCCTTCCCCCCCCCCCCCCGGTCCGTAAAAGTCCGAAAGGGAAAATGGCGGGAACCGTTCCGGGCGCCCCCGTGTTTTTTTTTTTTTTTTTTTTTTTTTTTTCCTGGCGGAAGTGGCCCCCCTTTGTCCCCTGTTGGGGCGTCCCTTCCTCTCCCAAACCAAAAAAAA